>ENA-ORSR01000020-ORSR01000020.1-human-gut-metagenome-genome-assembly--contig:-NODE-20-length-119528-cov-4.231642_pt1 | contig 119528 bp, 112 predicted proteins | sample MGYA00241901_ERZ509166 | MGnify/ENA primary metagenome ERZ509166 (study PRJEB26280, sample SAMEA2338860) | human gut metagenome | biome: human gut; feature: human-associated habitat; material: faeces... | reverse complement strand
ATATATACAAATGGTAAAATAAGAAATAATATAAGTGCATAATGCTGTTTTTGAGCGTTCTCTCTGTTTCGCAGAAATAATTTTTTATTTATAATTAATACATACAGAGAGGAGAAACTAGATGATTTCGACAAATGAAGGATATATAAGATTAGAATATTTTTCAGAGGATGTTGCCGCAGACAAAAATAGAAAAGAGTTTGATATAAAAAATCATACATTATGTTATACAAATCAAAGACCGGACTTCCTGTTTATTGGAGACTCCATCACAGAATATTGGGAATTAAATGCTTATTTTAGAAACTCTGATCAATTGATTATAAATAGAGGAATTGCAGGGGATACGACAAAATATTTAAAAAAAAGATTTTATGTTGATGCGGTTCAACTTAAACCTAAATATTGTATTCTGGGAATAGGAATTAATGATTCGATAGAAGTGGAAGGTGATTATTGGAAAAAAATAGAGCCGGTACCTTATAGCGAAAAATTGGGAATAGCGAAAAGTAATATAATTGAAATTATACAACAAGCCAAGAAAGAAAAAATAGTGTTAATTTTAACTTCGCTGTTACCAATTAATATTCCTATATTACAGTACGAAAGAGACAAGAAAATGTATATAAAAGAATTAAATGAATGGCTTATGGAAATGGCAAGGATGAATAATTTAATTTTTGTAAATTATTATGCTACAATGACATTTCCAGGCACAGATAAATTACTTGATGGGATTACATACGATGGATTGCATCCAAATGCTAAGGGATATCAAATTATGGCGACTGTATTAAAAAACACTTTGAAAAAATATGGAATTACGATTTAAAATTTGAAAGGAGAAGAAATATGATATTTGATTCAATAAACAATAAAGAAAATTATAAGGAAGAAAAAGAAATCTATCAAGCATTGATTTTTTTGGAAAAAGTAAAAAAGTGGGTTGATGTAGAACCAAATACGATTATACAAAAGGATAGGATTTCGGCGAATCCAGTTTCGTTTTTGTCCAAAGATGAAAGCGAATGTATGTATGAAGCACATCGAAAATATATTGATGTACATTATATTATGGAAGGAATTGAAAAAATTGCGACAGCAGATGTAAAGAATCTTCAAGAAAAAGTTCCGTTTGATAAGGATAAAGATATTGGATTTTATGCAGGCTGCGAATCAGGTAGTTATCTCTTAAAAACAGGAGATTTTATGGTTTGTTTTCCTAGTGACGCACATAAAGTAGGCATGATGAATGCTGTGCCGGGAATGGTAAAAAAAGTTGTAGTCAAAATTAGAGTGGAAGAATAATGGTATGAAGAACAGCTGTAAGTAAGGAAAGGACTTATGGCTGTTTTTGCTTATAGGAGAAATGAGTGAAATGTCAATTATTGATAATATACGATTAACATTTTTATATATTGAATTTTATTCAATGGGAAAAACCTGGGTATATCCAGAATCTTATATTCCATATAATATATTTCGGTATATTGAAAAAGGAAAGGCTGAATTTTGTATTGACGGGGAAGAAATCACTGTAAAAGAAAATCAGATAGTATATATTCCACAAGGATGTAGAATGTCATGCAGAGCATTAAGTGAATTGTTTGAGTTTTATAGTCTTCGTTTTACAACTTCTGTATTTTATGAAGGTGAAGATGTTTTGAAAGAGTATTATGGGATACCAAGAATTATTGAAAAAGAAAATGAAGATTATTATTTTAAAGAAATTTGTAAATGGGTGAAAAAAGATTGCAGAGTAAAAAACTGTTTTGTAAGAGGATATCTGGATCTTTTAATTGGTACTCTGGCAATGCTGTTTATGATTTCCTAAATTGACCAACTATAGATCTGCTTGATTGTCCGCCAATTGATTAGTATACTGTCATTATCAAGAAAAAGGAAAAGGTTCCAAAGCACCCTCCTCACAAGATCGTACTCTGGAACCCTGGTCAATAACCATGTTTATTGTAACAGACTACACCCGTGTTGGACAACATATTTTTACAAGAGAGCAATGAATTTTTTTGTCCAGTGTGTCGTAGGGGAAATTTGATCTTCAGAGACTACTGTAAACGGATCATCCGCTATGAAGATGGATTCCATGAATGGATTTACATACCAAGACATAAATGCAATAATCCGAAATGCAGGAGAATCCACCGAATGTTACCGGATTGTCTAACTCCATATAAACATTATAATGAAGAAACAATCTCTGGGGTTTTGGACGGCATCGTCAATTCAGACGATGAGGATTCTGAAATGTATCCTTCTGAAAAAACGATGCTCCGCTGGCATCACTGGTATATTTTAAATCAATTCAACATGGAAGGTCATATGAAATCGATTGGTTACAGATTGCTGGGTTTTAAAGAGGAACTGTTAAGATCCAGTAGTTCATTGCTCGAACAGATAAAGAGTTCCATGCCAGATACCTGGTTACGAACCATTCTCCGTTATCTATATAATTCGGGGAATTCTTTGCAGCCGTTCTATTCGTGAATTTTACCGACTTTGTTTTCACTGTCCGGGAAAAGAACTGTATGATGGTCTCAGAAAGGAGATGCATACAGTTATGAATCAAAATACAACTCTAATAAGGAAACAGAATCGTGATGAAATTGCTTTACAGAAGTATACGATGATCTTACCACTCTTGGACGAAACCATGGATCCGGCAGCATTAAGAGAATTGAGAGAGAAACTGGCAGAACAAAACGGATTATCTGAACGTACATTACGCAGATACGTCAATGCTTATCAGAAAAACGGATTTGAAGGGTTAAAACCGGCAGAACGTGTCCGTTATAAAAAGGAAATGATGCCAGATAATTATGAGGAAATCTTGCAGGAAGCAATCCAACTCCGGCGAGAAGTTCCACGCAGATCTGTAGAACAGATCATTTTTATTCTTGAATCAGAAGGAAAAGTCGCTCCGGGTCTATTAAAGCGTCCAACCTTACAACGGCATCTATACCAGGTCGGATTTGGATCTGCTCATATGGCTATTTATCAAGATGCAAGGAAAAGCTCATCGAAACGCTTTTGCAAGCCGCATCGAATGATGTTAGTCCAGGGAGATATCAAGTATGGCCCGAAACTTCCCATTGGTAAAAATGGCGCTATGGTACAAACCTATCTTTCTTCTGCGATTGATGATCATTCCAGAATGATCCTGGCTTCACAATTCTATGATAATCAGGAAGAAACAATTGTGGAAGACACTTTTCATAAGGTAATTCTGAAGTTTGGCCGTTTTGATAAATGTTATTTCGATAATGGAACCCAATACGTTGCAAAACAGTTAAAGCTATCCTTAGCAAAGTTATCTATACGGGTTGCTCATGCCCCTGTGGCAAGCGGCCAGTCCAAGGGAAAAATAGAAAAGTTCCATCAGGTGGTAGATGATTTCATTGCAGAGGCAAAAGCAAAAAAAATCCGCACATTGGAGGAACTGAATTATTATTGGAGCATTTATCTGGAAGAATACTATCATAACCGGTCACATGAAGGGATCAGTGAATACTACCGTAGTCTTGGTGTAACAGTTCCTGAAGAAGGAATCTCTCCATTGCAGGAATTTAACCGTGACAGTCGTCCGCTTGTTTTTCTGGACAGCTCTGTTGTTGGAGAAGCATTCCTTTATCACGATTCGCGTAAAGTTGATAAAGGCGGCTGTATTAGTTTCCAAGGACGGCGTTACGAGACAAAGACACAGTTGATCGGACATACGATTGAGATTGCTTACGACCCATCATCTCCTGAGATGATCACTGTAACAGCACAGGGGATGGAGCCTTTTCAGGTAAAGCCGTTGAAGATTGGTGAATACTGCGAACCAAGGGGAATGATTCCAAAAGAAAGTAAGCGCAAAATATTGCTACGTTACTCATGAATTACGCTTGCACCGAAACGATAGATGCAAGCGTTTTACTCTATTTTAGTTTTGACAGTTAGCTTTCACAGTCTCGCTCCATGGGGCGAGCTGTTCCAACTGTTCATTTGACATTTTACCATTTGGTCGTTGTGACAAAAGATAGGTTAGATATTTATATGTGTTCAGATCATTCGTTTTCGCCATCTCAACCATAGTATACACAATGGAACTGGCAGTGGCTCCCTTAGGACTGGCACTGAACAGCCAGTTTTTTCTGCCAACTGTAAATGGCCGGATTGCATTCTCGCTTAGATTATTAGAAAGACTACAGTGACCGTCTTCCAGATAGGTCATCAGGGTGTCTTTCCGATTTTGGGCATAGTTCACCGCTTTCGCCAAACGGGTTCCCTTGTTTGGGCGTTGTTGATCCAGCCAATCCCAGAATGCATCCAGTATCGGCTTTTCCTTTTCAAGACGGAACTGTTTTCTCTGCTCCGCGGTATGATTTTTTGCTTTTGAGTACCGCTCACAATCAAACAGCTTGGAACAGAACTGTACTCCCTGCACTGCCGGAAGGCTGTAATCATACTCTTTCCCTTTTGGTATGGCATCTGTAAAATAACGTCTCACATGTGCCCAGCAAGAGCATCGTTTGATATCTGGCAGATTGTTATAACCTTGGTATCCATCGGTCTCCAGATATCCGCTGAACCCCTTCAGGAAAGATTCCGCATGGAACTTTGCCCTTGTCTCTGTGTAATGATAGAGCAGGATTGGCGGAAGTCCGTCTTCTCCGCTGCGGAAGAGCCACATCCAGGAATCTGTTTCAGGATTACGCTCTGGCTCATTCAGCACCTGAACCCGTGTTTCGTCTGCCATCAGATATTTACGCATCAGTAACTGACGGTGAAAATAATCATAAACATGACAGAGATAATTCTCGGCACAGTAAATAATCCAATTAGCAAGCGTAGCCCGGCTTAATGGGACACCCAGTTGTTTCCAATCTGCCTCCTGCCGCTTTAACGGCAGACCATTCTGGTACTTCTGGTGCATCGCCCATGCAACAACGGATTCAGATGCATAACTTTCTGGGATTACCGGTTCCTGCACAGGAGCTTTAACAAACGTCTGGTCATCGGAATGTTCCACTGAAACGGCACACTCCGGGCATTTATACGTTTCACGATAGATATTTACCACTTTCCCTTTGGCAGGGGTAAAGCGGAATTCATGACGGACGAATTCTTTTCCAATACATTCCATCTGCGTTCCGCAGGTTGGGCAGTTTCGTTCCTCCTCCGGAAGAGAAATGATCTCGTCGCAGGAAGGCACATTTTTAAAGAGTTCCGCATGTGTCCGTCTTGCTTTTCTCTTATGTTCCGGAATAGTGATGTCATCAGCGAGTTCCGTTTTCCATGACGGATCTGCTTCCTGCTCGGCTTCATCAAAAAGATTCAGCTGACCTTCGATATCCTTCCGCTTTTCACTGGAAGTGCCAAAAAGCTTCTTCGCGAGATATTCAATCTGCTGACGAAGGGTTTCTTTTTCCAGGCGGTCTGCTTCCAATGTTTTTTGTAAAGACTGAATCAGTTCTGTCTGTGCAGAAATCGTCTTATTTAGTTGGTTGATCATGTCCTTGTACTTCAGGATTTTTGAATCTTTTGAATTACCAGCCATATGTTTTCTGCTCCTTTTTCTCTGCTCTTAGTATACCACAAAAAGCAAAGAAAAAGAAGCAGAAGCCCAGTATTTACAAGAGATTACGGGCATGATCCAGTTCGTAGAACCATCCACATTTTGCTGGCTTGCTGGAAAATTTTCCACCATTATTCCGTAGGTTTGAAGGCTTTCGGTTGTTCAATTTCAAGACCGGACATGAGCCAGTCGAATTGCTGCCAGGTTAGTTGTTTTACTTCTAACTGATTTCTAGGCCAGCGGAATCTGCCCTGAACTTCCATGCGTTTATACAGCAGCACAAATCCATCGGATTCCCAGAGCAAAGCTTTGATCCTGTCACAACGTTTTCCGCAGAAAAGATACAGGGCACTCCGCCTTGGATCCATATGAAGTTGATCCTCTACAATAGCACACAGTCCGTCGATTGATTTCCGCATATCTGTTCTGCCTGTTACGATATAAATCTCATCGGCGGCTGTGATATCGCCTAACATTCCAACTCCTTCATAATATGAAGGGTCTGAGCCAAAAGCTGTGGATCTGTTCCATTTGGGATAGTTAGAAGAAAGCTTCCAACAGACAGCCTCATTGGCTCTGCCACGGAAATGTTGTTTCTTTCCGTAGATGTCGGGATCATATTTAATGGCTGTTCATAGGAACGCGTGTCGGTGTCATGAAAATCCACTCTGACAACTTCCTGACTTTCCGGAGCGCTATAGCTGCGTCCGGTTGATGCCGGAAAATCCATACAACCTTTTTGACGTAATCGTTTTACCCAGTTGTAAAAAGTTCCTGGTTTGATGTCATGTTCCACACACCATTGATGATCTGTCAATCCACTTTGACGGCATTCCATGATGAGACGGTATTGTTCTTCTGCAGGTATTCTTTTGCTTCTCATGAGCAGTCCTCCATAAATCGAATCGAGTAAAATGCTCGCATCTATCATTTCTAGCAACAGAAGATGAAGTAAAGTGCTTGCATTCTCTAATGATTATTATGGACTGAACTTTAGGGCAAAGCAATCCGTCGAATTATTTTGCGCTTACTTCCTTTTCCCCTTCCCATTTAATAGTACGAACTTGGTAATTGTTCTGTTTTTACAACTTGTCCATTTCTAATATATTTTCTATATGCAACTGCACTTCTGCTCCCACTCCACCAAGATTCTATCGATATGTAATCGTACCAGCTTGGCTGTGTTCCCCATACTTCTGCATATAATGTTTTTCCCTTTGTATATGTAACAAGTTTCACTGGAAAATTAAAATCATTTCTGATTTTCAAATCTGAGCTTCCATAGTTGACCATTGCATCCTGTCCTATCGGAACATAAGTTGATGGAACAGAGTGATTTCTTCTTTCTACAATTGTAAGACCTGCTCTAAGAGCTGCCCCATACAGTGTTGTACTTGCTTGACAAATTCCTCCGCCATATCCAATGCCACCAACTACACCGGCTGGTAAATATCCTTCTGCTTTTCCACATGGGCCTGCGATATCAAAAAATGAAATAGTCTGCCCTGGCTGAATAACAACTTGGTTAAAACTCTTTAACGCTTTACTCATATTATATGTACCATTAGCATTATTTGTGGAAACTGTAGTAAAACTCGACATCCGCATCCCATAAGCCACTACTCGCCCATCATCACCTATTTTAATGCCCTCAATTACTGCATTTCTGGCCATATATTTTGTGTCATAATAAAAATAATACTTATATCCTCCAATTGTCTGCCAGCCACTTACCATAAAGCCATTGGAGTTCGCATAATACCATATTCTCCCAAAAGTTACCCACTGATTTTTATACGGAAAACCAGTTGCAGGATTCTTGTAATACTTGTTGCCTTTGTATTCTCCCCATCCACCTTCTTTGATCATAATACCATTACTATCAAATCGATAAAGTACTCCGTTTACTGCCTGAGTTGTACCTTTTACAATCGCTGCATCATTTCCACAGTAATAGTATGTATCTCCGAATTTAATAAACCGGTTTTGATACAGAATTCCTTCCTCATTACAGAAATACCTTTTTCCATCCTGCTCAATCCACTGCGCTTTTTTCTGTACCGTTCCATCTTCTCCCATATAATACAGGCGACCATCGTTGGCTTTGACAATTCCTGTCTGCATACTTCCATCGCTTCCCATATAGTAATAAATGGTTCCAAACTTAATAAACTGGTTCCTATACAAAATTCCTTCCGCATTGCAGAAATATCGCTTTCCATCCTGCTCGATCCACTGCGCTTTTTTCTGTACTGTTCCATCTTCTCCTATATAATACAGGCGACCATCGTTTGCTTTGACAATTCCTGTCTGCATACTTCCGTCGCTTCCCATATAATAATAGATGGTTCCAAACTTAATAAATTGGTTCCTATATAAAACACCTTCCGCATTGCAGAAATAACGTTTTCCATCCTGCTCAATCCACTGCGCATTCTTGCATAATCTTCCAGTGCCAGCATCAAAATAGTACAAAACTCCTTTGATTTCCGCAATCCCTTTCACCGGCACGCCATCAATGTAATAATACAATCCATCTTGAGACCAACCATCGGAAATCCTCTGTGATAGAATCGTCTCATTTTCATTTGTAGCATTCTCATCTTCAAGATTTTCCTCTGCCCCATCCTCATTTGATATGCTGGTACTTGCATTATCTGCATCGGTCTGTGGAAGCTCAACAATGTTTTCTGCTGCACTTTCGTCTATCTCTGTTCCATGAATCAGGATCTCAATTTCTTTTTGAACGCCCTCATATTCAACTATAACGGTAGCATTTCCCGCTGCATTTGCTGTAACCTCATACCATTTTGCATTTGACGGAGCTTTTTCCAACAAGCCTTTTCCATCATTTTCCTCATGCACTTGTTCTAAAGCAACTTCTGATACTTGTGCCAAACTACTATCTGATAAAGTTATCACTGGACTAGCAATAAAATTTTCTAATTTCGGTACCATGTAAAAATAAGCTTTTTGTTCAACTTGAATTTCTATTTTGTCAGAGCTGATTAAAATGTCATTTTTATTTTCATTCGCATTTTGTTCCACTTGATTTTCTGCAACATTTATGACATTCTGAGAAAAATCTTCTGCATTTGCTATCAACAGGCTCCCATTGCAAGACATAGATATCGCCAGTCCTAATGCAACTAATTTTTTCATTCTAATTTTCATATTATCATCTCTCATTCTCTTATTCTACTTTTCATATTCCATATAAATATGCAATTTTGATAATATCTTTCTAATAAACGTACTCTTCGTACATATATACGCACCTAAATAGCATGCTGCGATACATACCCAAAATTGTGCTGTAATAATAAATGTAAGCCATCCGGTTGCTTCAGCTCTTGGAATAAAGAAAAATGTTGTCAAGGACACTAAAATAATCGTACTCGCCAAAACCTTTTTCCCAAACCAGCGAACAGCCATAATCATAACCGCTCCCAACACAAGACTAAAGAGAATAACTCCAATAAACCCAAAATCAAAATAGTTTTCCATCATATAGGACGAACCTCTTCCACGGCCTTCTAAATACTCCTCTTTGAAAGATATATACGAAAAATTATGCGAAAAATTGTTACTCTGTAAACCATTGATTTCATTGTTTCCAGACGGTAACGCCGTTGTCCCAAATACTTTTTGTCCAATTGTGCCATGCAAAATATAATCAATAAAACCTCCAAATGTATAATTTTTTGGCTCTAAATTCTCAATACCAGCACGATATCCATAAGCGATTGTCATTGCATCAAATGTTACTCCTTGTCCCTTGAAGAAGTCCAAAAACAGCTTAAAAGGATTATTTATCTGAGTTAAGTTTCCTTCTCTTACAAAAGAATACAATCCCATAAAAACCAAGACAATCGGTGTCATAATTCCAATTGTCCATTTTTCAAATCTTCCAACCCACTTTTTTTCATCTCGTAAAATATCCCTCAGCAAATAGTATAGCAAGATAAAAATACTGTTCAACATGATTGGATTTCTAACGCCTAATAGCAGAGACGGCACTGCAGACAATTCAAATATTGCTAATGGAATAAATGCTTTTTTCTTACTTGGCAATGTCGCTAAAAAAATACACAAACTGTATCTCATAAAAGATGCAATCGTGTGAAACACATTCGGAAGTTGACTTTGGAAATTTGAATAGTATTCCAAATAATGTCCCGGCTTAATTGCCAAAAGAGGCTCAACCTCTTGTATCAAAAAGAAAAACATTGTCAAAATATACATACATAACGCTACAAATTGCAGATTTTGAACAAACACAGAATCTGATTTTATTCTCTTTTTTTCTTTTTTCTTAAATCTGATTTTATAAGTTTGTTCAGCAATAAGCACTCCTAACTGCAGTGCTCCTAAAGAAATCAATAATAAAAATAAAGCAAACCATACATTTTCTTGCGCCTGTGCTGAATAATTCCACCACTCTTCTCCTGTGAACATTCCAATCAAAGGACGCCCTAAACAAAATGTAAAAAATGTTATATGAAATATCAAAAAAATACATCTTGTTTCTCTATGCTTAATAGCCCCAATTATATTATTGATAAAAATAATAAAAATTCCTATTAGAAATACATTAAAACTTCCCATTGTATATCCTATACCAGAAACGAACATTCCCACGAGAAACGGAATCCATTCTATCCAGCATATTGCCAAATTGTTTATTTTTTTTTCTGCTTGTATCATACAATTCTCCTACTATTCTAATTTGGTTTTTCCTTTTTCAATCCTCGCACCCAAAAAGGCATCTTTATAATTCCTACAATTGTTCCTATTCCATACGCTAGATGCAATGATAAAAAAATAAATGGCAACAAAAAGTATTGCATATATTTCTTCTCTCTGATGACAGCAACAATTGACATTACAATATTAAAAAATGTATATACAACTCCTAATAAAATTAAAGGCCAATGTATACCAAAACCTGCTGTTATTATTGTCACTAGCAACGCCAAAACAAAGCAAAATGGTACAAAATGATATAATGAAAAACACTTTGGTGCAATTCCGAGTGTCAGCCCTATCCAATACCCATTTCCATACTTTTGTCGAATCATACTTTTCCATGTATTTCTAGTATGTTGATATGATATAATCTGTGGATCATAACAAATCTTATAGCCTGCTTCTCGAATCCGATAATGCATCTCATTATCTTCAGTTCTCCCTAAATTTTCATTAAATAATCCTGTTTTTTCAAATACTTCTCGTCGATAGGCTCCATGAAAAACTGATTTTACATAACTTTTATGATGTCCTTTTCGGTACGGTGCAATACTGCTTCCAAACATTGACTTTTCAGCCAAAAGTAATGTATGTTTCCAAGCAGTGTCTTCTTCTGCAATATTTGGTCTTGGGCCTCCAGAAACATTTTCTCCACTTTGAATACATTCTATATTCTTAGATACAAATTCTTTTGGAATCATTGTATGAGCATCAATGCGCATAATAATATCTCCTTGCGCCTCTTTGATTGCCACATTCCATCCCGCTGCCTGTATTTTTTTAGGATTGTCAAGTACTACGACCCTCCTAAATCCATTATCTTCTTTTGCGAATTCCTCCATCAATTGCCTTGTCCTGTCTTCTGACATTGCATTTACAAAAATAATTTCCATTTTATCATGTGGATAATCCTGATTCCGTATATCTTGAAATAGCGATGGAATCGCCTTCTCCTCATTATATGCTATTACACAAAATGAAACTAACATTTTATTTCCTCACATCTTCTTTTTCTTACGACAACATCATATCACATTCTCTTTTAAAACATCTTAAGATTTTCTAAACTTTATACTGTGATTTTCTTATATCGAAGACATTTTTTTCTAAAATATATCCAATAAACTGCTCCAGAAGCAACATATACTATTCCGGTTGCAATTCCTGCCCCCCAAATTCCAAATTGCGAAATTGCCATATACGTAATGCCCAAATGTACAATACAAGATATCGCGGCCATAACTGCATTAAATTTTGCGACACCGATTGCAGGTAGGAAATTCATTGGAACCATCCTTACCGCCGCATTCAATGCATATACAATCCAAAATACCATAGACAAACCTATTGCATCTTCATACTGTGTTCCATATACAAGTCGAATAATAAACGGACTTGTCAGAGCTCCCACAACAGATATTACAAGAATCAATGCTGCTGATAACACTCCTACCTTTTTAGATAGTTTCCAAATTTCATTCCCGTCATTCATTCTTGCTATAATTGTAAAATAATAAATGACAATCGATTGCGTCACAAACGCCAATTGACTTGGAATCATAATCGCAATTTTATAATTAGCCGTTATTACTTCATCTCGAATCAATTCATTAATTAACGTCATCTCGTTGATTGGCATAATCAAAGAAAACAAATTAGAAATCATAAGTGAAATTGACATAATCATGAATCCTTTGACCTGTGTCGATGTCAGTCTTACCTTACTTGTCTCTGACAAATTGCGCTTCAATACTTTTGCTGTAAAAAAAATCGTAATTCCGATTGCCAGATATCTAGCTAATGCAATTCCGTTGATTCCGAATAACAATACCAATACTACACTTCCTACAAACACAAATCCTGTCTGTATTACTGCCGCATTTGCATATGCCTTGTTTTCACCATGTGCACGCAGATATCCTAATATTGTATTGATTACATTATTCATTACTGGGTATAACACTAATAAATAGGTAATCTCTTTCGCCTCTGGAAACGGAATTGTTGCAAATGTTACATATACAATCACAGCGACAGAAAGCAAGACCTCAAATAATGTCCCATATTTCATCGCAAACCCAAAATAGGCTTTGTCTTCTTCTTTCGATTTCGCCGCAGCACAATATTTTAAAATAGCTGATGACATTCCCAAGCCAGCAAAAGATATTACATAATTATATAAATTATCTGCATACGTCAAATATGCATATGCATTTTTATCTACCAATCTGACAATCACAATACTGGAAACAAATGCAATCATTTTTACCAAAGTATTCCCTAGGAAAATGTGAAAAAAGCCTCCCTTTAACAGACCTCTTATTTTTTCTACTATTTTTTGATACATCTTTTTATCTTACCTCTCATTTTCCTTATCAGTACACTATCGTTATTTTCAAATACCAAACAAATCACAACCATAATTAAAATCGTCAAAAGTAAATTAAAACTATATACAAAATCACAAAATCCACCTTCCAACATACTTCCAATTTGGACTGTCAAAAATGCCAGCAAGGCAATTGATCCTGGCGTTTTCTTTAGTTTTAATATAAGAATCATCAACAACGTAATTATAAATGCTACCCACACAATGGATAAGAACACTCCCAAATATCCCCAATTTGCATAGGCTTCCCCGACAAACAGTGTATTCATTACTCCTGCTGTTCCATCATACACTTTCTCCGAACCATAGAAAGCCATTGTCAATTTTGCACTTCGCAAATGCTCTGCACTATTCATGCCTAGCAGTTTTAAAATTGTGGGTGTAAAACTTCGTCCCCCCAAAAAACCAAACACATTCGGAAACAAGTCAAAACAATAAGATAAAGTTCCAACTTCTGTAAACAACGTTCTCCCAAACGGTCCATTATAAATATCCAACAATGTCCCTGTAAAACCTGTCGCAAAATAAGAAGCAATCAATACACTTCCCATTACGCCTCCTGTTAGTACCATGTATATAAATTTAATTCCACCACTCAAATAAATGATAATCAAAACATAAATCAATAAGTGAAAAATGATTGGAGACTTTTCAAATTTATATGTTTTACAAATACATGACGCAGTAAACAAAATACCACTCAATACAATCCACTTTTTCTCTTTCGTGGCAAAGGCAGATGCAAAGCTAATATAAGACAGTACCGGAATTGTCGTAAAGAGTAAAATATTACTGATATATGGATGAATAAAGTATGTAGCCGCAATTCTGCTTCTCTCCGTTCCGAAGTTAAATCCTTCCGGTGCATGAATCAGACGCAACAGAGGAATATATCCAACCTTCATTAAAAAACCAATTAGTACAACAATACAAACTACTGTTCCCACACAAAATAGTTTCCACCATAAACTTGATGTTCCTGCTCTCGTTTCTTTCTTCAAAAAGTCAACATACATTTTCCCAATATTCTGTTGGAAAACTTTCTGAAAAATAAGAATCATACACGGTAGCAATATTGAAGTCAAAAAGATAACTATAATTGTGATTCGAATACTTTCTTCCCGGTTCAGCAAGTAATTCAACGTATAGTGCTTATCATTTCCAAGCAGAATCAACGTTGCTCCCGCAAAAGATTGAAGCATAAAAATATAGTAAACGTATGAAATAATATTTAATTTTCCTGGATTCAGTGTTCCAGCCGCCTTTTTAAAAAGCAACGTCGAACTTATTAAAATAATTAAAATCAATAAGACTAACTTCATCTCTTCATCCTTTATTCTAAATTATACTGCTTTTCTAACAAATATTGTTTTGTCAGTGAATCACCATTTCTAAAATTTCCAATCAGAAAATCGAGCTTTGTTCGTTCAAACGTGTCATTCACATAAATTGTATTAAACTTCTCAAATTCAGATAAGCAGCTTACATCCTCTACCTGTGTCCCTCGAATATCTAAATACTGTAAATTCTTACACTGTTCGATTCCACTCAGGCTCTCATATTGATTATATGCAATCACAAGCTTGCTCAAATTCGGACAGCTTGATAAAACTTCAAAATCGTTCAAATAATTTCTTGAAATATCAAGTTCTTCCAACATCGGGAACATTCCCATATTTCCCAACTTCTCGAATGCATTATTACTCAACGACAAAATTCTCAGCTGTTCCATACCATCTAAATGCGGTGTCTCAGTCAATTTATTTGCTCCTGCATTTACTTCTACCAAGCTAGTTGATTTGCTTAACGCATCAATATTATTCAAACGGTTTCCCTCTACATCCAGAACATTTAATTTTTTCAGTGATCCAATCTGCTCCTCAATCTCACTGATATTATTGCTAGATACCACTAGCTTTTGCAACTCTTGCAATCCATAAATTTTTTCCAAAGAATCAATCTTATTATTTTTTAATACAAGTTCCTTTAAAGACTTTGCATATTCTAATCCATCCAATTTTTCCAAATTATTCCCTGAAAAATCAATCGTTTCTATTTGTTCTAAATGCTCAAGCACACTGATATCATTAACGTTGCAATTTACAATACTCAAGTTTTTCAGATTTTTACATTTTTCCAAATCTGAAATATCCGAAAGCTGTCTATTGTCCATGATTTGTAAATTTGACAAATTTTCTAAATCCGAACTATAAATTTCTTCTTTCTGAAATAATTTCTGCATCTCTTTTTCAAACTCTTCATCTTGAAATTTCACAATAGATGAATTTGCATATTTTTCTGTCTTTCTCATATGTACTATTTCCAAAACACCTGTCACTATAACACAAGTACATATTACAGACCAAAAAATAATTAAAAACGGATGTTTTTCCCCATATTCTTTTATTCTATCTTTTACTAATTTTATCCCGCGCATATTTATTCTCCCTACGCCTTTTTGTCTTCAGAAAAAGCTTGAACCGCACATACTACCTGTTTTAAATCTTTTTCCTGCATATATGGATGCATTGGGAGAGACAAGACTGTTTTACATAATCTCTCTGTAACCGGACACTCCACATATTCTTTATTTCCTGCAAAAGCCTGTTGTTTGTGCATCGGTTTTGGATAATAAACCATTGTTGGAATTCCCTGTTCTTTTAAATATGCCTGCAATGCATCTCTTTCTTCTTCAGAATTCAATTGCAATGTGTATTGAGCCCAGCTGGAATACATATTTGAAGAAACAACAGGTGTCTTCACAATATCTTTCAGTAATTCTGTATAGTTCTCTGCAACTTTATTAACCACATCCACCTCATACTCTTTAAATGCTTTTAATTTCACCTGTAAAATAGCAGCCTGAATGGTATCCAATCTTGAATTCCATCCAATACGAACATTATCATATTTGAAAGAGCCCTTTCCATGTACACGAATTGATTTTAAATACTCTGCCACCTCATCATCATTTGTAAAGATAGCACCACCATCACCGTAGCATCCTAGTGGTTTTGCCGGGAAAAATGATGTCGTTGCTGCATCACCAAAGCTGCACGCTCTTCTTTCACCGATCATTCCACCAAATCCTTGTGCTCCATCTTCTAATAAAAGCAAATCATATTTTTTCGCTAATGCTTCCAATGTTACGTAATCTGCAGGTTGTCCAAATAAATCAACTGTAATAATTGCTCTCGGTGTTAACTTTCCTTCTTCAATTACCGCTTTGATTGCTTTTTCTAATGATTCTGCATCTGCATTAAATGTATCTTGGCACACATCATAAAATACAGGTGTTGCGCCTTCAAAAGACACCACCTCTCCGGAAGCGAAAAAGGTAAAATCAGGAACAAAGACAGCATCTCCTTCTTTGATATTCCACGCCATCATCATCATAGTCAGTGCATCTGTTCCATTTCCACATGTAATACAGTGTTTCACACCGACATACTCTGCCAATTCTGTCTCTAAATCACTTACCTGTTTTCCGCTAATAAAATTACAATCAGATGCCACTTGTGTCATTGCCGCATCAATATCACTCTTTAATGCTTCATACTGTGCTTTCAAATCTCTAAACTGCATATTCTACTTCCCTTCTGTCACTTCGTAAAGTTTTTCCTCATTTGTTTCGTATTTTCTTCCACACTTTGAGCATGTTGTATTTTCATGCAATACCTCTCCGCATTCACAAACCCATCCAATTTGTTTTGCCGGTACTCCTGCCATCAATGCATAGTCTGGAACATCTTTTGTAACAACTGCTCCTGCCGCGATCATCGCCCACTTTCCAATTGTATGTCCACATACAATTGTCGCATTTGCCCCTACTGTTGCTCCTTCTTTTAACAACGTTTTTTTATATCCAACACTTCCTTTTGGATACTTGGCTCTCGGAGTCAGATCATTGGTAAATACCATTGATGGTCCACAAAATACATAGTCTTCCAATTCAACTCCTTCATAGATTGCAACGTTGTTTTGAACCTTTACTCCATTTCCGATTTTTACATTATTGGATACATTCACATTTTGACCAAAGGAGCAGTTATTACCAATAACTGCTCCACTTTGAATGTGTGAAAAATGCCAAATTTTTGTACCCTGTCCAATTTTTACGTTCTCATCAACATAACTACTCTCATGTACAAAATATTCATTCATTTTAAAACTCCCCTGTCATATCTACACTTGCGAATTTATCTAATGGTAATTTTACCGCTTTTCCTTCTTTCTGACTCTTATAAATAGCCAACACAAGTTCCAATGCATTTCTTCCTGCATATGCATCTACATATGGTGCTCTGTCATTTTCAATCGCATCAATCACATCTGCATAAAGACTTGTATGTCCGTTTCCATATACATTGCTTGTTGCTTCCTCCAAGCCTTTGTTTGCCTGATCCTCTTCTGTCTCATCTGCAAAATTCCATACATCAATATTATTTGTTGATTTCCCGCCTAATTTTACAGTTCCTGTCTCTCCAAACAGATATAATGTCTCCTCTAAATTTTGAGGATACACATTCGTTGTTCCTTCAATTGTAGCAACTGCTCCATTTTTAAATTTTACAACTGCCATACCAATATCTTCTGCCTCTAAATAGTCATGGAACTGCTGTTTTGTCACACCATATACTTCGTCAATCTCATTTCCCAGCATCCAGCGAAGCAAGTCAATTCCGTGAATACACTGGTTCATAAGCGCTCCACCGTCCTGAGCCCATGTTCCTCTCCATGGCGCCTGTGTATAATAATTCTCGTTTCTGTTCCAACGCACATGAATAGAACCATGAGATAACTTTCCAAATCTTCCTGCTTCTAACGCTTTTCGCATTTCCTGAACTGCAATATTAAAACGATTCTGATGACATGCAGATACCTTAACACCTTTCTCTTCAGAAAGTTTAATAATCTTATCTGCATCTTCAATGCTCATTGCCATAGGTTTTTCAATAATCACATTGATATTATGCTCAATACAATATAAAGCGATTTCTGCATGAATGCCACTCTCTGTAGCAATTCCCACAAGATCAAGTTCATTTTCTTCCACTAACTTTTTATAGTCTGTATATCGTTTGATACTTGTATCATTTTGCAAATCATGCTTCGCTAATACCTCTTCCATATGTTCCGGTACAACATCACATACCGCAACAAAATCTAAGTTGTTATTAATAACTGCCTTTACATGATTTGTGGAAATACGTCCACACCCGATTAGTGCATATTTCATTATTTCATCCTCGCTTTCTCTAACCAATCAATTCGCAAATCTTCTTAGCCGCATCACCATTTCCATAGTATGCTTCTTTTTTATCATAATCAATTGCTGTGTTCATAACTTTTTCTACAATGTCTTTCGCATTTGGTTTTGCCAAAATATTATGGTTTCCAACCAATGTCTCAACCCATTCTGTCTGATCCCGTACTGTAACACACGGTGTATCCAAAATATATGTCTCTTTCTGAAGCCCGCCTGAATCTGTAACTGCTTTTTTCGCATTTTTTACAAAATACAGCATATCCAAGTAACCCATCGGCTCTACAAAGAGAATATTTTTGTAGCCATGTGCTTCTTTTGCTTCTCTTACTAATCCTTTTGTTCTAGGATGAACCGGAAAAATAACCGGGGCATCTAACTGTTCAAAAGCATCTAATATTTCTTTTATTTTTTCAATTGAATCAGTGTTTTCTGCTCGATGAATTGTTGACAAATACCACTCTTTTACAGGTGAAATGTCTCCAAACAATCCTTCCAAATGCGAGAAATAATAATCTGCCGGTTTTTCATCCAACAATTTTGAATAATATAAGACTGCATCACACATAACATCGCCAACATTATGTACTCCTTCAGTCAATCCTTCTTTTTTCAAATTCTCAACAGCTACATTTGTAGGGCATAACAGCAATGTCGAAATTCTATCTGTCAAAATTCGATTTTGTTCCTCTGGCATACGCATATTAAATGAACGAAGTCCTGCCTCCACATGAATAATCGGCACGTGAATTTTAGAGGCTGCTATAGCACCAGCTAGGGTAGAATTCGTATCACCGTATACCAATAAATAGTCCGGCTTTTCTTTCAATAAAATCGCTTCAATCCCGATCATCATTTCTGCTGTCTGCTTTGCATGCGAACCAGAGCCGACACCAAGATTGATGTCCGGCTTTGGAATATGTAGCTCCTCAAAAAATACATCCGACATATTGTTGTCATAGTGCTGCCCTGTGTGAACTAAAATCTCTGTATGTTTTTTTCGAATTACTCTTGAAACTGCTGCCGCCTTAACAAACTGCGGTCTTGCTCCTACAATCGTAACTATTTTCATAATCTTTTCTCCTATAACACTTCGATATTTTCTCTGTTCTCAATATTTTTCATCACATTTTTTGTATCAAAAATAGCAACTGCATTTTTTTGAATCATATCATAATCTATATTTGTATGTGCTGCTGTAATCATAATCAAATCATAAGATGCAATAACTTCCGGACTTATTTCTTTCAATCCCTGATGTTTTTCTCCTTTATATTTGTATTCTGAAATCCATGGATCATAGAACTCTACATCAGCCTGCTCACGCTTTAACACTTCAATCACACGAAGTGCCGGACTTTCACGATAATCATCGATATCCTGTTTGTAAGCAACACCTACTACAAGTACTTTTGCTCCATTCATTGCTTTTGCATGGCGGTTCAAAATTTTGCTTGCTCTTTCTACACAGTATTCCGGCATCTGATCATTGATCATCATAGAGCTCTCAATCATAGATGTATGGAATCCGTATTCTCTTGCTTTCCATGACAAATAATATGGATCTAATGGAATACAGTGTCCACCAAGTCCTGGACCTGGATAAAATGCCTGGAATCCATATGGTTTTGTCTTCGCAGCATCCACTACTTCCCACATGCTGATTCCTAATTTATTGCAAAGCATTGTCAATTCATTTACCAATCCGATATTGATGTTTCTGTATGTGTTTTCTAAGATTTTTTCCATTTCAGCAATTGCAGGTGAAGATACTTCGTAAACATCGCCTTCCAATACTGCTCTGTACATTGTTGCAATTACTTCTGTAGCATCTTTTCCGATTGCTCCAACTACTTTTGGCGTATTTTTTGTTTTGTAAATCAAGTTACCTGGATCAACACGTTCCGGTGAAAATCCTAAATAGAAATCTTCTCCACATTTTAATCCTGAACCTTCCTCCAAGATAGGTTTAATCAGTTCTTCCGTTGTTCCCGGATATGTTGTAGACTCTAATACTACCATAGTACCTTTTGTCAAATATTTTGAAATTGCTTCTGTAGAAGATTTTACATAGCTGATATCCGGCTGCTGATGTGCATCCAATGGTGTCGGTACACAAATAGCAACGAAATCAACATCTTTTACAAAGCTAAAATCTGTTGTTGCTGTAAGCATCTTATTCTCTACTAATTCTTTCAAATCGCTGTCAACAACATCACCGATGTAATTATGTCCTTCATTTACTAATTTTACTTTTTCATCCTGCACATCAAAACCAATCGTCTTAAATCCAGCTTTTGCCTTTTCTACTGCAAGCGGTAAACCTACATACCCTAATCCTACTACACCTACTATAATTGATTTTTCTTCAATTTTCTTTAATAATTCTTGTTTCATTTCATCTTCTCCTTTTTATTTAACTTAAATCTTTTATCACTTTTTGAGCTCTATTTTTCCATGTATTTTGTTTCAATATATCAACTTGACTATCATGAACTACTTTAATTTCTTCTGGATTATCTATAAGTTTTTTTAGTAATTGACTTAATTTCCCCACATCATACTCAATAGTCCATCCAATCTTATTCTCTCTAACAAAATCACCCGCCACAGTATTTTTAGTTGCAATAATTGGGGTAACATGAGCAAGATACTCAAATACTTTAACGGGCATTGCCATACTCATATAATCCCCTGTGCCTGCAAAAGCACAACAAATATCAGCTTTCTGATAATACTCTTCTAAACCTTTTCCTGATGTGTGTACTATTTTAACCCGTTCACACAAATACTCTTCATACATTTTTTTACTTTGTATCCACTCAGACTTCCTACAACAAATAGTGACCGACACGAATTCATTCTCGTAAACAACTTGTAAGAATTTGCGCAAATCATATATTCTACTAACCCCACCCACATAAAAAATTTCTATTCTCTCTTTATTTCTTTTCATAAAGTAGTCTTCTTTTCGTCTCAATACAAATTTATTCAACTCACATCCTGGCATCAACACTTGCATTTTATCTAATAACTTTTTATGCTCTGTCAAATAATCTGCCATTCTACTTGTGGGGAGATAAAATACATCTAATATTTTTTCATATTGTTTTAAATCATATTTATACAGAGGAATAGATAACATTCTTTTTAACAAAGATACATTATCTTTGTAAATTGAAAATTTCCATTGAATATCTCTATAAAACAGTCCAACATGTATATTATTTTTTTTACAAAACTTGAGAAAAGAGAAATCTAATATCGGATATCTTGGCAAATGATTTTCCTCAGTTAAAAGCGTTGGCATCGTACTACTTTCCGAATAAACAAAATCATACTTTTTGCCACAACGAATTTTCTGTTTTATCTCTCGAATCTGCTCTTTTCTCTCCTTCCCATACCCCATCACAACATCAACTTCATAACCATTATCTTCAAAAGCCTCCAACATTTTTCTTGGACGAATATTCGACCCTGATGTTGCTTCCATTGATATGTAGTTAGGCACATGAAAAATACAATATTTCTTTTCTTTCACTTTTACTCCTTTATTAACATGTTCTGATATATGTTTTCCATCGCAGATACATTTTTTTCCCAGTCATATAGTAATTCCACTCTTTTTCTTCCTTCTGTGCCAAATCGTTCTCTTAACTCTTGATTTGTAACAAGTCCTTCCAACTTTTCTGCAATTGCATCTACATCTCCAACCGGAACAACAAACCCTGTTATCCCATCTTCTGTTACTTCTTTAAAACCATCCACATCTGTTACAACCGTAGGTACTTTCATAGCCATAGCCTCTATTACAGATACTCCAAAACTTTCTTTCAAACTGGTAGCACAAAAAACATCAAATTCTTTTAAAACATTTGGAACTTCCGTATTGGGTATCCTTCCCCTTAAAAATACAGTATCCTCTAACTCTAAATTTTTTATTAATCTCTCTAATACTTCTTTTTGACTTCCATCTCCGTATATATGGACTCTGAGCTTATCCAAAATATTTTGTCTATTTTGACTTTCTAAATTTCTTTTTAAAATTGCAACCGCTTCGATAAAATCAGAAATTCCATACACAGTTTCCAACGCTTTTATATTCCCCAACAAAATTTGCTCTGTATTCTTTTTTCTAGGATTCACATCTGAAAACTTTTCCAAATCCACCCCAAACGGCGTGATTCCAATTTGAAGTTCCGGCATCGCAAGCGTATTTCTCAACTCTTCTGCCATACACGTACTTGTTGATGCCAACCATTTCGCATATTGCACATTCTTTTTCAAAATCATTTTATTCAATATGCTTTTATGAGGAAACTCATAGACGTCACTTCCCCATACAGATAATAAAACCGGACCGATACCGGCTCTCCTTGCAAGCGTTCCATAACCACTTGCATAGTGTACATTGATAATATCCGGCTGAATTTTTTTTTCTATTCGCTTTAGTTCACCCGCATTCAGGTAATAGGCTTTTCCTCCGCTATGTTTCATACTATGAAGGAACACTTTATCGTCAATCAGATTATCTTTCGGATTATGCCCTTCATTGAACACCAAGTGAACTTCATGCCCGCGCTTTGCCAATGCATTTACCCATTTCACAGTATGAATACTGCTTGCAGCTGATAAAAACAATATTTTCACTTTTATTCCCTCTCTTCCTAATTCTTTCATTTAGTTAGTAAGTCGATATAATATTTTTTCTACCTTTCTGCCAAGCACATTATAGTCAAAATCTTTCGCCACATTTTGGGCATTTTCACACTGAATCAAATATTCTTCTGAAGACATATTCTTGTATTCTAAAATAATGTCACTGTATCGTTGTATTGTATCAATGTTTTCTTCTATTCCACATTTATTTTTATTGATGATAGAATATCCCATTTTTACATTTGCGCAAATTGGTCTTCCACTTGCCAAATATTCAAATTGCTTATTTTGGCTTCCACCATATTTCCAAGTATCTGCCTGTTTATAGTTCAAAATATTCAAGTTACTTTTGGATAAAATATATGGTATATATTTTTTCTCAACTTTTCCTTTGAATTTTACATTCTTCAAATTTTCTTTTTGACAAATTGACTCCAGCTCTTGTTTATCGGTTCCGTCTCCATAAATCAAAATTAAAATTTTATTTTCATCTCGTTTCTTCAGCTCTTTTGCCACCTCAACTAAATTTTGAACATTATTTGCTTTACGGATAGATCCGACATAAACTACTTTAAATTTACTGTCGTCTTCTAAGTCTTCGTCTTCTGTCTGATATTTCTTTATATCCTCTTCAAACTCTTTCAAATCCACACCATTATTTACATAATTAACTTTATCCAAATTTACTGCTTTATTCCAATTTTTGTCACATATGTACTCTTTTCCGCCTGCCATTGTAAATATCAGTGCATCTGACTTTTTATAAATCCACTTTTCCAACTGGTACAACACCTGAATAATCGGATTTTTTCTAGACATGCCATTATACTCTACAATCGACTCCGGCCAAAGATCGCGGACTTCCACAACAACTGGAATTTTTTTCTTTCGACCAAACACCAACGCAAAAAATGCCACAAACAAGTCCGGTGACGAAGTGTAGATTACATCAGGTTTTTCTTTTTTGAAAAAAAGCTTCATTGTTTTCCACATTTGAAACGGCAATTCAACCATATTCAGTATTCTTTGCAAACCATTCCCTTTGTAATCTCTGCTCTTCACAAACGTGTACTCAATTCCGTCCACTATCTCTTCTTTATAAAGCGATTTATCACGAATCATATTAATGTCCGTATTGTGTATTTTACTGGAAGTAAATATTTTTACTGTATGACCATTTTTCTGTAGATATTTCGAAAAATAATAATGTCTTACTAATCCTCCCATACTCGGTGGAATTGCATAATGATTAACAATCCATACATTCATGCGTGTCGTTCTCCTCTACTATTTTATCACCGCTATCACAGTGGCAAACATTGTTTTTATATCATCCCAAAAACTGAATTTTTCAATTGCTCTTAAATTATACTTCATCTTCTCCGGAAGTACCTGATGGATATATACCTCATCTGCATTCTCTGCCGACTCAAGCAATCGTTCCTCATCTTTATACTCTATACTTGCTCTTGAGGTTATTCCAGCCGGCATAAGCAGAGTTGCTTTCATCTCATCTGTATAATGTGCAACATATTTTTCTACTTCCGGTCTTGTCCCAACAAAAGACATCTCACCTTTTAACACATTAAAAAGCTGTGGCAACTCATCCAATCGACAACCTCTAAGCATCTTTCCCATACGAGTTACTCTGGAATCTCCCTTTGTTGTTACCTGTGTTCCGATCTTATCCGCATTATTTACCATTGTGCGGAATTTAAAGATACGAAACGGTTTTCCATATGTTGTCACTCTTACCTGACGAAACATCACCGGTCCCGGTGAATCTATTTTGATCAAAATACTCAGCAAAAGTAATATCGGTGAAAGAATTACGACAAGCAGACTCGCAACTATGATATCAAAAATTCGTTTTGCCAGCAAACTTCCCTTATGGCATTGCAGTATTTCATAATATTTTTTTACTTGTTCCACTTGCATTTCTTTCGGAAGGTCATTCCATTTTCTCATGATCTACTTAATTCCTATTCTATACATTCTTTAAAATTTTGAATTACATAATCCACTTCTTCATCAGTCAATTTCGTATGAAGCGGCAAGGTGATTGCATTTTCAAACAAATCGCACGCATTCGGATAATCTGCCTTATCAAATCCCAGACTCTTATATGCCGTCAACATTGGCAACGGCTTATAATGTACATTCGTAGCGATTCCACGCTCTGCCATCTTTATAATAATGTCATTGCACTCCTGTCTTGTCTTTCCGTTCACTCGTACCAAATACAGATGTCCGCTTGAAACAAAATTTTCTCCATAATGCTGCAGCACAGTAATCGGAAGATCTTTTAAGCCCTCATTATATTTTTCAATAAGCGCCTTTCTTCTCTCCAAAATTCCCGGATATCTTTTCAACTGCACAAGTCCTAATGAAGCCATAATATCCGTCATGTTGCATTTAAAATAAGGCGCCACAATATCATATTCCCACGCGCCAAGCTGTGTTTTTGCCAACGCATCTTTAGACTGCCCATGCAGTGATAACAGCATAAACTGTTTATACAGCGCATCATTATCCACACCGTCTATATCTCTCCACACTAAAGCTCCACCTTCCGCTGTCGTAAGGTTCTTCACGGCATGAAAAGAAAAGCTTGTAAAATCAGCAATTTCTCCACAATGTTTTCCATCACGCATTGCGCCAAACGCATGTGCTGCATCTGCAACTACTGCAATACGTCCTAATTTTTCCTGCAGTTCACTGCTCGCCTGAAACAAACTCTTCTTTCTCTCTATAATCTCATATATCTTTTCATAATCGCAGATTACTCCGGCTATGTCAACCGGAATAATTGCTTTTGTTTTTTCTGTAATTGCTTCTTCTAACGCCTCATAATCCATCTCATACGAATCTTTCTGCGTATCTACCAAAACTAGTTTTGCTCCCACATGACAGACAACACTAGCAGATGCAGTGTAGGTGTAGGCGCTTGTAATCACCTCATCTCCCGGTCCTATTCCCAGAACACGCAATGCCATCTCTGCACACGCTGTTGCAGAGTTCAAACACACCGCTTTGCTTGTATTGCAAAACTTTGCAATATTCTGTTCAAACAACTTTGTCTTGGGACCAGTTGTAATCCATCCGCTTTTCAGTGTATCGACTACTTCTTCGATCTCTTCCTCCGTGATATCCGGTGGTGAAAATAATATATTCATTTTACTCATAACTACTCCTCCATGACTGGTCCTTCATGACTCGCTCTTCCAAGCTTGCAAAATTCCTGATAGATTGCAGAATCACGTTCTTTATCTTCTTTTCTGATATGATATGTCGGCACAATACCGGAAACAATCTCTTTTACGTCAAAACGCTCATCAATTGCTGCCTGCTCTAACTTTCTCAATTCACTCAAGAAATGAACCTCGTCAAATTCCAATGGCTTTCCTATATATATTAATTCGTTTTCTGTTTTTTGTAAACCTTCTTCTTTTGTCAGGAGCTCTTCGTACAATTTTTCTCCCGGGCGAAGTCCTGTATATTTAATTTCCATGTCTACACCTAAAGTATAACCAGAAAGACGGATCAAATTCTTTGCAAGATCCGCAATCTTAACCGGCTCTCCCATATCCAGCACAAAGATTTCTCCACCTTTCGCATATGCCCCTGCCTGAAGCACAAGTGAAACAGCTTCTGGAATCGTCATAAAATAACGAATGATATCTGGATGAGTGACCGTCACCGGTCCGCCAGCTGCCATCTGCTTTTTAAACAATGGAATTACACTTCCATTACTTCCAAGCACGTTTCCAAATCGAACTGCTACAAACTCTGTATTAGAATATCTACTAAATGTCTGAATAATCATCTCACACATTCTCTTAGATGCGCCCATGATATTTGTCGGATTTACAGCTTTATCTGTAGAAATCAAAACAAATTTCTTCACACCATACTTGTCCGCCGCACGTGCTGTCTTATAAGTTCCAAATACATTGTTTTTAATCGCTTCATTTGGGCTGTCTTCCATAAGCGGTACATGCTTATGCGCTGCTGCATGATATACAATATCCGGACGGTATAATTCCATAACACTCTCGATACGCTTTGTATTTCTTACAGAACCAATCAATGTCTCTAAATGCAGCATCGGATATTTCTTTTTCAATTCCTGTTGAATATCATATGCATTATTTTCATAAATATCAAATATAATCAAACATTTCGGATTATATTTTGCCACCTGTCGACAAAGTTCACTTCCGATAGAGCCGCCGCCACCTGTAACAAGAACTGTTTTTCCTTTTACATACCCAAGAACACTGTCCAAATCAATATCAATTGCATCTCTTCCAAGCAGATCCTCAATCGAAACTTCACGAAGTTTTGAAACGCTGACTTCTTCTGTAATAAACTGATACATTCCCGGAAGCACTTTCAATTTACATTCTGTCTGATTGCAAATTCTCAAAATGTCTCTTGTGACTTTTGTCCCTGCCGAAGGAATTGCCAATACAATTTCGTCCACGTTATATTCTTTGGCTTTCTCAATGATCGTATCTTTATTGCCCACAATCGGAACACCGTGTAGATATTTTCCTTTTTTTGATGGATTATCATCAATGACACATACAACCTTTCGGTTCAAATGTTTGCTGAATTTCAACTCATGAATAATCATGCTTCCAGCTTCTCCGGCTCCAATGACCATCGTATTTAAAATTCTTTCTTCCGGTCTGTTCAAACCGTGCATCACAATACGAAGCCCTCTATATGAAAATCTTGTGACAGTTGTCGTCATCAACAGCAAGAAGAAATAAAAGATATAGTAACTTCTCGGCACTTTCAATACTAAGAACTGCATTCCCAATGCCTGAAATGCGGTAGACAAAATACAGGCTCCAAAAATAAGCGTAAATTCATGCACACTCGCAAATGACCATACACTCTTATATAGTTTCATCAAGATAAAGATCACAATTGTTGTGATAATGTTAATCAGCATATAACTCTTGATACTGTTAATATATTCCTGTGGTATCCAGCTATAGTGCAGCTCATGTCTGATAATCAAAGACAAATATGCATTCACAACAATGGTCAACACATCTACGATAAACAGCATAAACATTCTTGTTCTTGAGCTTCTCCAGTTTATTATATTTTTCATACTACTCCCTCTTTACAATTTTATTGCAAATTCTTACAATTTTTTTACATACTTTATTATAATATCAGATTTAGCTGTTTTATACAATATCTATCTTCTTAAGTTTTTCTATTGATTCATAACAAAAGCTGCTACTTGAGCATTTTAAATCATTATGCTCAAATAGCAGCTTTTTATTAAAATTCTTTTATTTCATAAATTATTTTTTTTATGTTATAACCATAATTTTCACTTGTTGCCCAGCCGGTTCCATATGGGTTTTCCTTTTGCCCGAGCCATTCTACATAAGGTGCTTTCTCTCTTAGCCAGTCCCCCCACCTCGGATCAACGCAAGCATAATTTAGCGGTTCACTATTTGCATAGCACTTTAAATGCTGTATTTGCGCTCGGATCCCTGTTCTTACTCCTGCACTTCCATAAGAAGAGAAATCTGCGCCTGCAACTCCGCCTGTTGCACCTAACCCGCAAAAATTAAATTGTCCCGCTTTTACATCTCCGCCAAATTGAAGATACCCTGTCTCCAACATAGTTTGGGCAAATGCAACCTCTGCCTTTATTCCCTCAGCATTCGCTTCTTCATAAAAAATTTGGCAAAATTCAGATATATTTTTTGCTCCACCTTTACTTAGCTCTTTCGTCGGGTATTCTTTACCTTTGCTATTAAAATATTTCACCATTTGTTGCACAGATACTGTTGACTGACCAGCAATCTCATATTTTTCTAATTGTGTCACCGTTATAGTAAAACTTCGTTTTGTCCCAAAATACTCCACCGTTATAGTTGCTTTTCCCGGTCTTTTTGTCTTTACCTCGTACAAATATCCACGGGAATCATCGGCACTTTTTAAACTCACTGTCGCTACAGACGTATCACTCGAACTTACAGTTGGAGCCCCCTTTGTCTTGTCGGTTATTTTTGCTAAAAACTGATAAACTTTATTTTCCGGATAATTCATATCTCCGCTATCTAACTTATAATCCACTTCCTTATATGTAACCGGAAGTGTCGCTGTCTTCCCATCATGTTTTACTGTTATCGTTGCATTCCCTGCTTTCTTCCCTTGTATCTCATATAAAAATCCTCGGGAATCATTGGCATTTTTCAACGATACCGATACAACACTTGAATCACTCACACTCACTGTCGGCACACCATTTCTATTGTTTGTGATTGCCAAAAACTGATATATCTCCCCAGCTGTTCCACTATATTTTTTTGTATCTAGCTTTAGTATTGTTTCTTCTAAGACTGTAATTGTGAAACTTCTTTCTACACCCAAATAATTCACTGTTATCTTTGCTTTTCCCGCTTTCTTCGTCTGAACCTCAAACAGATATCCTCTGCTGTCATTTGCATTCTTTAAAGACACGGTTGCTACCGATGTATTGCTTGATTCTGCTGTTGGCGTTCCTTGGGTCTTATCTGTTATCTTGGCAAGAAATTGATAAACTTTATTTTCCGGATATTCCATATCTTTCGTATCCAAACTGTAATTATTATCTTTATACGTTACTTTCAGTGTAGCTGTCTTTCCATCATGTTTTACTGTTATGACCGCACTCCCTGCTTTTTTACCTTTTATCTCATACAAATAGCCTCTTGAATCATTGGCATTTTTCAGCGATACCGATACAACACTAGAATCACTTACGCTTACTGTTGGCACTCCTCTTCTATTATTCGTGATTGCGAGAAACTGATATGTTCCACCAACCACTCCATTATAATTAGTTGTGTCTAATTTCAACGTTGTTTCTTCTAACACTGTGATTGTAAAACTTCTTTCCACACCTAGATAATTTACTGTTATCTTTGCTTTCCCTGTTTTTTTTGTCTGCACTTCAAACAGATATCCTCTGCTGTCATTCGCATTTTTCAAAGATACCGTTGCCACCGATGTGTTGCTCGACCTTACACTTGGAGTCCCTTGACTTTTGTCTGTTATCTTTGCAAGAAATTGATAAACTTTATTCGCCGGATATTCCATGTCCTTCGTATCCAAGCTGTAGTTGTTATCTTTATATGTCACTTTCAGTGTAGCTGTCTTTCCACCATGTTTTACCGTTATGACTGCACTTCCTGCTTTCTTCCCTTTTATCTCGTATAAATAGCCTCTCGAATCATTGGCATTTTTCAACGATACTGATACAACACTAGAATCACTTACACTTACTGTCGGCACTCCATTTCTATTATTTGTAATTGCTAAAAACTGATATGTTCCACCAACCACTCCGTTGTAATTAGTTGTATCTAATCTCAAATTTGTTTCCCTACTCAGTCCCAAGTACTTCGCAATCCCTGTTGCATCTGCAACACCGAGCTTTTTTAACCCTGCCTCAGTTTTCAAGAACTTGTTCACATCATTTGAATTGCTCAAGAAAGCATGTTCCACAATAATTCCCGGTATTCCAGCTTCTTTCGCACAGATTTGAACTGAATAATAGTCTGAAATAGAACCATCTGGATATTTCTCATTGACAGTAGTATCTTTGCTGTAAATCGGTGTCGGACGTTTGTTTAAACCAACTGCTGCCAGTTCATTTAATATTTTCTCTGCAAGTTCTTTTCCCTGCGTTGACAATTGTGGTTTCCAACTACTATTCGGGATAATGATTTCTGCACCATTTGCGCTGGCAGGTCCTGAATTCAAATGAAGGCTTACATATATTTTTGCTCCTGCTTTTGCTGCTGCCTGTACTCTTTTCTCAATACAAGCTCCCGAAGTTCCCGTTTCCGGATAAGGACACGCTGCAGTTGTTCTTGTCATATAAACTTTCACACCATTATATGTCTCTAATTCTGCCTTTGCATACTTCGCTATTTTTAAAGTCAATTCTTGTTCTGTCAGACCTGACCCACTTGTCCCGCCATGTCTGTTATCATGTCCAGGATCCAGCGCCACGACAATCTCACCCGCTTTTTCTGCGCTTCTTATTCCCGCCACTGCTCCCATCTCTTCTGAAACGGCAGTTAACGCTGATGCAATATTATCCTGTGCCTCAGTTTCTCCATTTTCGTCAATCGTTACTATCGATGTCTCAACTGCATCTTCCGGATCCAGCGGCTGCAATTCTTCAATCCCATCGTATGCTTTGTTCACTCCAAACTCTGCTTCTACATCTAAGTCAGTTAATAAAAAACACTGTTCTTGCTGATTTTCCTCAAATCTGATGTCTGTTACCTTATATGTACTCTGCTCACTTTCATCCACATATTCTTTCGAGAACACATACAGATATCCAGACTGATTACTGCATGTCCATTCTTCTGTTGAACCATCTTCTTTTTGCACAGTAATCCGCATATTGCTTATCTGTTCTGTTCCATCTCCCCAAGACACAACAATGTTTTGTGTGTTCGGTGATTCCAAATAGGGACTTTCTACCAAAATATAATTCAATCTGTTTTCTGCTTTTACTGTATTGGCCACGTCTGTTTCAGCTACTTCTGTTTCTTCTACCGCCGAACTATTGTCCATTGCCAATGATGTGCTCATCTGAAAATCAGAAAACACCATCACTGCAAGCAGAATAATTGCCACAAACCTTTTTCTTATGCTTTTCATCGTTTTTTCCTCTTCACTCTTACCTATTCATAGCTGATATATCCTTCCAAAACGGTATGTCCTGTATCAAGCGGATTTCCGTTTTCTGTAATTTTAACTCCATCACAATCATACGCCTCGGAGTATGTCCTAACAACACATTCTAGTACCTGTTCCGAACCGGTCGTCCCCATTCCTCTTAGATAATCACCAAATGCTGTATTAACATCTAAATCAATCTTATCTTCGGAATCATTCACAGAAACACTTTGAACCTCACAAGTTTCAGATAATACAGATGCTTCTTTTAATTTTGCAACAATTGCTTCCTGCAACTCTCCTGCCACAGTCACCTCATCTCTGGTAATTTCTCCTGTTGTTTCGTCTATATAATAGACTCCTAATTTCTGCTCTATTTTATCTGTGCCATTCTCTAATTCCTCTTCTGCATCATCTTTTACGCTCTCATTTTTCTCTGGTTCCTTTTCCGGCTGACTTGTCTCCCCTTTGCTACAACCAGAAAAAGCCAACATCACAGCAAATAGTACCACTACTATTTTTCTTTTCACTTTTTCACCTCCCAATTAATTACATTCAATTCCAATTTACTATATCTTCCTACATTTTTCAACAAAAAAGCATAATATTGTCTTTTCTCTTCTATCTATATAATTTCTCTGTTTCTCTTTTTTGAATATTTGCCCGAAACGGCATCGACTTATTTTCATTCATCGGCAAGCTTAGCCAGAACCGCCAAACTTGCCGATCATTAGACTCGGGAAATTCCCAAATTAAATTTTAAAATAACTTTTCCGGATACACACCGCCATCTACAAGCGCACGCACAGAAGCGACCACCGCTTCTTTATCCTCTTTGTAAGTCACTCCAAACCACTTGTCGTGTGAGCGCAATACTTTTACATCTGCGCTTCCATCCGCCAATAAATCTCCAACAATTGTAGGTAAAAGGTATTCCGCTTTTAAGCTATTTTCTTCAACCTTTGATAAAAATTCTCGAAATCCCTTCTCAAGTACTTCAAAAAACTCCGGATGTAATCCCCACATGTTCATAGAAACAGGAGAATGTACATCAACTTCTACCATTCCATCTTCCGTGCGAACAGCAGCTCCTTTTTCCGTCTTTTCAATATTGGAAGTCTCAACAATATCTGTCAGCATATGATTTTCATCCACTTTACAGATTCCTCTTGTCACTCCGCCATTTTCACTCAATGTATTTCCCAGGACAAATCCAACCATACTCACCTGAAGTTTATCATTTTTTTTCTGCTCCTGAATCAGATGATTATACGCCTCCACATAAGCTTCTTTTCCGTAATAATCATCTGCATTAATTACTAAAAACGGTTCACTCACAACATCTTTACAGCAAAGAATTGCCTGACCGGTTCCCCAAGGTTTTGCTCTGTCAGCATATTTTCCTTTAAATTCTTCCGGAATATCCGAAATCTCTTGATATGCATAAGCGACCTCTACAACTTTTTCAATCCTGTTTCCAATCACTTCTTTAAAATCTTTTTCTAAATCCTTGCGGATAACAAATACAACCTTATCAAACCCAGCTTCCATAGCGTCATAGATAGAATAATCCATAATGATCTCGTCATTTGGTCCTACTGGTTCCAACTGTTTAATTCCTCCGCCAAAACGACTTCCAATACCTGCTGCCATAATTACTAACGTTGCTTTTGCCATCTTCTTCCTCCTGTTCGCTATTCGCCAAGCCCTTCTTCTACGATTCTCGCCATCTCTTGCATAGCTTTTTCTTCATCTTCACCTTCACAAATCAACTCAATCACATCACCTTTTTTTATACAAGCTCCCAATACGCTCAGCACACTTTTGGCATTGGCAGTTGTATTCTTGGAAAGAAATGTAATTTTACTTTGGAACTGCATTGCAGTCTTGCAAAACAGCCCGGCAGGTCTCAAATGAAGACCTGTTGGATTATTGATTGTCAATTTTCTTCGTACCATTCTCTTAGCTCCCCTCATTTTATTTTTTTGTCAAAATAACCTGTATCGTGGCTCCTCCGACAAAACTGCATCCTTCCGGAAGACTCGCTATTGTAACCGGAACATCATAGGTTCCTTCTTCACTGTAACTTTTCAAATCAATAGATGCCGCAATTTTCTCTGCAGACATATTTTCTAATGCTTCATCAAGCCCTTCAAACTGCAATTCTACATTTTGATCGGGACCATATGAAAGTTCCATACCTTCCTGCAAATTATTTACCGCTATCGACCGTACCGGAATTGCAATATTTTTGATTCCTTCTTTTTCAACCAAAATATTTACCACTACGCTTCCCGCCGAACTGTCTGCCAAACTAATTCCGTCTGGAAGATAATCTGTAATATTCACCACAACCTTTGTCGTCTCTGTAAGATTTTCCTGTTTGAGCGCACTGCTTGCAACCTCTATGTCATCTATCTTTTCCACGTCTTCGCGATTTCCCATAATCGTAATCCGCTGAGGTTCAATCTGAAGTCCTGACACTGCATATCCGCTTTCAGTTCCAATCTCTGATTGGTCAAACTTCAACTCCACTTCCTTTGTCTCCAGCAAATGCACTTTAATATTCACACCACTGCTGTCCACATCGCTGGATAGCAAGCTTTTATCTATAACATTGTCCGCTGAATCATAATAGATCAGTTCATCCGCTTTTAAGGTTGTATCTTCCGACAACCCTGACACATCTACTCTCGCAACCACTTTACTGATTCTGCCAAGTGACGACTTCGGTCCACTGATATCAATGGACTGTGGTTCTGCCTCCAGCTCACCTATCACATAACCACTTTGCAAATCTCCTGTCGCAATCGCCGTAACCGGAAATATCTTATTTTCGATGTTTTCTTTCACAATCTGAATATTTCTCGGATTAGGCAGTGCCTCCTTGTAATCTCCTTCAAAACCTTTTATGGTAATTCTCACCGGAACAGAACCTGATTGCTCTTCTTTTAAATCTGCAACCGCCTTAATATCCTCCGTCTTGATTTTTTCCATAATCGAACGTTCTGCCTTTACTGTAACTGCAATCTGCTTTACATCATCCGCAATTTTAAAGGTCTGCCCATGCTCCGTTACCACCTCTGGGTTTGTGACTGTGATCTCCGGATAAAACGTCTTTGTGACAATCGGTCTCGAAATATTCATCACAACAAGCCACAAAAGCGCTGAAAAAAGGAGTGCTATGAACTTTAGGACAAAATTATTTGTCAGTTTGTTTTTCATTCTTTCGCCTTCCTTTCCATATCATAAACCGTTTTTCTTCCAAAGATTTATTCTGTACATGGACAAGCTTCTCTCTTAAGAATTCCGGCTTCACATTCCGTGTAAGATGTCCTCCCATTGCTATAGATACATATCCAGTCTCCTCTGAAACTGTAATCACAAGCGCATCGCTCACCTCACTCATTCCTACCGCCGCTCTATGCCTCGTTCCAAGCTCTTTGCTAAGTCCCATATTATCAGACAACGGCAGATAACATGTTGCCGAGACAATTCGATTGCCTCTCACAATAACTGCTCCGTCATGAAGCGGTGTATTATGTTCGAAGATATTAATCAGCACCTGACTAGATACCAGACAGTCCAACTCAATACCTGTATTCTGATACTCTGTAAGCATAATCTCTTGCTCTACCACAATCAATGCTCCGGTCTTTACCTTTCCCATCTCATAACATGCCGTCACAAGCGCATCGATCGTCTTGTCATCAAACCTTCCTGATTCTTTGCTTCGTTCAAACGGAACTACTGCAATCCAAAAATCTTTTTGCCCGAGACGCTCCAACGCTCTTCGCAGTTCCGGCTGAAACACGACAACTGCTGCTGTTGCCAGGACGCTGATGGAATTCGTTGCAATCCACAGAATTGTGTGCATCTTGAAGATAGCCGCGAGTAAAATAAAGACAAGAAGAACAATAATCCCCCGCAAAAGCATCCATGCTTTCGTATGTTTGATCCACACCATCAGCTGATAAACCAAAAATGCAATAATAATAATCTCAACAACATCTGTCACCTGTATTTTCGGGAAATACAACTCTTTAAAATATATTTCAAAGAAATTCTGTAATTTCTGTCCCATTTTCTCACCTCCATCTCTTTCACATCTTTTTTACTAATGTTTTAATTCTTCTTCTAGTAGTTCTTGAATCTCAAGTTCTTCTTGCAACGCTTTCGTAAGAAGCATCTCGTCGGTCTGGTTCTTCAGGATTTTTTCCTGCTTCAACTCATCCATCCGCGATGTCTCCTGACGTTCATTAATTCGTTTTACTGTTTTCTCAGGTGCGGTCACCGTCACTTTCGGGACTGCTTTTACATAATAAAAATACTCATCATCTTCAAACTGAAGATCCTTTGTCCTTGAGTAGTCGACCGCAAATGCAAAAAATTCTAACACAAGCGCCAATAAAATTGAAACAATTGTTCCAATAATAACCGCCACATACGGAACATCTACATGCATCGTGACTCTTCCGATCACCACTACGATCACATATACAAGAGTGCCTGAAACAATCGCAATCTTCCACGCATTATCAATTGATAATTTTCTCACACTATATACTACAAGTAAGCAGATCACAAATGCAATAATCGCAGTCCACATCTCCTTATTGTTAAATAACTGTTGCGAAAAAGCGGTGAGTTGGGTAAACATCTCCGAGTCCCCTGCTCCTTTTATCGTTGTCTCATACGCTTTTACATATGTAACCATATAACACGCAATCGTTCCAAATGCAATCGGAACTGCACATAAAGGTCCTCCTGTCAATCCGTATACAATCGGTATCAGCATCGGTATCTTCAATGTGAACGTAATCGGCATCAACAACAGAATAATCGCCTTATCCGGCGTAAATCGGAAATACAAAATAAACATGATCAAAAAAATCACTGCCGCAACCGCAGCCACACCTACGGACAACGCATAAAACTGTACAACTGTAAGCGCCACAGCCACTACCACTGTCGCTGTAATCGGCAAAAATGTACAAATCACTGCAAGACCAAGTGTGACCATCGGATTCGCTGAAATCTTCATAAACCCAATATTACTGCTGATAAACATAAAAGTTGCCAGCGCTAAAATAAACTGAACTCCTTTATCCACAATTTTAGAATATCTCGCATATAGTCTCAGTATAGTCTCTCTTACCTCAATCAAACGATCCATCTACATATTCTCCTTCTCGTAAAGCTTGTTTAACACTAACAGATTATGGCTATATTTTTTCACGCGGGCTCTGGCTTCACTATGCTTTTTCTGATAAAACCGCCCGCTCGCTATCCAATATGCGACTAACACAATCACATAGATTATCAAAATCACTGCTACTAAAATAATTGCTTTTACCAACGTCAGTTCTTCTAAAACCTGATCCATATATGCAATTCCAATCAGTCCGGCAGCCATCGCATATCCGATTGTCGTCCAGATCATTGTCGCCAGCCTATGAAAGCTCACATAATCTTTCTTATAGTAAGAACTCACCTTAAAATCTTCTTTTCCTTCTTTTTGTTCGTAGGAAGCAAGCTGCACCATAAGTTTTACTCGTTCTTCATTCAACATAAACGTCACCTCTAAACTTGTTTTCCCCTCAAGACATTAGTTTCAGTATAGCATTATTCAGTATCCTTGTCCAATACTTATAGTCAAAAAACACACTTTTTGAACACCTCTGCTTTTCAATTCCTCTGCCACTGTATCAATTGTGCTTCCTGTCGTATAAATATCGTCAATGACCAACACCGTTTTGTAATTCTTCCATTGACCTGTAACTGAAAATGCGTGCTTTAAATTTTGTTTTCGTTCCTTATCGTTCAGTTCTTTTTGCGGTCTCGTATATCTGTTGCGTATTACAGATCTGCTGTCAACCGGAATTCCCATCATCTCTCCAAGATGCTTTGCTACAATCTCCGCCTGATTATACCCACGCAATCTCTTTTTCTTACGATGCAGCGGAATCGGAACAATCACCTCTGTCCCCCACTCCCGTATCAGTCTGCCATAGATTCGAAACATCTCTTTCGCATAAAACTCTCCGTAAATACGTCTGTTTTTATATTTGAACTGATATATCGACATACTGACCGGCATCTTGTGTATCCAGATACTTCTTCCTTGATCATATGCATGCACATTTTTCTGACAGTCATAACAATATTCTTGTTCAGCATAGCGAACCGGTTTCCCGCACTTTTTGCATCTCGGCTCCGTTATATAAACTACCTTTCCTGCACAATCCTTGCACAATTCCCTGTCGCTGACTTTTCCACAAAAGCAGCATGTTTTCGGATAAATTATCCCCAAAATCTTTTTCCAAATGTTCATTATTTTACGGACTCTTGACACATCTCCCGGTTATCGTCTAAAAATCCTGTATACATTCCGCCAGACTTGTATATCTGTTCTGCTCATTTGCGTTTCGAATCATCTCTTGAAATGTCACATCGTTTCCAACAAGTGTTACACATTTTTTAGCTCTCGTCACCGCCGTATAGATCAAATTTCGGTGATAAAGCTGCCTTGGTCCCTGCAGAAGCGGAATCACAACCGCAGGGTACTCACTTCCCTGCGATTTATGTATGGTGATAGCATATGCCAACTCCAACTCGTCTAATAACTGAAATGGATAATTTACTTTCTTTTTTTCCTCATATTCGACTTCTACCGTCTCCGTATAAGAATTAATTGATGTAATTCTTCCGATATCTCCATTGAATACGCCGATTCCTTTATCTACGACAAGACCATATTTCGTTGCAATCTCCCATTCCAGCTGATAATTATTTTTTATCTGCATCACTTTGTCGCCGACACGAAAAAGCTTATCTCCATATTCTTTTTCTTCTTTACTTTTATCGGGCGGATTCAGATACTGCTGCAAAATCGTATTCAGCCGTTCCACACCCAAAAGCCCTTTCCGCATCGGAGTTAAAACCTGTATATCAAACGGATCTGCCCCCACATATTTCGGTAATTTCTTTTGAATCAGCGCAATCACAACACTGATGATCGTGTTGGCATCCTGTCTTTTTAAAAAGAAAAAGTCTCTGCTCTTATTATCTAAAACGACCTCTTCACCACGATTGATCTTATGAGCATTCACCACAATGTCACTTTGTTCTGCCTGACGGAAAATCTTTGTCAATGTAATGACAGGAAAACATTCTGATTTGATTAAATCTTTCAAAACACTTCCCGCCCCTACAGAAGGAAGCTGATCCTGATCTCCCACAAGAATCAGTCTTGTCCCTACCATAACCGCATTAAGCAGCACATGCATCAACGGCAGATCCACCATCGACATCTCATCGATAATGATAACATCTGTCTCCAGCGGATTCTCTTGATTTCTCGCAAATTCCATACGATTATCGTCATTTCCTGGCGCGTATGCCAATTCCAGCATCCGGTGAATTGTCCTCGCCTCGCACCCGGTCGCCTCCGTCATACGTTTTGCAGCTCGTCCCGTCGGTGCCGCCAGAAAAATATCCATACCTTCACTCTCAAAAAAATGAATCATCGCATTGATTGTTGTTGTCTTTCCGGTTCCAGGTCCTCCTGTTAGAACCAGCACTCCATTCCTCACAGCTTCTTTCACTGCCGTCCGCTGAAGTTCGTCCAATGAAAGTTCCGCATCTTCCTCAATTTGCCGGAGTCTCTTTTCAATCGCATCCTCCGCAATATCGTAAGAAACATTCAAATCGTGAAGCATCTTTGCCGTATTTAACTCTAAATAATAGTAGTGCGCCGGATACACCCGGATTCCATCTTCTTTCTCTTTTAGAACAACTTTCTTTTCCATCGCTAAGTCCATGAGATACTTCTGTATATCACAGATCTCGACTTCCAAAAGCTGCATCGTTCGCCTGAGCAGCTCTTCCTGCGGAAGATAGACATGTCCGTCTGTCACACTCTGCAGCAGCACATAAAAAATCCCACTTCGTATCCTGAAATCGGAATCTGTATGAATTCCTACTTTCGATGCAATCTCGTCTGCTGTTTTAAAACCAACGCCCTGAACATGGTCTGCAATCTGATACGGATTCTCCTCCATCACACGATAAACACTCTGCCCATAATGCTCATAGATTTTGGCTGACAAAGCAAGCGATATCCCATATTTTTGAAGATAAATCATTGCTTTTCGCATATCCTTCTTCTCTTCCACCTGCTCTGAAATCTCACGTGCTTTCCGTTCACTGATTCCTTTTACTTCCGCAAGACGCTCTGGTTCTTCTTCAATAATACGAAATGTATCGTCTTTAAATTTGCGTACAATTCTCCCTGCAAGCGCAGCTCCAAGCCCCTTGATTGCACCAGATCCCAAATATCGTTCAATTGATATCAAATCCTCTGGCTCTTTCACTTCATGTGAAATCACTTGCAGCTGCATGCCATACACATTGTGATTCGTATATTCCCCGGACACTTCTAGCATCTCACCCTCACTAATATAGGGAAAAGTCCCGACACATGTAAGCTCTCCATCTTTATTTGTTAAATGAAACACCGTATAGCCATTCTCTTCATTTCGGAATACGATATGTTCTACATATCCCTTTATGACTTCCAAAACCTCATCCTCCATATTCTCCGAGCAAAATTATTTTGCCGCCAGACGACAAGAGCCGTCTCTTCAAGAGACAGCCCTCAATCACTCTACACACTTACGCTTCTTTTCTTCCACTCATAAATTCTACAAACTGACCGGTTCCAACCGCAACAACTTTCATCGGATCTTCGGCAGTCATCGTGTTGATTCCTGTCTTTTCCTCGATCAACTCTTCCAATCCACGAAGGAGAGCTCCTCCTCCGGTCAGAACAATTCCTCGATCCAAAATATCCGCTGATAATTCCGGTGGTGTTCTTTCCAATACCGCAATAACAGCTTCCACAATCTGACTTGTTGTCTCTTTCAAAGCTTCTTCTGTCTCTGAAGATGTCACTGTCACAGTCTTTGGAAGACCTGTCACAAGATTACGTCCACGCACTTCCATCGTCTCTTCTTCCACCAATGGATAAGTTGTCCCGATTTTAATCTTGATATCTTCCGCAGTACGCTCTCCGATCAATAGATTATGCTTTTTACGCATAAATCTTACAATTGCTTCGTCAAAATCATCGCCTGCAATTTTAATTGATGTATTTACTACTGTTCCTCCAAGTGAGATAACCGCAATATCTGCAGTTCCTCCACCGATATCTACAATCATGTTTCCACATGGCTTTGCAATATCAATTCCTGCTCCAATTGCCGCTGCAACCGGCTCTTCAATCAAATGTACCTCTCTTGCACCAGCTGCAAAAGTCGCTTCTTCCACTGCCTTCTTTTCTACTTCTGTAACACCGCTCGGCACACAAATACTGATACGCGGCTTCTTAAAAGTTCTCTTTCCTACCGCTTTCTGTACGAAGTACTTAATCATCTTTTCTGTCACTGTATAGTCTGAAATAACTCCCTGTCTCAGCGGTCTTACAGCTATAATATTCCCCGGTGTTCTTCCAAGCATCAGTCTCGCTTCTTCTCCAATCGCCTTGATCGCATTGGTATCTCTGTCAAAAGCGACTACGGAAGGTTCTTTCAATACAACACCTTTTCCTTTTACATATACGAGAACACTGGCGGTTCCTAAATCAATTCCGATATCAACTGACATCTGATTTCTCCTTTCACTGCACTTATCTATTCTATCATCTTTCGTTATTATACATATACCTTACCTATTATAATAAAAATTCCAATAAATGCAAAGAGTTTTTTTTAATTTAAACTTTTTTTAAGGATTGCATCAATATATTTGCCTGTATGCGATGCCGGATTGGCAGCAATCTCCTCAGGAGTTCCCGTTGCCACAACGGTTCCCCCTTTGTCTCCACCCTCTGGTCCTATGTCGATAATATAGTCCGCAGTCTTGATCACATCTAAATTATGTTCAATCACAATTACGGTATTTCCATCTTCTGACAGACGTTGTAAAATTTCTGTCAATTTGTGCACATCCGCAAAATGAAGCCCTGTTGTCGGTTCATCTAAAATATAAACTGTTCTCCCTGTGCTTCTCTTACTCAATTCGGTTGCCAATTTAATTCTCTGTGCTTCACCACCCGAAAGTGTAGTGGACGGCTGACCTAATCGAATGTAGGAAAGTCCAACATCATACAGGGTCTCCATCTTTCTTCGAATGCTAGGAACATTCTCAAAGAAATGAAGCGCCTCCTCCACAGTCATATTCAGCACATCATAAATGCTCTTTCCTTTGTATTTTACTTCTAACGTCTCTCTGTTATATCGCTTTCCATCACAGACTTCACACGGAACATATACATCTGGAAGAAAATGCATCTCAATCTTTAAAATCCCATCTCCTGAACAAGCCTCACATCTTCCGCCTTTGACATTAAAACTAAATCTTCCTTTTTTGTATCCTCTCGCCTTTGCATCCGCAGTTGCCGCAAAGAGATCGCGGATTAAATCAAAAACTCCTGTATACGTTGCCGGATTCGATCTCGGAGTTCTTCCAATCGGCGACTGATCAATGTCAATGACTTTGTCAAACTGTTCAATTCCTTCTATCCTCTTATGTTTCCCTGGAATTGTTCTCGCTCGATTAAGATCCTTAGAAAGTCTTTTGTAAACAATTTCATTTACTAAAGAACTTTTTCCTGAACCAGAAACTCCAGTCACACACGTCATTACACCAACTGGAAATGAAACGTCAATATTCTTCAAATTATTTTCTGCTGCCCCAATTACTTTCAGCCAGCCTTTCGGTTCTTTGCGCACATCCGGTACCGGAATCTGCATGCGTCCACTCAGGTATGCACCAGTAACAGACTTCTTATTCCGCATAATCTCCTTTGCAGTACCTGCTGCAACAACTTCTCCACCATGTTCGCCCGCTCCCGGACCAATATCCACAATATAGTCCGCTTCCAGCATCGTATCTTCATCATGCTCTACTACAATCAAACTGTTTCCCAGATCACGTAGATGTTTCAATGTCTTCAATAGTTTATCATTATCTCGCTGGTGAAGTCCGATACTTGGCTCATCCAGAATATAAGCCACTCCAACCAGACCTGAACCAATCTGTGTTGCCAGACGGATACGCTGAGCCTCTCCTCCCGAAAGACTTCCTGTTGCTCTGGCAAGTGTCAGATAATCCAATCCTACATCCATCAAAAATCCAATACGTGCTTTGATTTCTTTTAAAACCTGTCCACCGATTAACTCCTGCGTCTTTGTGAGCTCTAATCCTTCCAAAAACTGCTGAAGTTTTTCAATAGAAAGCGACGTGACTTCCGCAATATTTTTATCTCCCACTGTAACTGCCAACGCGCTCTTTTTCAATCTCTGTCCGCCACATTCATGACAAGGCGTAATCCGCATAAAACTCTCATATTCCGCCTTCATCGTCTCTGAGCCTGTTTCACGATATCTTCTCTCTACATTTTTTATAATTCCTTCGAATGCAACATCATAAATACCTTCTCCGCGCTGCCCTTTATAATACACCTTCACTTCTCGTCCATTGGTTCCATGAATCAAAATATCTTTGACTTCCTGCGGATAATCTTGGAACGGTGTATCCAATGAGAAATTATATTCTTTACAAAGAGCTTCTAGTATTGCTCTTGTGTAGCTTCCTTTGTCTGTACAAGACTGCCATCCCATCACTGCGATAGCGCCTTCATCTATACTTAACGATTGATCCGGGATCATCAAATCTACATCAAACTCCATCTTGTATCCCAGTCCAAAGCAAACCGGACATGCCCCAAATGGATTATTAAAAGAAAAACTTCTCGGTTCAATCTCTTCGATACTGATTCCACAATCCGGGCACGAAAAACTTTGGCTAAAATTCAAAGGTTCTCCGCCAATCACATCCACAACCAAAAGTCCCTCCGCCAATGCCAGTACACTTTCAATTGAATCTGTCAATCTCTTTTGAATGCCTTCTCTTACAACAAGTCTGTCCACGATAATCTCTATATTATGCTTAATATTTTTGTCCAGAGAAATTTCTTCTGACAATTCATATAAATTTCCATCAATGCGCACACGTACATAACCGCTTTTCTTTGCCTTTTCCAGCAACTTTTCATGCCTTCCTTTTCGTCCTCTCACAACCGGTGCAAGAAGCTGGATCTTCGTTCCCTCCGGAAGTTCCATAATCTGATCCACCATTTGGTCCACCGTCTGCTTTTTTATCTCCTTCCCACATTTCGGACAGTGTGGGATCCCTATTCTTGCATAGAGCAGACGAAAATAATCGTAAATTTCTGTCACTGTTCCAACTGTAGAACGTGGATTTCGATTCGTTGATTTCTGATCAATAGAAATCGCCGGTGAAAGCCCTTCAATACTTTCTACATTCGGTTTCTCCATCTGGCCAAGGAACTGTCTCGCATAAGAAGACAGCGATTCCATATACCTTCTCTGTCCTTCTGCATAGATTGTGTCAAATGCTAAGGATGACTTCCCCGATCCACTTAGTCCCGTCAACACAACAAGTTCGTTTCTCGGAATATCCAAATCTATATTTTTCAAATTGTGCTCATTGGCGCCTCGTATTTTTATATATTGTTTTGCCATCGTATACTCCTAACCTTCCATATCGTGTAACTGCTTTTTCAGCTCAATCAATTTGTCGCGCAACTCTGCCGCCGCCTCGAAATTCAATTCTGCAGCCGCTTTCTTCATCTGCTTTGTAACATCTTTTATCAGTTTTTCCAATTCTTTTTCACTCATTGACTCCGGATCTTTTTCAAGGCGCAATTCCTCCGCCGCCACTTTCTTAGAAATACTGATCAGATCCCGCACTGACTTTTTAACAGTCTGAGGTGTAATTCCATGTTCCTCATTGTATGCCATCTGTATCTTTCTTCTTCGTTCTGTCTCTTGAATCGCTTTTTCCATCGACTCTGTCACATGATCCGCATACATGATAACATGACCATCCGCATTACGGGCAGCTCGCCCAATCGTCTGAATAAGCGAAGTCTCCGAACGCAGGAATCCTTCCTTATCGGCATCTAAAATTGCAACCAATGTAATCTCAGGAATATCAAGCCCCTCACGCAGCAGATTGATTCCGACAAGCACATCAAATACATCGAGACGCATATCCCGAATAATTTCTGTCCGCTCTAACGTATCAATATCTGAATGAAGATATTTCACCCGTATACCAAGTTCACGCATATAATCTGTCAAATCTTCTGCCATTCGTTTTGTCAACGTTGTAATAAGAATCTTATTTTTCTTTGCAATCTCCTTGTTCACTTCACCGACCAAATCGTCGATCTGCCCTTCCACCGGACGCACTTCTACCTCCGGATCAAGAAGACCTGTCGGTCGGATAATCTGATCCACACGCAAAAGTTCATTCTTTTCTTCATATTCTCCCGGCGTCGCAGATACAAACAACATCTGATTTACCTTACTTTCAAATTCTTCAAAATTAAGCGGTCTGTTGTCCTTTGCTGACGGCAAACGGAATCCATAATCTACAAGAGTGGACTTTCTCGACTGGTCACCCATGTACATTCCTCCAATCTGAGGAATGGTCTTGTGCGATTCATCAATCATAATCAAAAAATCATCTGGAAAATAGTCAATCAATGTGTGCGGCGGCTGCCCCGGCGCCAGTCCTGTCAAATGCCTTGAATAATTCTCTATTCCCGAACAAAATCCCGTCTCTCGCATCATCTCAATATCGAAATTCGTCCGCTCTGCAATACGCTGCGCTTCCAAAAGCTTGTCTTCTCCTTTAAAATACCGGACTCTTTCTTCCAGTTCTTCCTCAATCGCCTTTGTTGCTCGATCCAGCGCTTCCTTTGAAACAACATAATGCGATGCTGGGAAAATCGCTACATGCTTCAACGCATTTTTAATCTCCCCCGTCAAAACATCAATCTCCGTTATCCTCTCCACTTCATCCCCGAAAAATTCCACACGAATTGCATAATCTTCCGAAACTGCCGGAAAGATCTCCAGCACATCTCCTCTTACCCGAAATGTCCCGCGTTTAAAATCCATATCATTGCGATCATACTGTATCTCAATCAACTTCGCAACAACCTCATCCCGATCTTTTATCATCCCAGGGCGTAGTGAAATTACCATCTCCTGATAATCAATTGGCGAACCTAATCCATAAATGCAGGATACACTCGCCACAATAATCACATCCCGTCGCTCAGAAAGTGCTGCCGTTGCCGAATGGCGCAGCTTATCAATCTCATCATTGATGGATGAATCCTTCGCAATATAAGTGTCAGATGACGGAACATATGCTTCCGGTTGGTAATAGTCATAATAGCTCATAAATAGTTCCACAGAATTATTAGGAAAAAATTCCTTAAATTCGCCATATAACTGTGCTGCCAAGGTCTTGTTATGTGCAATTACTAATGTTGGTCTATTCAATTGTGCAATGACATTCGCCATCGTAAATGTCTTTCCCGAACCGGTTGCACCAAGAAGGGTCTGGCATTGGTTGCCTTCTTTAAAACCTTTCACAAGCTGCTCGATGGCTTGAGGCTGGTCACCTGTAGGCTTATATGGGGACTCTAATTTAAAGATTTTTTCTTCGCTCATACACACTTCTCCCTCTGTTATTTTTGAATACTTAGGTGGCAATTACACGAATTCAGTATCATTTTCATTGTTTTTCAAAGAACAAACGTTCTTATTTCATTCTACATTATGTGCTATTTAGTGTCAACTTTTCTTTTTAGTAATTTCTTATTTCACAAGCAACGCCAACCAGATAATTTGCGATAGTCTGTTCTGGCTTCTTCATAGTAGAAAGTTATATATATCTAAGCTCTTCTTATCCATTTGCAACTGTAAGAAATGAAGAAGAGACAATATAGCACAAGTTTGCATTGTTACTCTTTGTCATGATGATTACTTTATCACATACTTAGTACCCCTTCCCCTACCTTCAATTTTCACAACACCTTTCTTCCCCATATCTTTCAACAACTGTGTTGTCTTTGATTTGCCAAACGGAGCGTAAGGAGCAATTTCGCTGATCGATTTCAGCATTGTCCTGCTCAAAATCTTATATATTTTTCTTTCGTCTTCCGTTAAATTCAGGTTTTTCTCAAAAATCGGGAGTACAATCTTGATCGTATTTTCCGACACTTCAAAATCCGGCTGCATCAGGCCTTCTTCATAGAGCTGTTTTATCCTTGTAATTCCTGTACCAAAGATTTCGACAAACCCCAGCCTGTAAAATACATTTGCAAGATTTCTATTTCTTAAGACTGAAAGTTTTCCCGATAAATATTCATCTTCTGTTATTCCAGATGGCAATCCTCCCGGAGAAATAATTTCTATTCTGTCATCAAACATCGAAACTTTTATCTGTGACTCTACATCCCACGCTCTGTGGATCAATGCGTTTGCGATTGCTTCTCTAAAGGCAGCCTCCGGTATTTTTTCTATCTTTTTCCTATCAGTACCTTGTATTTCTTCATATTATATAAATACGGCTTTTGCAGCCCACTTTTTACAGTCAGTTTTATCGTTCTGTCATTATTCTGCAATTCCAGTGTATAGTCAGGCAGCGGAGTAATGCTGTCATTAATCTTATTTTCAATATCCAGACACGCTTGTTTTACATCCGACAGACCTTTGATATTACCATTGTCATCGATACCAAAAAGCACTTCTCCACCATCGTAATTTGAAAAGGCACTTACTGTTTTTAAAAATGTATTTGTAATCTTTTCTTTAAACTCCGTTGTTCTTGTTTCATGCATACACTGTTCTTCCTTTCCAATTTCACTGTTTATAGCATAAGCAAAAACGCGCATAAAATCAATCGTATTTTTTTACAATTGATTTTATGCGTGCTTTTGATCATATAATTTAAAATTCCTGTCATAATAAAGCTGTATCATAGCACTGGGAATAAAAGCTCCGTCTGTATCAATTATTTGAACGACCTTCAGGATATCTTCTCTTTCAATAAATGGATTTTTCTTCAAATAATAATTAATCTCATCTTCCATCCTACTTTCAATATATTTTACAGTCATAGCTTCATCCGCAGTAATAAATGTTTGTTTCATTATAAAGTTTTTCTTTCTGTCCGCCCAACTTAATACTACGCAGATAGGACAGCCGTTTATTTTGTGTATTTTTAATATTTACAGATTTGATATAACGGTTCTGAGGATTAACAGTCGTATAAATCAAAGATTCATTTTTTAAGACTTCCAATGGCCGCAGATTATGAGAAGTAAAGATTAACTGTCCTTTTGCTTTTTCCTGCATGACCTCTATACACTCTCCAAGCAGATACTCGTAAATTCCAGAATCCAATTCATCTACTACAAGGCAGTAAGCTCCTCTGTTATAGCAGGCTACCAAGTTACTGCATATAGAAATCAGTTTTTTTATTCCGGCCGACTCATATAATAAAGGAACACGTGCCCCTGCACGTATGGTTATAATTTCAAATTGAACTCCATCTTTTCCATTTTCCATCAATTTATCAAAAGCGTTATAGATTTCAATCTGAATTTCCGGAATCAATGCTGCCATCACTATATTAATCTGCTGTATTGTACTAGATACATACGGGAAAATTTCTTTTGGAACTACATTAATATCTGTCAAATGCAGCATAACTCCAGATCCCTTCACTTTCATAGAATCTGGCCAGTCTATATTAACTGGTATGGTATCCAAATTTAGTGCCAAGAGACCATAATGCGCATTTTCAATAACTGCTAGATTATACAAGCCATAATTTTGCAGAATATTACATAGATTCGAAAGTTTCTCAATCTCTCCTTTTCCCTTACTGAATGTCTCTTGTGCTTTTTTCGAAAACAGAAAAGAACCAACCTGCGGCATCTGACGTTCCTCATCAAATCCCTCGGTAATCTGCTGAGCCATTCCCAAAGCAACCATACTTTCCAGGTTTTTCCGAAAAAATTCCAGATTTTTTAACGGACGGAAAAGTTCTAGGCTTCCCTTACGATATTCAAAGACAGGTGTCAGCCGTTTTCCCTCTATACATTCTTTCATGCTCAGTTTCTCATAACTGATGCAAAAACTGGACTGCCCGTTTTTTAACAGTTCAACTTCGTATTCTCACCTGCATCTGTCTGAATCATAAATCCATATTTCACATGTGCCGTATCCGCTAAGCAGTTAATATAGTAATAAAAATGTGGAGGAATTTCTCTGCCGCTAAACAAGCACTTTAATAATACCATGCAGTCTATCACAACTGTTTTGCCTGATCCATTCTGTCCATATATTCCAAGTACACTGCCTTTATCACCTTGTGCAAATAATTCTTATGCTGTTTTCGTTATTATTTTTAACATTTTTCAATTTATATTCTTTCAAAATCTTTTTGTAAAGTAAAATTCAGCTATTTGATAGAGATAAGTCTAACAGCTATGGCATTGGACTACTTATAGCCTCTATTTTAATAATCTCTCCATTTCTTCCGTCAAATTCCATTCACATATAGCATTCTTCTCATTTCCAGTTTTAATTTCAACAGAAGGCTGAAAATTCCGAATCAATTCGTTCATATCGGTTTCTCTCTTCCATCATTACATCAAATACAATTTCCGGTATTTTTATCTTTCTTCTACTGGAAGGCGTTTTTAAATCAATTTCCTGCTTTGTATAAGTTTTTGTATTCACATTCGCTTTTTCAATATTATGGTTCTTCCCTAATTGCCGTTGGACATGTATTGTTTTTGTTTCATAGTCTATATCTGTATATTTCAATCCCACAATTTATTTTCTTTGCTAATTTCATCTCTGCACTAGTGTACTTTATCACGCAAAAACCAGCGGAGATTCATCTTCCCCTGAATCTCCGCTGGTCTGATTCTTTATTCTATTACAATTCCATAATCTTTGCTTTATGTCTGATTTGTGGCAAAAATTTATTCAACAAATCTTCTGTCTTCATTTTCAAATGACTTGTATTAATCCCCGGATTACAGCCGAACCATTCTTCCTGTGCAACTTCTTTGTCCACAATCAATTGAACATAATCGTCTTCGTCATTGATCAATCCCATGACAGACGCAGATCCCGGTTTCGTTCCAAGATGCTCTTCCATCAGTTCTCCTGAGGCAAATGAAAGATGCGGTACTCCGATTTTTTTACTCAATGTGTTCGTATCCAAAGATTTGTTTGCCGGAAGCACGACCAAAAAGAAACTCGTTTTTTTCTTATTGCACAAGAAAATACTTTTTCGAATCTCTGTTCCAAGCGCCTTGTCAATCTCCTCACACTCTTCCATCGTCTCCACAACATCATTGTCGACTCTCTCATAAGAAATTTTCAGTTTATCCAGTATCTGATACACCTTTTTTTCTGTTGCTACGCGATCATCCGTCGGTGCTGTTGTATAAATATCACTAATATATATCATCTTAGTTCCCCTTTCTCTAATGCTTGTCTCTGATAAGGACATCTTAGCATTTTCGAGTAAAAAGAACTACCAAAACCTTAACAAAAAATATTAATATCTTAACATTTCATATTTTTATAAGCTTTTGGAGTAACACCAGTCATTTTCTTAAAACATTGAATGAAATGGCTCACACTGTTGAATCCAACCGCCCCGGAAACTTCCGTTACCGATAGTTCCGTCCCTCTTAGCAACTCTTTGCTTCTCAATATGCGGTATTCTGTCAGATACTCGTTCGGGCTTTTGCAGACAACTTCCTTAAATCCTCTGCAGCATTCTCCAACACTGACATTCCCTGCCTGCGCAATATCCGCCAGACACATCGGATGCATATACTGATTATGGATATAAGACAGCATCGCCTGTATCCGTTCCTGCTTTCTAATATAGCTGTTGGAAATTTTCTTTCCACTTTTCTCTATATTGCAAATCATCATGTACCATATCTCCACAATTTTTATTGCAATCTGATATTCTTCTCTTCCAACAGCTTGTCTTTTCTCTCTTCTTCTTTTAAACAGGATCTCCATCTTTAGCAGAGCATCCAGCACCTCCTTCTGCCATGACGTTGTCCTTTTTAATTCAACTACCGGTATCCCGTAATTTCCCACATAGGGAAGCACAAAATTCTCCTCCATAGTACTCCCTGAGAAGAAAGATACTACCTTGTCCGGAAAATTAAAACTCAGATATCTGCCTCCATCGCTAATCTCTGTCGTTATATGGAGAAGATTTCGATTGATAAAAATTCCATTTCCTTCATCCAGCGTATATAATTTCCCATCTACTCTCAATTTCAGCTTTCCGTTTGTCACGACAGTAAACTGCAGTTCCTCATGCCAGTGTAAGTCCATATATCCCCTTCCCGATGGTTCAATATTCCCCTGCGTTACCGTGTACATCTCAATCGGAAACCCTTTATCCGTATAATAATTAATCTCATGTAATGGTTTTTCTATCTGCTTTGGATTACATCTTTGCATTTTCATCACACTCTATTTAGAAAAAGTCTCGATATTGATTCATGTCATCATCATCGTAAAAAAAATCGTCATAATAATCATCGAAGAAATCATCACGCGGCTGTTCTTCATAGTACGGAGTCTGTTCTTCTATGGAAGGAACCTGACTCTCCACTGTGCCCGCTATCAAAATTATAGCAACCGCAAATACGGATAAAATCAGTCCAAATGCAGATGTCGCAATACCTGCAATCGCAAATCCACGTTCCTGTTTTCTCTTAGACAGATAATAGACCCCAAGTCCTGCTCCCACAACTGCACATAATCCGGACATCACCACCGTCCAGCACAAAAGAATAGAGACAATCCCAAGTACCATAGAGGTAATTCCCAGTCCTTTATATTGGTTATCCATCTTGTATCCCTTCTTTCTTCACACTACAATCAGTCTACCAGTCCAACCATCTCATTCACAGAAGTAAATCCATATTGTTTCATATAATCTTGAATTCCATCTACGATTTCCATCGTCACAGATGGATTATGGAAATTCGCTGTGCCGACAGAGACTGCGCTTGCTCCTGCAAGGATCATCTCGATTGCATCCTCCGCACTTGCGATTCCTCCCATTCCGATGATCGGCACTTTTACCGCATGGAATGCCTGATATACCATGCGGACTGCGATTGGATGAATCGCCGGTCCTGACACTCCGCCCGTCTTATTTGCGAGCACAAATTTGCGACGGTTAATGTCAATCTTCATTCCTGTAAGTGTATTGATCAGAGAAATTGCATCTGCTCCGCCTGCTTCCACTGCCTTCGCCATCTCTGCAATATCAGTCACATTCGGACTCAATTTCATGATGACCGGCTGTTTTGCATATTTCTTTACTGCTTTTGTAATCTCTTCTGCCGCTTTCGCATTCTGACCAAATGCAATTCCACCCTCCTTGACATTTGGACAGGAAATGTTGATCTCCAGCATATCTACATCCTCGTCTGCAAGACGTTCCACAACCTCACAGTAATCTTCTGTAGATTTTCCACACACATTCACGATAATCTTTGTGTCATACTGTTTTAAAAACGGAATGTCTCTCTCACAGAACAATTCAATCCCCGGATTCTGAAGACCTACTGCATTCATCATTCCACCGTATGTCTCTGCAACTCTCGGTGTCGGATTTCCCGCCCAAGGAATATTTGCAACTCCTTTTGTCGTGACGGCTCCAAGCCTGTTCAAATCAACAAACTCTGCAAATTCTGCCCCCGAACCAAATGTACCGGATGCCACTGTCACCGGATTATTCCACTCTACACCTGCAATATTTACTTTCATATTCATTAGATTTCCACCTCCGTAGACAGGAATACCGGACCGTCCTTGCAAATGCGCTTGTTATTTACATTGCTGTGGTGATCCTTTTCTTTTGACTGGCATACACACGCAAGACATGCCCCGATACCGCACGCCATTCTCTCTTCCAGAGAAATATAACATTCAATTCCTTGTTCCTCTGCATATTGTTTGATTGCTCGAAGCATTGGAGTAGGTCCACATGCGTAAATGATATCCGCCTCAAGTCCATTTTCACGAATCGCATCCATGACATTTCCTTTTGTTCCGACACTTCCATCCTCTGTCGAGATATAGACGGTTCCATTTTCCTCAAACTGCTCCTTTAAAAATGTATCTGCATCACGATATCCCATGATAATCTGCTTCTTGCAGTCAAGCTGTTTTGCAAGCTCCAAAATCGGCGGAACTCCAATACCTCCACCTATCAAAAATGCTAGTTTCCCTTTTCCTGCTTCTAATGGAAAACCATTTCCTAAAGGTCCAATGATCGGAAGTGTATCTCCCGCTTTCATCTTGGAAAACTGCTCTGTCCCCGTCTTTTCTGCTGTCACACGGTATACAACCCGAAGTTTCGATGTTTCCGTATCAATCTCGCAGATACTGATCGGTCTTGGAAGCAGTTTACTTCCGTCATTTGTGTACATGGAAATAAACTGTCCCGGTCTTGCAGTCTTTGCAGCTTCCGTCTGAATCCACATACTAAAAATCCCGTCTGCCAGCTGTTCCTGTGAAACAACTGTAACTGTCTCTCTCTTTCTCGCTGCCATCTTACTTTCTCCTTATCTGCTCTCGAGCGCTCCATTAATATCTTTCACCATTGCCTCAACAGCTGCTCTTGAAGCCTCTCCAAAATTCTCTGCGCCAAATTTCGCATATGCTTCCTGTTTGTAGGCCGCGATAATTCCACGTGAAGAATTTACGATTGCTCCTAGTCCGTCTTCGTTGAAGAAATGAACAAGGTCTTTTCCCTGGCCTCCCTGCGCTCCGTATCCTGGAACAAGGATGTAAGATTTTGGCATTACTTTACGAAGTACTTTTCCCATCTCCGGATAAGTTGCCCCTACAACAGCTCCGATATAGCTGTATTCGTCTCCCATGCAGGTTTCTCCCCACTGTGCCACTTTTTCTCCTACCAATTCATACAATGGTTTTCCATTGATCAACTGATCTTGAAATTCTCCACTTGACGGATTCGATGTCTTTACTAAAATAAAGAGTCCCTTCTTTTCTTCTTTGCACACATCGATAAATGGATTCACCCCATCCGAGCCAAGATATGGGTTCACTGTCACAAAATCCTCGTCAAACGGCACATATGATTTACTTCCCACCTGCACGCGTCCAAGGTGACCGACTGCATATGCTGCTGATGTAGAACCAATATCACCACGTTTGATGTCACCGATGACAACAAGTCCTTTTTCTTTACAATAATCCACTGTCTTTTTAAATGCTTCCAATCCCGGAATCCCAAACTGCTCATACATTGCAATCTGTGGTTTGACTGCCGGAATCAGATCATATGTCTTATCCACGATTTCTTTATTGAACTGCCAGATTGCCTCCGCAGCGCCTTCCAATGTCTCTCCAAATTCTGCAAACGCTTTCTTTTGCACCTGCTCCGGAATATAATTGAGCATTGGATCCAGACCAACTACGATCGGTGCCTTTGTCTTTTTAATATTTTCTACTAACTTGTTAATCATCTTTCATTCCTCCTAGTATGCTGTATTTTCATATACGATAGTGCCGTCCACCAATGTGTAGCGCACATCACCTTTCACTTTCCAACCGTCAAACGGTGTATTTTTCCCTTTTGAGAAAAATGTATTTTTGTCAATTATATATTCTCTGTTCGGATCAAAAATCACGAGATCCGCAATCTTTCCTTCCGCAACTGCTCCCTTGTCCTGCAAGCCTAAAATCTTTGCCGGGTAATAGCTTGTCTTTTCTGCCATCTGCATTGGTGTCAGAATTCCGGTATCCACCAATTCCGTGTAAGTCAGACTTGCCATTGTCTCAAGCCCTACGATACCGAACATTGCCTCTTTCATAGACTTATTTTTTTCCTCCTCTGAGTGCGGTGCATGATCTGTAGCAATCACATCCATAATATCTTCCTTCAGTCCTGCTTTCAGCGCTTCCACATCACTTTTTCCTCGAAGTGGCGGATTCATCTTGAAGTTCCCATGATCTTCTGTAATATCCTCTGTCGTCATTGTAAAATGATGCGGACACACCTCTGCTGTGACCGGCAAACCCTCTTTTTTTGCTGCCCTCACCAGTTTGACACTATCCTCTGTCGAGCAATGACAAAGATGCAGCCTCACCCCAGTCTCTTTCGCAAGGAGAATATCTCTTGCCACAATGACATCTTCCACCGCGTTCGTAATTCCTTTCAGCCCCAGTGTCTCTGCCTTTTTATCGGCGTGCATCACTCCGCCTTCCACCATTGTAATATCTTCACAGTGTGCAAAAATCGCAATTCCTTGTTCTTTTGCAATCTTCATCGCCTTGCGGTATAAAGATGCATTCATCACGGATTTTCCATCTTCGCTGATTGCGTGGCATCCTGCTTTTGCCATTCCGACAATATCTGCGAGTTCCTCGCCTGCCTGCCCAACTGTAATCGCGCCGAGCTGTATCACATGCACTTTGGACTCTTTTTTTGCCCTTTCATGCACTTGTCTCACTTTCTCTTCTGTATCAATAACAGGTTTTGTGTTTGGCATTGCACAGATTGTCGTGACACCACCTCTTGCCGCCGCATCTCCTCCTGTCTTAAGCGTCTCTTTATATTCCAGTCCCGGATCTCGCAAATGCACATGCAAATCAATAAATCCTGGCATCACAAAACAGCCTTTCGCATCAATCACCTTATCTGCTGCATCTGCAATATGTTCTGCCACCTTTACAATCTTTTTTCCTTCCACAAGGATATCATATATCCCCTCTGTTTTACTTTCCGGATCCAGCACATGTCCATTTTGAATCAAAATTTTCATTATGTTTTCATCCTTTCTTCTAGATTTGAGCATAAAATTACATACTACTTTTATTCTATCATAGAGATAAAAAAAATGGAATGCAAAATTTACATTCCATTTTCCTTCACAATCTCAATTGCTTTTTCCAGCTGATTATCTGCCGCCGGATCTTCTTCATTGTATTCATATTCAACTTCCACATCCGGATTGATCCCCGTCCCATGAATATTTCTTCCCCTCGGTGTAAAATATTCGGAGATGGTCAATTTAATACTTGTTCCATCTGTCAACGGAAATATCTGTTGTACGATCCCTTTTCCAAATGTAGTTGTTCCCACAAGTGTTCCAACTCCATAATCCTGAACCGCACCCGCAAAAATCTCAGATGCACTGGCACTGTTTCCATTTGTCAGCACTGACAGCGGAATCTCCAGCTTATGTTCCTCATCTGATGTGTAAGTTTCTCCTTCTCCATTCTTGTCTTTCGTAGAAACAATAGTTCCTTCCGGCAAAATCAGATCAAGGATGTCACAAACAGTGTCAAGGTTTCCTCCCGGATTGTCGCGAAGATCAATGACAAGTCCTGTCATTCCCTGAGCCTCTAAATCTTCCAAGGCAGAAGCAAACTGATCATACGTCACGGAATCAAATTCTGTAATTCTGATATAGCCGATTCCGTCTGACTTCATCTCGTGTTCAACCGTATGTACTTCCACCACTTTTCTCGTCGCTGTCGCCGTATACTCTTCCATGTTTTCACCACGAAGAACTGTAATCTCTACCTGCGTTCCCTCTTCCCCTTTAATCTTGGCAACAACATTATTGAGATCTTGACCGGTCACATCCTCTCCATCGATTTTATAGAGAATATCTCCCGCCTGAAATCCGGCTTCTGCTCCTGCTCCTTCTTCGTACACATTCACAAATGTCATGGCTCCTGTCTCAGAATCCTGAGTGATTGAAACACCAATTCCACTAAACTTTCCTTCTGTTGACTCAAACAGACTGTCCGTCTCCTCTTTGTCATAATAAACAGAATACGGATCACCAAGACCACTTACATATCCTTTGATCAAAAACTCTTTCAATTCGTCATCTGAAACTTCATCACTATGAAGATAAACTTCATCGATCAAGCCTCTAAGTGTCTCCAATTTCTTTTCAGTTCCCATCGTGACAACTTTGTCATCTCTAGACATTTTATAGATGAAGAAGCTGCCTCCTACAAATGCTACCGCTAATAACATAGCAAGGGCACCGCAAAGTGCCCCTTTTAAAAAGCTATTTTTCTTTTCCATTCACCAATATACCTTCTTACATATAATTTGACGGGTTCACCGGAACACCATTTAATTCCACCTGAAAATGCAGGTGGTTTCCGGTCGATTGTCCTGTCGTACCTACGCCTCCGATATTCTGCCCTTTTTCTACTGTCTGCCCTTCTGACACATACGGCATCTGCCACATATGCATATATTTTGTCACAAGCCCATTGCCATGGTTGATAACAACCCAGTATCCGGCAGAGTTGCTGTATCCGGCTGTTGTCACCTTTCCGGCTGCTGCCGCATAGATCGGAGTCCCCGGCGCCGCAGCATAATCATGTCCCTTGTGCGGTCTGGAATCACCGATTCCCTCACGTACTTCTCCGAAGTAGCTTGACTGGTAACTCATACCCGGACAAGGATGAGTGAAGAAACCATTCCCACTCACAACAGAATCTCCGGCAGTACCGCCAGAATTTCCATTATTCTGCTGTGCCTGCTGCTTAGCTGCCTCCTCTGCTTCCTGCCTTCTTCGCTCTGCTTCCTTGGCAGCTGTGATCAATCCCTGCACTTCGGTCATCTCGGATTCAATGCTCGCAATCTCCGAAGCCTTCTCCGTCAAAAGCGTCTCCACTGCTGTCTGCTTTTCTGTGAGACTCGCCTGAAGTGTATGCAGCTCTTCATATTCTTTATTTAACTTTGCCTCTTCTTCCTCCACTTTCTTTACAAGCTTCTGGAATTTTTTCAACATATCTCTGTCATACTCAGACATCTTTGTGGCGTACTCCGCCTTATTCAAAAAGTCTGCCATATCTTTTGCTTCCAGCATGATCTCTAAAAATTCGGAACTTCCATTTTCATAAATGTACTTGATTCTTTTTTTCATGCTTTCATACTGATTCTGCTCATCTACCTTTGCGTTGACAAGTTCTTCTTCAGCCTTTTCGATTTCCGACTCTTTTTTTGTCATGTCCTCTTCTGACTTTTTCATGTCCGTCACAATGGTATTCAATTGTTCCGCCAAAGAAGACTTTTCTGATTCGGCGGCCTTTTTCTGTTCTTCTAATTGCTGTGCCTTCTGTTGTGCATCGGATAAATCCGTCGCATATGTCGGCATGATAAAACTGAGTGAAAGTACTCCTGCAATCATACAGTTCGCAATTCTTCTTCTTTTTGTCATAAAGTCACCTATGCCTTTAAATGTTTCCTAATCGTAAAGAAACTTCCCACAAAACCAATTCCTACTCCGAGAATTAATCCAACCGGCAGTAATATCTGATATACCTGCCCCACCGGAAGAAAGTCTAAAATATTATTTAAAATTTTAAATCTTTCCAAAACATAATTAACAACTTTTCCATATGCAAAGTACAGTGCCACAAGCGGTACCGCCGCTCCGATCAAACCGATGAAGATACCTTCCACGATAAATGGCGCTCTTACAAAAAAGTCTTTTGCACCTATGTATTTCATAATCGCAATCTCTTCACGTCTGATTGTAATTCCCATCGTAACCGTATTGCTGATCAGGAAAATAGATACTGCAAGCAGAATCAGGATAATTCCTCCTGAGACATATGCAATGAGCACATTCACATTTCCTAACGCATCTGCAACGACATCTGATTTGTTGACCTGACGAACTCCGTCAAGTCCCTCTGCATATTTTACAAGGTCTGCCTGTGTCTCAACTGATTTTAAATATACTTCGTAGTTATCAGAGTCAATCAACGGGTTATCGCCTTCAAATCCCGCTGCCGCATCCGCATTGTCCTCACCAAAATAATCTTTCTGGAAGTCTTCCCATGCCTGTTCCGCGGAAATATATTTCACCTCTGCCACATCATCTCGGCTCTTTAGTTTCTCGCCGATCTCTTTAATCTGCTCGTCCGTCGCATCTGCATCGAAAAGCACCGTAATTGCTACTCCTTCTTCAGCCTTATCTACAATGTATCTAAAATTTATTACAATTGAAAAAAATACGCCGAACAGGAAAATACATGCTGCCATCGTCGCCATAGAGGCAATGGAAAACATCTTGTTTCTCCCAATATTCTTAACCCCTTGCTTTATCGAATATCCTAGTGTACTGATTCTCATTATACATACCCACCTTTTTTCTCGTCGCTGACAATGCTGCCCTGTTTCATTGTTACAACTCGTTTTTGCATTGCATTTACAATCTCATGATTATGTGTAACTACAATGACTGTAGTTCCTCTGTCGTTTGCCTCCTCCAGCAACTTCATAATCTCCCATGAATTAGACGGGTCCAGGTTACCGGTCGGCTCATCTGCCAGCAAAATAGACGGCTCATTGATGATCGCTCTCGCGATCGCCACACGCTGCTGTTCTCCTCCTGACAGCTCCTTCGGAAACGATTTATACTTTTGCGCCAGTCCCACCAGCGATAATGCCGCAGGAACTTTCTGTTTGATAATACGAGTTGGTGCCTCCGTCACACGAAGTGCAAATGCAATATTTTCATATACATTCCGATCCTTTAAAAGGCGGAAATCCTGAAACACAACTCCGATTCTTCTGCGGTATTTCGGAATATGTTTGTGTTTCATTTTTCCAAGATCCTCACCCATAACAGTGATTGTTCCGGATGTTGGTTCCAGCTCTTTCATCAGCAAACGAATCAAAGTCGATTTTCCCGACCCACTGTCTCCTACGATAAATACAAACTCACCTTGCTCAATCGTCAGACTGATTCCATTGAGCGCAGCTATCCCCTTTGAGTATTCCTTCGTAACATCTTTTAATTCTATCATACGCTCCTCCATAATTATTAATACTCCAACGTTTCCATATGTTTCATGTATTTTACAACCATCAGCGCAATCTTAAATGTAATGGCATCCTCAAAGACACGCAAATCAAGTCCTGTGCTCTTTTGAATCTTATCCAGTCTGTACACCAGCGTATTACGGTGAATGTACAATTGCCTTGATGTCTCAGATACATTCAGACTGTTCTCAAAGAACTTATTAATTGTGATCAAAGTCTCTTCGTCAAAATCATCCGGTGATTTCCCCTCAAAAATCTCTCGGATAAACATTTTACAAAGTGGTATCGGAAGCTGGTAGATCAGACGTCCTATTCCAAGTGTACTATATGCTATCACATCTTTTTCGTTAAAGAAAATCTTTCCGACATCAAGCGCAAGCTTTGCTTCTTTATAAGATTTTGAAACTTCTTTGATGTCGCTTACGATCGTACCATATGCGACATGCAGTCCTTCTTCGCCTTCTGCTTTTAATAATTCCAGCATTGCATTCGCAGCCTGCTCCATCTCCTGATAGCCTTCGCTCGCTTCCAGTTCCTTTACGACAATAATATTTTTTTCATCGACAGCTGTGATGAAATCTTTGTTTTTTCTTCCAATGGACACTCGCACATGTTCAATCATGTTCGCATCTTTCTCATGCGCCATCTCGATAATAAATACAACACGTCTTGCATCTGTATCAATGTGTAGTTTCTTTGCGCGGTTATAAATATCCACAAGCAACAGATTATCCAATAACAGATTTTTGATAAAATTATCCTTGTCAAATCTTTCTTTATATGCAATCAACAGATTATGAATCTGGAATGCTGCAAGCTTTCCGATCATATATGCATTTTCATTTTCCCCGTAAGCAAGTAATATATATTCTAATTGATATTCGTCAAAAATTTTAAAAAATTGACATCCTTGCACCACCTGGCTGTCTGCAGGTGAATCTACAAAAGATTTTATCGAGGTTGCATAGTCATCTGTCTCTGTACAAGTCCCCGCAAGCACTTTTCCCTCTATATCTACTACACATAAATCAATTCTTGTAATTGCTTTTAGTCCTTCAATTGTGTTTTGAAGTATTTGATTTGATATCATTCAATTCCCTCCACTCGTAATTTTCATATACATTTTCTACAATACATTTTTTTCTTAAAATGGTTAAACGCATATTTCTACGTTATATACTAATGCAAAACAGCAAAAAAAGAAAGAGGAAATCATAATTTTTTATGCATTTCCTCAATTTTCCTTTTGCTCTTATCCTTTTTCCACACTATACATTGTTCACAAATTCTGATTTTGCTTACGTTCTTTCTCAATCTTTTTCTTCACGATGTGTTGTGTAAAAAATGCCTTCAGCCGTTTTCTTCCAAATCCCGTTCTCCTGCGTTCTTTCCATCCAGTACCCATTCCGAACCAAATTCTGGCATTCAAAAGTGTGCGGTTACGAAGAATGACTTCTTCCTGAAGCGGAGATGGAAGCGCCGCCAAGATACAGTCGGTCTCTGCACCGTTGATTCGATTGACAATCATGTCATCGGACTTCCCGTGTTCTTCCATGGTCGCAGTCTCAGAGATAACAATCCCACTGTATTTTCCTGTCACATATTCTCTCAGTTCAGCCAAAGCCTCTTCATCTTCGGCGAGCAAAAAAACCTTTTTGTGGCTTTTATGCAGAAATCGCATTACCATTTTCACGAACAGCAGTGTCTTGGCCTCATTCAAATATTTTGAGTCAGTCACTCCTGCCGCCTCTAATATTGATTTATCTCCTGCAAATGTAAGGTCAAACTCATCAATATATGGCTTTTCTTCTTTGTTCAAAAGCTGCGACAACGTATTCATCGTCACCATCTCGATCACATTGATCGGTTCTGTCTCCATATATTCCATGACCTTTTTCATTGCTTCCTTAGCCGTGTAATGATTAATTGACACGCCTAATACTTTTATTTTCTCATTCATAACCTCACCTGTTGTTTCTCCCCAGTTTTACGATTATAACAAATCTCCCTCCTCTTTTCAAGTCCGGTTCGAAATTGTTCACACTTTGGTCACTACTCTTTTGCTTTCTCCATCTCTCGCCTTTTCTTCGTAATCAGTCCGCCGATTCTCCCAGTCTCTTTTGAAGAAAGCGCCTTCCAGCCATCCTCCAGCACCTTATCAAGCAATCCCAATTCTTCTGCAATCTCATATTTTAATTTTTCTTCCGGCTCCAACTTGCTTAAGCAAATCGGTTTTTCTTTCTTTTTAGACATAATAAAAATCCCCTTTCCGTGATGGTAAGAGGATTTCCATTTTTTTCATTTTTATTCCAGACTATTTTTCAAATTTTACATTGACACTTCCCATGCCACATTCAATATTCAAATTTTTCGATGCCCCATGGTCAATCTGTTGCTCAACTGCGATTCCTGAATAACTTCCGTCTGCAATCTTCACTTCACCCATTCCGCACTCCAGACTATAATTATAGTCTTCTTGTTCTCCATGGAGCACAAGCGTTGCAGAACCCACTCCACATTCCAGATACATCTCTTGCGCCATAATGCCCTGTATCTCTGCGGCTCCTGCCGCCACCGCAACATCCGCATTTTCCGCATGTAGGCTTTGGAGCTCTGATTTCAAACTTCCTGCTCCTACTGAAATGTCCATCTCATAGAATTTCACATCCTGCGGCAAGTACAAAATAATCGTCCCTGCCTGATTGATTCGATTATTTTCCAAATCTGTCTCAATGTTCAGTGTGTTTCCTTCCTTATAGATCTGGAGATTTGCTCTCTCGTCAATATCTTCAGTGTCCACACATACTTTTCCATTTTGGGAAGGCTTCAGATATACACTCATATGATCCACATCAATTTCCAGATTTTTTACCCCTTCGAACGTTTTCTCTTCGCCGGTCTGCCCTTCGCTTTCCTTTACTGTCACCACTCTATTGCTCAATGGAAATATATGTAGGAAGCTAAAATTGCTCTTTGAAAAAGAGACCCCCAGTATAAATCCCAAAATCAAAAACAGTACGCCGATTCCGGCAATTGCACCACTTGTGATCCAAAATCTCTTCCATCCTTTTTTCATTAGGACACCGCCTTTCTATGAAATGGTTTTTTGCAGATTTTTACAATCCACCGAAACATCTTCGGAAATGCAACGAAGCAAAGCTGCACAAGCAACACAACTCCCACCATTCCAACTGCGAATAAAATCATTCCGCTGCCAATCAACGTAAATGCCTCCGGAAGCGCCACGGCAATCTGCGTAAGCCCGCCAATAAACAATGCAATCCCTACAATTGCAAGACAGCCTGCCGCTATAACAAATGCGATCAGAGCAATAAATCCCGAAAACACCACTGCCAATACCGTCAGCGCCACACCTAGAACGATCGGGCCGGCAATGGATAAAACAAACAGTCCACCTACTATGATCAGGAGAATCTTCCACCAATTGTTAGTATCTTTCTCTTCTTTTTCTGCCGGATACACAGGTGCTTTCGTTTCCCCAGTATTATTTCTCCCGTAAATTTCCGCTTTGATTGCCGCCGCTACCTTTTCCGGGCTATCTAATTCTGCTGCAACTTTTTCTTCATTCTCCTCACCGGCCTCATCAAAATAGTCGTTATAGTATTTCATTGCTTCCTGTCTTTCTTCCACTGGAATGTCCTGAAGCATCGATGCAAGTCTTGTCATATATTCTACTCTGTTCATTCGTCCACACCTCCCTCAAATATCTTGCAGATCTTCTCTGAATAGCTTTTCCACTCTTTTCGATACATCTCCAACTGTTCTTCCCCTCTCTTTGTCACTTTGTAATATCGCCTGTTCCTGCCGTCAAACTGCATATCATACACCTCCAGACACCCATCTTTTTGAAGTCGCCTGAGCACCGGATATAAGGTTGACTCCGATACTTCCAACGCCTGTCTGACATCCTGTGTGATCTTATATCCATAAGTCCCCTGCTGCTCTTTTGATACTACAGCCAGAACAATCGCATCCAGCAAGGCTGCTCCTGTATTAAACACCATGACCTCACCCCTTTCTATTTGATGCAATATTATTTTTATATACATATTATATGACGTATAATATTATTAATCAATATAATATTACAAAAAAAGTAGGAGTTTTATCTCCTACTTCAAATAAACATATATCACAATTCCAGCCTGCAACAAAAGAATTACAGGCACTCCAATATAAAATTTCGGCTTCTGAGTCTTATGTCGGAATATTTGCATCCCGGCACAGGCTCCAACAGAGCCGCCCAAAGCCGCCATCGAAAGAAGCGTCGCTTCCGGTATCCGCCATCTTTTTTTGCGCGCCTTCTGTTTATCTATTCCATATAAGAAAAATGTCACGATATTGATTGCCAGTAAATACCACATTATATATCTCATATTCACACCTCGATTTCTTTTTTCATTGCAAAGGAATAAATAATCTTCTCTTTTACACATTTCCCTGTGAGCTGTTCCAATGCCCGCGCATAATAATCAAGCTGTGTATGATATTTTCCCCTCAATATCTCTTCTTTGAACACTCTGTCTGTCTTATAATCCAAAACAACCAATTCTCCATCTTCTTCAAACCAGACGTCGATGATTCCCTGAACGAGAACTGTTTCTTCCAGTCCTTCCCCTTCATATAATGCATCTGCATCTATTCCAAGAACAAAAGGCTGTTCTGTCCGCAATGCTCCACAAGCTGCCGCACGATGCATTCTCTCTCCGACAGACGTGTTTAAAAAATGTAAAATATCCTTCTCCCGAATCGAAGCACACATCTCCTCCGACAGCTTTCCGCTTCGTTTTTGTTCCCCGATGAATTCTTTCAATGCAGCTTCATCATACCTTTTCGAGAAATCAAGCAATTCCAGCAATTTATGATAAGCGCTTCCTCTTGATGCCCCGGTAAGCTCCGCCTCTTCCTGCAAAAACTTCGGAAGAAGCGGAATAACATCAGCCTCATCAAACACAATTTCTCCGGCTTCTTCTTCCAAATAAGCACGTTTTTTCAGTTCTGATACCGTCATTTTTTGCTTCAGTTTTCGCTCACGCTCATATGGATATTGATACCCGAACTGTATTTTCAACTGTTCTTTCATCTGCTCGTCATAGGTGCGTGTATCATCCCAGTTATGCAACAGCTCTTTCGTATACTGTCCGCTCAGCTCCTCTGCAACTTCCCCCGCGACAATCTCTCCGATTCCCATTTTGTATACCCGGATTGGCACATCACGATCATACAGCGGATTCATAAACGGCGCTCCTATATTGTACATCTCTAAGATCGGTGCAAAGGAAGCATGACGGTAAAGTGCCGGAAGTACCCAGTCGAAATAGGAATTTGCTTTTGTCAGTCTGCTGAATGTAAGCTCCGTTTCCTCGTGGCTGCGAAGCCCTTCATAGCTTCTTATTTTCTGCTCCAAATTCGATATCGTCCCCGTCATAATCAGTTTTTCTTTCGCTCTTGTAAGTGCCACATATAAAACACGAAGTTCTTCACCTGCATTTTCCATCAACACTTCTCTTTGAATCATCCGTTTCAACAATGTTGGTGCCTTCGTTCTTCTTTCTACATCGACCGCGTCAATTCCGACACCAAATTCCGGATGAATCACAATACTTCCTTTGATATCCTGTGTATTGAATCGCTTGCTCATGCCGGACACAAAGACGATCGGAAATTCTAAGCCCTTACTTTTGTGAATACTCATTAGCCTGACGGTGTCTGACTGTTCATCCAAAACAGATGCCTCGCCATAGTCAACATCATATTTATGAAGCTGCTCGATATAGCGGATAAAATGGAACAATCCTTTGTAGCTGGTGCTCTCAAAGCTCACTGCTTTCTCCACAAGCATCTCCAGATTCGCCTTTCTCTGTTCTCCGGACGGTAACGATGCCACATAATCTCCATATCCTGTCTCTTCTATGATGTCCCATAGCAATGCGTGAATAGCCGTATAAGGTACTTTTCTTCGGAATTTTTCGTACTTTCTCAGCAAATCTGTGATCCGCTCTTTGAGATTTTCGTCACTTCCATTTTCCAAATAGAACAATGTCCGCTCATAGAATGTCTTTCCTTCCCCTTCACACTGTATATTCGCAAGCTCCTCACTCGTCAGCTTGCCAAAACAGGAGGTCAGCACTGCCGCAAACGGAATATCCTGTCTCGGATTATCTAAAATCCGCAGATAGTCCAAAATTGTCCGAATTTCTCTCGTCTCAAAATACCCTTCCTTAGAACCGCTGTACGCCGGAATCCCCTCCCGGTTCAAAATATTTGTAAATACATCTGTCCATCCTTTCAGGCTCCGCGTTAAAATTACGATATCACTATATCTGGCAGTCCGGTATTCCCCCGTCTCCTTATCCAATACCATGTGATGACCGACAAGTTCTTTGATCCGCCTCGCCACAGCTCTCGCCTCCAGCTCCCGGTTCGTTTCCTCCATCTTTTGATCATCCTCATCCTCAAAATCCGTATCTACCAAAATAACCTCTGTCTCATTTCCGGTCTGTTCTTCATAGGCTGCTCCGACATAGAGCGCAGCTTTGTCATCATATGCGATGCCTCCAAGCCCTTTTGTCATGATCTGTTCAAAAATAAAGTTCGTACTGTCAAGTACCTCTCTTCTGCTTCGGAAATTTTTGTGTAAATCAATTCTCTGCTTGTCGCTCTCCTCCAGACTATATGTGTTGAACTTTTCCATGAAAAGCTCTGGTCTTGACAGACGGAATCTATAGATACTCTGCTTAACATCCCCCACCATGAAAATATTATAGCTTCCTTTAGAGACTTTGGATACGCTCGTCAGAATCTCCTCCTGAATCAGATTACTGTCCTGATACTCATCGATCATAACTTCCGCAAATCTCTCCTGATACTCTTTTGCAGCCTTAGACGGCACTAGTTTTCCGCCCTCTTCCAATGTCAGAATCCGCAGAGCAAACTGTTCCATATCTCCGAAATCAATCATATTTTTCCCGGTTTTCTTCTCCGCAAAGGTATCAGCAAAATCATGTACAAGCTGTACAAGCACTTCCATATTCGATTTTGCCGAGAGCATATCCTGATACAACTCTTCGGGAGCGTCAAAAAAATACTGTTCTACAACCGAAGACACCGTCTTCTTGACTTCCTCCCGGACACCTTTCACATAGGCAGCCAGTTCTTCCGAAACACTCTTATCACGGTTGGTTGCAAGCCTTGCCCATTTCACCTTAGAAATCAAGGTGGACATCTCCAAAAAGTCTTCTGCACTGTTAATTTTTTCTATATTCTGCAGGTCTGCTTCCAGAGTCTCCCGATACATATACGGCCCATCTTCGCAGTCACATACTTGCAGCCCTGATACAATAGTTTCTTTCAGATCTTTCATATAATATCTTGTATTGCGCATAATATGTTCTACAAACTCTGACTCTGCCATCGCCTGCAGACTGTCAAACTCATACTGTTGCACACACTCTTGCAGCCATTTTTCCGGATTCGGATAACTTCTTGAAAATTCATATAGCTGCAAAATAAGCTCCTCTAGTTTCTTATCGTCTCTTCCAGATGCAAAACACTCTACAAATTCCTGAAAGGTCTGACTCCCCTCTTCATAATATCTTTCTAAAAGCTCTTCCATCACGTCATGCTTAAGTAGTTTGAGTTCTCCTTCTTCGGCAATCCGAAATCCCGGATCCAGATCGATCGTATGGAAATAATCCCTTATCACAGAGAGACAGAAGCTGTGGATCGTCGTCACCTGTGCACTGTGAATCAATGTCGCCTGACGCTGCAGATGCACATTATCCGGATTCTCCTCCAGCGCTTTTTCAATTGCTGTACGTATACGTTCTTTCATTTCTGATGCTGCTGCCTCCGTATAGGTCACAATCAAAAGCTGATCCACATCTATCGGATTTTGATCTTTTGTAAGTCTCGTAATAATACGCTCTACAAGCACCGCAGTCTTTCCTGAGCCTGCTGCTGCCGATACCAAAATATTTCGATCTCGCAGCTCAATAACCTGCTTTTGTTCCGGTGTAAATGTTACTCCCACTCTGACACCTCCTCTCTCATCTTCATAAGCGCCTCATCTTTTTTCAGTTTCTGCAGTCTCCGGTATTCATATCCCGGAATTTTTTCTTCAAATCCGCAAATGGCCTTGTAAGGGCAGTAACTACAGCCTGTCATCGTTCCTAGCTCATATGGGGACACCTCCGTCTCCCCTTCTAATATTCTTGTCCCAATCTGTTTCATCTGCTTCTTGGCATACTCTGAAATCAGCTCAAACTCTTCCTGTGTCGCTGTTTTGGATGCCTTTGACAGACTCCTGTCTTTATTTCGCCCGATCGGCACAACAAGTGAATTTCCGGATATCTCCCTATCCAAATGCCGCACCACTTCTTCTCTTGCATTCACCACGCCATCCAAACGCAGTTCTTTTAATATTTTCTTTTCCAGTTTTTCTTCATCTTTTTCCTTGTCCACGATTGGATCTTTCATCTGATAATAAAAAATCCCGGCAGGTATCACTGTTTTCCCGTGATTTTTTCTGCTCTCCAGTCCTAACGCCGTATTCAGATATAAAACGAGCTGCAACTGTAAGCCATAATACAATTCCCCCAGATCAAACGCTTTCGCCCCCGTCTTATAATCAATCACTTTGACATAGACATTGTCCTCATCCTCACAGATGTCAACCCTGTCAATCTTTCCACGCAGTCTCATTCGCCCATGTCCATCCAGCGAAATGTCCGACGTAGATAGTCCGGATGCCCCTCCGAAAGAAATCTCATACCCGCCCGGCATGAAATCGCCCTTCTCCAACTGTTTTGTCAGCGCCCAGACGGTGCGCCTCATCATACGTTTCAGACGTTTGATTATATATTCATTTCTCGCTGAGCTATAGAGGATTGTATTTCCATAATCCACAATACTTTCCTCCACACTTTCTTCAATCAGCTCTTCTCTTCTTACTTCCGGAAGCGTCGTCCATGTGTACCCCTCCGCCTCCAGTTTTTTTGCAAAATGTTCAATGGCACTATGAAAAATATTTCCAAGATCGATCGCCTGAAAAGTATATTCCTCACGTTCCCGCAAATTTAGCCCGTAAGATAAAAAATGAGCATAGGCACATGCCGAAAATTTTTCTAGTCTGGTTACACTGTTCTCTAAAATAGTCCCATACAATCGTTGAGCTGTTCTTGTTGTAAGACCATCTTTGGGTTTTTCATAAAAACAAGCCTCCACTATCTGTTCTATTTTTTTTCGCCATTTTGGATTTTGTCTGTACCATGTATACAGTTCCTGCCACTCAGTGCCCAATCCTTCGTGTTTTTTCTGTAACTTTTCAATCAGATATGCAAATCCGCTTTTCGGTGTCAATTCTTTTTTATCTGGCTGACAATCTGCATCTTGAATTTCCATCTTTTTGTACATTCGCCGTAAATCCTGAATCAGGTATGCCGGGCGAAGTGTCTTTCCATCCGCAGAGACTTTACTATATGTCACATACAACTGTTCGGATGGTTTTGTCATCAGCAGATAGAGATAAAACTTCTGGATAAATGCTTTTTCTTTCGCTCCCGGAGCCAGTACCACTCCTCCTTTTTGGAACAGCTCCCTGTCATGCTCTGAGAGAATACCTCCCGCATTTTCTTTTCCTGGAATATACATGTCATTGGCTCCAAGCAAAAACACCGCCTTTATGTCCTTGATACGGGTTCTTTCAATATCCCCCGCCACAACCTGATCAAGACTTGGCGGGATCACACCAACCTTCGCCTCCTCAAGTCCTGCATCCAACAATTCACAATACTCTTTCAGCGCAATCTGTTCCTCTCCAAGCAACTCTACAAACTTATCAAATAATTCAATTACAATACGGTATACCTGTCCATATTCTTTTTCTAATGCAAGTTCTCCGTCATTTCCAAATCTAATTTCATATTCTTTTACCTTTTTTTGCAATTCTTCCTTCACAAGAAAATCATACAGTGCTTTTGTGACTTCTGAGACCGTTTTGTTTCGTTTTTTTAATACCATTGTCACATCTTCCACTTGAATAAGGAAACGTTCTTTGATGTCATTAATACGTTCCAATTCCGTTTCCTCCATCCCTCTGGCTCTTCGAATCCATTTCTCCTGCCATTTTTTGTATCCACGGATTCCAAGTGCAATAACATAGTTCTCCACAATGTCAATCTCTTCGTCTGAAAACCCGGTCAGTCCCGTGCGCAGATAACGGAATACACTTTCATATGAAAAGTTCTGTTCCACCATCGCAAGAAGACTTCTGACGTATTCCACAAATGAATTCAACAAAATACTTCTTTTATGATCCATAAAGATCGGTATCTGATATTCTCCAAAAATCTTTTCAATCTGATTTCCATATGTGTTCAAGTCACTTGCAATGATTGCAATCTCCCGATAACGGTATCCTCTTGTCCGAGCCAGATTCCGAATCTTCTGCGCAGCAAAATCGACCTCTTCTTTCGGATTCTTCGCACAATAAACCTGAATACAATCCTGTTCCTTTTCATACTGCTCTTTTGAATAGCGGAACAGATGCGCCTCTAAAAATGCAAGCGCTGTATTCTCGCGGAATCGATAAATCGGTCTGTCATATAGATATATCGGCTCCTCTACATCTGTCTTTGTCTCTTTGGCAATTGTAATCAGGGAAGTCACCATCTGCTTGCTCAATGCAAACAGCTGGTATGGATGTTTATAAGAAAATGGATTCTCCTTTTGCTCCATTGTCACTGTAATCACAACCCTCTTGCAGACACCAAACAGTTCACGCAAAAGCTTATTTTGAACAGGCGTAAATCCGGTAAACCCATCCAGTACAACCACACTGTCTTTTAAAATCTTAGATTCCCCCACCACAGTACAAAGGACATCTAAAAGTTCTTCCCCTGTAATATATTTCTCTCTCAGATATTCTCGAAATCCATGGTAAATCGTCTTGATATCCTGCAATTTATAATAAAGATTAGAAGAGTCTTTCACCTCTTCTATCATCTGTTCCAACGTCTCTTCCTGTATATCATATTGTGTAAATTCCGATATAACCGACTTCACTTCCCCGATGTATCCGGTCTTTTTCAGATTACTTCCAAGTACGCGAAGCTCTGCCTCACAATCCCCCGCAATCTTTCTCAGCACAAAACTTTTCCCCACATCATCAAGAACTGTTCGCTGGTTTCCACCGGTCTCCTCAAAAATACGATGTGCAAGTCGTCCAAAACTCAGCACATCTACATTCATAATTCCTTTTCTCGGGCTTGCCATCACAAGATCTTTCTGTGTCTGCATGGTAAACTGTTCCGGCACAAGCACAATATAATTGGTCTCGGGATGCTCCAAAGATGCTTTTGTTACTTTTTCATATAAATAATGGGACTTTCCCGAACCGGGTGGTCCCATAATAAACTGTAATGCCATTCCTTCTATCCTTTCAGCTCTCTCAGATTTTGTTGGTAATACTGCTCTGCTTTTTCTCTCGTCGATATGTCTCTCTCCTTTAGTATAAACAATCTGTTTTTAAGTTGCAATGCCTTTTACACTTGAATATTCAGGCTGAACTGCCTAGACTTTTAGATATAATATATAGAAATAAAATGTAGTTTCTACTATAGACAATCCTATATATCTTGTAAAGAACTTTTTCTTTAATATCAGCAAAGGACCATCCACCGTGGACAGTCCTCTTCTCTACATCATTCTCAATTTTTCACTCAATTCATTTCCAAGTATCATCTTTCCAATATAAAATACTTCACCTGTCACAAATATCTCCCAGTCCTCCTGAATCTCCACCTGCAACTCACCACCTGGCATGTGCACTGTCACACCCGGATTCGTAAGTCCAAGTTTATATGCAGCTGCCGCTGCAGCACATGCACTGCTGCCAGATGCAAGCGTATATCCCACGCCGCGCTCAAAGATTTCAATCCGAATATTTTCTTCATCAATCACCTGCATCACCTGTGTGTTGATCTTATTCGGAAAATATCTTGCAATCTCTGAATGATTTCCGATTTTGCACACGAGATGTTTCGACACTTCTTTCATCGGAATCACACAGTGTGGATTTCCGACAGACACACAAGTCGTCGGATACAGGTTTCTTCCGAATACCATGTCCTCATCGACCACTTCTCTTCGTTCCCCTGTCACAGGAATTTCGTCGCTCCAAAAAGATGCTTTTCCCACCGAAAGACGGATGCGGCTTCCATCTTCATTTAAGTAGAAAACCTCAATTTCTCCTCCCGGTGTCTGAAAATGAAAATTTCGTTTCTGTACATAACCGGCATCTTTTAAATATTTTGCAAAAATACGATCCCCATTTCCGCTCATTTCTGCCTTGCTTCCATCTGGATTCCAGATTCGAACACCCATCTGCTCTGTCTCAAAAACAGGACCTTCCAAAATCCCTTCCGCTCCTATACCATAATTGCGGTCACATAACAGTCTGACATTTTCTTCATTTAATTCCATTTCATTTTTATTTGGGTCAAATACAAGGTAATCATTTCCAAGTCCATGATATTTTTCTAATACAACGTTCATACATTCACCCTCCACGGCATTTTTACTACTTCTATCTTAACAGGCATTATATGTCACAAATACACAAATAATGCTTTCTATATTGCAAATAATGCTATATAATACTCTCATAGCAGGAGGGTTTGATATGGAACACTATGAAAAAAAAGGATATTTAAGCAGTGATTTCCGGTTGTTTCATCTGACAGACAGGAGTATTCCAAATATTAAATATCATTACCATGAATTTGATAAGATCACTATTTTAATCAAGGGAAATGTGCATTATACCATCGAGGGACGAACCTATCAGCTCGAACCTTACGATATGGTTCTTGTCCGCCATAATGAGATTCACCGCCCGATCGTCGACACAACCACGCCATATGAGCGGATTATTATTTACATCTCTCCCACTTTTATTGAAAATTACCGTACACAGGACTACGACTTGGGATATTGTTTTCAAAAAGCAGCAAAAAAGGAATCCAGTGTGCTTCGGATTCCCACTCGTCAAAAAAGTATTTTGTTTCAGACAATCCAAAGATTGGAAGAATCCTTTTCCTCTGATGGCTATGCCAACGAACTCTACAGGCAAGTTCTTTTTTTAGAATTTATGATTCATCTCAATCGCGCGGCGCACGCAAGACAGCTTTTCTTTTTGGATACCGCCGTCTACAACGAAAAAATAGCGGACATTCTGCACTATATCAATGCCAATTTGTCCGCCCATCTTTCAATTGATGACCTCGCCTCAAGATTCTATCTAAGCAAATACTATATGATGCGCCTGTTCAAATCCGAGACCGGATACAGCCTCGGAAATTATATTACACAAAAACGACTTCTTTTTGCCAAAGACTTGATCCTACAGGGGTCTCCGGTTCTAGAAGCCTGTTTTGACTGTGGTTTTCAAGATTATTCTACTTTTTCCCGTGCTTATCGGAAGTGTTTTCATGAATCGCCACGTCAGACTTTAACTTCAGAATCATCACCGGTATCGGCGGATGATTGGGGCGATTGTAATAGGAACTCAGAATAACAAGATAATATTTTGTATCCAGGCATTTCAGAAATGACAGGATTGCATCCCGTTCCTCAAATCCGCTGTCCCCTCCGCTGTAAATGCAAAGACTCATCATGCCTCCCACCTTCAGCAGTCGCAGTCCCTGTCTGATTGCCTCTATACTTGTATCTGCTTTAGTCGCAAGCTGATGGTCACCGCCCGGAAGGTATCCGAAATTAAATACGATGCAGTCTACCGTTTCTTCCTTTGCATACTTCTGCATCTTCGCATGACTTTCCAGAAAAACATCTGCACGTTTTTCCATCTGATGTTCCAAAATCCGCTTTTTCGTATTTTCCACCGCTTCTTTTTGAATGTCGAATGCCAACACCCGTCCACACTCTCCTACAAGTTCACACAAAAAGAGCGTATCATTTCCGTTTCCGGCTGTCGCATCAATACAGAGATCTCCTTCTTTCACATGATTCTCCATAAAATGATGGCACCACTCTGTAATCTGATATCTTTTCATTTCTCTCACAGTTTCACTTTCTCATAGATTTCAATCGGAATGTACCCTTTTGCAAAAATACCTTCTTCCCGGTACTCTTCTTCTAACAGTTCCCCGTATTTTCGAATCAATTGTATCTTTCCCGCATCAGCATACGGATAAAGCTGCTCAATTAAAATTTTCTGTTCCCGCAAAACTTCTTCGATTACATTTTGCAGATTCTCTAATCCCTCACCAGTCTTTGCCGAAATATTCACAACATGATCTGCTTTAAAATCACGTAAAATAACCTCACCATCTACTTTATCCTGTTTATTAAACGCCGTGATAACCGGTTTATTCTTAACTTCCAGATTCATCAGTGTCTCATAGACAATATACATCTGCTCATCCATCTGCGGATTAGATGCATCCACCACATGCAGGATGATGTCTGCATATTTTGCTTCCTCCAACGTACTTTTGAAGGCTTCAATCAGATGGTGCGGCAGTTTTCGGATAAATCCAACTGTATCCGTCAGCAATACCTCTTGTTTACTTGGGAGTTTTAAGTTCCGGGTTGTCGGATCCAGCGTCGCAAACAGCTTATCTTCTTCCAGCACATCCGCCCCCGTCAGTGTATTCAAAAGTGTAGATTTCCCGGCATTTGTGTAACCGACAATCGCAATGACCGGAACTTGGTTTCTGCTTCTTTGCTCTCTTGTCACCTCACGGTGCCGCTTGACATCTTTCAATTCTCGGTTCAACTGGGCAATCCGCCCCTTGATCAGACGCCTATCCATCTCAAGCTTTTTCTCTCCGGGACCTCTTGTCCCGATTCCTCCACCAAGTCTTGACAGCGATTTCCCAAGTCCTACAAGCCTGGACTGTCTGTATTTTAACTGGGCAAGCTCCACCTGTATCTTTCCCTCATTTGTCGACGCCCTGTTTGCAAAAATATCCAAAATAATGAGGGTTCGATCCATAATCTTTGTATTCAACGCATCTTCCATGTTTCCAAGCTGAATCGGCGATAATTCATCATCACAGATAATGCCGGTCGCCTCTGTCTCCCACAACAGGTCTTTTATCTCGTCCAACTTTCCTTTTCCGACATAGGTCACCGGGTGGATCTGTGACAGGTTTTGAACAACACGCCCGACCGTCACTGCCCCTGCAGTTGACGCCAGTTCTTCCAGTTCATCCAGCGATTTCTCCGTATCATCATGATCATCCGTGCTGACTCCGACCAAAATGACCTTTTCCTTCACCTGTTTCAGTTCTATCATTTCCGCCATAAAGCCCTCCTATCTGGTCTCCAAAAATTCTGCTTCTTTTTCTGCCTTCGAGTCTCCAGGATACTGCTCGTTATACTCGCTCACTTTCTCTTTTGCATTGTCCCAGTCCCCCAACTTTTCATATGATACAACCGTGTTAAACAGCATCTCCTGTTTCATTGTATCAGAGCAGTCCTCCATAGACATACCCTTTTCAAAGGCAGATACCGCTTCCTCATAATTTTCGATTTTCATATTACTGATACCGATAAAATTATATAACGTTGCCGTTTCTTCTGCCCCATTGTCCAATGCCTCCCCGAACGCATCAATTGCTTTTTCGAATTCTTCCATCTCAAAATATGCAATTCCCATTCCGCGGTATGCCTCATCTAAGTTCTTTTCTTCATCGATCTCCTTCTGAAAAGACTCGCTCGCCTCCTCATATTGCTTTTCTTCCAACTGAGAAACGCCTTCTTCCAAATAATTTGTTCCCATACAGCCTGTCAATAAAACTCCCGTTATGACAAGCATTGCTATTTTCCTTTTTTTCATCTCTGCTCCTTTTCTATTATGCCGGATTTTTAGACGCCCATGCAGCATTCACAATCGCAAGCACAATCACACATACTTCCCAAATGATCGCCCCCTTGATTGTTATCATTCCGCACAGCGCCAATCCCAATACGATTATTTTAATAAGAACCGCATAAACCGTGTTCTGCCTGATGACCTTCAACGTCTCCTTTGCAATACGGACTGCATCTACCAGCGCCAACGGTTCATCATCCATCAGGATAATATCTGCCGCTTCGATCGCCGCATCTGAGCCAAGCGCTCCCATAGCAATCCCTACGTCGGCTCTCGTGAGCACCGGCGCATCATTGATACCGTCTCCAACTGCCGCAAGACATTCCGTGTCGTCCTGCATATTCAAAAATTCTTCCAATCGCTCCACCTTATCCTGCGGAAGCTGATTTGCATAATAATAGTCTAATTCCAATTCCTCAGCCACTTCTTTTCCAGTAAACTGGGTATCTCCCGTCACCATCACAGTGACTGCCTGACAATGCTTTTTCAAATACATAATCATCTCTTTTGCATCTTTTTTTATCATGTCTGAAACGACGATATAACCTGCATATTTTCCGTCAACCGCAATGTAAATTACGCTTCCTGACTTGTGTATTTCCTGAAACCGGATACCTCTTTCTTCCATCAGTCTTGCATTTCCAACATACACTTTCTTTCCCTCGTAAATTGCTGTCAATCCATATCCCGGAATCTCTTCCATCTCAGTCATACGGGTCTTTTCAAGTTCCTTCCCATAAGCATTTTTCAAGGAAACAGCAATCGGATGATTCGAGTAACTTTCCACATATGTTGCAATCTCCAATAATTCCTCCTCTGTAAGCCACTGTGCATGTACCTCCTGCACTTCAAAAACACCTTCCGTCAAGGTTCCCGTCTTATCGAACAGAAAGGTGTTCACTTTCGCCAAAATTTCCAGATACACGCCTCCTTTTACGATTACACCTTTTTTAGCAGAGGACAGAATCCCGCCTAAAAATGCTGTGGATACAGACATCCCAATCGCACATGGGCAGGCTGCCGCCAAAAATACAACAACTCTCTTCATTCCAGTCACATACTCATATGTCTTATCAAACAGACTTGGCAAAACAACAAGCATCGCTGCCGCCGCTAATACCAAACCCACATAAATCTGAATGTATCTTCGTACTTTGTGCTCACTTTCTGCCTTTTTCATATCTACATTTTCTACGATATTCAAGATTCTTGACACCGTAGAATCATCATATGTATGAAGCACTTTGACTTCTATGGCGCCTGTCAGATTCAGACTTCCACTATATACAATTCCGCCCGGCTCTTCCTCACGCGGAATTGCCTCTCCCGTAATCATCTGTGTATCAAGCGAAGTTGTCCCCGAAACGACTATCCCATCTACCGGAACTCGTTCGCCCGGTCTGATCAAGATTCTGTCGTCCTTTTCAAGCTCTGACGGCTCTACCTGTATTTCTTCCCCATCTACCAGTTTATTTGCAAAGATTGCATGTACATCGATGAGTTCTCTGATTCTTCGTTTGGAGCGATCTATTGTGATCATCTCGATCAGATGTCCAACCTGAAAAATCAAGATCGCCGCCACTGCCTCCACATAATATCCAACGGCAAACGCACAAATTGTAGTGATTACAAGCAGTACATTCCCATCCAGAAAAATTTTCTCCAAAAAATGTTCCGCAATCTTCTGAAACACACTGTACCCAGCCAGTAGGTACGCTGCAAAAAAACAGCCAAACGCAATGTCCGACGGCAAATGATAACTTCTGCTCAGCCAGACACTTCCCAAATACAACAAAAGTCCGCACACTGTCATGTACACATTATTACGTATTCTTTCCTTCATAACCTGCCCTCATCAAACAGCCTCTACTCTATTATATGCTCCATTCCCTGATTCAAGATGCTCTGTATATGCCCGTCTGCCAGCGAGTAAAATACCGTCTTTCCTTCTCTTCTGTTCTTTACTAACTTCATCTGTTTTAATATTCTCAGTTGATGTGACACTGCAGATTGAGTCATTCCCACAACTTCTGCCAAATCACACACACACAACTCTGCCTGAAATAACACACATAAAATTTTTATTCTCGTCATATCTCCAAATACTTTGAAGAAATCTGACAATTCTCGTATCGTCTCTTCTTTCGGCATTCCGTCTTCAATCTGGTGTACCAGACTGTCATGCAAATGCCTTGTCCCGCAACATTCTATTTCCGATTTTTCCATATCTTACTCCTTTCATATGACTCGACATTCATAGAACAATTATGAATGATGTACTCTGTTTGGTCAATACTTTCCTGCAAAATAAGTACGACTGTTCCCCTTACTCACCGCAGGACAACAGCCGCACTTCTTTTATTTCTTATATAAAATTCGGATGGAATTTAATACACAGAGCATCGCAACTCCTGTATCAGCAAACACTGCCAGCCACATATTTGCAAATCCCATAAGTCCAAGTATCATTACCAGAGCTTTCACAATCAGCGCAAACACAACATTTTGCATGGCAATCGCTCCGGTCGCTTTTGCAATTGCAACAGATTGCGGAATCGCTTCCATCGAAGATGTCATAAACACCACATCCGCCGCTTCAATCGCAGCATCCGCTCCGCTTCCCATCGCGGCTCCGACATCTGCTCCAGCCAGCACCGGCGCATCATTGATTCCATCTCCAACAAACATAACAGCTCCGTTCTTTTGACGTATCTCCTTTAATTTTTCTACCTTATCCTCCGGCAAAAGCTGTGCGTACACTTCTTCTATACCTGCCTTTTTGGCTATGGCATCTGCACTTGTTTTGGCATCTCCTGTAAGCATTGCTGTTCGAAGTCCGTATTTTTTCATCTTTCTGATTGCACTAACGGAATCTTCTTTCAAAGTGTCCGCAATGACAAGATATCCTGCCAGCTCTCCATTTATCGCGACAAATACTTCAGTTCCATAGACATTACTCTCCATCATTTGCACATTCACATGATGCATTTCTAAAAGGGTTCTGTTTCCGCATAGCACCTCGCCTAGTTTCATTTGCGCGCGGATTCCCTTTCCTGATATTTCTTCCACTTTTGATGGGCGTTCCAATTTTACAAAACGTTTTTTTGCTTCCTCCACAATACTGTTCCCAATCGGATGCGTGGATGTACTCTCACATCCTGCTGCAACTGCTAAGAGTTCTTCTTCCTTCCATGCCCCCAATGAAATACACTTCTGCACTTCAAAATTTCCTTTTGTAATAGTCCCTGTCTTATCCATGACAACTGCCTTGACCTCTTTTAACGCCTCCAAAGCAATTCCGCCTTTAAAAAGAATTCCCTTTTTAGATCCCGCGCCAATTCCGGAGAAAAATGCAAGCGGCACACTCAATACGAGCGCACATGGACAGCTTATAACGAGAAATGTGATTGCTGTATAAATCCAAAATTTCCAATCTCCCGTAATCAGCGAAGGGATAATTGCAGTTCCCAATGCCAGGATTACTACAAATGGTGTGTAGACCCTTGCAAATCTTGTAATAAATCGGTCTATCTTCGGCTTGCTTGCCGCCGCATTTTCGACAGACTGCAGAATCCGTGTAACCATAGAGTCGCCAAGTGTCTTTTCTACCCGAACCTTTAACATTCCGGAAGTATTCACACACCCTGAGATTACCCGGTCACCTTCGCCCGCTTTTACAGGAACCGGTTCACCTGTCACCGGCGCTGTATCGATGCGGCTCTCACCGCTTAAAATCACTCCGTCAAGCGGAATTCGATCTCCAACTCTCACAAGGAGCACGTCTCCGATCTGCGCTTCCTCTGCCGGAATCACTTCCACCTCATCTCCATGCAGAAGATTTACAACCTCCGGTCTCATGTCAACCGCATCCATAATCTGTCCACGGCTCTTTTCCACTGCAATATCTTCAAACAACTCTCCACACCGGTAAAACAGCATCACACCTACCGCCTCAGCAAAATCTCCAATTGCAAATGCCGCCAGCGTCGCAATACTCATCAGAAAGTTTTCATCAAACACGTGCCCCTTCTTCAGATTCTTCGCTGCCTGTAATACAATTTTCCCACCAAGAATCAGATATGCTATAACAAATCCAATTGATGTCACTGTCGGATAAGAATCCTCAAATATCATCCCTACTGAAAACAATACTGCACCTGCAAGAATACCTATTATCGCTTTTTGGTTCTCGTCCTGTTTTTCTTTGTGTACTTTTGACTCTTTTTGTTTTACCACTACCTCAGACTCTATCGATGCACAAATTTCCTGCAGTACCGGAAGAAGATCCTCTTGATGATTCGATGCAACTTTTAACTGCTTTGTCGCAAATGTGATCACCGCATCTTCCACTTCCGGCAATTCCTTAATCTTTCTCTCCATCTTCGCCGCACAGTTTGCACAACCAAGATTTTCTAAGATATATACTTTTTGCTTCGCATCTGATTGAACATGCGAATGACTCTCTTTATCACCACTCCCATGTTCATGGTCATGCCCGCATCCGCAGGCTTCGTGTTCATGGTCGTGACCACATCCACATGCTTCATGGTTATGATGGTGTTGCTCTTTATGTTCTTCATGATTCTGTTTCATCTTTCTACCTCCTCATATGAGTGATTGTTCATATGTTCATATAACCATATTTTATGTGAAATGTCAAGATATCAATTAAAAAAGTTGAAACATACGCTTTCCATTCGCATATCTCAACTTTTATTCTATGTTACATCTCTTTTCTCTACAATTCATCAATCTGCCAGTCGATCGGTTCCACTCCATTCGCCTCAAGGAATTGATTCGTCTTACTGAATGGTCTGCTTCCAAAAAAACCACGGTAAGAAGACAGTGGACTTGGATGTGGAGCTTCCAATATCAGATGCTTTGGGTTATTCAACATCGCTTTTTTCATCTGAGCCGGTCTTCCCCACAAAATAAACACAATCGGTCGATCCTGTGTATTCAACACACGGATTGCCGCATCTGTAAACTCTTCCCAGCCGATTCCTCTGTGGGAATTTGCCTGATGCGCCCGCACAGTCAAAACAGTATTGAGCATTAACACTCCCTGTTTCGCCCATTTCACAAGGTATCCGTGGTCAGGAATCGTGCACCCCAAATCATCATGCAGTTCTTTGTAAATATTTACAAGCGATGGTGGTATCTCCACCTCCGGCTTTACCGAAAAGCAAAGTCCATGCGCCTGATTATTTCCATGATACGGATCCTGTCCTAAGATAACCACTTTCACATCTTTTAAAGGTGTCAGATGAAATGCGTTAAATATGTCATTTGCCGGTGGAAATATTAATCTCGTCCGATACTCTTCGTTCACCTTCTCAAACAGCTGCTTATAATAGTCTTTTTTGAATTCATCCTTTAATGCTTCCAGCCAATCTCCGTTGATTGCCGCCATCTTTTCTTCCTCCTTACATTCTGACTGAAACGCCTTTCTCTCGCAAGTATTGTTTGACTTCTTTAATCTCTAATTCTTTAAAATGGAATAGAGATGCTGCAAGCGCCGCATCTGCCTTTCCTTCCGTCAACGCCTCATAAAAATGTTCCAGCGTTCCTGCACCGCCTGATGCGATGACCGGAATCGATACTGCTTCCGCAATCGCTCTTGTCAACTCCAGGTCATACCCTGCCTTTGTTCCATCTCCATCCATACTCGTTAAAAGAATCTCTCCCGCTCCGAGCGCATCCACTTTTTTTGCCCACTCAACCGCGTCGATACCGACATCGACTCTTCCACCATTTTTATAGATGTTCCATCCGGTTCCATCCGCTCTTTTCTTCGCATCAATTGCGACAACCACACACTGACTGCCAAATTTTTCTGCCGCTTCCCGTATCAGCTCTGGACGATTGATCGCAGATGAATTGATTGAAATCTTATCCGCTCCTTCCCGCAAAAGTACTTTAAAATCTTCTACCGTCCGGATTCCTCCGCCAACTGTAAAAGGAATAAATACATTGGCGGCCACTTTCCGCACCATATCGACAACAGTTTCTCTCTCATCTGACGATGCTGTGATATCCAAAAATACGATCTCATCTGCTCCTGCTGCATCATATGCCTTCGCAATCTCAACCGGGTCACCGGCATCTATCAAATCTACAAAATTAACTCCTTTCACCACGCGCCCATTGTGCACATCCAGACAAGGGATTATTCTTTTCGTAAACATCTCTCTTCCTCCTAGCTAAGCTCTACAAAATTTTTCAAAATCCGAAGTCCCACATCACTGCTTTTTTCCGGATGAAACTGGCATGCAAACACATTATCCATTTCCACAGATGCATGGATGTGTGCACCGTATTCTGTCGTCGCCTTCACAATTTGTTCCTCCTTGGCTTTCAGGTAATAAGAATGCACGAAATATACATATGCGTCCTCTTCAATTCCCCGAAAGAGTCTTCCGTCATTCTGAAGATGCAAAGAGTTCCATCCCATATGCGGAATCTTAAGCCCTTCTTGATCCGGAATTCTGCAAACCTCTCCTTTTAAAATTCCAAGTCCTTTCACGCCTTCCGACTCGTCGCTTTTTTCAAACAAAAGCTGCAGCCCAAGACAAATCCCCAAAAAGGGAATCCTTTTTTCCACCACTTGATGAATAACCTCCACCAGACCATACTCGTTCAGATTCTTCATCGCATCTCCAAACGCTCCGACTCCAGGCAGAATCACTTTATCCGCAGCTAAAATCTGCTCTTTCTCGCGTGTGATCACAACATCCTGTCCCAACTTTTGTAATGCTTTTTCTACGCTTTTTATATTCCCCGCATCATAATCAATAATCGCTATCATATCACTTGTGCCCTCCTCTATTTTGCAGATAATTCAAACCAGAATTCCACTCCGTTTTCATAGTTGTTCACTCCATACTCATGATGGAACGATTCCATAATCGCCTTAACAATAGAAAGTCCGATTCCATTACCACCATATTCTCTTGTGTGCGCTTTATCCACTTTGTAGAATTTATCCCAAATATGCCCGATATCCTCCTTTGGAATCTGTTTTCCGGTATTGAACACCGAAACTCTCGTCGTATCCGGCTCTTCTCCTTTTGAAATGCGAATGTCAATCAGCATCTGCCCCTCTACATGATTCAATGCATTACTCACATAGTTTCGAATAACCTGCTCTGCCTTGAACTCATCCGCCCAGACATACGCAGGTTCATTCTGCGTAAAATGCACTGTGGCATTCTTCTGCTGTATCAGTATCTCACAGCTTTGCACTACTCCGCGAATCAGCTCCGCGATGTCAAAACGCTCAAAAGACACTTCCTCTTCTCCAAATTCCAACTGGTTCAATGTCAGCAGATTTTTCACCATACGGTTCATCTTTCCTGCTTCGTCCATAATCACGTCACAATAAAACGCCCGACTCTCCGGATCATCCGAGATTCCCTCTTTCAGTCCTTCCGCATACCCCTGTATCAAAGCAATCGGTGTCTTTAATTCGTGAGATACATTTCCAAGGAACTCATTTCGCATATTTTCCATCTTTTCTTTTTTCTCAATATCTTTTTGCAATTCATAATTGGCTTTTTTCAGCATCGAAATGGTCTGCTCCAGTTTCTCTGACATCGCATTAAAGTTCTCTCCAAGAACTCCAATCTCATTATCTCCGCCGCTTGTATATTTGGCATCAAAATCCAAATCCGCCATTCTCTTCGACAAAACTGCCAGTTCCATGATCGGATCTGCAATCCTTTTAGAAAAATACCATACCAAGACGGTGCTGATCAGTACAACTACAACCACAATGTAAGATAAAAATTTATTCGAGAGCGCCACACTTTCCCGAATACTCTCCAGCGGACTTCTTAAAATAAATGTACTTCCATCTTCCAGATATCCCCACATCTCGATATATTCGTACCCACTTTGCACATCTTTTGCACTGTGAATCTGATAGGTGTCGCTCTCCTTTAAAAGCGTCCCGTTCTCCTGATTCCGCCCTAGCATATAGCCAATCAGCTGCATGACCAGTTCATCACTTTTCTGTTCATTCTGCGCAATCGAAAGACGGACTTTCTCTTTTCCTGAAACAACAGCAAGCGTAATATTACCAATCTCAACCATCTCGCTCAATTCTTCTACCGTGCTGTCAGATGTCAATTTCCCTTTCTCAGAAGCTGTTTTTAACTTTTCATATACCTCTGTCAGACTCGCCTGTTTATTCAGGATATAATACTGTCCGAGAAATTTTGCATTCACTCCAAGTGAAATCAAAAGAATTGCCACTACCAGCCCGATAAATATGACTGAAATCTGACGTTTAATTGATCCTCGCATTATTCCACCTCAAACTTATATCCCATTCCCCATATCGTCTTAATATAATTTCCTTTTTCTCCCAGCTTGCTTCTCAGTTTTTTCACATGGGTATCAATTGTCCTCGCATCGCCAAAATAATCATAATCCCACACATTGTTCAGTATCTTTTCTCTGGACAATGCCATCTTCTGATTTTCCACAAAATATGTTAAAAGTTCAAACTCTTTCACACTCAGATCAATCGGTACATCATCAATCTTTACAAGATGTGCTGCTTTATCAATCACAATGCCCCCGGCATCAATCAAATCTTCAGAAGCCGCTGCTCTTCCTCTTTTTAAGATTGCATTCACTCGCGCAACCAAAATCTTCGGACTGAACGGTTTTGAAATATATTCATCCACTCCAAGTTCAAATCCCTGCAGCTCATCCCGTTCTTCCCCGCGTGCTGTCAGCATGATAATCGGAACCTGAGACAGCGCACGCACCTCTCTGCACACTTGCCATCCATCCATTCTAGGCATCATCACGTCAAGAATAATCAAAGCGATATCCTTATTCTCATAAAAAATATCCATCGCTTCCATTCCATCAGCAGCTTCTATAATAATATGTCCCTCTCTCTCTAAAAAATCTTTTACCAGTTTTCTCATTCTGCTCTCATCATCTACAACCAATATTTTCAATTTTTCCATATATCTTCACCTCGTTTAATATTCTCTTTTTTATCATACCAAAGATTTATGTCAACTTTGTGAAACAATAAATGGCAGTCAGAAAACTCCTTTTTTTAGTTTTTCCAACTGCCATCTGCCCTTTACTATATTTTATACCCTCGGTAGGAATACAGAGAACATCGTTCCCTTTCCAACAATCGAGGACACTTTAATGTATCCACATTGTTCTCGTATAATATGTCTCGCAAGATAGAGACCAATTCCAAGACCTTCCTGCTCTTTTGCCTCTTTTGTGCGATAAAATTTCTTAAAAATCGCCTCTGTCTCTGTATAATCAATTCCCATTCCATTGTCCGTAATATCTACTCTCGCATACATATCATACTGCATCACACTTACTTTGACCATGGAATTCGGTTTTGAATACTTAATTGCATTTTCCAAAATATTCGAAAGTGCCACGAGCGTCCACGGATAATCAAACACCGCCTGAATCTTCTTTTTCTTATATTGAATTGCAATTCCTTTTTTCTCTGCCAATGGAAGCAATTCCTGACTCACTTCACATAAAAGATTCCCAAGATTCTGTGATTTCGGCTCAATAGAATTCAATCCACTCTCCAGCACAGAAATTCTCACAACTGCCTCCAACATCATATTCAAGCGTTCCCCCTGTGCACTGATGCGCTCTGCAATCTTTCTGCTGTCATCTGAGAGATCTTTCTGCTCAACCAGCATGTCAGAATACATCTTCACATCTGCAAGTGGTGCCTGCGTCTGAAAAGCAACTTCTGCAATCAATGACTTGATCCTGTCTTTTTTTTCTTTTGCACGTCTGTTTCTCACAATACATATTTTCAGATACTGATTCATCTTAACTTCCAGATCCGAAAACACAGAGCCATCCGGCCTTTTTGATTTCAATGTTCCTTTTGTTGCATCATCAATCATCGTTGTCAGATTCTCGATGAGATTCTTCATACTTCTTCTCTGTAAAAATACGACCAACACACAGATGACAACTACAATCTGAGCAATTACAATAGCAATAATACTTATCTTATCCATTTATCCTGATACCCCTTTTTTGCATTTTCCCCTGTAAAAAAAATTATAGCACTACTTGTAAACATATGCAAATAAAACCTCAGCATATGCTGAGGTTTTGAAATGGACCTGAGGGGAATCGAACCCCTGTCCGAAAGCCCTTCCATCGAGGCATCTCCCATCACAGTCATTATTTTGACATTCCCTCCATCAGACGCCTAATGACAGGCTTCTGATCTCAGTAGCTTCATAAATTCTTCCATCCCCTCAAAGCTTTGGAAACGAAGTGCCTCACCTCATTGAAGCCGGTGACTTAAGCAGTGAGCGACTTAAGGCCGACTGCTGCCACTAGGCAGCGTACGCTAAATTTTCGTCTGCGTTTAATTTTAAAGTACGGATTGTTATGCGGTCCCGCCCCGCAGATGGCTTCCCAAACTTCTGAACCCCCGTCGAAACCAGTACAAGCCCTAATTCAGCATTGTCGTGGTTCGCAAACGTAGTATTCATTATATGCCACCTTTTTTACCTTGTCAAGGCTGGATACAATAATCCTTCCTATCTCACCCCAAATTTATAAACCGTAGTCGTGTCATACGCCTCACCTGCACGACAGATTGGGCTTACAAAATTCTCATGATTCACTGCATCCGGGAAATACTGTGTCTCAAAACAGACTGCGTGGCGTTTTTGATAGATTGCGCCCTCTTTTCCACACTCATCCTCTACAAAATTGGCTGTATACATCTGCACTCCAGGAAGGTCTGTATACACTTCCATCTCAATCCCCGTTTTATCAGAATAAAGTGTTGCAACCTTTCCAACTCCGTCACGTGGCTTTAACACCCAGTTATGATCATATCCATTTCCGAAATTCAATGCCTCATAATCTTCTTCAATATCTCTTCCAATCGTCTTTGGCACACGAAAATCCATTGGTGTCCCGTCTACGGAAACGATCTCTCCGGTTGGAATCGACGTTGCATCCGCTCTCGTGTAAGCATCCGCATCAATCCATACTTCTTGATCTAACACCGAACCGGATTTATGTCCGGACAGATTAAAATAACTATGATTTGTCATATTGATGATCGTATCTTTTGTCGGCACTCCATGATACTGAATTTTTATTTCATTGTCATCTGTCAACGTATAAGTCACTTCAATGTCTAATTCACCCGGATAATTCTGATCGCCATCCGGACTGTGCAATGCGAATGTAATGCTGTTCTCCGTCTGTTTTTTCACTTTCCACACACGAAAACTATAAAAATCCAACCCGCTGTGAAGATTGTTTTCACCGTCATTTTTATCCAGATTATATTTTTTCCCATTCAGCACAAATGATGCACCACCGATGCGGTTCGCGCTCCGGCCCACCGTAGCTCCAAAAAAAGTAGCTCCTTCTTCATATTGCTCTGCCGTGTCATATCCAAGTACCACATCACAGAGACTGCCATCCCTGTCCGGCACAAGGACCGCATGGAGCGTTGCCCCCAGATCAGTCACCCCGATCATCATGCCGTTCTTGTTCGTAAATGTATATAATAAAGCAGCATCACCTTTGCTGTTCGCTCCAAATGCTCTCTGTTCCATTCTGTTCTCATCCTCTCCAAATGCCTACAGTGTCTCTATGAACCGTTTGAATGCAATTCTTCCCTCTTCTGTACATTTATAGACACCTGCATCTTCCAAAACATTGGTAAATACAATTCCAACTTCTTTTTCCAAAATTTCCATTACATTTTCCTTTGTAAATCCGTCATATTTTCCTCGGAATGTCTCTACCCAGTCTGCATGTTTTTCAATCTTTTCATTCTCTCTGATATTTTTGCCTTCCACAAGATAATCTGCAAGGATTTCCATCTCTTCTTTCAGACGAGACGGAAGCACTGCAAGTCCCATTACCTCGATCAGACCAATGTTCTCTTTTTTGATATTATGCCACTGTGCATGTGGATGATATACTCCAAGCGGATGCTCTTCTGTTGTAATATTGTTGCGGAGCGCAAGATCCAGCTCATATGTATCCCCAACTTTTCTTGCGATTGGAGTGATCGTGTTGTGTGGCTCTCCATCTGTGTTCGCAAATACAAACGCCGCTTCGTCTGTGTATCCTCGCCATGCATCTAAAATGTGTGCTCCGAGTTCAATTAAACGCGACTCATCTGTACTTCTCAATCTCAATACAGACAATGGCCATTTTACAATTCCAACTTCTACATCTTCAAAGTTTTTGATTGTAAATGTCTCTTCCATCGGCGCTTTTGCCATTGCAAATGTATAATTTCCTCCCTGGAAATGGTCATGACTCAAGATAGAGCCTCCTACAATCGGAAGGTCTGCGTTTGATCCCAGAAAATAATGTGGGAACAATTTTACAAAATCAAATAATTTTACAAATGTCTGTTTTTCAATTTTCATCGGCGTATGCTCACCATTAAATACGATACAGTGTTCATTATAATATACATATGGCGAATACTGGAATCCCCATGCGCTGTCATTCACTGTGATCGGGATAATACGGTGGTTTTCTCTCGCCGGATGGTTCACACGACCTGCATATCCTTCATTCTCCACACAGAGCTGACATTTTGGATAACTACTTGCCTTTGCATTCTTCGCAGCCGCAATCGCCTTTGGATCTTTCTCCGGTTTTGATAAGTTGATTGTGATATCAATCTCACCATAAGCGCTGTCCACTTTCCATTTGCGGTCTTTTTTCACTCGGTAGCGACGGATATAATCGCTGTCCTGACTCAATTTGTAGAAATAGTCTGTCGCCTCTTTTGGAGAAACCTCATATTTTTTTGCAAACTCAGCCTGTACCTGTGCCGGGCGTGGTGTCAGACAGTTCATAATCTTTGTGTCAAACAGGTCTCTGTACACAATGCTGTCTTCAATAATTCCCCTTTTACATGCCTCATCAAGCAACCCTGCCAGAACTGTTTCAAGTTCAATTGTCTCATCATGAATATCCGTATCTTCATAGTTTTCTTCGTGAAAAAGATCCAACAACAGATTCGTTGTATAAATACGTTCGCACTCCGGCGTCAATCCTGTGTCAATTCCATACTGTACTAATCTTTTAATATTTTCAAATAACATTTTTTCTCTCCTGCTTATTTTAAAATTTTTGCTCCATCTCCGATGTCTACTACATAAAATTCCGCTTTGTGTCCCACTCTCTCCTCATACTGTGCTCCGACAGTCTCGATGAAATGATCCACTGCATCATTTTTCACAATACTTACTGTACATCCGCCGAATCCGCCTCCTGTGATACGTGATCCAATCACGCCCTCGATTGACCATGCGAGATCCACCAAAATATCAATCTCTTCACAAGATACCTCATAATCATCTCGAAGCGATACATGAGATGCATTCATCAGCTTTCCAAATGTCTCAATATCATCTGCTTTGAGCGCTTCTACCGCCTTGATCGTTCTTCGATTCTCATACACTGCATGCTTTGCTCTTTTCTGTCTGATCTCAGACTGGATTGCGTCTTTATTCGCCTCGAATTCCTCCTCTGTCAGATCACCAAGTGTCTGGATATCCAACACTTTCTGCAGTTCTTTTAAGGCAGTCTCACATTCATTTCTTCTGTCATTGTATGCAGAGTCCACAAGGCTGTGTTTTACTTTACTGTTTACAATTACAATTTTTGCATCTTCAAGCACAACCGGTGCATATTCATACTGCAGCGTATTGGTATCCAGGAAAATGGCATTGTCTTTCTTTCCCATCGCGCTTGCAAACTGATCCATAATTCCACAGTTGCAGCCATTAAAGTTATTTTCTGAATACTGCCCAATCTGCGCGATCTCAACCATCGTCAAGTCGTCAAATGCAAACATATCCTTCAAAAGCACTCCTGTCAGAACTTCCAACGATGCAGATGAAGAAAGCCCTGAGCCGTTCGGAATATTTCCGTAAATCAGAATATCAAGTCCGTTTGTAAGCTTATATCCACGTTTTTCAAATGTCCACATAACTCCCTTCGGATAATTCGTCCATCCTGCTGCCTCTGACGGAACCAGATCATTCAGGCTTGACTCGATCACACCGAGAGATTCAAAATTTGCAGAGTACAGTCTCAGCCTGTCATCTTCTCTCTTTCTTGCAATCGCATATGTACCTAATGTCAACGCGCATGGAAACACATGCCCTCCGTTGTAGTCTGTGTGTTCCCCGATCAGATTCACACGCCCCGGTGCAAAATACGCCCGGATATCCCCTTCTGGTCCAAATAATTGTTTGAATTGTTCTACCAGTCTCGCTTTCATTCTTCTTCTCCTTTTTTATTTTAATATTTTTGTTTTAAAACACCTTATTTGTTATTTATTATATCACATTTTCCTATACTGTAAAGCTTTAATAACTCAATTTTAGAACAATATCCTGTGGATAATCTCCAAAGCCGTCCCCAAATATATTAATTCCGCCTTTGTGTGCTGCATCCTCCTTAATTCCGATCTTCACCGAAATATAATCCTTGTCAGAAAGGTTGTATTTTTCCAGTCCGGCATCAGAAATCTTTTCACCGTCCAGAAAGCTTCCGTCCTTTTTTACACACCAGTTCTTTAACATGCCATACTGGGTCTTATCCGATGACCACCATGCCGGATTCAGCTTCCCGCGTCTTCCGCCAAAATCGCTCGGACTTTCCCACGTTCCAACCTCAACGTCATTGATCCACAGTGTAATATCAGAAGGCCAGTCCATATTGTACTCATGGTCTTCCGAACATATTTCTGCGGACACCTCCACTTTCCTGAGTGTTTTCTTTTTTAATGTCACATTTGGAAAACGGTATTCCAAATATCCATTTCCAAACCAAATGAGCTTTGCATTTACCCTTGCCGGATTATAAAATACCGAAGCCTCATCTTCCACATCAATGTACCCGTCCTGAGATACTATTCCGCAAGTCGGCTCCACATGGTAATCCACATAATTTCCGATCGGCATGTGGATCTCATCGATTTCTCCTTCTTCCTCCTGCTGTAAGTCAATAAAAATTCCATCTACTTTCTTTCTGCAGATTTTCATAGATCCTCTGACTGCTGCCCGAAGTTCTGTCTCAATCAGTCCAGCTTCCTCAAGAACCCGAACATGCAGCGCTGCCGAAGATGCCGGTATCTGTAAACATTCGGCAATTTCATTTACATTATAAGCTCTTTCTTCCAGTTCACTCAAAATCCGGAGTCTCAATTCCGATGACAATGCTTTTCCAATTAATGCAAGCTGTTCTTTTTGGCTCAAATTATACTTTTCCGTTCTATCCATCTTTCTTTCCTCTTTAATGCACTATATTTATTATTTTATACCAAAAATCTTGTTATATTTATTTTAACTTTTCTAGTGACCATCGTCAATTATAAATGTTATAATATCTCCAAGAACAAAAGACAGGTGATGCAAATGTACATTTTTATTGTAAATCCGCACGCTCGTTCCGGTCTCGGACATGTCGTGTGGGACGAATTAGAATCTATTTTAAAAAAGCAAAACATACCTTATAAAGCGTATTTTACAAAATATCAAAAACATGCGACCGAGATTGCCCGCAAAGCCACCTCCGATGATGCTCCTTCCACTTTGGTTGTACTCGGCGGAGATGGTACGATAAACGAAGTGGTAAACGGAATCCAAGATTATGAAAAGGTGATTCTGGGGTATATCCCAATTGGCTCAAGCAACGATTTTGCCAGAAGCCTGAATATCCCTTCTTCACCCAAAGAGGCTTTGGAGCTTATTCTCGCGGCACATGACACCTGCTCGATAAATATCGGACGATTGCAGTATCAAGACCGCTTGAAACATTTTGCCGTAAGTGCAGGTATTGGCTTTGACGCCGCTATCTGCCACGAGGCAGTCATTTCAAAATTGAAAGTTGCATTGAATAAGATCCACCTTGGGAAACTCACTTATGCCGGCATTTCCCTGCACCGTCTCTTTCTGACAACACCCCAGAAAATGACAGTAACATTGGATCATAAAGAAGAATTCTCTTTTCCATCTGCATATTTTGCCGCAGTTATGAACCACAAATACGAAGGCGGAGGGGTCAAATTCTGCCCCGATGCTCGCCCCGATGACAATCTGCTCGATGTAATTGTTGTTTCTGATCTTTCAAAATTAAAGATTCTCACCCTCCTTCCGACAGCATTTACCGGTTGGCATACGCATTTTAAAGGTGTCCATACCTATCAGTGCCGCCATGTGAGCATTCACGCAGAACGAGCATTGCCGGTTCACACAGACGGAGAACCTGTGTTTTTGCAAAAAAGCATTTCCGCCTCATGCGATTCTAAAATGCTTCAGGTCATCGTGCCGCAAAGGAGGTAGTTATGTTTTTTATTGTATTACTATTTTTATTGTTATTCTTGTATTTGATCTTCATCTGTCCGAATCTCGCCAGACGTAAAATGATGGAACCATTTTTTCATACAGAATTCGCCCATCGCGGCCTGTTTTCAGATGCCCGTGCCATTCCTGAAAATTCCATGAAAGCTTTTCAGGAAGCAGTCAGGCAGCATGTCGGCATCGAACTTGACGTCCATCTGACAAAAGATGAAAAAGTAGTCGTTTTTCACGATGACACGCTCACAAGGATGTGCCAGATTGATGCCCTCATCGAAGAAACCTCTTATGAAGACTTGCAGAAATTTTACCTGAATCACACATCGGAAAAAATTCCGCTTCTCTCCGATGTGTTGTCGTACGTCAACGGTCGTGTGCCGCTTTTGATCGAATTAAAACTTCCTACAAAAAGCACCAGACTCTGTCATGAAGTACACAAGCTTTTGGAAACTTATCAGGGAGCTTATCTGATTCAGTCTTTTAACACAATCGGGATTTTCTGGTTTCGAAAAAATGCCCCGCATATTCTGCGTGGTCAGCTATCCTCGAACCTGACAAAGACACGAAAGAACGAGCCTTGGCTTGCCTGTTTTCTTGTCCGTTTTCTCCTTTTAAACGGTATTGCAAAACCCGATTTTATTTCTTATAAATTCAAAGACGCCTCTAACATCAGTCTCCGAATGATAAGAATTCTCTACCGCACACCGGTCGCAGTCTGGACACTTCGTACACCGGAATCATTTCTCCAGGCAAAACGGCAATACGATATGGTCATATTCGAAAAAAACTTTTAAAAATTCTAAAGATAGTATGAAGACTGTTGTTGCTCAATCTTTTTCATGCTATAATCATCTACATACTTTAATTCACTTTATGAAGGGATTTTGATAGCATGAAAAGCTTCCTACAAAAATATAGACATGCATGGGTTTTTCTTTACGGATTCATTTACCTTCCTTGGTTTTTTTATCTGGAAAAACATGTGACAACAGATTTCCATATTATCCATACCAGTCTCGATGAAAAGATACCATTTTTAGAGATATTCATCATTCCTTACGGACTATGGTTTGTATTCATCGCAGTGACTGTCGGATATTTCTTTTTCACAGATAAGACTGATTTTTATAAACTTTCAGCCTTTCTCTGTATTGGAATGACGATTTTTTTGATATTTTCAACTATTTATCCAAATGGGCAGATTTTGCGTCCGACAACATTTGAGCACGACAATATTTTTGTCGATTTAGTAAAGCAGTTATACCGTGCTGATACACCGACAAATATTTTCCCAAGCCTGCACGTGTATAATTCCATCGGTGCCTGCATTGCAATTATGCATAGCCAGAGATTAAAAGAATATCGATGGATTCAATACGCCTCGCTTGTACTTGGCGGACTCATCATCTTATCTACCATGTTTTTAAAGCAACACTCTGTGATCGACGTGATAGGCGCCGGTGCAATGGCTGTAATCTGTTATCAGCTCGTATATGTGGCTGCATTCAAAAAACAGCCGGCCATATCCAGACAAACAATTTAGGACCAGCAGATTGCTGGTCCTATTCTTATTCCTCATATTTTTCCTGTCCAAGTTTGATATCCACAAAATCGGTATAATATTCAAATGCTGCCGGAATTGGATACTCTCTTTGCACTTCCTCCGGATGGATGAACAACATTTTCTCTGTACAAGATTTTTCCAACTCATCTACTCGAATGGCAAACCCGGTCATATGCCATTCCACATGGCTGAAAATATGTTTTGCCACTCCCAGTTCTTTTATTCTCAGCGGCTGCAGTCCAATTTTCTTACTGTATTCCAGCGCTTCATCTGCACTTAATTCTCCCTCAATATTCGGAAGTTCATACAATCCTGCCAAAAGGCCTTTTGCCGGACGTTTCCGAATTGCTACATTCTCGCCATCCTGAAAAATAAATACTGTCCTCTTTTCAATTTTTCTCGCTTTTGCTTTTGTCTTCACCGGGAGCTCTGACTCAATTCCTTTTTCCCTCGCTTTGCAGAGCTGCCTCAACGGACACAGCAGACATTTCGGCTCCCCATTCGGCACACAGACAATTGCACCAAGTTCAATCAGGCCCTGATTAAAATCACTCGCCGCATTTTTCGGAATGATACGTTCTAGCTGCTCTTCTATCCTTGTTCGCACGCTCGCTTTCATAATGTCATCATAGCTTGCCGTGATCCTCGAAACCACACGAAGTACATTGCCATCGACCGCCGGTTTTGGAATCCCAAATGCAAATGAGCTGATTGCTCCCGCCGTATAGTTTCCGATTCCTGTAAGACTTTTTATCTCCTCGTAGGTCTTGGGAAATTCTCCATGAAAATCTTCCATGATCTGCTTTGCCGCTTTCTGCATGTTCCGTACACGGTTGTAATATCCAAGACCTTCCCACAACTTCAAGATCTGGTCTTCCTCCGCCTCCGCCAAATCCTTTACTGTCGGAAACGCATTTAAAAATCGGGCATAAAACGGCTTCACCGCCTCCACTCTTGTCTGCTGCAACATAATCTCTGACACCCACACACGATAGGCACTGATCTGTTCTCTCCACGGAAGTTCTCTTTTATTCTCCCGATACCATTCGACCAGCGGATCTGCGATTTTCTTTAGATTCTCATCCTCCAAAAGAACAGGCACTTCCTTTCCAATCTCAATGCTGTCTTTTCCAACTTTACAGTCATATGCAAGTACATGCACTCCCTGCTCCTTCGCTCGTTTTAGCGCTTCGCCAAATGTCGGCTGCGTTTCCATATTCGGAGTAAAATACCGCACGCCTTTCATCTGGATCACAAAAAAGATATACGCTTCATATCCTTCTTTTGTCGCCTCACAAAGCTCTTCGATGTGCTTTATTCCCCGCTCAGTCGGTGCATCCGGAAATTTTACAATTCCATTTTCCTCCAGTGTGACTCCTTTTACTTCTACAAAGATTTTTCTATCTCCCTCTTCCACATAAAGGTCAAATCTGGATTTCCTGTACGTCTTTTCCGGTCTGATCACTGTCGCGTCCGGAAACAAATTCCCTTGCTTAATCCATTCCTCCACTACTTTGTTCGGTATCTGGGAATCCATATTGATCATACGTTTCCCTTTTTTTACACCGATCAGATCCCACTGGGTCTTTCTGTCCGGATTTTCTGCCCGCTGCACATACACCGATGCATTCGGTGTCAAAAGTTCAGCACAACGCCCTGTATTTTTCACGTGCACGGTCTCTTTCTTACCCGCAATTTCTACATACGCAATAAAACGATTGGGACGTTCAATGAACCTCCCAATCTCAATTCTTTCATATTTCATTTAACTTAAAACCTCTTCCCAGGAAACCTCTTTAAATCCCGGAACAGCAAACTCTTCACCTACTAAAAGCGGACGTTTCACAAGCATTCCATCTGTCGCAAGAAGTGCATATTGCTCTTCTTCCGTCATATTCGGAAGTTTATCTTTCAGCCCGAGTTCTTTATACTTCATACCGCTTGTGTTGAAAAAACGCTTCAGTGGAAGACCGCTTTTTTCATGCCACGCCTTCAATTCTTCCGCAGTAGGATTTGCCTCCACGATATGTCTGTCCTCAAAGGCAATGCCCTTTTCTTCCAGCCACTTCTTCGCCTTTTTACAAGTCGTACATTTTGGATATTCTACAAATAAAATACTCATCACGTTCTCCCTCGCTTTCTTACAATACTTTTGACAAAAATTCTTTCAGACGCGGATCTTGTGGATTTTCAAAGAATTCTTTCGGCGTGTTGCTTTCTTTTACTTTTCCCTCATCAATGAACAGTACACGCGTTGCAACCTCTTTTGCAAATCCCATCTCATGCGTCACGACTACCATCGTCATTCCCTCATCTGCCAGTTCTTTCATCAGTTCCAGAACCTCTCCTACCATCTCCGGGTCAAGCGCAGACGTCGGCTCATCGAACAGCATCACATCCGGATTCATCGCCAGAGCTCTTGCAATTGCAATACGCTGTTTCTGACCACCTGACAACTGTCTCGGATATGCATTCTCTTTGTCAGGTAGTCCCACACGCTGCAACAATTCTTTTGCTTTCTTCTCCGCCTCTGCCTTTGTCATCACACCAAGCTTCACCGGTGCAAGCATGATATTCTCCTTTATCGATAAATGCGGAAACAGATTGAACTGCTGGAATACCATGCCCATCTTCTGTCTCAGTTTGTTGATATCACAATCTTTGCTTGTGATGTTATTCCCCTCAAACCACACTTCTCCGCCTGTCGGTTCTTCCAGAAGGTTGAGGCATCGCAAAAATGTAGATTTCCCGGAACCAGACGGTCCGATCACTACTACTTTTTCTCCCTTTTCAATATGCTCGTCAATTCCACAAAGCACCTTGTTTCCATGAAATGATTTTTGTAAATTCTTAGTGACGATCACCTTGTGACAACCTCCTTTCCAATAAACTCTGCAATTTTGTAAGTCCTAACACGATCACAAGATAGCAGCCTGCTGCTACAAACAACGGCGGCAATACAATGAAGTCTGTAGAACCAATGTACTGCGCTGCTTTTGTTAAATCTGTCACCGCAATTACTCCTGCCACAGAAGTCTCTTTGATCAATACGATAAACTCGTTTCCAAGCGCCGGCAGAATATTTTTCACTGCCTGTGGGACAATGATATAGCGCATCGTCTGTATATAGTTGAAGCCAAGTGAACGACCCGCCTCCATCTGCCCTCTGTCAATGGATTCAATTCCCGCTCTGATAATCTCAGCCACATACGCACCCGAGTTGATACCAAAACAGATTGCACCGACCAAAATTTCATTCGTGTCTCTTGCCGTAAACACCATATTGTACATGATCAAAAGCTGTACCATAACCGGTGTTCCTCGAATCACTGTCGTGTACACATTACAGAACCACCTCAAAATTCTGACAAAAACATTTTTGGAAACCGTTACTTTCACCACCGCAATAAACAGACCAATCGCCACACCGATCAGGATTGCAAATATGGAAATTAAAATAGTAACCTTTAGACCATCCAAATAAACCAAATACCGCTGGTCATAAATTACCGCATGATGAAACCCTTCTATAAACCTTTGTATGAAGTCCATCTTTTCTCCTCTCTTTCTTTTGTAATTGCATCAAAGAATCAGCAGACTATACAAAATCTGCTGATTCTAAAATTACTTATCTTCTATATTACACTATTTTATTACTTTTGTGTATGGTTTGCTGTAAATTCTTCAATTTTTCCATCCTCAATCAACTGATCAATTACTTTGTTGATTTTATCCAGTAATTCCTGATTTCCTTTTTTCACTGCAATTGCATATTTATCTTCAAACAGCACACCATCTAAAATTTTCAATGTTCCATTAGAAGCTACTAATTGTTCTGCCGGATATTGGTCCATTACGATACAATCTACTTTGTTGTTTTTCAAATCTTCTGCAGCCTGAGCAAATTTTGTATAACGTTTTACTTCTTTCGGCTTGCAGTTTTCTTCATTTGATACCCAGATATCTGCGATATTCCCCTGCTGTACCGCAACTACTTTTCCGTCAAGATCTGATCCTGAAAGTTCTGCTCCTGCCGGAGTCACTGCCGGGCTTTCACCGTTTACAACGATTACCTCTGTTGAATTTACATATTCATGAGAGAAGTCCATTGTTTTCAAACGGTCTTCATCGATAGACACACCTGCTGCAACAAAATCTACCTTTCCGCTTGCAACCGCTGCCAAAGCACCGTCAAAATCCATGTTCTTGATCTCCAGCTCTTTTCCCATATCATCCGCAATCGCTTTTGCGATATCCATATCAATTCCGACAACTTCATTGCCTTTCATGTACTCGTATGGTGCAAAACCAGCCTCTGTTCCGACAATAATCTTGTCATCCTTAGCTTCCTTTTCTGTTTTATTACTTCCGCACGCTGCCATAGATACCACACATGTTGCCACCAATAATGCACTTAATAATTTCTTCTTCATAATCCAATCTCTCCCTTTCGCAATTTATTCTGCATAAAAATTCAACTCTGTGTTATATTCTATCACATTTTTCAAAAAAAGCAAGTGGCTATTTATACATTTTTCTTGCATAAATAGCCACCCGTTTGTATATTATTTTAAAAATCCGCTTGCCGCAAAGTACCCAAGCACGATCACACCCAGGATGATACGGTAATAACCAAATACTTTGAAATCATTTTTCTTGATATATCCCATCAAAAATTTGATTGCAATGATCGATACAACAAACGCCACCAGACATCCTACGATCAGCATAGCTGCTTCCATCCCGGTGAAACCGCCGCCAACTTTGATAAACTTCAACAATTTAATTCCACTCGCACCGAACATAACCGGAATTGCAAGGAAGAATGTAAATTCTGCCGCCACATATCTGGAAGTACCAAGCAACAATGCACCGATGATCGTCGCACCGGAACGTGACGTTCCCGGCACAAGCGAAAGAACCTGAAATACTCCGATAAGCAATGCTGTCTGATAAGAAAGCTGGTGCAGTTTTGTCACCTGCGGTGTCTTATCTTTATTCCAATTTTCTATCACAATAAATAAAATACCATACAATATCAGTGTAATGGATACTACTACATAATTATGCAAATGCGCCTCCATCCAGTCATCCAACAGGATTCCAAGAACAGCCGCCGGTAAACATGCAACAATCACCTTCATCCACAACTGAATCGTATACACTTTCTGTTTTCTTGATTTCTTTGGTGAAAACGGGTTCAGTTTATGAAAATACAAAACTACAACCGCTAAAATCGCCCCAAGCTGTATCACCACATTAAACATCTCTTTGAATGCGCTGCTCGCCCCAAGCTTAATAAACTCATCTACCAGAATCAAATGTCCTGTACTGCTGATTGGCAGCCACTCCGTGATACCTTCCACGATTCCAAGTATAATTACTTTTAACATATCTAACATTCTTCTATTCCTCCTCTAGTCCAGCACAAACCTCTCAATTGCCTTTGCCACTCCATCTTCATCATTCGAAACGGTCACAAAATCTGCTGCCGTCTTGACAGGATCAGAACCATTTGCCATGGCAACAGCAAACCCAACTTCTTTTAACATCTCCACATCATTGCCGCCATCACCGCACGCCATAATCTCCTCTCTTGAAATTCCAACAGATTTCCCTAGCTGCAAAAGACCAAGTCCTTTGTTTGTTCCTTCTTTATTAATCTCCAGATTATTATCCATTGCTGCTGTGACAACGATGCCAGAAAGGGTATTCAGTTCTTCCAGTGCTTCCTCTTTATCTTTCTGATTTCTAAAAATTCCCTGTAGCTTATCTACCTCACACTTCATCGTCTGTAATTTTTCTTTTACATCTTTTACCGGAATTCTTGTACTTTGTAAATATTCTGCCATATGAGGATCTTCAAAATATGCATATACATTCTTCAGACCATCTTCATTCATGTAGCCGACTCCGTCAACAAAAAACTCGTGAATTGCATGATGCTTTCTCAAAATATCTATAACTTTTTCGGCACTCTCCACTGAAAGCAAATTTTCATAAACCACCTTCTGCTTCTGCATATCCAATATTCTTGCACCGTTTGCCGTAAGCGCATATCTTATTCCCGGAAAGTGTTTCAGCTCATCAGGCACTCCCGAAAATGGACGTCCGGTAGCCACAACTATAGCCACTTCCTGCTCAATCGCCTTTTTTAGCACATCTCTTGTATAGGCGGTCAGCTGTTTTTCACTGTTCAGCAATGTCCCATCCAGATCCAACCCAATCATCCTGATTGTTCTACTCATACACGGTCAGTTCCTTTCCTTCTTTTGTAAAACGCAGTAATTTCGTGCTTACCTTGTCAAATGAACGTTCAAACGATTGTATTCCATAAGCTTTCATCTCTTCAATCTGCTTTTGATTGCCTGCAGGAACAAATAGAACCATATCTTTCGTCGGCGCCATAATGACAATATCATCATCAAGCTTTTCACTGCACATAGACCAAATATGCTTAAAACAAAGTGAACTCGCCTCATGATAACCGTCAGCGATAATACTAAAGCCACCATATAATGTGTGTCCAATTACAAATTTTACATTCCTTGCAAGATTCTCGCACGCTGTATGGTAAAGCAGTTCCATGTCCGTATCCGGCGGAAGCATATTGTCCTTTAATATTTCATATGTATCTTTGTCTCTTTCAATTACAAATATCACCATCAAATCCCCTGCAAAAGAGACTATCGGAGTATCTTTATCAGAAATATACTTTCCATTCAGTGCCTTATGATCTACAAGAGATTCTTTCACCCACGGATAAATCTTATCCTTGATATTCTCATAAAGATAATGCTCCTCTTCGTATTTCATCATATTCTACTGCCCTCTTTTCTTCTGCTATTTGATTCTATTCTAACAAAATTTGATTAATAACGCAATTTATAGTATAATATTTTAATAACTATTTATTCAGGAAAGGAATTACTTATGAAAAACAAAAAGTTAAAAATGCTGATACGTACCTGTTCCATTTTAACTTCCATCGCAGTGTTCACAGTTTTTGCTACTTCTTCATATGCTGAAGATTCTGTTGAATCACTTGAGGGCACAACATCAAACTTACAGAATGAATTATCCGATTTAAATAGTGAACTCGACGCCTTGAGTGGAGAACTGGATACCATTATGAAAAAGATGGATACCACCACAGCAGAAATCGAGCAAGTGAAAGCGGATCTTGCTGTTGCAAAAGGCGAGGAATCAGCTCAGTATCAATCTATGAAACTGAGAATCAAACATATATATGAAAGTGGCAATACCTCTTATTTAGAGATGCTGTTTTCTTCTGCGAGCATGACTGAATTTTTAAATAAAGCTGAATTTATCAGCGCTGTAAGCGAGTACGACCGCAATCGTCTGAAAGAACTGGTCGACGCACAGAATGCCGTTGCCGAAAAAGAAAAACAGCTTCAAACTGAGCAATCTCAACTGACGAAACTTCAGGATGAGCTCAATCAAAAGCAAGCGGATCTTACCGCAAAAATTTCTTCCACATCAGGCGAATTAGAGCAATATTCTGCAAAACTCGCCGAGGCAAAAGAGCGTGCAAAAGCAGCACAGGAGGCTCTCGACAAAGAAGTGACACCGGTTGAACCGGAGACACCGTCTGTTACTCCTCCTTCTGATAACGATAACTCTGATTCTTCTCAGAACCAGACTCCCGATGTCAGCGCCAGTGAATTAGAGATTTTTGCCGCATTGATTGAATGTGAGGCTGGAAGTACTGACTATGACGGAATGCTTGCCGTAGCTTCCGTTGTCATGAACAGAGTCAACCATAGATATTATCCGGATACCATTACCGGAGTAATTTATCAAAGTGGACAATTTTCTCCGGTTGCTTCCGGAAAGCTTGATAAAGTTTTAAAAAGAGGAATCAAATCCTCCTGTCTGGAAGTTGCAAAAGATGCAATTGCCGGAAAAAACAACGTAGGTGACTGTCTCAATTTCCGGGCGGCAAGTTCCGGACATAGCGGAATTGTAATTGGCGGAAATGTATTCTTCTAATGCAAATACTATTCATCACAGAAACGGAGGTATCTTAACATGGGATTCTTAGTTTGTGTCATTGCGGTAAGCATCATTGCCGCAATTGTTGCAGCTGTCGTCGCTGCTTCCACCGGTGCCTTAATCGGTGCGCAAGAAATAGACGACGAAGAATAAAAATGACTGCGGTTTTAAAGAAACCGCAGTCATTTTTATATATTCTTATTGATAATCAAATACATCAATCCATTTCATCAAGAAATCTTTTTCCATCTCATTATTCTTTGTCAGCTGTGCTGCCGCCACGATCGGAAGCCACTGTTCTACATACTGTCTTGCCGTATCACTCTTCTTGCAGAACAATTTCAAGTATAAATCAGCTGTCTCCTGATTGTCCAGCGCAAACAGCAGATAGGTCTTCGCTGCATCTGCACTTGCATTTCCCTGTGTCGCATGTGCCCAGTCAACGATTGTCATCTTTCCATTCTTTCCAACAATAACGTTACTTGGATTGAAATCTCCGTGACATACTTTATCATGTTTTGGCATGCTCTCCAAACGTGTCAGAAGCTCATACCTTGCTGTCGCATCCAAATCTTTCAAACTATTAATCTGTCTTGCCAATTTGTCTTTCAGTTTATTCAATCTAGGTGCTCTCTTGCTATGCATCTGCAATTGAAGATCTACAAAGTCTTCCATGTACTTCTCTATATTGGCTGGATCTGTCTTCATCATCTCTCCAAGTGTCTTTCCGTCTTTGTATTCAATAACAACCGCCCATTTTCCATCAATCTCTGTTACACTTTTTACCTTAGGAATGTCAAGACCGGCTTCTTCTACTCTTGCCGTATTCAACGCTTCGTTAAACACATCTGCTTTTGAATGCGTTTTCTCAAATACTTTTACAATACCTTCGTCACATTTGTACACTTCTTTATATGCACGTTTCACGATTAAGTTGCTTTGTTCTAATTTCATATGTCCTTACCTCCTATAAGTATTACACCTTTTCTTATTTGATAAGTTTATTATACACCTTATTTGCAATTTTGCAATAGATTTTTGAATATTTTTTAACAAAGTTTTTCGATGTATTTTTATTGTCTTTTTCTTGACAAACTTCAAAAAGGGACAGGGGTAATGTCAATTGGGGACGTAGTAAAATTCAATTTTACTACGTCCCCAATTTAATAATTATTTTCCGTAATATACTTTTAAGTACATTTCTTTGATTTCTTTCATCAGTGGATATCTTGGGTTAGCACCTGTACACTGATCATCAAATGCCTGTTCAACCATATCATCTAATGTATCTAAGAAGTATTTCTCATCCACACCATAATCTTTGATTGTTTTCTTAATTCCTACTCTATCTTTTAATTCTTCGATTTTTACTAAGAATTTTTCAAATGTATCTTTGTCATCTTTTCCAACAACACCACAGAATCTAGCACATTCAGCATATCTTTCTAATGCGTGTGGATACTGATATTGTGAGAATGTTCCCATCTTAGTAGGTACATCTGTTGCATTAAATTTCATAATTTCTGTGATTAACAATGCGTTGGCAACACCGTGTGGTAAGTGATGGAATGCACCTAATTTATGTGCCATTGAATGGCATACTCCAAGGAATGCATTTGCGAATGCCATACCAGCCATGCAAGAAGCATCTGCCATTTTTTCTCTTGCTTTTGGATCATTTGCTCCGTTTTCATAAGCTGATGGAAGGTATTCAAAAATGTTCTTCATTGCTTTTAATGCAAGACCATCTGTATAATCTGTAGCCATGATTGATGCATATGCCTCTAAAGCATGTGTTAAAGCATCGATACCAGAAGCACTTGTCAGTCCTTTTGGCTGGCTCATCATATTGTCAGCGTCGATGATCGCCATCTTAGGAAGTAATTCATAATCTGCTAACGGATATTTTACTCCTGTTTTTTCATCTGTAATAACTGCGAATGGTGTTACCTCAGAACCTGTTCCTGAAGATGTAGGGATTGCTACAAAGTAAGCTTTCTCTCCCATCTTAGGGAATGTATATACTCTCTTACGGATATCCATGAAACGCATTGCCATATCCATGAAGTCTGCTTCTGGATGTTCGTACATTACCCACATGATCTTTCCGGCATCCATTGCTGAACCACCACCAAGAGCGATGATTACGTCTGGACCGAATGCTCTCATTGCCTCAGCACCTGCTTTTGCACATTCAAGTGTTGGGTCTGGAGCTACTTCGTAGAAGCATGTGTGCTGGATTCCCATCTCATCTAATTTTTCTTCGATACCTTTTACGTATCCATTGTGATATAAGAAGCTGTCAGTTACGATAAATGCTTTCTTTTTACCCATTACTGTTCCTAATTCATCAAGTGCAACAGGCATACATCCTTTTTTGAAGTAAACTTTTTCAGGTGCTCTAAACCAAAGCATATTCTCTCTCCTCTCAGCAACTGTTTTGATATTGATTAAGTGTTTTACACCAACGTTTTCAGATACAGAGTTTCCACCCCATGATCCACATCCCAATGTAAGAGATGGTGCTAATTTGAAGTTGTAAAGATCACCGATTCCACCGTGAGAAGAAGGTGTGTTTACTAAGATACGGCATGTTTTCATTGCTGCTGCATGTTTTGCAAGCTTCTCTGTCTCTGACGGATGAACATAGATAGAAGATGTATGTCCGTATCCACCGTCAGCTACAAGCTGCTCTGCTTTTGCAATTGCTTCATCAAATGTTTTTGCTTTGTACATAGCAAGTACCGGAGATAATTTTTCATGAGCAAATTCTTCAGAAATATCAACAGATTCCACTTCCCCGATTAGAATCTTTGTCTCTTCCGGTACTTTTACTCCTGCCAGTGCTGCGATTGTATGTGCTGACTGACCTACGATTTTAGCGTTTAATGCACCGTTGATGATGATTGTCTTACGAACTTTTTCAATCTCATCTTTTTTCAGGAAATAACATCCTCTGAATGCAAATTCATCTTTTACTTCTTTATAAACTTTTTCCAAAACAGTTACAGACTGTTCTGAAGCACAAATCATACCATTGTCAAATGTTTTTGAGTGGATGATTGAGTTAACTGCCATTTTAACATCAGCTGTGTCATCGATGATAACCGGTGTGTTACCTGCACCAACACCAAGCGCCGGTTTTCCTGAAGAGTAAGCTGCTTTAACCATTCCAGGACCACCTGTTGCAAGAATGATGTCTGCGCTCTTCATTACTTCGTTTGTAAGCTCTAATGAAGGTACGTCGATCCATCCGATGATTCCTTCTGGTGCTCCAGCTTTTACAGCTGCTTCCAATACAACTTTTGCTGCTGCAATTGTCGCATTTTTTGCGCGTGGATGTGGGCTGATGATGATTGCATTTCTTGTCTTTAATGCGATCAATGTCTTAAAGATTGCTGTCGAAGTTGGGTTTGTTGTAGGAATAACTGCTGCGATCAAACCGATTGGCTCTGCAATCTTCTTAATTCCATAAGCTTTATCTTCTTCAATAACTCCACATGTTTTTGTATCTTTATATGCATTGTAAATATATTCTGCTGCGTAATGATTCTTGATTACTTTATCTTCAACGATACCCATACCAGTCTCTTCTACTGCCATTTTTGCCAATGGGATACGCTGTGTATTTGCTGCTACTGCTGCTTCAAAAAAGATCTTATCTACTTGTTCCTGTGTAAATGTAGCAAATACTTTCTGTGCTTCTCTCATTGCTTCCATTTTTGCTACAAGAGCTTCTACGTTATCAATAATTCCTGGTACGTTCGTTTCCTTCTTTGACATATCAATATCCTCCGTAAGTGTTGTATTTCTTTACTACGAGGCTTAGTATACTACCTCGTTAAATATTTGTCAATATATTATCTTCTTTTTTCTCATTTACGACTTTTTATACAATGAATTTTCCATTTTTTTTATTTCATTATGCAATTTATACAGTACAGAAATAAGTTTTTTCTGGTTTTCGACTTGCAAATCCTTGTTTTTCAACCTTTTCTCACATTTTAACTATTTACGATTCTCTTTGTGAATATCTGCTTACGTTCTTCCCAAAGCACATTATCGTTAATATAATAACAATCAATTCTGTTTTTACAGTTTCAACTTCGCGAATGCATCTGCAAATGCAGTATTCACCGGCTCTTCTTTTTGCTGTCTCAAATACCTCTGTACATCCTTTTTGCTCACGCCTGCACCTTCTTTTTCCCGTCTCGCCTTAAATGCTGACATCTTTTCTTTATGACCGCAAGTATTACATACAAATTGTTCTTCATCGCCTTTTTTGATGATCTCCATCTTCTTATGACATTGCGGGCATCTTGCGTTGGAAATCCTTGCAACTACCTCTTTATGTCCACACTCTCTGTCCTGACATACAAGCATCCTTGCATTCTTCCCGTTTACCGCGAGCATCAGTTTCCCACAATCCGGACACTTTTTATTTGTCATATTATCATGTCGGAATGTTCCGGTTCCACCTTTGATCTCGTCGATGATCTCCACCGTATATCCTTTGATCTCCTGAAGGAAGGTTTCTTTTCTTAGTTTCCCTTTTGCAATATTGGAAAGCTTCATTTCCCAGTCTGCTGTTAATTCCGGTTTCCGTAAATCTTCCGGCACAAGTTCCAAAAGCTGTTTCCCCTTCGACGTAATGTAAATCTCTTTTCCGCGCAATTCCATCAGATAAGAATGGAATAGCTTGTCGATAATGTCCGCTCTTGTAGCAACTGTTCCAAGCCCTCCGGTCTCGCCTAATGTTTTGACCGCCTGTTTATCGCGGGATTCCATATACTTCACCGGATTTTCCATGGCAGACAATAATGTCGCCTCATTAAATCTTGCCGGCGGCTTTGTCTTTCCACTGGTCATCTGCACCTGTTGTACGGGAAGTGCTGCCCCTTTGTTCACTTCCGGAAGTGACTGTTCTGACAACTGTTCTTCCACATCTGTCTCATCTCCGTCTCCCAGTTCATAGACTTCTTTCCAGCCCGCATGTTTTACGATTTTTCCTCTCGCAGCAAATCGTTCTCCTGCCGCTTTCCCAAGCAATGTCGTCTGCTCATACTCAAACGGCGGATAGAGAACACTCAAAAATCTGCGGACAACGAGATCATAAATTTTTCGCTCCTCGTTTGTCATATGCTCCAACTGCACAAACTGCTCAGTCGGGATGATTGCATGGTGATCGCTTACTTTCTTGTCATCCACAAATGATTTGTTGACCTTGATCGGCTTCATAATCAGGCTTCCCGCAAGCTTTTTATATGGACCTACACTTACTGCTCGCAGTCTGTCTTTCAAAGTGTCAACCACATCATTTCCGATATATTTGGAATCTGTTCTCGGATAGGTCAATACTTTATGGTTCTCATACAGGCGCTGCATGATGTTCAATGTCTCTTTTGCCGAGAAGCCAAATCGCCTGTTGGCATCTCTCTGTAATTCTGTCAGGTCATATAATCCTGGCGCAAATGATTTCTTCGCAGATTTTTCCACCCGTTCCACGACCATAGTTTCACCATTCAAATCTTCTGCCAGCTTTTCTATTCGTTCTTTTGAAAATGAGCGGTAGCTTCCCGACTTTTGATCCTGCCATGTCCACTTGATTTTTCCTGCCTGCACAGTCACACCATAGTACTCTTTCGGCTGGAATGTACGAATCTCTTCCTCCCGCTTTGCAATCATCGCAAGTGTCGGTGTCTGTACACGCCCACAAGACAGCTGCGCGTTGTATTTGCACGTTAACGCTCTTGTTGCATTGATTCCTACAAGCCAGTCCGCCTCTGCTCTTGAGACTGCAGCCGCGTACAAGTCATCATACTTTCTTCCATCCACAAGCTTTGCAAATCCATCTCGGATTGCCTTATCTGTCACGGAAGAGATCCAAAGTCTTTTGATTGGCTTGTGGCAATTTGCTTTTTCCAGAATCCATCTTGCCACAAGTTCTCCTTCACGTCCGGCATCTGTGGCGATGATGATATTCCCTACATCTTTTCGAAACATCTGTGTCTTCACCGCATTGTACTGTTTTGCCGTTTTCTTAATGACAACCAGTTCCATCTTCTTAGGCATCATCGGAAGCACCTGCATGTTCCACTCCTTGAATTTTTTATCATACCCTTCCGGATCCGCAAGTGTTACAAGATGTCCTAATGCCCATGTAACGATATATTGATTTCCTTCGATTGCTCCGGAAATATTTTTATTACACTTCAGTACTCTGGCAATATCTCTTGCCACAGACGGTTTCTCTGCAATTACTAATGATTTCATGTCTTATTTTCCCATCCTAATTTTATTTTCTAATCAAAGAAGCAGCCTCTTCATAATCTTCTTTTTTTACATACACTACATATTCATACATAAGTTCCGGTTTTTCTCCGCATGTCCCAGTTACCGCACGCGTTCTTCCACCCAAAGCCGAACCACTACTTCGATTCACGGTCTTCACTTCATACGGCATATGGTTTTTGGCAAGAATATCCCTGACTTCCGCCTGTTTTTCCATACTTGCTGTGACAATCAATTCTTTTCTGTTAAAAATCGTAATCATGGTTTTCCTCCTTTGCACTGCCTTTGTATTCTCAACAAGTTCTTCCGAACTTCCTGAAACGTACAATCCTCCGGATTTACCTGCAAAATGTAATTCACCCTTCCCATCAGATGCTGAAGATACCTCTCTTCTCCTTTTTGCAGCCACATTTGCGCCCCAGTTCTATGTAAATGCTCCTGTACTCCATATTTTCCACAGTAATAGACAGCCTGTCCGACATCTCTCCGATATGTTTTAGACACCTGAACTTTTTCATTGACAACGATTCCGGTCACAGATTGTCTGTTATATTGTTTCAGCACTTGCGTCTTTTTCAAATTCAATTCAAATCCAAGTACCTGAAGGTAACTTCTTACTTTTTGTTTTACTTCCCGCACATCAAATTTCCCGGAAAACGTCATGTCATCACAATATCTTGTATAACAAATTTCCCGCTCTTCACACCATTTTCCCATATATTGGTCAAAGGAAAACATCACTAGATTTGATATCATCGGTGATGTCGGTGCTCCTTGCGGAAGATAGTCCCTGTAACAGCAAAGTCGGGTCAGCAGTGTGCGCACTGCCGGCGGATAGTATTCTCCCGAAAAAACACACTGGTACACCATAATATATGTAATATTTTCAAAAAAATCTTTGATATCCAACTTCAAAATTGCTTCTGCACCGACATGTGCAAACGCATTGTCACGAATCCTTCTCCCCGGGCAATAGGCTTTTGCGTACTTTGAAACTTTCTCTTCACTTAATATTGTTCGCAGAATATTTTTCTGCATCGTATGCAGAAGATAATCCGGAACAAGCAGTTTGCGCCTGCCACCTTTCTTTTTCGGAATAAAAACTTCACGATAGTGTTTTTCTATGTGATTACTGACCGCATAGATACATTTCAACGTTTTTTCTTTCGGAACATTTGCCCTTTCCAGTAAGTTCAAAGAAAGAATTGCCTCTTTGTCTTCCTCTTTCGAGCGATGCTGCCATAATCTTTGATTATCCATAATCTATCCTTTTCTCTCTAAAAGTAATCTGTCAATATCGTCAAAAGCATTTTGAAGATGTTCGATATGGTAAATTTCATACATTTCATAAATATAATCTGTTACCCCCAATTCATCCCATTCAGCAATTATCTTCTGTGCATCTGTTCCTTTTTGCTCTGCATACCGTTCAAGCAGATAAATAAAAAATTTTAGCTCTTTGCTCAATTCTATTCTCTCCTTAAATATATAGAATTTCTTGGATTTCCTGTAATTTTCTCATTCTCCCACATTTCAAATATTGCACTTGCTCCAAACTCCCACATCTCCAATTCTGAATCTGTCATCATAGTGTATGTTTCTGACTGTAGATACTCTCGCAACGCTTTCATTTGTTCTAAATTATATTTTTCAGAAATCATTTTCACTACTTCTTCATCATAATAATCTAATATTTCTGCTGACGTTTTTCTCATATTTTTATCACCTCAATCAACTTCAAGATAGACACAGCTTCTTCTGTTTTAAAAACATATTGATCTTTCAATTTCTGTGGCATCAGACTTTTAATTGCTTCATCTTCATTATAAGCACCTTTCAAATAGAGATTTAACACAGGCATTGTATTATCATTTGCCACGGATCCTACAACAATATCTCTACGATCATTAAAATTCATACTTTTTCTATTTGAGCTGACATATCTCAACCATTCTACATTCGGACCATCAAATCTCAATATATTTAACTGATTTAATTTTTCTTCATCCACTTGAAACACTGATACAATCGGACTCCCCTCTCCTCTTCGTTTCACAGTTAAAATTGACCATTTTTTTGCTTGTTCAAAATCCGAAGTAAGATAAAATCCATTTCCAAAGTCTAACGCCCTTGCAGCAGGAAATAATTTCGGTTTCTCTATCCCCTGATTGCTTCCATGATATAACCTCAAATTCATACCTCCCTGCATATTACTCTAAATAAAAAAAGCAGGAACAATACAATAAAGTGATTCCGTAAGATGCGTAGATGTACTCGGACCGCAAGGTCCATGCACACGAAGTGTGCAGAAGTACCTCGAAGCAGCTTATCGTTTCATCGTTTCATCTCCTGTACCGGGCAGCGACTCGCTCCCCTGCCAAAACATCTGTCTTGGATATGCTATCGTTCCTGCTGTTATTCAATTATAATACTATTTCTTCTCTTCCGCAAGATATGCCGCACCAAGTGCCCCCGCAAATCTTCCAAATTCTGCCGGCATCACATGTTTTCCCAATCTTTCTGACAAACGTGCCGTAAAGTAAGTGCTGTGGCTTAAGCCCCCTGTCAATATGATTGTATCTGCCAACGCCTGTCTCTGCGCAAGCTGTGCCACCTTTGCCACAACGGATTCAATCACACCGGCCGCAATATCCTCTTTTGCCCGTCCTTCTCCGATATAACTGATCACTTCTGATTCCGCAAACACGGTGCACAAAGAACTAATAGGGATATTCTTTCCTTGTTTTGCCAAGTCAAACAGCTCGTCCAGCGTAATGCCCAGTCTGTTTGCCATGATCTCTAAAAATTTTCCAGTTCCCGCAGAACATTTATCATTCATAAGGAAATCCATCACCACACCGTTACTTACCTGGATAACTTTTGTATCCTGTCCCCCCACATCGATGATCGTACAGTCTCCACCGGCAAGCTCCCGCCCGCCTCTTGCATGGCAGGTAATTTCTGTTATGACTTTGTCTGCAAAATCAACCGCAACTCTTCCGTAACCGGTTGCTACCACTTTAGTCTCCTGTGCTGTCACATCAACCCCTGCATTTTTCAGACGTTCTCGTATGAGGTTTGTCGTCTCCTTACTGCTCCATCCCGTTGGCAGTACAAAATACATCTCATTGTCTCCACGCACTACGACCTTGGATGCAGTAGATCCAATGTCGATTCCTACATAGTTCATACTCTTCCCTCCTCAAGCATACTTTCTATTCATATCGAATCTCTGCCAGTATCAGACCATGTGGAGGTGCCGTCACTCCGGCAGCCTTTCGGTCTTTCGCCTCTAAAATCTCTTTCACCTTTTCCGGCTCATAAAATCCACGTCCGACACGGATCAGTGTTCCCACGATAATACGAACCATGTTGTAGAGAAAACCATTTCCGCTGATTCGGATCGTAATCTCCTCTCCATCTTTCAAAATCTCAAGCTCAGTAACTGTCCGCACCGTGTCTTCCACATCTGTCCGCACATTGCAGAAACTGACAAAATCATGTTCTCCAATCAGATATCCCGCCGCCTTTCGCATCTTTTCAACATCCAGATCATAGGATACAAAATAATTTGTAAGCCGTTTTGTCGGAATCGGAATCCTCGTATTTAAAATGTGGTACTCGTAAGTCTTACTGCAGTCACAGTACCTGGGATGAAAATCTTCTGCCACCTCTTCTGACTTTACAATAACGATATCCTCCGGCAATCTCTGATTCAATGCATAGGAAATCCGCTCCGGCGGAATCGTCGTATGCGTGTCAAACACTGCAACATTTCCAAGGGCATGCACTCCTGAATCAGTCCGACTTGCCCCAATCACCTGAATATCCTCCCCAGTCAGCTTTTTTAATGCCTTGTTTACTACTTCTTCTACCGTAATTCCGTTCGGCTGTACCTGCCAGCCACAATAATTTGTGCCGTCATAGGCAATTGTCAACTTTATTCGCTTCATACTTTAAAATATCCACACTTTAAATGGAACTAACCTCCCTATTACGATCACAGCCACCATATACACAATAGTAATGGCATATGCGATATAGTCTCTGCTTTGATAAACAAGCGGTTTCATCTTTGTACGTCCCTCACCGCCGCGATAACATCTTGCTTCCATTGCCATCGCCAAATCATTTGCCCGTCGAAATGCTGACACGAACAAAGGCACCAAAATCGGGATCATGCTTTTTGCTTTTTGAATAATATTTCCGCTTTCCAAATCCGCCCCTCTTGCAATCTGCGCCTTCATGATCTTATCTGTCTCTTCCAAAAGAATCGGAATGAAACGAAGCGCAATTGACATCATCATCGCAATCTCGTGTACCGGCATCTTGATTTTATTGAATGGCCAAAGCAGTTTTTCAATTCCATCAGTCAGTGCATTCGGTGTTGTTGTAAATGTCATAAGCGACGAACCTATGATCAGGTAAATCAGACGCATCGCCATATAAACAGCCGTCCGAAGCCCTTCTTCCGTCACTTGAAAAATCCAAGCTTCAAACAAAACATCTCCACCTTTTGTCAAAAACAGGTTGAACACAACCGTGATCATCAAAAGCATGATGATCGGTTTCAAACCTTTCAGAATAAATTTCAGCGGTACCTTGGAAATACGGATAACTGCTGCCAAAAACACAGTTGCAATCGCATACCCCAAAACACTTTTAAATAAAAACAAAGAAATCAAATAGAATAAAGTACACATTATTTTGACCCGCGGGTCTAAGCGGTGCAATTTACTATTCGCCGGGTAATATTGCCCAATTGTAATATCTCTAATCATTGTTTCTCCAATCTTATATCTCTTTCACAATCTCATCTACTGCTTCTTCAATCGTCGTTACCTCCGTGTTCACATACATTCCTTTCTCAGAAAGCGCGTGCATAATATAAGTCACCTGCGGTGCTGCAAGACCTACTTTTTCCAGCTCTTTGTAATGTGCGAACACTTCTTTCGGCTCCCCGTCATACATTTTTCTGCCTTTGTTCATCACGACAATACGGTCCACATATTTCGCAATGTCCTCCATACTGTGCGACACAAGAATAACTGTCAGATTCCGTTCTTTTTGAAGATACGCAATCTGATCCAATATCTCATCGCGTCCTTTCGGATCAAGTCCTGCTGTCGGCTCATCTAAGACAAGCACCTTTGGTCGCATAGCAAGCACTCCTGCAATAGCCACACGGCGTTTCTGTCCTCCCGATAAATCAAACGGAGAAGTATCATAATATTTTTCAGAAAGTCCTACAAGTTCCAGTGCCTCAATCGCACGCTTTTTGCATTCTTCCTCCGTAAGCCCCTGATTCTTCGGTCCAAAACAAACATCTGTCAGGACATCGATCTCAAATAACTGATGTTCCGGATACTGGAACACAAGTCCTACATTATTCCGAAGTTGTCGCAGATTATACTTCTCATCATAAATGTTCTCTCCATTATAGTAAAGCGCTCCGCTTGTCGCTTTCATCAGTCCATTCAAATGCTGGATCATCGTCGATTTTCCAGAGCCGGTATGCCCGATTACCCCGACAAATTCACCCTCATAAATGTCAAGATTGATATCCTTCAGCGCTCGCTTTTCATATGCAGTCCCAGAACTGTATACATACTCGATATGCTCAAGTTTTAAGATTGGATTCTCTTTTTTCTCTTTTTTGACAACCGTTTCTGCATGACCAACATACGTCTTCTTTGGATTCTGCCGCCAGTCTCCTGCTTTCTCCAATGCCTCAATCAGCTCGTTTGTCGTCAAAATTCCTTCTTTAATATCTAATCCTCTCTGTTTTAATCCATGCGCCAGCATTGTCACCTGCGGTACATCTAATCTATATTTTTTCAACAGTTCTACTTGGCTGAAAATCTCTCTCGTCGTTCCGTCCATGACAACATGTCCCTGATCCATGACAATGACTCGGTCTGCTCCAATCACTTCCTCCATATAATGCGTGATCAAGATAACCGTCACATGTTCTCTTTTTCTAAGTTCCTCCACTGTGCGCAGCACTTCTTTTCTGCCGTTCGGATCAAGCATCGCCGTAGGTTCATCCAAGACAATACATTTCGGACACATCGCAACAACACCAGCGATAGCTACGCGCTGTTTCTGTCCGCCGGATAATTTATTCGGGGAATGATGACGGTACTCAATCATTCCGACCGCAGACAGGCTCTTCTCGACCCGCTGCCAGATCTCTTCTGTCGGAACACCAAGATTCTCCGGTCCGAACCCGACATCTTCCTCCACAACTGTTCCGATAATCTGGTTGTCCGGATTCTGAAACACCATTCCGGCTGTCTGTCTGACATCCCATAGATTCTCCTCTTCCTTCGTGTCCTTTCCATCCACCCACATTGTGCCTCCGCTTGGCACTAAAATTGCATTCATGTGCTTTGCAAGTGTGGATTTTCCTGATCCATTATGTCCTAAAATCGCAATAAACTGCCCAGGCTCTATGTCAAGATTCACTTCGTCAATGGCACGATGTGTTCCGATTACATTGCCCTCTTCGTCACGTTTCTCATATTCAAATATTAAATTGTCTGTTTTGATCATGCTCATAGACTTTCCTCTTTCCATGTTATTCACTGGGTTTTATTTTACTTCATCTCTTTCTCATTTGCAACAATTCTTTCCCCTTCCGACACTTTATTTACAAGAATGATTCCGGCGCTTACACAGAGTAAAGCCACCAAATTCTTCAGCGAAAAAATATCCTCTCCCAAAAATACCGCCGACAATCCCGCTCCAAAAATCGGAATGGAAAATCCATAAATCGTAACCTTTCCGACCGGATTATACTTTAATAATGTCGTCCACAGACTGAACGCAACCGCCGACAGCATCGCCATATAAAAGAGAAGCAAAGTTGACTTCACGGTAAATCCACTGATATTTCCATCGAGTAAAAATCCAAAGCCAATCAGAGCAGCGCCTCCCACCATCAACTGGTACGCTGTGATTGCCATTGCACTCCCCTTTTTTGATACAAATTTCATCAACACCGAACTGGTTCCATAGATGATTGTACAGATTGCAACCATCCCTTCCCCTTTCAGTGAAAATCCACTTCCCCACGCTCCCGGTGACAGGTTGATGATGACAACTCCCACAAATCCGAGAATACATCCAACGCCTTTCTTCCACGTCATCCGTTCTCCTTTCACAAGGAAATGCGCCACGATAATGGACACAAACGCATTCGACGCATTGATGACAGATCCTTTCACTCCGGTTGTATTAGCCATTCCGATATAGAAAAAGATATACTGCAGAGTCGTCTGAAAAATTCCGATTCCCGCCACATATGGTATTGCTGATTTTTTCAATGTCAAAACCCTTTTTTCAATAATACATCCCATCAAAAACGTAAGTATTCCTGCTCCGAAAAATCGGTATCCTGCAAACAAAATCTGGCTTCCCGTCGTTTCTATTTGTAACAGCTCATACCCGATCTTCACACATGGGAACGCGCTTCCCCAAAGGGCACAGCAAATCAGCGCCATCACACATATTACAATCGGTTTTTTGAATAATTTCTCCATTTTGTTTCTCCTTTTCCATTTACACTTGACTTTCCTTTTTGACTTGTGATATGTTTTAAACAGTTCTGATTAAAAAGAAAGAGATGGAAAGTCAGCCATCCATTCACTCATTATATCATTCTATTACCACTATATGAAGTGGTATATTTTTGAGTTGCAAGCGTCGCTTTCTTGCAGCTCTTTTTATTTTCTAAAATTTTAAGCAGGGGGATTTTACAATGTCCATGATACAAATTGAAAATCTTACTTTTTCATACCCGTCAAGCTATGATGCCATTTTTGATCATACCAGTTTCCAAATTGATACAGACTGGAAACTAGGTTTCTGACAAAAAGCAATTGACGGAAAATATTTTACAGGAAGTCTGCCCGAATGCCGAAAGCTGGGAATTGATGCGTGAACTGTCCTATCTAGATGTGGATGCAGATGTACTATGGCGTCCTTTTGAAACACTTTCCAACGGAGAACAGACGAAGGTACTGCTCGCAGCTCTCTTTCTAAATGAAGGACATTTTCTGCTGATTGACGAGCCGACAAATCATTTGGATACCGCTGCCCGTGAAAAGGTATCTGCCTATTTAAAAAAGAAAAAAGGATTTATTTTGGTGTCGCATGACCGATGTTTCTTAGACGGATGTGTCGATCACATTTTATCACTCAACCGGAACAACATCGAAGTACAAAGCGGAAATTTTTCGTCTTTTATGAAAAATTTTGAACAGCAGCAGCAATTTGAGTTATCCCAAAACGAACGGCTCAAAAAAGATATCCATCGCTTACAGCAATCTGCGCAACGCACTGCTGTCTGGTCCGACCGGGTGGAAGCATCAAAAATCGGTGCGGCAGACAAAGGCTTTGTCGGTCACAAAGCAGCTAAAATGATGAAACGCTCTAAATCGACTGAAGCCAGGCAGCAACAGGCAATCGAACAAAAATCCGCATTACTGAAAAATATGGAAACTGCAGATTTCTTGAAGATTCAGCCACTTACATACCGCACAGACGTACTCGCCTCAATTTGCCGAAAAACATCATTTGGACGAAAGTTTATTCAAAGCAATTTTGCGGAAAATGGATTTCGAATGCGTGCAGTTCGAAAAAGATATCTCTGATTTTTCCGGAGGACAGAAGAAAAAAGTGCTCATCGCAAAAAGTCTCTGTGAGCAGGCTCATTTATATGTATGGGACGAACCATTGAATTTTATTGATGTGTATTCCCGCATGCAGATTGAACAGCTCATAGAAACATTTTCACCAACTACGCTTTTAGTGGAACACGACAACGCATTCCGGGAAGCAATCGCGACACAGGTAATACGTCTATAATACATTGTTTTTCCATCTCAGGTTGACAAACCTATTCGTGACTTATAAAATGTTGTTTACAAAATAACTATATTTTAGAAGGGAAGTATCGATTATGGCAAATCCAATCGTAACATTTGAAATGGAGAACGGTGATGTAATCAAAGCTGAATTATATCCTGAGATTGCTCCAAACACAGTAAACAACTTTATCGCATTAGTGCAAGACGGATTTTACAACGGACTTATTTTTCACCGTGTCATCCGTGACTTTATGATTCAGGGAGGATGCCCTGACGGAACCGGTATGGGCGGTCCTGGATACTCAATCAAAGGTGAATTCTCACAGAACGGTTTCACAAACAATTTGAAACATGAGCCGGGTGTCCTTTCCATGGCGCGCGCAATGCATCCAGACTCTGCCGGATCACAGTTCTTTATTATGCACAAAAATTCTCCGCACTTAGACGGATCCTATGCTGCTTTCGGAAAAGTCATTGAAGGCATGGATATCGTAAATAAAATCGCTGAGACAGCAACTGACTACAGCGACAGACCACTTGAAAAACAGGTAATCAAATCTGTAACTGTGGATACAGACGGAGTAGAATACGCTGCACCAGAAAAATTATAATTTGCAAATTGGGGACGTAGTAAAATTGAATTTTACTACGTCCCCAATTGACTTTATTTGATATAGTAATCTACGGTATACACTGTCTCCCTACTATTATTTTGAAATTTCACTTCCACTTTTGTTTCTGTATCCACCGGATTCAATACCGGCTGAATTGCATATCCCTGATACACAAGTTTTTCTGCAATTTGTTTGATTTCCTCCGGTTCGGTATATGTGTCTCGCTTCTGTGTCACTTTTGTTCCTTCCCGCAGCTCTGTCACTTCGATTTTTGCAATCTCATATTCACTAATCTTCTTCTTTGCGGGAATCTGATACTTTTCAAGAAGCGTAAGTGTCTTTTCGAAGCTTGGATATAAATACGCACTCGTCTCATTGCCAAACTCTCCGTCCGTCACCAAAAGTTTCCCTACCGGAAGTTCTTTCTCCAAAGTCCTAATATCCAAAATCGTCAATTCCTGGCTATATGTCTCCATCAGTTTTTTCGTCTCATCAGGAGAAATGTTCAATGTCATATTCTCTACCTGATTGGTCCACGTAAGTTCAAGATTTTCATAATCTGTATAGGAAAGCACGCTGTAGATTCCGTTTTTATAGTCCTTCGTCGTATAAATTGGATCAAATGCTTCAATCTGACTCACATTGGCAATCGGATAATTTCGATATACTACTTTTCCATTCTCCAAATGATATGCGATTGTCACATCTGTCAACTGCCCATCATTTTTCTGAGCAAGCAATTGCTCTTCAATCCATGTATGCATTTTCTCAATATCATCCTTTTTTGTCAAACGCACGTTCCGAAGACGCTCCTCCGTAAAAGAGTAGTCTTCTTTTTCATCCACGCCTCTCAGGCTGATTCCCACGGACGCAATTTTCTCTGTCTCCGGCAAATATGTATCATACGAATTCTTTCCTGCAAAAAATCCAAGCACAATTGCCGCCGCTACAATTCCCTCAGCCGCAATCAAGCCCTTCTGCCTGAATCTGACCTTTAACCGCATACGAAATGCCATTTCCAACAGAAGATAAGAACATATACTTCCGGCTACGCACCCTGCAGCACCTGCGATGAGCTGATATGTTCCTGATGCAAATGTAATCAAAAGATTCCCCACTAACAGTCCGACCGAAATATCAATCACTACATGGAGCACTCTCTCGATTCTAAAAAATGCCACCGGCGCTCCCGCACTCTCGGCGGTTCTCTTTTTCTGTAAGATAACACATACTGCCAAAATCAATATATTCCACAACACAATCGTCACAATTTCTGACCATTCTACCGCATAGGCATATTTATTGACTGACATCTTGCGGTATAATCCATTCAGACCACTGTACAGTTCCCATGGAATCCCATATGTTCGTATCCGATTAATCATATCGATCTGATAAAATGTCTCGAAGCACTTTCCACACAGCGGTAGCATAAGATCATCTATCACAATCCGAACACAATATAGAAGCACCAGAAAAATCCCCACTGCTCCAAACATATTCCCAGCCAGGTAAATCGCCATAATTGCAAGATGATAGAAGAAAAAGAACGCAAGCACATGGACGAAAATTCCCCAAAGTAAATATCCTGTCAGCTCGTTCCATCCCTCTTTTCCTAACCCACATACCATAAAAAAGCAGATATGCTGACTGATCAGCATTGGAATCAGATACACCCAAATCCCATTCAGATAATTTCCCCAAAATAGATGACTTCGCTTGACCGGAAGACTATAGTAAAAATCAACCGTCTTTGCCTGCAGCAAAAATCCATATCCCTGAAATGCGACCATAACCGCCACGGCGAGTGTAATCCACATCATCTTCGTATTATACAGCCCAAAATACATCTCATCGCTGTCCATCAGAACATCCTGCATAAAAAACGTAAAAGTAAGCACCGTAAAAATAAGTCCGCTCAATATCCAAAGCCACCCTTTTTGTCTCCGGTTCTCTTTGCAAAACTTAGAAAATAACTTTGCTGATGTCATAATCTACCCCCTCCATATTACACAGAAAAATCTCCTCAATAGACAATGGAATCGTCTCACACCAAACCGGAGTCTTTTCCTGAATCTTTTGCATGATCGCTTCTTTTTCTCCTTTCACTACCATTGTCACAAAGTTTCCTGTTCTCGCATATCGGACAATATGAAGATGTTCTCGCAAAAATGCTTCCTCATCTTGTTCAAACACACACTGTATCTTGTGCATATCGCTTGCTTCTTTTCGAATCTCACTCGAATGCAGCAAGTCTCCTTTATGTATAATTCCTATGGAATCGCAAAAATCTTCCAGCTCCTTTAAGTCATGAGACGCCATAACCAAAGTCATTTTCCGCATCTTTCGTTCCTGTCGAAATAAATCTTTTACCACTTTTGAGACAATCGGATCCAGTCCGTCAAATACCTCATCGCACAAAATATATTTTGCATTGGAACAGATCGCCAGAATAATAAATGCCTGACGCTTCATTCCTTTGGAAAAAGTTCGAATCCGTTTGTTCTCATTCAGGTTAAACTGCCTGATCAACATCTCAAACCCATCCTGATCAAACTGCGGATATAGAGTCTGATAAAATTCTTTCATTGTCTGCAGCGTGGCATTCGAAAAGTAATACGGGGCATCTGACAGATAAAACAAATTCTGTTTTACCTCTGGATT
>ENA-ORSR01000019-ORSR01000019.1-human-gut-metagenome-genome-assembly--contig:-NODE-19-length-119753-cov-4.587788_pt1 | contig 119753 bp, 103 predicted proteins | sample MGYA00241901_ERZ509166 | MGnify/ENA primary metagenome ERZ509166 (study PRJEB26280, sample SAMEA2338860) | human gut metagenome | biome: human gut; feature: human-associated habitat; material: faeces... | reverse complement strand
TGGCAGCAGGTCCTGCTTCTTATGGTATGACAGATACTATGGGACGTATGCACTCAGATGCTCAGTTCGCAGGTTCTTCATCAGTTCCAGCTCATGTTGAAATGATGGGATTAATCGGAATGGGTAATAACCCTATGGTAGGCGCTACTGTTGCTGTAGCTGTTTCCATCGAGGAAGCTGCTAAGAATGGTAAGTTCTAATAAAAACAGTAATTGACAAAATATTGGAGAGCAACAGGTTTTTATCACCTGTTGCTCTCTTTTTTAATGCTTGACTTTTAGTGAAAATGTGGATATTCTTTACGGGATATAAAAGAATGAGAGATAATGAAAGGAAGATTATGAATTTTTTAGTTAATAAAATACTTGATGATGGCAGCATTTCATATGGTCTTACAGGCTCAGGATATGTGGTATTAATAATTGTCTGTGTCTTATTAATGATTATAGGCTGTTTTGCAAGAGATAATAATAGTAAACTGAATGTAAAACATATTGCATTTGCAGCAATGGCTATGGCTCTTGCGGTTGCGACTTCCATGATTAAAGTTATTAAACTGCCAATGGGAGGTTCTGTAACACTGTTCAGTATGTTATTCATAGTGCTTATAGGATACTGGTATGGAATAAAGACTGGTCTGACAGCAGCTCTTGCATATGGAGTTTTGCAGTTATTACTTGATCCATATATCCTGAATATTCCTCAGGTGCTTTTTGATTATATATTAGGCTTTGGAGCGCTTGGGCTGTCAGGAGTATTTTCTAAATCAAAACATGGTCTTGTGAAGGGATATATTATAGGAGTTATAGGCAGATTTATATGTTCTTTCTTGTCCGGCTGGATATTCTTTGCCGTGTATACACCAGAATTTTTTAATAGTGCGATACTTTATTCAGTTGTTTACAATGGCTCGTATATCGGACTTGAAGCAGTGGTAACTCTTGTAGTTATATCCCTACCTCCTGTTAATAAAGCACTGGCATATGTTAAAAATAATCTTGTATAGAATAATTGCATAAATAATATAAAAAGCTCATGCAGATTGTAGCAAATGTGATTACTACAATCTGCATGAGCTTTTTATAAGTCGGCGTGACAGGATTTGAACCTGCGACCTCGTAGTCCCGAACCACGCGCTCTACCAAACTGAGCCACACGCCGATATTTAAATGTGACTTATATATTATAGCGTATTTATGAAGAAGTGCAAGAGGAAAAACGTAAAGCAGATGAGGCAAGGAAGCATGCAGACAGCACAATTGAAAGAAACAACAGATTAATAGTTAATATTCTTGCAGGAAGAAGTTATGAGGAAGCTGCGCAGATGCTGGGAATATCAGTTGAAGACTATTCATTTCAGCATTTATCTGATGTTCAATCAAAGGAAAAATGTCACATGCTTTCATTTTCTGGGCGGTAATTGCGTTTTTTTAGAAATTCAATCATCTGTTCAAGATGGACTATCTTATCCTGAAGTCCTTTTATTGCAGCATTTATCTGCTTTTTTGATAAATCTTCTTTTGCAAAAGCAGCTATCCTGTCTTCTTTCGATTTTCCTTTTGATTCCCTTAATCCTTCAGGTGATTTTGCCTCACGCTTAAATGTCTTCATTGCTGAATAAATATGTTTTTTCTCCAGAATGTCATCAGTCAGCCCCGCTTCATTAAAGATTTTAACTGATTTCATACCTCTCTGTGCCTGAGCTATTGCTTTTTCTTTAAACGCAAGAATGCGTGTCCACTATATGGGGTACATTTTATTTTCCATGTGCTGTATTTTATATTTGGAATCAAGACACTTAAAGTCGAGACAGAATAGACTTGCAAAATGTATCTTAAAAGGGCAAAATATACTCGTATTATTTCATTGATTATTAAAGGTAAGAAAGAAGGATAGATATGGGACACGAACTTACTAAGAATGATATCAAAAAGATGGAAGAAGAGATTGAGTACAGGATACATGAGGTAAGAAAGGCTGCACTTGATGATGTCAAGGAGACAAGGGCTCAGGGGGATTTAAGTGAGAATTTCGAGTATCATGCAGCGAAAAGATTTAAGAATAAGAATGAAAGCAGAATAAGATATCTGCAGAGAACGATTAAGAATGCGACTGTTATTGATGATTCATCAGCAGATGATGAGGTTGGCGTTAATAATACGGTTGAGGTATTGTATGAGGATGATGAAAGCACTGAGACTATTAAGATTGTTACTACAATCAGGGCTGATTCGTTAAGCGGTATGATCAGTATAGAGTCGCCCCTTGGCAAGGCACTTCTTGGACATAAGAAGGGTGACAGGGTTCTTGTACAGGTTAATCCACAGGTTGAATATTATGTTGTTATAAAAGATATATCTAATACTGATGATTCTGATGATAACATAACAAGTTATTAATAAAATATAAAATATATATTATTAGGTTGACATGATAGCGGCATACTTATATAATCTTAATATACATTTGTTTGTGTAAGATTATTATAAGGGGTGCCGCTTTTGCAGTTTAATAAAGCACAGATTCAGGCTATACAACATAATAAAGGACCGTGTATGGTAATTGCAGGACCAGGTTCTGGAAAGACTACGGTTCTTACACACAGGGTAAGGTATCTTATCGACAGATGCGGGGTCAAGCCGTCTGATATTCTTGTTATTACATTTACTAAGGCTGCAGCAGAGCAGATGAAGTTTAAGTTTAAGGGGCTGTCAGAAGGTAGAAGTTCAGCAGTAACATTTGGCACATTTCATGCAGTATTTTTTACCATACTTAAGGCAGCATATAATTATTCTGCACGCTGCATTATTACGCCACAGGTACAGCATGAATTCGTGAAAGACCAGATACACAGGCTTGAATTGGAGTATGATGATGAGAAGGAAGCTGTAGATGGTGTTTTATCTGAGATAAGCCGTGTTAAGGGTGAGGCTGTTAATATAGATGAATATGAGAGCAGATGCATTCCGCCACAGAGCTTCAGAATAATATACATGGCTTATGATGATATGCTTGTAAGAAAGCATCTGATTGATTTTGATGACATGATTGTACAGTGCCGCGAGCTTCTGATGCAGAGAGAAGATTACAGGAGGGCGTGGCAGAATAAATATAAGTACATTCTGATAGATGAATTTCAGGATATTAATAAGGCACAGTTTGATGTTGTGAGGATTCTTGCTGATGAATACAGAAATCTTTTTGTGGTGGGGGATGATGACCAGAGTATATATGGATTCAGGGGTTCTGCTCCACAGATAATGTTAGATTTCAATAAGTATTATAGTGATGCAGTGAGAATTGACATGTGTATTAATTACAGGTCAACGGGCAATATTGTGTTTGTTTCAAGGGCTGTAGCAGAGGAGAATGAGCATCGTTATTATAAAGATATAACGACGTACAATTCACAAGGAGATACTGTGTCTGTATATGAATTTAACAGTCTGAATGATGAGAAAGCATTTCTTGTATCAGAGATAAGAAGACTGATTGATACTGGAATAGCTGCTGATGACATTGCTGTGTTATCAAGAACTAATGTAATTGGGAATATGTATATGTCAAGGCTTGAAAGTGATGGAATTCCATGCTGCGATTATTCGGTAGTACAGGATATATATGAGCACTGGATAAGTAAGGATATTCTTACATATATAAGGATAGCACTTGGCAGCAGGGAAAGAATAGATTTTCTGCGGATTATTAATAAGCCGCTCCGATATATAAGCCGTTCATATATTACACAGCCGGCAGATATTAATGCATTGAAGAGAGGCTATGAGGGGAATGAACAGATGAGTAAACAGGTAGAAAAGCTGGTGTCTGATATTAATATGATAAGAAGTATGCCTCCATTTGCAGCTGTTAATTATATAAGAAAGGGTGTTGGTTATGATGAGTATATAAGGAATTATATATATGAACACAAGGCTGATAAGGAAGAATTATATAATGTGCTTGATGAACTGGCACACAGGGCTTCACAGTATATGAGTCTGTCACAATGGCTTGATGGTATTGCAGAATACATCAGGCAGTGCGATAAAGACAGACAGAATAATACAGCAGACGGTGTGCATATGATTACAATGCACGGCTCTAAAGGTCTTGAATATAAGATTGTACTGGTAATGGATGTCTGTGAGGGGATAATACCGTATAATAAGTCGATTTTAGATGAGCAGATTGAAGAGGAGAGGAGACTCTTTTATGTTGCGATGACGAGGGCAAAAGAAAAGTTGTATCTTCTGTACCCCAAGCAGAGGTACAACAAAGATACAACCCGTTCACGCTTTATAGAAGAGCTTCTTACTGCTCGTTATCCTCTTCTTCGTACAGATCTTCATACTCCATAGCATCTAATTCTTCGTCAAATGCTTCAGATACAAGCTCATATTCTTCATCAGATTCAATATTCTCAAGTACAGGTTCGTTGTCGCCTTCAACCTTGTATCTGTAAAGATATACCTCATCGTTGTCTGCAGCTTCACCCTCAAGTGGAAGAAGTGCGATATAGTCGTTATCTCCAGCAGGGAATATGCGTATTATTGCACATTCACATTCTGTGTTATCGTCAAGCATAAGAGTTACTGTGTTATATTCCTGATTATTATTCTCCATAATGTCTCCGTTCTGCCAGTAATGGCTTTAGTATTTTCTCTACTCTAACAAATATTATGTATAAAAGCAATGAAAATAAAGAAAAAACACTTGCCATTTTATTATGTAAGGTGTATATTATGCATAAGTTAATAATTTAAGTCAAAGGGGACGATTTTAGCAACAACGCTAGGATTGTCCCCTTTTTGGTTAAATTAATAGCATTTACAACGAATATTATAATCTGGAGGTTCACGCCATGGATAAAATCGATAAGAAGATAATTACATTATTACAGCAGAATGCAAGAATGCCATTAAAGGCACTCGCCGAGAATGTTTTCCTTTCATCACCGGCTGTTTCAGCAAGAATTGAGAGACTTGAGAAGGAAGAGATTATTGAAGGATATGAAGTTAAGATTAATCAGTTAAAGCTGGGATATCATATAACAGCATTTATTAATCTTGAAGTTGCTCCTGTGCAGAAACCGGATTTCTATCCATTTATCAAGTCATGCCCTAATGTTGTTGAATGTAACTGTGTAACAGGCAATTATTCAATGCTATTAAAAGTTATGTTCCCAAGTACCATGGAACTTGATACATTTATCGGCCAGCTTCAGAAGTTCGGAAGAACAAGTACACAGATTGTGTTCTCAACACCTGTTGCTCCAAGAGGTATTGATGTTAATCAGGAGATGCCTACAGATAATTAAATTCATCAAAAGTTCATAATTATTTAACCTATTAACACTGTCAGACACTTGCTGTTCTGACAGTGTTTTTGTTATAATTATTTGAGTTTAAATTTCGTATTACGAGGAGGTATTATGAGTAAAGCTTCAGATATATTAGATAATGTAAGTAAGGTGATTGTGGGTAAGAGAAATGTTTCAGAACTGGTCCTTACAAGTATTATTGCTGGTGGACATGTTCTTCTAGAAGATGTTCCAGGAACCGGTAAGACTATGATGGCGAAAGCATTTGCAAAGAGCATTGATGGACAATTTTCAAGAATTCAGTTTACACCAGATCTGCTTCCTTCAGATATTACAGGTGTGCATGTGTTTAACCAGAAAGAGGGTGAATTCGTATTCAGAAGAGGTCCAGTATTCGCTAATGTTATTCTTGCAGATGAGATTAACAGGGCAACACCTAGAACACAGTCAGCATTGCTTGAATGTATGGAGGAACATCAGGTTACTGTGGATGGTGAATATTCTAAGTTAGAAGAACCATTTGTTGTAATTGCAACACAGAATCCTATTGAGACAGCAGGAACTTATCAGCTTCCTGAGGCACAGCTTGACAGATTCCTTATGAAGATTAACATGGGTTATCCAGAGAAAGATGATGAGGTACTTATTCTTAACAGATTCTTAAAAGAAGATCCTTCTAAAGAACTTTCAACAGTTGCAACATGTGAGGATATTGCTGTAATGAAGGAAGAAGCGAAAAATGTATATGTTCACCCGGTGCTTATTGATTATATTGTTGAACTGGCAAGGATGACAAGACAGCAGGATAATGTATCAATCGGTGTAAGCCCGAGAGGAACTCTTGGTATGCTCAATGCGGCGAGAGCATATGCGTATGTTGCAGGCAGAGATTATGTTGTACCAGAGGATATCAAGATACTTGCACCTGTAGTATGGGCACACAGAATTGTGTTACAGACAGGTTACATGAATATGGATAATAAAGAACAGATTATAGAACATGTTGTTAATAACACAGCAGTTCCTACTGAAGATTGGAAAAGATAATGAATGTATTATTGATGCTTATTGGTGTACTTATAGTATATCTGGCAATTAAGCTTGTATTTCGTTATAACTGGAATAAGGGGCTGGGTGTCGCTCTTGAATTTGAGAAAAAGCATGTTGTAAATGGCGAAACAGTTAATGTTGTTGAGGTTATATCCAACGAAAAACGTCTGCCGCTGCCATGTGTGAATCTTAAGTTTCAGGTGGACAGGGAACTTGAATTTCCTGGAACAGATACTAATTCAAGTGTATCGGACTTTACATACCGCAATGATGTGTTCTCATTTCTGGCTAATCAGAGAATTACAAGAAGAATTCCTGTTAAATGCAATCACAGAGGTGTGTTCAGAATATCAGGAGTACAGCTTACATTTGCCGGACCATTTATGAATGAGATTAATGTCCTCAAAGTGGATAGTAACTGTGAGATAACAGTCTACCCAAAGACTGTGAATAGTAAGAGATTCAGCTTTATAAAAAGCAGAATATCAGGAGAAGCAGAACGTAAGAAATATATGCTTGAAGATCCATTTGTGTTCAGGGGAATAAGAGATTATACAAGCAACGACAGCCTAAAGAATGTGAACTGGAAGGCAACAGCGAGAACAGGTAATCTGTGTGTTAATGAATATAATGAGTCAGTCAGCCGTAATGTATGTATTCTTCTTAATCTTGAGGATGATGGAATGCTTACATATGATTCGGTTAATGAAGAAGCAATAAGTCTTGCAGCTTCTGTGGCGGAAGAATTCATCAGACAGGGAATAAATGTCTCTCTTATTAGTAATGCATGTGATGTTGACACAAAGGAAGCAGTTGGTATAAGAGAAGGAGCAGGAGTTGGACATCTTGGAAGTATTAATACTGTACTTGCAAGAATGGATTTAAAGCTTGGAAAAGAAGAGTTTGCAGAGCTTATTAACAGAACATTTATAGAAAATGTTTCTGTCCAGAGTAGTGACAACAGTGTATATGTTGTTATATCAGCGAGCAGAAGAAAGAAGCTGCAGCAGACTATGCAGAAGTTTGAGAAAAAGTATGGACAGGTTATATGGATTGTTCCATATATGACTGGTGGAGAATACAGCCTTGATTATTGTGGTATCAGACCAGAGGGCTGGGAAGTGAAATAAGTTTATCAGGAGATAACATATGAATGAGTCGGGACAAGTTTATAAGTATAATAAACTGAGAACAATAAGAACATTGACAGATATAATAAGCCAGTGTATTGTAGCGTTCGCATTTTCTGCATTTGTTATATTGGGACTTACGAATAAATCTGACAGTTATATTATTGCAACACTGCTTATGGCAGTTCCGGTTATTATAACTTATGTGGTAAGAAAGAATATACATAAGAATTTTCTATTTATGCTGATTCATGCTGCTTTGCTTATAACAGCCATTATAATTGGTAATGGAGATGCAGAGTCTACAGCATATTTTGTAAGTGTACTTGCTGTGTGTATAAGGTCTGTAAGCATAAGAGTGGCTAATGCAAGAAAAACTGAATATATGAATGAACCGCTTTATGGGAATCAGTTTGCTGATGTGACTCAGGAAGACAAGAAAGCTGCCTTGCAGGCAGGAGAGAGAATGTCACCTCTGTATTGTCTGGTTATGGTCGCAGGAAGTCTTTATGGCGGTTCAGCAGGCAACAGACTGCTTGTTAACTATGAAACAGTATTATTTGTGCTGTTTGTTCTGCTTGCTTTTCTTGCTAACCAGTTAAAAGAGCTTAATTCTCTGTTTATAAGTAATGCTGGCAAATCAGAATTTCCTGCTGAGAGAATTACAGGAATTAACATGATAATGGTCATGGTTGTGTCAGGGCTTATGATTCTTGGCATGATTCTGTTCTATAGTGGGGATTATGGCAATATATTTACACTGATTGGTTCAGGTTTTGCAGCAGTTATAAGGATAGTGCTGAAGCTGTTCTTAAGACTTATAAGAGAGAAAGAAGAAGTCTCTACGATGCCCGAAGATTCCGTGAATCCAGTCACTGATGATGATGTGGTAAAGGGAGATAACGACCCCGCATTTACTGATAATCCTGTTATGAGTGCATTATTTACAGCATTTGCAATAGTTCTTGTAATTGCACTTGTTGTATTTATTGTCTATATGATTATAAGATATGCCAAGAATTTCAAAAAGTCACAGGATAATAATGGGGATGAGATTGAATTCATTGGCAATGACAGAAGAACAGAAGCAAGGATAAAGAGACGTCAGAGAGCAGAAGAAGCTAAGAATATGCCTGTTAATATGCAGTACAGGAAGGCATTCAGAAAAGCAGCAATAAAATCATCAAAGGCAGCCATGGATTCGGATGGTAAGTCACTTGAAAATATGCAGCCACAGGATATAACAATAAACAGAATAACTGACGATGCTGATGCTGCAGACAGAATTACAGCAAGTTATGAGAAAGCAAGATATTCTGATAAGAATATTTCCAAAGAAGAACTTGAATTTATGCTTGACTTTATAAAAAATGACAAGTATAATAAGCATACATAATAAGTAAATGCTGTGAAGAGGACTATTAGATAGGAACCAGAGTCAGAGAACTGCCGGGTGGTGCGAGGCAGTCGAAGGAACTTATTGAACTCGCCTTGGAGCTGCTACCTGAAATCATTATGAGAAGTAGGAGTAGCCGGAAGCCAACCGTTATAGTGGACAGAATATAATGCAATACATTTGTTGTACGTATTCAGTGAGTGCATAGCATAGCTATGAAGAAGAGTGGTAACGCGTGAGATTTATCTTTCGTCTCTTTGGGTAGAATTGCCCATGGACGAAAGATTTTTTTATGCTTATCTTTAAGAAAGCCTTTACTTATTAACAATACATATTTATATTTTCAGGAGGTTTTAGAAATGTTTGATTACAGACAGTATGAAAGAGGCTATTTTATGCCACCAGTTAAGTGCAATGACTGGGTTAACAAAGAGTATGTTGATAAGGCACCAATCTGGTGTTCGGTTGATTTAAGAGATGGTAACCAGGCTCTTGTTGAACCTATGAGTCTAGATGAAAAACTTGAATTCTTCCAGATGTTAGTTGAAGTCGGATTTAAGGAAATTGAGATTGGTTTCCCTGCAGCTTCTGAGACAGAATATGAATTCTGTCGTACACTTATTGAGAAGAACATGATTCCTGATGATGTTACAATCCAGGTTCTTACCCAGGCAAGACCACATATTATTAAGAAGACATTTGAAGCTGTAAAGGGTGCTCCAAGAGCAATCGTTCATGTATATAATTCTACTTCATTAGCACAGAGAGAACAGGTATTCAAGAAGTCTAAGGAAGAAGTTAAGCAGATTGCTATTGAAGGTGCTAAGTTATTAAAGGAACTTGCTGAAGCTGATGGAGGAAACTTCCTTTTTGAATACAGTCCAGAGAGCTTTACAGGAACAGAACCAGAGTATGCACTTGAGGTATGCAACGCTGTTGTTGATATCTGGCAGCCAACTCCTGATAAGAAATGTATCATCAATCTTCCTGCTACAGTAGAAATGTCGCTTCCACATGTATTTGCAAGCCAGATTGAATATATGTCTAAATACATGCACAACAGAGAAAATGTTATTATTTCTCTTCATCCACATAATGACCGTTCGACAGGTGTTGCTGATGCAGAGTTAGGACTTCTTGCAGGAGCAGATAGAATTGAGGGAACACTTTTTGGTAATGGTGAGAGAACAGGTAATGTAGATATTATTACACTTGCGATGAATATGTATATGCAGGGTGTTAATCCTGAACTCAATCTTTCTGATATGCCACATCTTGCAGAAGTATTTGAAAGACTTACACAGATGAAGATTGATGACCGTCATCCATGGTGTGGTAAGCTTGTTTTTGCAGCTTTCTCAGGTTCACATCAGGATGCTATATCTAAGGGAATGCATTACAGAATTGAAAATGATCCTAATAAATGGACAGTTCCATATCTTCCAATTAATCCAGAAGATGTAGGACGTACATATGATTCAGATGTTATAAGAATTAATAGCCAGTCTGGTAAGGGTGGTGTTGCTTATGTTCTTGAACATAACTATGGAATGGTTGTTCCTAAGGCTATGAGAGAAGATCTGGGTTATGCTGTTAAAGACGTATCGGATGTTAATCATAAGGAGCTTTCAGCAGATGAAGTTCTTGAAATATTTGAGAAGAGATATAAGAAATACACACCAGTATTCAAGATTTCTGAAGTACATTTCAAGCAGATTAATGGAATACAGACAGTCGTAACTATTAATGAGAATGGTGAGAAGTACAATGTTGAAGATGGTGGTAATGGTCGTCTTGATGCTGTAAGTAATGCTCTTGCCAGCCACTTTGGAAAGCCTTGCGATATCTTCTGTTATGAAGAACATTCATTAAAGAAGGGCTCTGATTCTAGTGCCATTGCATATGTTGGTATTACAGGAGAGGATGGAAAGAATTACTTTGGTATTGGTATTGACCATGATATCATCAGAGCTTCTATTGATGCGTTAGAGTCAGCCATGAACAGAAGTCTTGAAGCTTAATATATTATTTAATTGAATAATCTGTAATAGTACCCATGTCCTTAACGTATACTAGAATGATAACGATTAAGGAACATGGGTTGTTTTATTTATGTAGAATTAAAAAATCCCCCTCAAAGGGGGAAGCGGTACTATAGTACTAATGCTATTATACGCTTGTGGGGAGAAAATATAGTTAAAGGGGTAAAACTATTGATTCAAACATTTCGGAGGGATGGTAATGTTTTTAAGAAAACGATTAAGTAGTTTGAGTGCAAAGTCGAAGAAAATTATTAGTGGTGTTCTTGTTGCAGTAATGGTTGCTGGTTCTGTGATTGCGGGAACTTCATTAAAGGCTGGGGCATATTCTAAGACACAGGATGTACTTGATGAACTGTTAGGAGCAGCTAAGCCATATGGTGTGGTTGCAGATGAATTTAAGAACGCTAATCATAATCAGACATGTTTTGCAACCAATAATCTTGTCATAACAGACCAGTGGCTGAGTGCCTGGCTGGATATGAGTGTGGGAACAACTTATATCAGAAGTTTTGATAACACAGGTTCGGCTGAGGTGTTTATTGACAGGAATGCATTTAATAATCTTGTTCTAGGAACAGATTACGATTATGTTCCGACGGAGAACAAGTATTATATTAAAGGTGCTGACGGAAAAAGAACAGGGGCTGTCATTAACGTCAACAACTGTAAAGATACAATCAATGTTTATTATGCTGAAGATTATATGGACGTAACTGCAGCACTTGATAAGGTGTATGACAATTTTAAAGAATATGCAGATATTTCTGATGAAGAAGCTGACATCGTTATCAAAGCTAATGATGAGAAAAAGATTGATCTTTCATCATTTAAGGATAAGCAGATTGTAGTTGTTAATATGTATGCAAGTAATTATAAAGACTGGCAGGGCAATGAAGTATCAACTTATTATGGAGAAGGTCAGTTAAGTATAACTAATAAGGCTGATAGTCAGTTTGTTATTATGAATCTTTTAGGTGCAGATGGAGATGCAGAGGTTAAGAGATTCAGCATTAATGGAAAGAATTCAGGCGGATTAACAGATGTTGATATATCTGATACAGTAATATTTAATGCTGTAAATGTTTCAGGTAAGCTCAACATGGGGGAGATATGTGGTATAGTAGTTGCTCCAAGAGCAGATGTTACACTTACATCAACATGCAATGGAAGGGCAATTGCAAATACATTCGTTAATATTAATGGTCAGATGCATTTCATATCTGATTGCCAGCAGGAAGGTACAACAGCAAAGGAAACTGCTGCTGAGACAAAGGTTGATGAGTCCACAAAGGTTGCTGAAGAGACTAAGGTAAATGAGACAACAAAGGCAGCTGAAGAGACTAAGGTAAATGAGACAACAAAGGCAGCTGAAGAAACTAAGGAAAATGAGACAACAAAAGTTGTTGAAGAAACAAAGGTAAATGAGACAACAAAGGCAGTTGAAGAAACAAAGGTAAATGAGACAACAAAGGCAGCTGAAGAAACAAAGGTAAATGAGACAACAAAGGCAGTTGAAGAAACTACAGTAAGTGATACAACAAAGGCTGATGCAGTAATTAAAGCTGATGATACAACAAAAGCTGAAGAGTCGATAAAGACAGGGGATGCGACTAAGAAAGCTGATGATATATCAGGCACAGATGTTACTAAGAAGAGTGGCGAAGTTGCTGGAGATGAAGAACAGGTAACAGGAAAAGACGGAGTGGCAATTGATGGTTCAAGAGTAAGAAAGAATGGTGAAGTTGCTGCTAATGAAGAAGTTGTAAAGACAGGTGACAACAATCATGTCTGGGTATATGTTATAGTTCTTGTAGCAGCAGTTGTTATATTCGGAACAGTTATTGTTATAAGCAAGAAGAATAATAAAAAATAATATTTACTATTAATTATTATTAAGGCACAGCATATATTGTTGTGCCTTTTTTATTGGAGTGGTATTGAAGCACTCTGTTTTTTTATGCTATAATGCAATATGTATGAGTCAAAGTAGGCTCTGAACACAAAATACAGTGAAGAACAAGGAGATGGAAGTTTTATGAAACATTTGATACTTGCATCGGGTTCACCAAGACGAAGAGAATTAATGAGTCAGGTAGGACTTGATTTTACTGTTGTTACAAGTGATGCAGATGAGAATATTAAAGAGATGGAGCCGGAAGATTATGTAAGAGAATTATCTTCTGCTAAGGCACAGTCTGTATTAGAGCAATATGCAGATAAAGAGGATTCTGTAATTGTTATAGGTGCAGATACTATTGTTTACCATAAGGGAGAGATTCTTACCAAGCCTAAGAATGAAGATGATGCATTCAGAATACTTAAGTCTTTAGAAGGTCAGATACATCAGGTGTATACAGGTGTAACTATATGCAGTGCACATAAGAATGTAAGTTTTTATGAAAAGACTGATGTGTGGGTATATGATATGACTGATGAGGAAATCAGGGATTACATTAGCACAGGAGAGCCTATGGATAAGGCTGGTGCATATGGTATTCAGGGAAAATTCGCAGCATACATTAAGGGGATTGAAGGCGACTATAATAACGTTGTCGGTCTGCCTGTTGCAAGACTTGTACATGAGCTTAAAGTATTTTAAGGAGAAAACATATGGTTAAATTCGTAGCAAGTGATCTTGATGGGACACTGCTTCTTAACGGAGTACAGAGCATTGATGAATCGGCTATACAGTATATCAATAAACTTGTTGACAAAGGCGTTATATTCGCGCCAGCTAGTGGCAGGCAGATAACTAGTCTTAAGAGACTTTTTGGTGCTGTCAGTGATAAGCTTGCATATATTGCAGAGAATGGTGCTCTTGTGGAATACAAGGGTGAAACTATTGGAAAGACTGCGATGGATAGGAAGCTTGCGTTAGAGATAATTGAGGATGTAATTGAGCAGCCTAATTGTGAGGTGCTTGTATCAGGAGAACATACGGCATATATTAAGCCTAAGTCTGAAGAATATTATTACAGAATGACAAAAGTGGTCAATTATCATACTACATTAGTCGATAAGTTTACTGACATTGATGAGGATATATTAAAGATAGCTGTGTGTGATATGACAGGAATTAAGAACTCTAAAGAACATTTTATTAACAAATGGAGTGATAAGGCTTCAGTACTTGTATCAGGAGAACTTTACTTAGACCTTATGGATACTAATGTCAATAAGGGGAGAGGAATTGAACAGATACAGAAATATTTCAGCTTAAAACCTGAAGAATGTATGGCATTTGGTGATAATTATAATGATATCGCTATGTTGGATAAGGTATATTATTCATATGTTATGGAGAAAGCTGTAGAAGATGTTAAGAAACACGGGCGTTTCGTAACAGGATGGGTAGAAGGAACATTAAGAGAGCAATTTAAGGATATAAGATAAGGAGATTTAAGTTATGGATAAACATATTGATGAGTGTGCGAAGGTGTTTCTAAGAGATCAGAAACAGCTTTTCGATGAGCCTGTTGCATATGATTTAGAGGAGGCTAAGGAATTCTTAGAGGACTGTATGGCAGTATACTGCAAGGATATTAAAGAGTTAAGAGAAGTTATGGATGATGAAGGTATGGATGTATCTGATTTAAGCAATGATGAGCTTCTTGAGCAGTTAGAAGTATTCAAGCTTGATAATGGCAGATATTTCTTCGTGGAAGGATAGTACAGATGCGTATAAATGTTGTATGTGTAGGCAAGATTAAGGAAAAGTTTTATACCCAGGCAGTTGATGAGTATTCCAAGAGACTTTCAAGATATTGTAAGTTGGATATAGTTGAACTGGCTGATGAGAAAACACCGGATAATGCAAGTAATGTTGTCAATGAACAGATTAAGAATAAGGAAGGGGAGAGAATCCTTTCTGTCATTAAAGATGATGCTTATGTATGTGCACTTGCAATAGAAGGAAAAATGCTTGATTCTGTTGAACTTTCTGAGAAGATTGACAGACTTGGAATAGAAGGAACAAATAACATAACATTTGTAATAGGAGGCTCTTTGGGACTTGCAGATGCAGTACTTAAGAGAGCTGATTATAAGCTGAGTTTTTCAAGGATGACATTTCCACACCAGCTTATGAGAGTTATTCTTTTGGAACAGATATACAGGGCTTACAGGATTATGAAGAATGAGCCATATCACAAATAATTAAAGAGGATAGAATATGAAAAGAAGAAAAAAACCATTTATTATATTAGCAGTTATTCTTGTTGTAGTTTTATTGGTTGCAGGATATATTAAGTTCTTTAATGGACGTCTGATATATTTTACAACAGGAATGAAGAGCGGTGAGCTTATTAAGACAGCAGGACAGAAGATAACTTATACATGCGAGGCAGATATTCTCATGTCTGATGTGAAGAAGGAATATGAGGAAATGTTTGGCAGTAATATATGGAGAGAGAAAATTGGTGATGCTGATTTTGAAAGCTATATTAAGGACCAGATTAAGAGTAAGTTAATGCGCGTCAAGGCTATGAATGTTAAGGCTAAGGAACGCGGTGTTGTGCTTGGAAGAGAAGAAAAAGATTCTGTGGGTAAGGCTGTTGATGCATTTTACAATGAATTAACAGAATCGCAGATAAGCAGTACAGGAATAACTAAGGATAAACTGAATACAATGTTTACTGAATTTGCAATAGCACAGAAACTCTACGATGACCTTACTTCCAGCATGGATATTGAAGTAAGCGCAGATGAGGCAAGAGTTATTGATATCCAGTATATTGTATCAGATTCAGAGGAAAATATTAATAAGGCATATAATCTTGTGAATTCAGGAAGTTCATTCTTTGCTGTTGCCAAGGAATACAATGCGGATGGCGAATATGAGTACGAACTGAAACGTGGCGAGATGGATGCAGCATTTGAAAAAGCAGCATTCAATCTGTCTACTGGTGAGATGAGCAGTATAGTTGAGTCAGCAGGCAGATATTACATTATAAGATGTACATCGGATAATGATAAGGCTAAGACCGAGGTTAATAAGTCTGCAATTCTTGAAAAGAGAAAGTTAGAGCAGTTTAATACTGATTTTGAGAAATATGAAGCTGGTATATATATGGAATTTAATAATAGCGAATGGAAGAAATTAAGTATTCAGGATGCGTATACGTTGGGAAGCAGCTTTGAGGATACTTTCAATGCGTATTTTGGAAAGTAAAGAGGAGAGTAATTAATAATGGCAGCTAATAAATATGATGCTAACAGTATATCAATACTGGAGGGTCTTGAAGCGGTAAGAATGAGACCAGGTATGTATATTGGAAGTGTCGGAACAAAAGGTCTTAATCATCTTATATATGAGATTGCGGATAATTCAGTGGATGAACATCTTGCGGGTTTTTGTACACAGATAAATGTAACTCTTAATGATGATGGAACAGCAACTATCAAGGATAATGGACGAGGTATTCCTATCGGAATCCATCCTAAAGCCGGAATACCTGCGGTTGAGGTTGTATTTACAGTACTTCATGCAGGCGGCAAGTTCGGAGATGGCGGATATAAGATATCAGGAGGACTTCACGGCGTTGGTGCATCTGTAGTTAATGCACTTTCTGTATGGCTTGAGGTTGAGATAAGAGTTGATGGTGGTGTGTACAAGCAAAGATACGAGCGTGGAAAAGCAACAGCGCCGCTTGAAAAGATTGGTACATGCAGAAAAAATGATACTGGTACAACTGTTACATTTCTTCCTGATGGAGAAATATTTGAAAAGACTAGATTCAAAGCAGACGCGATAAAGAGCAGGCTTCATGAGACTGCATATCTTAATCCGGGGCTTACAATTGAGTTTGAAGATAAGAGAAAGGGCAGCGAGGATAAGGAAACTTTCCATGAGCCTGACGGACTTAAGGCATATATCAAAGACCTTAACAATGGCAAAGAGACAGTATGCGATATCGTCTACTTTAAGAAGAAGCAGGAAGATATTGAGGTTGAAGTAGCATTTCAGTTTGTTAATGAATTTGAGGAAAATATTCTTGGCTTCTGTAATAACATATACACTCAAGAGGGTGGAACGCATATTACAGGCTTTAAGACCAAGTTTACAATGATTATCAACCAGTATGCGAGAGAACTTGGCATCTTAAAGGATAAGGATGCGAACTTTACAGGTCTTGATGTAAGAAATGGTATGACTGCAGTTGTTGCAGTTAAGCACCCTGCACCAAGATTTGAGGGACAGACCAAGACCAAGCTTGATAATCCGGATGCTGGTACAGTTGTTGCAAATGTAACAGGAGACGAGGTACAGCTTTATTTCGACAGACATTTGGACGACCTTAACGCTGTAATTGCATGTGCTGAAAAATCTGCGAAGATACGAAAAGCAGAAGAAAAGGCTAAGACAAATATGCTTACAAAGCAGAAGTTCTCTATAGACAGCAACGGAAAGCTTGCCAACTGTGAGAGCAAGAATCCGGAGGAATGTGAGGTGTTCATTGTTGAGGGAGATTCAGCTGGAGGTTCAGCAAAGACTGCAAGAAACAGAAGAACTCAGGCAATTCTTCCAATCAGAGGTAAGATTCTTAATGTTGAAAAGGCAAGTATAGATAAGGTACTTGCCAATGCCGAGATTAAGACAATGATTAATTCATTCAACTGTGGATTTTTAGAGGGCTACGGCAATGACTTTGATATCAGCAGATTAAGATATAATAAGATTATTATCATGACTGATGCCGATGTGGATGGAGCACATATTGATACACTGCTTCTTACATTTTTCTACAGATTCATGCCTGAGCTTATTAATCAGGGACATGTATATATTGCTACACCACCTCTTTATAAGGTTGTTCCTAAGAAGGGCGAGGGTGAATATCTATATGATGACAAGGCACTTGAGGATTACAGAAAGAAGCATACTTCAGGAACATTTACACTTCAGAGATACAAAGGTCTTGGAGAGATGGATCCTGACCAGCTATGGGAGACAACTCTTAATCCTGAAACAAGAATTTTAAAGCAGGTTGAGATTGAGGACGCTAGGCTTGCAACTGAGGTTACAGCAATGCTTATGGGTACAGATGTACCACCTAGAAGAGAATTTATATATACGCATGCTAATGAAGCTGAGATTGATGCGTAAAAGCTAAAGGAGTAGAAAATGGCTGAGAAGATTATAAGGACTGAGTATTCTGAGGTTATGCAGAAGTCCTATATAGATTATTCCATGAGCGTTATTACAGCAAGAGCACTTCCTGATGTAAGGGACGGTTTAAAGCCGGTACAGAGAAGAGTGCTGTATGCCATGGACCAGTTGGGGCTTAATTACGACAAGCCTCACAGAAAGTCTGCACGTATCGTTGGTGATACAATGGGTAAATACCATCCACATGGTGACAGTTCAATATATGAGACACTCGTTGTACTTTCACAGGATTTTAAGAAGGGTATGGCTCTTGTTGACGGACACGGAAACTTCGGTTCTATCGAAGGTGACGGAGCTGCCGCTATGCGATATACAGAAGCTAAGTTAAAAAAGTTCACACAGGACGTATATCTTGCTGACCTTGATAAAAATGTTGTGGATTTCGTGCCTAACTTTGATGAGACAGAAAAAGAGCCTGAGGTTCTTCCTGTAAGAGTACCTAATCTGCTTGTAAATGGTGCAGATGGTATTGCGGTTGGTATGACAACTAATATCCCTCCACACAATCTTTCAGAGGTTGTTGATGCAGTATGTGCATATATGGATAATGAGGATATCACAACAGACGAGCTTATGCAGCTCTGCCCTGGGCCGGATTTTCCTACAGGTGGAATTGTAATTAATAAAAGCGAGCTTGGTGCAATATATGAGACTGGAACAGGTAAGATTAAGTTAAGAGGCAAGGTTGTATTTGAGCCTGCCAAGAACCGTTCTGAGAAGGACAAGCTTGTTATTACAGAGATTCCATATACAATGATTGGTGCTAACATAGGTAAATTTATATCTGATGTTGTAAGCCTTATTGAAACTAAGAAAACTACCGATATTGTCGACATTTCCAATGAATCTTCTAAGGAAGGAATAAGAATTGTCCTTGAACTTAAGAAGAACGCTGATGTCAAGAATCTTGAAAATCTTCTTTACAAGAAGACCAAGTTGGAAGATACATTTGGCGTAAATATGCTGGCTATCGTTGATGGAAGACCTGAGACCTTAGGTATTAAGGATATAATAAAACACCACATTAATTTCCAGTATGAGCTTGCTACAAGAAAGTACACAACACTTCTTGAAAAGGAGAAGGCTAACAGGGAGATTAAGGAAGGTCTTATAAGAGCATGTGATATTATTGACCTTATTATCGAGATATTACGAGGCAGTGCTAATCTTAAAATGGCTAAGGACTGCCTTGTCAATGGTAATGTCGAGGGAATCAAGTTTAAGTCAGAGCAGTCAAAAAAGCAGGCTGCAGGTCTTGATTTCACAGAGAGACAGGCTGGCGCAATATTAGAAATGCGTCTGTACAAGCTGATTGGCCTTGAAATTCTTAATCTTCAGAAGGAATATGATGAATGTGTCAAGAAGATTGAGAAGTATGAAAAGATACTTGGCAGCAGAAAAGAGATGGCTAAGGTTATCAAGTCTGACCTTCTTAATATTAAGAAGGAATATGGTGTTGCAAGAAGAACTGTAATTGAAGACGGAGAAGCTGCTGTATTTGAGGAAAAGAAGATTCCAGAGATGGAAGTTATGTTTATTATGGACAGATTCGGATATGCAAGAACCATTGATATGGCTGCATTTGAGAGAAATAAAGATGCTGTATTTAATGAGAACAAATATGTCATTCCGGTAATGAACACAGATAAAATCTGCATATTTACTGATACGGGAGACATGCACCAGTTAAAGATAAAGGATCTGCCATTCACTAAGTTCAGAGATAAAGGCACACCGATTGATAATCTGTGTAACTATGACAGCTCTAAGGAGATAATTGTGTACATTACTCCATTTGAACGACTTAAGAATCAGAAAATGCTTTTTGTCACAAGACAAGGAATGATGAAGCTTGTAGACAGCGAAGAATTCCAGGTTGCAAAGCGTACAGTTGCATGTACAAAATTAGCAGATGACGACAAGCTAATCGGAATGTATTCAACAGACGCAAGAGTAGAGATTTATTCCAAATTCTCGCTTGATGGTGAAATCAAGGAAGAAGAGGTTGTCGAGAGCAACCAGAATGTAATTGTACAGACAGAAAATGGAGTGTTCTTAAAATTTCCATTAACAGACATTCCAATGAAGAAGAAGAGTGCTGTTGGCGTAAGAGGAATCAAGCTTTCAAAAGATGATTATATAGAAGATGTATTTCTGCTTACAGAAGGTGACGAGTTCACAATGGAATATAAGGGCAAGAGTATCAGCTTTGCCAAGATGAAGACGGCACACAGGGATACTAAGGGAACTAAGATAAGAGTGTAATTATAACTTAACAGTTGTATGGTCGAAGAAGTGCTTCACACCATCACAACTAAGGTAAGCTGTCCTAGTGGCTGTAAATGCCGCCATATACAGAGTTTATAACGGTGCTGGAAATCAAACGCGCTTCGCTTGAACGAGATTTCCAGCACCGAACTTTTGTATATGGCGGCATAACACCCACACGGACAGCTTACAATTTAGTTGTGATGGTGTGAAGCACTTATTCGACATGACCACCCTTAAAAAAGTATATTTTTCTAAAATATAAATGGATAGTTAGTTAAATTGTTTTTGGGTTGGCGAGACTATATTTGAAAGAATAATTTGACCAGCGAGGTCACTTTGTTAGTCAGAATATGGTATGGGATTATCCATACCATTTTTTTATACTGGAGACATATGGCATGAATCAAAATCGACACTTCGCGGTGGTAGTGTCTGTGAGTTAAGCGTTAGCGACAACGGCATGTAAGCTTACCGTGTGGGTGTTAATGCCGCTATATACAAAAGTTCGGTGCAGGAAATCTCGTTCAAGCGAAGCGCGTTTGATTTCCTGCACCGTTATAAACTCTGTATATGGCGGCATTTACAGCCACTAGGTCAGCTTACCTAAAGTTGGCACTAATGCTTAACTCACAGACTGTACAACCCCGAAATACTCTTAATTCTCCTTCATATATTCATCATAAATAGCAATAACCTTATTCATAACCTCCGGACCAGGAGCGCCAAGAGTAAGTCTCTTATCTACACAAGTCTGAAGGCTGATAGCCTCGTAGATATCTTCATCAAATACAGGGCTTACAGCCTTGTATTCTTCAAGTGAAAGGTCATCAAGCGCAATATTTTTCTCAATGCACATAAGAACAAGCTGACCGACAATACCGTGGGCTTCTCTGAAAGGAACTCCCTTTTTAACAAGGTAGTCAGCAGCATCAGTAGCATTAGTGAAGCCGTTCTTTGCTGAAGCTTCCATTCTCTTGTTGTTGAACTTCATATTATCAATCATGCCCTTGAAAAGGCTGATGCAGCCTTTGGCTGTGTCAAATGCGTCAAATGATAATTCCTTATCTTCCTGCATATCTTTATTGTAAGCAAGAGGAATACCCTTCATTGTTGTAAGGAGACTCATAAGAGCACCATATACTCTGCCTGTCTTACCTCTTACAAGCTCTGCGATATCAGGGTTCTTCTTCTGAGGCATAATAGAGCTTCCTGTACTGAAAGCGTCATCAAGTTCTATGAATCTGTATTCATTGGAATTCCAGATGCATATTTCCTCAGAGAAACGGCTTAAATGCATCATGATAGTTGATAATGCAGATAAGAATTCAATAAGGTAATCTCTGTCAGAAACAGAATCCATGCTGTTGAGTGTTGGTCCGTAGAAACCGAGAAGAGAAGCAGTAAGTTCTCTGTCTAATGGATAAGTTGTTCCTGCAAGTGCGCCTGCACCAAGAGGACAGTAGTTCATTCTTTCATATATATCGTGAAGTCTGCTTCTGTCGCGCTTGAACATTTCGAAATATGCTCCGAAATGATGGGCAACAGTAACAGGCTGTGCCTTCTGAAGATGAGTAAATCCAGGCATAAATGTATGAGTATTCTCTTTCATGATTCTTAAGATAACAGCCATAAGCTCTTTAAGCTCAGCATCAGTATTAAGAACTTCCTGCCTTGTGAAAAGTCTCATATCAAGAGCAACCTGGTCATTTCTGCTTCGTCCTGTGTGAAGTCTCTTTCCGGCATCACCGATTCTCTCAATAAGAGTAGCCTCCATAAATGTATGGATATCCTCGTATTCATCAGTGATTTCAAGCTTTCCTGATTCAATATCAGCAAGAATGCCCTTAAGACCTTCTACAATCTGCTCACTTTCGCTTTCAGGAATAATTCCCTGCTTGCCAAGCATAGTAGCATGCGCAATGCTTCCTTCAATATCCTGCTTATAGAACTTCTGGTCAAATGAAATTGATGCGTTGAAGTTGTTAACAAGCTCATTAGTTTCTTTGGTGAATCGTCCACCCCATAATTTCATTTATAAATCCTCCTTGGTTTCATTGTCTTTTAAATTATAATCTGATGTATCATCTTCGAAATCCGGAGATTCGAGATTATCAAAATCATTCATTTCATCAAGAATAGTTTTTTGTATATTCTTATTAAGGAAATTGTCGTCCTCATTATCAGAATGAGCTTCTGCAACATATTCTATAACAGGAAGTTCAAGATACTTTCTGATGAAAATAGGCCAGTTATAAGTATGTATTCTGCCGTTCCTTATAAGACGGGCAGACACATATATGCCAATCAATATAATAATGCTAAATGCAGTTAAAACGCAACCCAATATTAAATTGTGTGGAACATACCTTAATTCAAGTGAGTGTGTTCCGGCTGGAACATCAACACATAACAAAGCGTTCTTCCATACAAATGTATCTACACGTTTGCCATCAACATATACAGACCATCCGGCATCGTGCGGAATAGAAAACAGAACAGTCTTGTCAGAAGATAAGCTGATTGATCCTTTAAAATGAGTATCTGTATATGAATCAACCTGATAACTTTCTGCATTGAGAATATTGTAAGCCTTGATTAACTTATCAGAATCAAGCATATAAGCAGTAAGATTCATACCTGTTTCGGCGGTAACTTCCACTGTGTCAGATTTTGTGACATAACCTACATCAATAATTCTGTTATTACTCTTTAAGTTACTGTAAGAATAAGATTTGTCTGAATTATTAAGCGTTACGGTTATGTAATCAACGGACTGGTTGGCAGCTATAAGATACAAATGTCCATCTTTTTGTGGCTTTATAGTACACTCTGATTCGTTAGGAAATTCATCAACTACAGTGAATACATCACTTATCCCTGTCATATTCTGAATCATAAGATTCTGGTTTTCAATACCGTTATTGGCAGTCATGAAATTCATTTTGGAAGCAGACTGTTCATTAATAGCAAATCCTATCGGAAGAGTATAATTATTTTTATATATGAACTCACCGTCACTTCCTGTATAGTAGCTTCTTAAATTACTTTCTGCAAGAAGCTTGTTGCTTATGGTATATTTAACAGAGAATATCATATCAGTTACTTCTGTGAGACCATTGCATCCATATGCATTGGTTGAATTCTCTAAACCAAGATAATTGAATAGTTTTGACATACTTGCATTACATGTAGAAGAAAATGTGGATACAGTTTTGTAATTATGCCATGCACCATCATTTTTGGTTCTTGCACCAAAAAGCTTGTCCATACGGTAAAATGAATCGTCATTATCAGCAACTGTTTTAGTAACAGTCTTTACTGCATCATAATCAAGAAGATATGATGTACGGCTCGTTGTACCGATACCTGTCGAATCCATATTAAGAGTACATTCTATGATTGATACAGAAAATGTGAGCAGAAGTACAAGTGGTATTTTAAGCTTTGCATTATTGTTAATAAATATAAGAAGAGCATATAACAATATGAATATTCCACTTACATATGCAATCTTGAATGAATAAGAACTTCCCTCAGCCATAAATAGTTGTTCAAAAAGAACAAGAAGACCAATTGAAATCCATAATGAAGTACCAATTTGTTTATTAGATAACTCTTTTATATTATATACAGCCTCAAAACACATAGTAAGAACAAAAAATATGTAGATAAAAGACTGTCTGCATGGAAGACTGTTTGGAAAATGCAGTCCGTGCCATATATAATTAGGTATATTGAGGTTAAATGCTGTTAAGAAAATCAGAAGAATTATACATTTTCCGATTTTTTCACGGGCATTGATTTTTTTGCACATAACATAGAGCGGAATAAGCAAAAATACAGCAACACCACAATATATGTTAGGAAAATGTTCAAGTCCGAGATGGACAGGAACATTAATAAGCTGCCTTGTAAGCATTGAAAGTATACTGAAATATGATTTTAACTGTGCAGGAAATGAAGTGTCACTTGATGCAGATAAAGAAAATGTATAAAATTCCGGCAGTAAAAGGCAGGCACCAAGTCCGCCTGCGAGGAGTGAATATATACAGAAATTAATGAATTTCTTTACATATTGTAATATGCTTACCGGACCATTATATGAAATCATAAGTACGATAAAGTAAATAACAACAGAAATACATACCATGATTGAAATATAATAGTTGGTAAATATACATAATCCCAGTGTTACACAGTAGAAGATACATTTATTTTCATTAACAAGTCTTTCAAGACCAAGCATTATAAGTGGTAATAATATTACGCAGTCAAGCCACATGATGTTCCAGCTGTATGCTGCAATGAATCCGGACATTCCATAGAACATGCCAAACAGGGCAGCTACACAGTTTTTAGTATCGAAATGTCTGGTTATGTAATATGTTATTGCAAGACTGCTGCCGGCAATTTTTAATATGATAAGGGAATTCATAATCTCAATCATATATTTCTGCGGAAATAACACAATAAACCAGTTCGCGGGACTGGCAAGATAATACGCATATAATGATGTAAAGTTGGTTCCCATACCAATATCCCATGAATAGGTAAGACTTTCACCATTCCTTATCTTGTGCCACAATTCCGAAAAGAAAGGGGCATACTGGTGATACATGTCTGATCTTAGATAGCAGTCGCTTCCCCATGGAAATATTTCCCGGGTATAATAGAGTGCTGCCATCATAATTAAAGGAAGCACAAATGCTATTACATAAGTCAGATTAGAATTAAGAATTGATTTCTTTGAAGATGTCATGGCTTTCCTCCCTTAGCCGATAATAGTAACATTTTACCAAAGAACGAAAAAAGTGTAAACAATTATAGTTAAATTAGACTTGTATTCGATAGGACAATTTTGTAAAATAGAAAGGTACGCAAAAGGGATTTCCTTAGGGTAATACTTAAGGAGAGTGTACATGGATTACAAGCAATTATATAAGAAACACAAAAAAGCTGTACAATACACAATATGTGCAGTTTTTATAATGATAGCAGGTGTTATATATCTGGCTGGAAGAAAGAATATGTCTGCGTCTGAGGACACATTTGCAGATAAGGGTGTCTTAAAAGGTACAGAAGAAGTGAGTGGTACTGATTATGAAACATTAGTCAGTGACATATATGTGTATATATGCGGACATGTTAATTCACCAGGGGTTGTTAAGTGTCAAAGCGGCATGAGATTATATGAGGCAGTTGAACTGGCGGGAGGGGCTGATGATTCTGCTGATATGTCTTTAGTAAATCTGGCAGAACCGGTTAATGATGGGGAACGTATATATATACCATCATATGGTGAAGATATACCTGTTATGGAAGAAGAGACAAAGGGGCTTATTAATATTAATAAGGCAACGGCTGAGGAACTGATGACGCTTCCGGGGATAGGAAGTTCAAGGGCAGCAGATATAGTAAGTTACAGGACAGATAATGGCAGATTTCAGACCATAGAAGATATTATGAAAGTATCTGGAATTAAGGAAGCTGCATTTAACAAGATAAGGAATTACATATGCGTATGATGAAGGCATATTGGTGAAAAGTAAAAGGAGTAGATTATGGCAGGCAGAGTTTTGGTTGTTGATGATGAGAAAATGATTGTTAAGGGACTTAAGTTCAGTCTTATGCAGGATTATAGTGTTGTAGACTGTGCTTATGACGGAGAGGAAGCCCTTGAATATGCTAAGAACAATGAATATGACATAATCCTTCTTGATATAATGCTTCCTAAGCTTGATGGATTGTCAGTATGCCAGCAGATAAGAGAATTCTCAGATGTTCCTATTATTATGCTTACAGCCAAAGGCGATGATATGGATAAAATCCTTGGACTTGAGTATGGTGCAGATGATTATATTACCAAGCCATTTAACATTCTTGAGGTTAAAGCGAGAATGAAAGCAATCTTAAGAAGAAATGCAGTTACAGAAAAGAAGGTCGCAAAGAGTAATGTAATTAATGCAGGTGATATGAAGATAGACTGTGACAGCCGTAATCTTTATATTGCGGGAAGACCGATTAATCTTACAGCCAAGGAGTTCGACCTTCTTGAACTGTTGGCAGTTAATCCTGGCAAGGTATACAGCAGGGATAACCTTCTTAAAGCTGTTTGGGGACAGGATTATTCAGGCGATGGCAGAACAGTGGATGTCCATATGAGAAGACTTCGTGAGAAGATTGAAGATAATCCAAGTGAACCAAAGTATGTTCACACTAAGTGGGGAGTAGGTTACTATTTTAATGTTTAATAAAAATAAGAAAAGAAATGACCATAGAAGAATCTTTTTTGACAGGGGATTTGAGTCTTTTTTTAGGTTCATTAATAAATATTCAACAAGACAGTTTGCGGTTGCTGCAGTTATAATTGCGGCGGCCGTAATCAGTACATTTGAAGGATTTGAATATATATACAAGGAGTCTGTAATTACAAGACAGACAGCTATAATACAGAATGAAGCTGTTCTTATTGCAGCAGAGTATTCTAATTATGAGAGCCTTGATGCTGCTGAGAATAATAATATGAACAGCAGACTCAGCAGTTATTCAGCACTTAACCAGATAAGAATAAGAGTGGTTGATCTTAATTATATTATCAGTGTTGATACTTATGCGATTGATACGAATAAGACAATTCTTAATTCAAGAGTATTCGATATATTCAGTAATCATAAGAACAGTTCAGGATATGACAAGAAAACCGGCAATATACAGGCTGCAGTTCCTGTATACAATGATTCAGGCACATTTATAGCTGTTCTTATTGCAGATCTTGATTATACAGAGATTGATGCAATGTTTCATGATGTTAACGGACAGAATAATAATATCAAAGTCGTTATCATAACAATATGCCTGGTAGTACTTATTATAGGGATATATTTACTTAACAGACCGGTAAAGCGTGTGCTTGATATTGTTTCTAATGTAAGTGCAGGACACACTGATGAGCGGATTCCTGTTAAAGGTTATACAGAGATACGTGAGATAGCTGATGATTTTAATAACATTATGGACAGGGCTAATGAGACAGACCAGTCCAGAGCAGAATTTGTATCTAATGTGTCACATGAATTAAAGACTCCTATTACGTCAATCAAAGTGCTTGCAGAGTCACTTAATACTCAGGAGAATGTTCCTTTAGAGGTGTATCAGGAATTCATGCAGGATATTGTAAGTGAGATTGACAGGGAAAGTAAGATTATTGAAGATCTTCTTACACTTGTAAGAATGGACAAGTCAGCAGCAACACTTAATATTTCATCTGTTAATATGAATGAGTTGCTTGAGATGACACTCAAGAGGCTTAAGCCATTGGCACAGAAAAAGAATATTGAACTGCTTTTTGAAAGTTTCAGACCGGTTGTTGCGCAGATTGATGAAGTCAAGATGACACAGGTTATATCCAACCTTGTTGAGAATTCTATCAAATACAATGTGGAAGATGGATGGGTACATGTTTCACTGAATGCAGACTATCAATATTTCTATATAAGAGTTGAAGATTCAGGAATAGGAATACCGGAAAAAAGCATTAATAAGATTTTTGAGAGATTTTACAGGGTTGACAAGGCAAGATCCCGTGAAACAGGCGGAACAGGACTTGGACTTGCAATCGTGAAGAATATTATTCTCATGCATCATGGTACAATCAAGGTTCACAGTGAAGAAAATATCGGAACAACATTTACAATGAGAATACCGCTTAATTATGTTGACAGCCAGCAGTAATGCAGACAGAAGTATGCCGGTGTAATGATTATAAGCCGTTAAGAATTACAAGATAAAAAGGAGGCAGTTATGATGGGACATATAAGGAAAGCTATTATGAAATTAACATTCGTTATAATTGTTATTTCAGTCACATTTATAACTGTTTCATGTTCTTCGCAGAAGGAAGGAACTGCATATTCTGTATATTATCTTAATGAAGATGGAACATCACTAACTGAAGGCAGGGTGTACATTGAAAGTCAGGATGCTGTTTCTGTTGCAAATGAACTTATTGAAAAAATGAATGTGGCAAAAGGCAGGCATACAAGCATAATTAAGCCAGTGTATGTATCGCAGCCGGCGGTTGAAATTAATGGAATATATGCAGATGTCTATTATGACAGCTCTTATTATGGAATGAAACCAAGTACTGAAGTACTTTACAGGGCAGCAGTTGTAAAAGAATTGTCACAGATAAGTGATGTTCTGTATGTAAGATTTTATGTTGATGGTAAGGATGCTGTGTATGAAGATGGAACAATCATAGGAAATATGAGTGCAGAGGATTTCGTTGATACACAGGAAGGGGATATTGCAGATGTGAAGTGGAAAACAATTAATCTGTATTTCGCTAATAAATCTGGTGATGCTCTTGTAAAGAACAGTCAGAGAATCTGTTATAACAAGAATGTATCTGTAGAGAAGGTTGTTGTAGAACAGCTTATCAAAGGAACAAGTGAAGCAGGATGTTATCAGAGTATACCATCAAGCACCAAGCTTCTCAGCATATCAGTTGTAGACAAAATATGTTACGTTAATTTCAGTCAGGAATTCGTGAATGATATGGTTAATGCCAGGAGTAATATTGCAATATATTCGGTTGTTAATTCACTTGCCGGACTTGATGGTATTGACGGTGTAAAGATTATGGTAAAAGGCAATTCTAATCTGATGTACAGAGATGTTATAAGTCTTGATACAGTATTTTATATGAATAATGAACTTATTAATAAAGATGTAACTGATAATTAGTTGATTATGGTGGTCGTTTCTGGAAAGGATTTTATTGAGAAGGCCATTTTTAGTGGCAGCAGTTCTAAGCGTTGCTGCCGTATATTTTTCTGTATATGCTTCTGCATATATCGTGATTATAGTGGGGATTCTGGTGGCTGTCGGATTTCTCATATATCTTAAGCACACAGGAATCCCCATATTTTATGTGCTTTTTATTATGATGTTTCCAGTTATGTGTCTAAGAACTAAAGATTATACAGATAAGCTGCAGTTTCAGGGAAACCTGTCTGAAAAGTTGTATACTGCAGATGTTAAAGGTTATGTAACGGGCATTATGCGTGGAGACAACTCATATACAATCCAGATAAGGAATGCACGAATAACTCTGGATTCATGTGGAACCCGGTTAAAATGTGGCATAAATATATACTCTAAAGAAGATTCTTTCGTTGCTGGCGATTATGCAAATCTTAAGGTCAGCCTGAAAGACTACAGTATGCCTACCAATGAGGGGCAGTTTAATTCGAGAAAATATTATACATCACAGGGATTCATATATTGTGCAGATGTGATTGAGGTAATAGAAGTAAAAAGGGACAACACGTATCTTTCTTATGTATACAGATTGTCTGAGTCTGTAAAAAATATATATAAAAAAGTGTATTCTTCGCATAATGCCGGAATTATGCAGTCAATTGTGCTTGGAGACAGATCAGGGCTTGATGATGATGTGAAAATGCTTTACCAGAAGAATGGAATATCACATATTCTGGCTATAAGTGCACTTCATGTTTCACTTGTAGGAATGTGTATATATGATTTTCTGAAAAGAAAGACAGGAAGAATAGTATCGGCATGTATCAGTACATTTCTTATCCTGTCATATCTGTGTATGACAGGATACAGTGCATCTGCAAGCCGGGCAGTGATAATGATTCTTGTATATATGCTTGCTGATGTGCTTGGAAGAACGAGTGATGGAGCAAATACACTAGGCATTGCAACTGTTATTCTTCTCTGGATTAATCCGTATAATATTGTTAATTCAGCTTTCTGGCTGTCATTTCTTGCTATGTCAGGAATTATATTTGTTAAACCGCTGCTTTCTGATGATAAATCAATATTAATATATGTAAAACGTCCAGATAAAAAGCATATTACATTCAAGCAAATGATTGTGTTCGGGTTAGCGGATTCAATTATAACAGGAATTAGCATTACAATAACAACACTGCCTGTTATGCTTGTTATATCTGGTCAGGTGCCTGTAATAAGTCTGTTTCTTAATATAATTGTGATTCCGCTTATGTCCGTTATAATGATGAGCGGAATATTTACAGGGATTACAGGAATGTTTTCAATTGGTGCTGCATGCTTTTTTGCAGGTGCTGGTGGGTATATACTTGATTTCTATAATGTGCTTTGTAAAATTTCATCACATTTTAAATATGCTGTAATAGTTACGGGAGCACCGGATAATTCAAGAATTGTGTTATATTTCATGGTTCTTATAGTCTGGGTGCTGGTGCATGTTTTATTAAAGAATAAAAGAGCAGATACTATATGTCTGGGTCTTCTTATGCTGGTTATGACAGGACTTCATTATGATATCAATGCAGATATGAAGGCAGCCATGCTTGATGTGGGACAGGGGGATTCTATTGCTGTGCATACTAAGGATGGTCTGAATGTTTTATTTGATGGAGGAAGCACGACAAAGAAGAATGTTGGTAGATATACTATATACAGTTATCTAAAGCATTGTGGGGTAAGAAAGCTTGATTATGTATTTGTCAGTCATCCTGATAAAGATCATATCAATGGAATATATGAACTTATTGAAATGCGAGACAATACATTTGAGATTGGAACTGTTGTGCTGCCGGAAATCAGGCGGACTATGGCAGTAAAGAAGCAGGCTGGTGATGATATGTCGAAGTTAGAGAAGACATTGAAAGCTGCTGGGATTAATGTTGTTTATGCTGTTGCAGGTGATTGTATTAAATCGGGAGAATTTTCGGTTAAGTGTATGCACCCATGCGATGGTTACGATTACGAGTCAGCTAATGATTATTCTGCTGTATATCTTGTAGAATATGGAGATTTTTCTATGCTTATGACAGGTGATGCGGAAAAGAAGGCAGAAAAGTGCATTGTTGAGGATGTCAATAGGATAGCAGGAGATGCTGACACATCAGCACGGCTTGTGTCAGTTAATATATTGAAAGCCGGACATCATGGAAGTAAGGGGGCGAGTTCGGAAGAATTTTTAAGTTATATAAAGCCTGAAACTGCATTGATATCTTGTGGAGCCGGTAATTCATATGGACATCCTCATACAGAAACTTTAAAGAGATTGTCGGGGATTAAAGCAAAGGTGTATAGGACGGACGAAAGTGGAGAGATTGCGGTGCGTGTCAGGGAGGGCTCGTATAAAATTGAGATGTTTAAAGAATTGAAAGGATAGAACCGTGAAGATGCGGAACAGATTGTGAGGAAATATTTTTCAACTTGAACCACTGGTACATATCTGATACTATTATTAAAGATTAGAAACGGAGGCAGCAGGTTTGAAGGTCATAAGTGATGATATTAAGAAGGGTGAATTTAAGAGCGTGTATCTTCTGTATGGAGAGGAAGAGTATCTTAAGAAGCAATACAGAGACAGATTGAAGAATGCCATAGTTGGTGATGATACTATGAATTATTCATATTATGATTCAGATAATGCCAGTGTTAAGGATATAATTGATGTATGTGAAACAATGCCTTTCTTTGCCCAGAAGAGACTTGTTGTAATGGAGAATACAGGATTTTTAAAGAGTTCTAATGAAGAACTGGCTGATTATATTAAGCATATCCCTGACTACCTTATTATTGTTATGGTTGAGAAAGAGGTTGACAAGCGTAATAAGGTGTATAAGGCAATAGACGCCGTAGGATATGTATGTGAGATGAAGCCACAGACAACTGCTACTCTTGAAAAATGGATAGCGGGACTTCTGGCTAAAGATAGTTTAAGAATAAGCCGTGATGCATGTGACCTGATTCTTGATAAGACAGGTGCAGGCATGGATTATATAAAGCAGGAGACTGAGAAGCTTGCAAGTTACTGTCAGGGAAGGGAAGTTGTTACAGTGGAAGACGTTGAGAAAGTGTGTGCCACACAGACGACAAGCCATATATTTGACATGATAAGTGCGATTGCCAACAAGAAACAGCAGCAGGCACTTGATTTATATTATGATTTATTGGAATTGAAAGAACCTCCGATGAGAATACTATATCTTATAGTCAGACAATTTAACGGAATATTGCAGGTGAAAGACCTTATGTCAATGGGAGTTTCAGGAAAAGAGATTGCCTCAAGGATAGGAGCTGCACCATTTGTTGCTGGCAAATATCAGGCACAGGCAAAATATTTCGAGATGAGTACACTTCTTGATGCACTGAATGAATGTGCGAGAACAGAAGAAGCAGTCAAGCAGGGCAGACTTAATGACAGACTTGGAGTTGAACTTATTATAATTAAATACAGTAAATAAAAAAGAACCCGATGCGAGTGGGTGTCAGCATCGGGTTCTTTAAAATATTCAAGTTCCTATTAAGCCATTGCGTTAACAGCTTTAGTAATGTGAGATACTTTTCTAGCAGCAGCGTTCTTGTGGAAGATTCCCTTAGAAGCAGCCTTCTCAATCTCAGCTATAGCAACAGGGAGAACTTCGTTAGCAGCAGCTTTGTCACCAGCGGCAACAGCAGCCTCTACCTTTTTGATATAAGTCTTAACTCTAGACTTAATCGCCTTATTTCTTTCAGCTCTTACCTGACTTGTAATTACTCTCTTCTTAGCAGATTTAATGTTAGCCAATCCGTACACCTCCAAATCATAATTCAATAATAATATCTGTTTCGCATTAAAGCCGGACACGGACGATCTAATGTAAACATACTCACACATTTTATAGTAGAAAAATCTATATGTCAAGAACCAAATGAAGATTTTAGTATAAAAATTTGATTTTTATACACAATATGTTGTGAGGTGATATGAAAAATGGATAATATCGTGGTGAGAACTGACCTTGCAGTCGAAGCTAATGAAGAGGCTATGAATGGTAGTGGAAGACTAAAAGGCATCAGATTAAGGGAAAGTAAGAAATCAAGAATGGGTGTGAAAGTCACAGAACTACAGGTGACAAATCATTTGGGCGAAGCCGCAATAGGAAGACCTAAGGGAACGTATCTTACAATAGAAGCAGATGAGATTACAGGCGGTGACGAGGACTATGCCAAAGAGGTCATATCTACACTTGCAGGATATATATTCAAGCTTTTAAAACGGATGAATAAGAATGTAAAACCAGAGAGAATCCTTGTTATAGGACTTGGCAACAGAAATATAACATCGGATTCATTAGGCCCTGAGGTTGTAGATAACATTTATATTAATATAAGAGAGGGCGGGGATACCGGAGTATGCACGCTTAGTCCGGGAGTTATGGCACAGACTGGAATTGAAACAGCTGGAATTATTAAAGGTGTTGTAAGCCAGATAAAGCCAGATGTATGCATTGCGATAGATGCGCTTGCAGCAAGAAGCGTGAACAGATTAAATAGTACAATACAGCTTTCTGACCAGGGAATTAATCCCGGCTCAGGTGTTGGTAATCACAGAATTGGAATAACTAAGGATAATATTGGTGTACCGGTGCTTGCAATTGGCGTTCCGACTGTTATAGATGCGGAAGGTATTATTCAGGGGGCAGGTAAAATGTATGTAACCCCGAAGGACATTGATTCAGACATCAGGAATATAAGTATTATAATATCCAAAGCAATTAACCGTGTTGGCGTTCATATTCATGGATGACATGAATACAATATAATGGTAACGCAAAACAAGGAGGCTGTATGGGTGATAGAAAGTACAGGCCTGTGTATATGTTTATATTCACAGGCTTAATACTCATGGTGATTATGATGAATTATAGTTTTAATCTTATATATTATGTTCAGAACAGAATCTATGAAAATGCAGTAAAAACGCTGTTTCCAGTAGAAACATATTTTGAAGATAATTATGATGAAAATTCAGGTTCTGTATGGGTTGACTCGGAATATGTTTTCGGAATGACGCAGGATGATAAAGTGCCGGCAACGCAGACGGATGAAGGAGTTGTCGAGGCAGGAGCAGGAGCACTTTCACAGGATACACAGCAGAGTGCACCGGGAAATGTCTATAATATATCAGATTTAAGAAATTATGATTTTCTTATGAAATTCTACACAGTCACATCAATTACTAATCTTACACCAGAAATAATGCGTCCTGATGAGTTTCTTGCAAGAGACCTGTCTTTGGAGAAAAATGTGGATTCTCCGCAGATACTGATATTTCACACACATTCACAGGAAGGATTTACGGATACTGCAGAAGGAGACACATCTACAACAATAATCGGAGTAGGCGATTATCTTACAGATTTACTTACTAATACATATGGTTATAACGTATATCATGATACAACTGTATATGATTATGTTGACGGAAAGCTTGACAGAAGTAAAGCGTATACATATGCAGAAGAAAATGTTGCAAGAATACTTGAAGAGAATCCATCAATTGAGGTTGTAATTGACCTTCACAGGGATGGAGTTCCTGATACAACGAGACTTGTAACGGAAGTAAATGGTGTATCAATGTCTAAAGTTATGCTGTTTAACGGAATAAGCTATAGTAAGACAAAAGGAGATATAGGATACCTTTACAATGCCAACAGGGATGATAATCTTGCAATGAGTCTGCAGATGTATCTGTTAGGAGAAGAATATTATCCGGGTTTGTTAAGAAAAATATATATTAATGCATACCGCTACTGCCTTCATATGAAAGGCAGATCAATGCTTATTGAGGCAGGAGCACAGACTAATACCAGTACAGAGGTAAAAAATGCTATGGTACCATTAGCTGATATGCTTGACAGACTGCTAAGAGGGGAGAAAGCTTACACGGAGTGATTGACGTATGTCTTGTTTTTACTTCGCATATTACCTATAATAATTATAACATACTAATAACAGGAGGCAGATATGAGTAGTAACAACATTTTAGCAGACTTACAGCCACAGGCTGTGTTTAAATATTTTGAACAGATATGTGCAATTCCACATGGTTCTGGTAATGTGAAGAAGATAAGTGATTATCTGTGTGAATTTGCAAAAGAAAGGAATCTGTGGTTTAAACAGGATGAAAGTTATAATGTAATAATCAAGAAACCTGCCAGTGACAGTGAAAGCAAGGCGGCACCGGTTATTCTGCAGGGACATATTGATATGGTAGCAGTAAAGACAGATGATAAGGTTAAAGATATGGAAAAAGAAGGCCTTGACCTGTATATAGAAGACGGATATGTCAAAGCCGACCGCACAACTCTTGGCGCAGATGACGGAATAGCAGTAGCTTACGCACTTGCAATATTGGATAGCAAGGATATGAGCCACCCACCAATAGAGGCTGTCTTTACAGTTGATGAAGAGGTTGGGATGACAGGTGCAGAGGCAATTAATCTTGACTGCCTTGATGGTAAGATTATGCTTAATATAGACTCTGAAGAAGAGGGAATATTCCTTTCGGGATGTGCAGGCGGAGCAACTTTAAAGGCTTCTTATCCATTGAATAAATCGGACATTACAGGAACAAAGATTACAATAAAGATTAACGGACTTACAAGCGGACATTCTGGAACAGATATAATATGCCAGCGTGCTAATGCTAATATTCTGATGGGACGCCTTCTTTTTGCAGTTAAAGAATGTGTTAATATTGTAGGCATATCGGGTGGTGAAAAAGACAATTCTATAGCTTCATTTGCTAATGCGGCAATAATGACTCAGGAAGCAGATAAGGTTACCGAGCTTCTTAATAATACTGCAAATGTATTAAAAGAGGAATATTCAGTAACAGACTCACAACTTATTATTACAATAAAAAATGAAGCTGAAAGCAGATGCCAGGCATGTGATGATAAAACAAGCCAGATGATAATAAATGTGCTTAATTATATACCTGATGGTGTTATTAAGATGAGTAATGATATTAAAGGTCTGGTGCAGACATCACTTAATCTTGGTGTTGTTAGTTCTGATGAATCAGCATTTTATACAACATATCTTGTAAGGAGCAGTTCCCAGAGCGAGAAAGAATACCTTACAGATAAAATTGGAGCGATGACTGATTATCTTGGTGGAACATATGAACTTGCAGGAGTATATCCGGCATGGGAATTTAAGAAAGATTCTGCGATAAGAGACATGCTGTGTGATTCTTATAAGAAGCTTTTTGGAAAGGATGCGCTTGTAGAAACAATGCATGCAGGTGTCGAATGTGGAATTATGGCAGCTAAGATTGACGGACTTGACTGTGTATCTTTCGGCCCTGATATAATTGATATTCATACTGTCAAAGAGAAACTTGATATTGAATCAACAAGAAGAACATGGGAACTTATAACTGAAGTTCTTAAACAGCTTGCATAACTTAATAACTATATCTTGTATATGTCGTATCCGGGGAAATGCATTTTTGCAAGCAGAAACCTACCAGATACGACATTTTTTATACTGATTATAACATAAAAATGACGGATTATAACAAAATGGTCACGATACTATATATATTATTGACAAATATTATGTATTAATATAATCTTATACTCGTACAAAATATTTATATTTATCCATGCGCAGGGATATGAGAATTTGAAAGGGAAAGGTATATGGAGTATAAGAAGTTTGTCGAATATATTAAGAAGAATACTGAGTATATTGCAGGAGAGGGAGGCAATGTTACTATCAACCATGTGATTAAGAATAATGGTTGCGAGATGGATGGACTTGTAATTATGGAAAAGGGGAAGGATATTGCACCGACTATATATCTTGAGGGGTTTTATGAGGAGTATACCCGGGGAGAGGATATCAGAAATATTATAAGACAGATTGAGACTGTATATGAGGAGAATAAGAATAATGTCACATTTGATGTTAATATTCTTAAACAGTTCGAGACAATAAAAGACAAGATTGTCTATAAGGTTGTCAATTACAGAAGCAATGAAAAGCTGCTTGAGCAGGTTCCGCATAAAAGAATACTTGATCTTGCTGTGGTGTTTTATTGTCTGCTGGACAAGGAATACGGAAAAAGTGCGACAGCGCTTATATACAATAATAATCTTAAGAACTGGAAAGTAACAATTGATGATGTTTATAAAGCTGCTCTGAAGAATACCCCTGACCTTTTGCATTGCAGGATAAGTTCAATGGCTGCGCTTTTTGAAAAATGCGGGGTTAATGTTGATGGAAAAGATATTGATTTAAGAGATTATGTTCCATCTGATATGTACATTCTCACTAATGAAACGAAGCTCAACGGTGCAGCATGCATTCTTTATGAGAATGTATTATATGATTTTGCACAGAAGCTTGGTGAGGATCTGTATATATTGCCTTCATCAGTGCATGAGGTTATACTGCTTCCTAAATTGTCTGTGTTCGAGAAGGATGAACTTGTTAATATGGTAAGGGAAGTTAATACTGAAGGGGTAGCAGCAGAGGAAGTTCTGTCGGATCATGTGTATGAGTATAACAGAACCCAGAGACTTATAACTATGTAGAATAATCCAGTTAATAATCAAGTAATGTACATGATGGGATTCGAACCCACGATCTTCCGCTCCGGAGGCGAACGCTTTATCCAGCTAAGCTACATGTACATAATATATATTAATTTATATTCTTATCTAATATACATTATTAAATTAAAACCCGCAACAATTGAATTAATTTTTTTCTTTTGTTAAAATTAATACATCTGTATTATAAAAATTGGAGGGAGAATGTCAGAGCGTATTAATAAATATCTCAGTGCCCATGGAGTCTGTTCAAGACGAGAAGCTGACAGGATGATACAAGAAGGACGTATCACAGTTGATGGCAGGATTGCAGATATGGGTGAGATGGTAGAGGACAATACAATTATATGTGTTGATGGCAGAAAGATAGACAGCAGCACACCACCACAGGTAGTCATAGCTTTTAATAAGCCTGTTGGAATTGTATGTACCACAACTGATAAACAGGGGAAGAATAACATAGTAGATTATATAGGATATAAAGAACGAATATATCCTGTAGGCAGACTGGACAAGGATTCTGATGGACTTATACTGCTTACTAATGATGGTGACATGATGGACAAGCTGCTTCGTTCTGTTAATGGACATGAGAAAGAATATATTGTCTCAGTTAATAAACCAATTAATAGAGACTTTATAAAGAGAATGTCGGGGGGAATATATCTTAAGGAACTCGACAGAACTACAAGAAAATGTGTTGTAGAAAAGATATCAGACAGGACATTCAGAATAATTCTTACACAGGGACTTAACAGACAGATAAGAAGAATGTGTGCAGAATGTGGATATAGTGTAACTAAACTGACAAGAATAAGAATTATGAATGTGCAGCTTGGCGATTTAAAGACAGGCGAGTACAGAGAGCTTGACGGAAAAGAACTTAATACACTTTATGAGCAGATATATAAGTAGTTATGTAAGGAGTGGATTATGGATTTATTACAGGAATATTCAGAACTTAAGAAGACGATAGATTATCATATGGACAGATATTACAATCAGGACGAACCAGAGATAAGTGATTATGAGTATGATAAGCTTATGATAAGGCTTAAGGAGATTGAGAAAGAGCATCCTGAATGGGTGACATCTGATTCACCTTCACAGAAGATTGGTGGAACTGTCAAAAGAGAAGCCGGAGTCAAGGTGACTCATAATGTACCTATGTTATCTATAGAAGATGTGTTTTCAGAAGATGCAGTGTGTGCATGGATTGATAAGGTTCATGCCATGCATCCTGACTGCACATTTTCAGTAGAGACTAAGATTGACGGCTTAAGCATGAGTTTAAGATATGCAAAAGAAGCTGATGGAAAGTTGCATTTGCAGTTGGCAGAGACAAGAGGAGACGGTCTTATTGGTGAGGATGTTACAGCTAATGCAAGGGTAATTGGTGATGTATTACAGGTTATTGATCTTCCTTATGATTCACTGGAACTTCGTGGTGAAGTGTATATGAGCCATGAGGATTTTGAAAAATATAATGAAGAACAGGAAAGACTTGAGAAAAAGACAGCCGCTAATCCTAGAAATCTTGCAGCCGGAACATTAAGACAGCTTGATACTTCAATTACTAAGAAGAGAGGGCTTGAGATGTTTATCTTTAATGTACAGGACGGACCAGCTGAGATTATGGAAAGCCACAGTAAGGGAATGGATATATTAAAAGCAGCAGGTGTGCCGGTTGTATATCATAAGATATGCAAGACAAAAGATGAGGTTGTCAGTGCCATTGATGAGATAGGAAGAATGAGAGAAGAACTTCCATATGATATTGATGGGGCTGTTGTTAAGATTGACCATATTGCTTTCAGACAGGAGTTTCCGGCAGGAAGTAAGTATTCAAGCGGACATATTGCATACAAATATCCGCCAGAAGAAAGAGTTGTTGTTATGGATGATATTCTTGTAGATGTGGGAAGAACAGGAAAACTTACATTTACAGGAATATTCCATGATTCGGAAACCGGAAAGCCTGCAAGGCTGTGTGGTACAAGTGTATCAAGAGCTACTCTTCATAATCAGGATTATATTACACAGATGAATGTAGGAATAGGTGGAGAATATAAACTGTTTAAGAGTGGTGAGATTATTCCTAAGCTTAATGGCTGCGTAAAGGTACCTGAGCATGTATTTGAAGCACCAAAGGTATGTCCTGTATGTGGAGAGCCTCTTATAAGAGAAGAGGATACAGCAGATATAAGATGCGTCAATCCTTCATGTGCAGCACAGTTGTCAAGAACAGTGGCGTATTTTACATCACTCGACTGCATGAATATTATGGGGCTTGGTGAAACTCTTGTTGATGCTCTTATAAAATATGGATATATACACAATTATGCTGATATATATACATTGAAAGAACACCGTGATGAACTGATTGAAAAGGGAATTATAGGAAAAGAGAAGAATACTGATAAGCTGCTTGCAGCTATTGAGAAGTCTAAAGAGAACACACCAGACAGACTGCTTACTGCACTTGGAATAAGAAATGTTGGCAAGAATACAGCCAAGCAGATTATGAATTATTATGATAATCTTATGGCGCTTGCTGATGCGGGCGAAGAAGAACTGCAGAATATTCCTGATATAGGTGCAACTACAGCTAAATGTATACATGACTTTTTCCATGATGAAGCTAATATTGAATTGCTGGAAAGGTTAAAACAGTCAGGTCTTAATATGCAGATGCCAGAGAAAAAAGAAATGTCAGATAAGCTTGAAGGAAAGACGATTGTTGTAACAGGAAGCTTTGATAATTACAGCCGTAAAGATATGGAAGAACTGATTGTTTCTAATGGAGGCAAAGCAACAGGAAGTGTCAGCAAAAAGACTGATTATCTTGTTGCAGGAGAGGCAGCAGGCTCTAAGCTTGATAAGGCTAATTCACTGGGGGTTAAGGTGCTTACGATTGATGAATTTATGGAAATGATAAAGTAGAGAAAATTTTTATACAGTTATTAAAGGTGATATGATATAATCAGACAACAATGATAACAGAAAGAAGGAACAATAATGCCAATTAAGATTCAGAGTGACTTACCAGCTAAAGCAGAATTGGAAGAAGAGAATATATTCGTCATGGACGAAAACAGAGCTATTTCACAGAATATAAGACCTTTGGAGATAATAGTTCTTAATCTTATGCCTATAAAGCAGGATACAGAATTACAGCTTTTAAGAGGTTTATCTAATACACCTTTACAGATAGATGTTACATTTTTACAGATGTCATCACATGTTTCAAAGAATACCTCAGCTTCACATATTAAGAAGTTTTATCAGACTTTTGAAGAAATTAAGAATAATAATTATGATGGAATGATTATTACAGGAGCACCTGTCGAGAAGCTTGATTTTGAAGAAGTTAATTATTGGGATGAACTTACAACAGTAATGGAGTGGTCTAAGAAGCATGTTACATCAACAATTCATATATGCTGGGGGGCGCAGGCAGGACTGTATTACCATTATGGTATTAAGAAGGAATTACTTCCGAGGAAACTGTCAGGCGTGTATAAGCACAGAGTTATGAATAGAAAAGAGCCTTTAGTAAGAGGTTTTGATGATGTGTTCATGGCACCACATTCAAGATATACACAGGCAAGCAGACAGCAGATTATTGATAATCCAAGACTTAAAGTACTTGCGGATTCGGATGAAGCAGGAATATATATTGTACTTGGTGATGGTGGAAAGGAAATATTTGTTATGGGACACCCTGAATATGACAGATTAACTCTTGATCAGGAATATAAGCGTGATATTGATAAAGGAATTGAGCCTGATCTTCCAGTTAATTATTATCCGGATGATGACTGCAACAGAAAACCATTGCTTTCATGGAGAAGCCACGCAAACAATCTCTATACTAACTGGTTGAATTATTATGTATACCAGATAACTCCTTATGACCTTAATGAGAGTTATGATAATTACTGTATTTAAGGGAGCTGTAGAATTATTGAAATAAATGGTGTGTATATTTTTGTTCAAAAGAATATACTATTGATTAGCATAGTTATTATTGAGGTCGGAAATGGTTCCTGACACACTCTTCGGAGTACCTGAGATGATGGATACACCGCCCATCCAATAATAATTATGCTTTTTTATTTATAAGATAGCTGTAATGGGTTTATACAGGAGAACACAATGTCAAAAGAACAAGCACTAGAAGAATTATTAAAAATGATAAAAGAGGGAAATATTACAGATTACGATGCAGAATTAGCTTCATATCGGGATGAAAAGTATGGCTATAAAGATATAGATGAGAATACACATAAGGCTAATAATAATAAAGAATAATTAATACATAATGGACTCGTGCTATACATCCCTCCCTTTAAAAATCCTCGGCTACATGTTATAATCATTAATCATCAGAAAATGGAGATAAACACATGAGCGTAGTGAAAGAAAAATCAAAATGCACAATTCTTAAGTTTTCATCAATGCTTGCTATTGTTATGGGAATTATAATGGCGTTCTATGCATTTTATATTATGTCGGAATTGTATTCATTTTCGGCTTCAGATGCAGGAAGAAAATTGTATACAGTAATTAAATTTCTTAATATAGCATTTATGGCGGTTATAGTAGAAGGTGTGTACTTTACAGTGGCAGGGTTTTATGGAATGACTAATATTGGTGCAGTGGATGCAGTAAAGAAGATTAAGACATATGGTATTGTTATGTCGGCTGCAGGATTGGCTGATCTGATAATAGTTTTCATAGTATCTAAGTATTCAATAACTGGTAACACGCTGATTCTTATATGCCTTCCGGTTGTAATAGGAATTATGTATCTTGCGGGTGCATTTTATAATGAAAAGCTGATAAAGAACAATAATGGTGTGGAAGGTGATGGCAATGATTGATCCGAATGGAATAATGCCGCTTAATTTCTTTAAATACAAGGGTGTGTATACAGGACAGCACAATGGAATGAGATATATGCTTAAGCAGACAGGAGAAAAGCCTGATTTAAAGCTTTCTGCGTGCGTGTGGCGCGGGCCATATGCTTCATGTGCTGTTATGGAAGAAGATAAGACAACAGATATATTTGAACTGACAGAAGATGGTCGTCTTGCTGCCGTGGAATGGATAAGGCAGCAGTACGAATCCAGACTTGATTATTGGGAAGAGGCACCGTCTATAAAGGATGCTGTTCCGATTGTTCATGAATAAAGAGAATAATATATACAATGCAGCATATGGCGGCACCAGTAAGCAGGAGAACGTATTCTTCTGCTTCTTTTATTATAAGACCAAATACAATGCTGCATATAATTCTTGATGAAAATATAGATATGACCGCAATACATAATGGCACAATTATACTGCTAAATGGGTCGGGCTGAATATTCAGCTTTCTGTATATATTTATGATGTAAAGAAGGCTCATGCTTATATTGCTGATAAGAACACCATACAGATAACCGGTTATGCCAAGACGCGGGATGAGCAGAAATACACAGGTAAGCCGGATGATAATTCCGGTTATATTAATTATGAATGTAAGGGCGGTATGTCCCATGCCATTAGTCACGCTTGTAAGGCTGATTTTTAAGTAGAGGAAAGGACAAAGCCATGAAAGAATGCAGGTGTATATGTATACAGAGTCTTCGTGGAACATTATTGCACCGAGGCGCGCACCATAGTTAATGAATAAAAATATGCTTATAATGCCGAGACTCAAACACATGGAAACTGTTCTTTTTACTGTCACAGCAAGATGGTCAGACAGGACATTCGAACTTTCATCAGATACCTTTGGAAGAAGCATAAGTGCAAATGAATTAGCTGCCGTACATGGGAAAAGCACCAGTGGAAGAGCCATTCCTGTAAGTATACCAAACTGGCTTATTGCATCATCTTTGGACAGTCCATGCATGCACAGGATTGCGGGAATAAGAATTGCTTCTGCCCCTTCAAGCAGATGCAGAACAGTCTGATTGGCGTTAATTGGAAATGCATATTTAACAATATATTTGTATTCACGGAGTGAACAGGACAGCTTCTGCGTCATGCTTTTATTATGAAGGGAACGGAAAAAAAGCGGAATAACACAATATGTTGCAGCTGCAAATTCACCGAATATATTACCGGTAACTGCATCAGCAACAGATATTGTTGATACATTTTTAATGCGGACATAAAGTATGATAATTCCAATACGCACAAGCTGTTCGACAAGCTGCGAGGAGGCAGGCAGAAAAGATTCTTTCTGACTGTAATAGTAGTTTGAAACACAGTTATGTATGCACATGAATGGCAGAGAGATTGCGGTTATACGGATAATTCCCTCACAGCGGCTTTCCATAAATATATGATTTGCAATGAAATCGCTGAATATAAGAAATAAAAGCATAACGGCAATTGAAAGAGAAATAGTAATCTTTAACGCGCAGAAAAGCCATTTCAGGGATGGAGATGATGCTGAATATTTTGAAACAGCTACAGAAAATCCACTGCAGCATACTGCAAATGCAAGCGCAATAAGAGGTATGCACATCTGGAATAGTCCGACTCCTGCAGCACCTGTATAATTAGTGAGAAGTATCCGAAAATAAAATCCGAGCAGTTTTGATAGAACGCCGGCAAGTGTAAGTATTATGGCGGATTTGAATATGCCACCTTTTAAGGATGATTTATTATTCATAGCAGATACCGCATATAGACTTATTAACAATATATGCCCTGCCTGAATACAATATTATAAGGAATTACAGGGCGGAAATATAATGATATATATGGACAATGCGGCGACAACTGCCGTCAGAAAAGAAGTGGCTGAAGCAATGCTTCCATATCTTTTGGGAGATTATGGAAACCCGTCAGGTGTGTACAGGTTATCTGAAAAAGCTAAAAATGTTGTTGAGGAATCAAGAGGTATTATTGCAGATATAATAAATGCTGACAGAAATGAAATATTTTTCACCTCTGGTGGAACGGAAGGGGATAACTGGGCAGTTAAAGCAGAGAGCCTGAAAAGAAAACAGGGACATATAATAGTAAGTTCAATAGAACACCATGCGGTGACGGAATCGGCACTGTGGCTTAAGAATTATGGAATAGATGTCACATTTGCACCAGTTGATGAGCAGGGGATAATAAAACTGGAACAGTTAGAAAAGATGATTAGGAATGATACATTTTTAATATCCGTTATGCTTGCTAATAATGAAATTGGAACTATCCAGCCAATAGAAAATGTATGTGAAATTGCGCATGAGTATGGTGCAAAGGTTCATTCTGATGCAGTGGCGGCATTTGGACATATTGATGTTGATGTGAAAAAGCTGGGCGTGGATTTCTTAAATGTAAGCGGACATAAGATATGCGGACCAAAGGGCGTAGGATTTCTGTATGTCAGGGGCGGAAAGCCAGAACGGTTCATGCATGGAGGCGGACAGGAGAACGGACTTAGGGCAGGCACTGAAAATGTAGCCGGGATTGCAGGACTTGCGACGGCGGCAAGAATTGCTTATGAAACACTTTCTGACAGGGCAAGGCAGGAAAAGAAAATCAGCGACTATATGATTAAGAGAATACTAAGAGAAATTCCTTATTCAAGGCTTAATGGAAGCAGGGAAAGCCGTGTTACAGGCAATATGAATTTCAGTTTTCAGTATGTTAATGGCGGAATGCTGGTTGTAATGCTTAACAAACAGGGAATATGCGCATCTGCAGGTTCAGCGTGTACATCTAATTCAGGAAAGCCTTCACATGTCCTTCTTGCACTTGGACTTGATGAAAAAATAGCAGAAGGTTCACTAAGGCTGACAATTAACCATACAATTACACACAGGGAAGCTGATTATGTGGTTGAGTGTATTAAGAAAGATGTTGCCAGACTGCGGGAATTGGCTTAATATTAATATATCAGACAGTTACGGAGGTTAAAGTAATATGTGGTACGAAGAGGCAGAGTTTTATCAGGTGTTTCCGCTTGGATTTTGTGATGGTTTAAGAGACAATGACGGTGTTATGCACAGGTGCATATCAGAATTTGCGGACTGGATACCGCATTTGCAGAAGCTGGGTACTAATGCAGTGTATTTTTCTCCGCTTTTTGAGAGCGATTATCACGGTTATGATACAAGAGATTACCGTGTGATAGATAAAAGAATAGGCACTAATAAGGATTTTGCAGAGCTTGTGGCAAAGCTGCACGAGGCAGGAATAAAGGTAGTCATTGACGGTGTGTTTAATCATGTCGGAAGGGGATTCTTTGCATTTAAGGATGTATGTGAGAAAAAATGGGATTCTGCCTATAAGGACTGGTTTAACATCAGCTTTGATGGCAATTCACCATATAATGACGGCTTCTGGTATGAGGGCTGGGAAGGATATTACAATCTTGTGAAGCTCAATCTGAATAATCCAGATGTGGTTAATTATCTTATTGAGTCGGTGCGTGGCTGGGTTGATGAATTTGATATTGATGGAATCAGACTTGATGTTGCGTACTGCCTTAACAGGGATTTCATGAAGCGTTTAAGATACGAGACAGACCAGATGAAGCAGCAGTTTTTCCTTGTAGGAGAAATGCTTCATGGTGATTACAACACAATTGTGGGTAATGAATGCCTGCATAGTGCAACTAATTATGAGTGTTATAAGGGGCTGTATTCGAGCTTTAATTCAATGAATATGTTCGAGATTGCACACAGCATAGAAAGGCAGTTTGGAAAAGAGCCATGGTGTCTGTATACAGGAAAACATCTGCTTACATTTGTTGATAACCATGATGTTTCAAGGATTGCCAGCACACTTACCAATAAAGCACATCTGCCGCTTATATATGCACTTATGTTCGGTATGCCGGGAATTCCATGTATATATTATGGAAGTGAATGGGGCTGCGAGGCAGTTAAGGGCAGCGGCAATGACAATATCCTGCGTCCGGCGTTTGATAAGCCAGAATACAACGAGCTGACTGATACAATAAGTTCATTAGGACAAATGTATCATAACAGCAGAGCATTAAGCTATGGTGATTACACAAAGAAAGTGCTTACAAACAGACAATATGTATTCAAAAGGGAAGCAGATGGAGAAAAAGTGCTTGTTGCAATTAATGCTGATGAGAATGAGTACACAGCGTACTTTGATACAGAATGTGCAGATGCGCTTAATCTTATAACAGGTAAGAAGGAAGATTTATCTGGGAAAATAGTTCTTCCACCTTACAGCTTCAGATTTTACAGATGCATGTAGAATGTGCAGATAAGATATATGAATATAAAATAAGCCGGAGCTCATCATAATCTGATGAACTCCGGTTTTCTTTCATTAAATATTGTGTAGTAATTAAATCCTGCGTTCTTAAGCATATCTGCCACGACATCAAATTTGTAAGCAAAAAACTTAACTTCGTGTGCATCAGAACCTACAGTGATTATCTCTCCTCCGAGGTCGTGATACATTTTAACAATATCAAGGCAAGGATTGGGTTCAGTCATACCATATTTAAGACCGGCAGTGTTGATTTCAATTCCTTTTCCTTGCTCAATAATTGTTTTAAGAATTATGCAGATTAAATCGTTAAAATCGTGCCAGTTATATGTGTAAGAATTGGCAGGTATATATCTTGCAATATAATCAAGATGACCATACACATCAAAGTTGTGACAACAGCCAAGATTATCAAGAATACTTTCGTAATAAGTTAAAACAGTATCCTTTGCAGAACGTTTCTCCCAAAACTCAGGGTAGTAGGGATCTTCTCCATATACAAGATGTGACGAGCCTATTATGAAATCAAGCTGCTTTTTAGAATCATAAGCATTAACTCTGTCAGCGACGCTTCTCATAAGTCCCTGTTCAACACCTATGTGAATATTGATTTTATCTTTGTATGATTCTTTCAGATTCTGGAAATACTTAATGTATTCCGGAAAATCAAGGTCAAACATGACTTTTCCATCTTCTAAAGGAGCATCAAAGTCATTATGGTCGGTAAAACAGATGTGTTTAAATCCCAGTGAAATAGCATTGTTAACAACATTTACAGGGTTCTCCTCTGAATCAGAAGAGAACATAGTATGTATATGTGAATCTGATAACAGCATAGTAATGTCCTCCATCAAATATTAGTCATATGCTTAAATGTCAATATACATTATACATAAACATAATTAATCCGCAATTGATATTTTTGATGTTTATGTAGAACATGTAAACTAATGTAAAATATAGGTAATTTTTCCTTGAAAATGATTATTAGTATTGATATTATTAAGAAGACAGCGTATAAATTCTGATTATGTGAATGCGCATAGATGTAGAAGTACCAACTACGCTGTCCGTCCTTGACTTTTATGCGCAGATAGGAGCTTTCGTGAGTTTTGAATTGATACACATTGTGATTATTCTTCTCGGAGGAATAGCGCTTTTCCTTTTTGGAATGCAGCTTATGGGAGATGGATTAAAGAAAGTGGCTGGTGGCAAACTGGAAGTTATTCTGTACAGATTAAGTAATACACCGCTTAAGGGAGTACTGCTTGGTACAGGTGTTACGGCAATTATCCAGTCATCGTCGGCAACTTCTGTTATGGTTGTTGGTTTTGTTAATGCCGGTATGATTAAAATGAAACAGGCTATCGGTATTATTATGGGCGCAATTATAGGTACATCTGTTACTGGATGGGTATTATGTCTTTCTGATATCAGTGGTGGTGCCGGATGGGTAGACTTACTTTCAACAGAGGTTCTTGCTGCTGTTATTGGTGTTATTGGAATCATGTTCAGGATGGTCTGTAAGAACCCTACAAAAAAGCATATAGGTGATATTATGATAGGCTTCTGTATCCTTATGGTAGGAATGCAGAACATGAGTGCAGCTGTTGCACCTTTAAGATCTGAGCCTGCATTTATTGATATGCTTACCAAGTTCTCTAACCCATTTATTGGAATTCTTATTGGACTTTTAGTTACAGCAGTTTTACAGAGTGCATCTGCTACAGTTGGTATTCTTCAGGCTTTATCAGTTACAGGAGCTATTTCATTTTCAGTAGCACTGCCTATTATAATGGGTATTGCTGTGGGAGCTGCCATGCCTGTTATCATTTCTTCATTTGGTGCGACTACAGATGGTAAGAGAACAGCATTTGTATATCTTCTTGTTGATGCACTGGGTGCTTTAATATGGGCAGTAGTATTTTATAGTGTTAATCATTTTGTACATTTTTCATTTATGGACAGAACGATGACAACTGTTTCGATAGCATTTGTGAACTCATTATTCAGAGTTGCAACAGTTGCTGTACTGTTTCCATTCATCAGATTCCTTGAAAAGATGGTATGTGCAATCTTCAAGGAGGTTGTTGATGAGGAAGATAAAGATATTGTTGAAATCAGTGTACTTGATGACAGATTTATTGCTCATCCTACAGTTGCTATTGAACAGGCTAAGACAGTTCTTTGTTCAATGGCACATATGGCACAGAAAAATCTTATTCGTTCCATGGAACTGCTGGATACATTTTCGCAGGAAAAATACGATAAGATTCAGAGAAGAGAAGATAAGGTTGACAGATATGAAGATAAGCTTGGAACTTATCTTGTAAAGATTACACAGCAGGAGCTTACTCCTGGACAGAACAAGGAGGTCTCAAAGCTTCTCCATACAATTTCTGATTTTGAGAGAATAAGTGACCATGCTGTTAACATATCACAGGCAGCAGCAGAACTGTTTAATGAAAAACTTAAGTTTTCTGATTGTGCTGTTGAAGATGTTGAGCTGATGTCATTAATTATGAAAGAAATAGTTGGAAATGTAATAGATGCATTTGAACAGAACAAGGTTGAATATGCATATAAGACAGAGCCGTTAGAAGAACTCGTTGACATATATTGTGATGAAATGAAGATGAATCATGTCAAGCGTGTCCAGAAAGGAGAATGTACACTTCATCAGGGCTTTATATTTAATGATCTGCTTACAGATTTCGAGAGAATTGCTGACCATTGTTCTAACGTGGCAGTTGCGATTATTGAGCTTGAGTTAAATGTGTTTGATACACATGAGTATCTTATTAATCTCAAGAAAGATAATGGAACTAATTTTGATAAATATTTTGAGGAATACAAAGAAATGTTTCCTTTAAGCCAGTATTAAGCAGAGATTAGTGTTAAGTAGACAATATTGGATACAGAATTTGTTAAGATTTCGTCAAAATGACTAATTGATAATGAGTTATTATTGAAAAAAGTGCAAAAATGTAAAAATTGGGAAGAAAGCCTTGATATTTTGCTTCTTCTTATGTAAAATACACGGTAGTTGAAATTTTAACAAACTATGTTATAAAAATTCATTTTAGGAGGAATTGTTTTTATGTCAGTAAAAGTTGCAATCAATGGTTTTGGTCGTATCGGTAGACTTGCATTCAGACAGATGTTTGGTGCAGAAGGATATGAGGTAGTTGCTATTAACGATTTAACAAGCCCTAAGATGCTTGCTCATCTTTTAAAGTATGACTCATCACAGGGAAGATATGTTAACTTCGGTGAGGAAGATCAGGTAACAGCTGATGATGAGGCTGGTACAATCACAGTTAAAGGCAAGACTATCAAGATTTACAAAGAGCCAGATGCTAATAACTGCCCATGGGGAGAGATTGGCGTTGATGTAGTTCTTGAGTGTTCAGGATTCTATACATCTAAGGCTAAGGCACAGGCTCATATTAATGCAGGTGCTAAGAAGGTAGTTATCTCAGCTCCAGCTGGAAACGACCTTAAGACTATCGTTTACAATGTAAACCATGAGACACTTACAGCAGATGATCAGATTATCTCAGCTGCTTCTTGTACAACAAACTGCTTAGCTCCTATGGCTAAGGCACTTAACGATTGTGCAACAATCGAGTCAGGTATTATGTGTACAATTCATGCTTACACAGGTGATCAGATGATTCTTGATGGACCACAGAGAAAGGGTGATTTAAGAAGATCTAGAGCAGGTGCTTGCAACATCGTTCCTAACTCAACAGGTGCTGCTAAGGCTATTGGTCTTGTTATCCCAGAACTTAACGGAAAGCTTATTGGAGCTGCTCAGAGAGTTCCAACACCTACAGGTTCTACAACAATTCTTAATGCTGTAGTTGCTAAGAAGGTTACAGTTGATGAAGTTAATGCTGCTATGAAGGCTGCTGCAACAGAGTCATTCGGTTACAATACAGAGCAGATTGTATCTAGCGATATCGTTGGTATGAGATTTGGTTCATTATTTGATGCTACTCAGACAATGGTTAATGAACTTCCAAACGGTGGCTGCCAGGTTCAGGTTGTTTCTTGGTATGATAATGAGAACTCATACACAAGCCAGATGGTTAGAACAATTAAGTACTTCGCTGAATTAAACTAATCATTTAGATTGTTTTTGCCGGAGAATGGTATGACTATTCTCCGGTTTTTTATAAAGCTGTATATGTAGCTATTTTATGTATTATATGGAGGATATTAATATGCTTAATAAAAAGTCTATTGATGATATCAATGTAAAGGGCAAAAGAGTATTATGCAGATGCGATTTTAATGTACCTTTAGATGGAAGCAGAATAACAGATGAAACAAGACTTGTAGCTGCTCTTCCAACAATCAAGAAGCTTATTGCTGATGGAGGAAAGGTTATTCTTTGTTCACATCTTGGAAAGCCAAAGGGACCAGATGCTGCATTTTCTCTTGCTCCAGTTGCAAAGAGACTTTCAGAACTTCTTGGTCAGGAAGTTAAGTTTGCAGCAGATGATACTGTTGTAGGCGATAATGCAAGAGCAGCTGTTGCTGCAATGAATGATGGAGATGTTATTCTTCTTGAAAATACAAGATTCAGACCAGAAGAGACTAAGAATGGTGAAGCATTTTCTAAGGATTTAGCTTCTATTGCAGATGTATTTGTTAATGATGCATTTGGTACAGCTCACAGAGCGCATTGTTCTAACGTAGGTGTTACACAGTATGTTGATACAGCTGTTGTTGGATACCTTATGCAGAAGGAAATTGATTTCCTTGGAAATGCAGTTAATAATCCTGTAAGACCTTTCGTTGCAATTCTTGGTGGTTCAAAGGTTTCTTCTAAGATTTCAGTTATCAATAATCTTCTTGATAAGGTTGACACACTTATTATCGGTGGTGGTATGTCTTATACATTCCAGAAAGCACATGGTGGTAATGTAGGTCAGTCATTAGTAGAGGATGATTATCTTGATTATGCTAAGGATATGATGAAGAAGGCTGAAGAAAAGGGCGTTAAAATGCTTATTCCTATCGATACAGTTGTAGCTAAGGAATTCAGCAATGATGCTCCTTCACATGTTGTAGAAGCAGGACATCAGGCAGATGATGACATGGGTATGGATATTGGACCTAAGACATGTGAACTTTACAAGGAAGCTTTAAAGGATGCTAAGACTGTAGTATGGAATGGACCAATGGGAGTATTTGAATTTCCTAATTTCGCAGCAGGAACAATTGCTGTTGCAGAGGAACTTGCACAGCTTAAAGATGCTACAACAATCATCGGTGGTGGTGATTCAGCAGCAGCTGTTAACAACTTAGGATTCGGAGATAAGATGACACACATCTCTACAGGTGGTGGAGCATCTCTTGAATTCCTTGAAGGTAAAGAACTTCCAGGTGTAGTTGCAGCTAACGATAAGTAATTAATTTTACTGACATAGTTATATAATAATATTTTCATCCAGACCTTATTTTATTAAGTAAGGCCTGGATTTTTGTTATTTATTTCACAATCTATACTTGAAATATGTACCAAAGTATGCTATTATTTATTTTACTAGGATAGTTATATCGGAATAATTTAATAGGATTGTCCATATATATGTTATTATGGATTATTTCCTGTGGGGAGGCGTAGAATGAGAAGAAAAGTAATAGCAGGCAATTGGAAGATGAATATGACACCAAGCCAGGCAGTTAAGCTCGTTACTGAATTGAGACCGAATGTTAATAATCCGGATGTTGATGTTGTGTTCTGTGTACCATCCATAGACATTGTACCTGTGGTTGAGGCAGTTAAAGGATCTAATATACATATTGGAGCAGAGAATGTATATTATCAGGAGAAAGGAGCATTTACCGGTGAATTATCGCCAGAGATGCTTGTTGATGCGGGTGTAAGCCATGTTATTATAGGACATTCAGAAAGAAGAATGTACTTTAACGAAAGCAATACAGTTCTTAATCTTAAGCTTCATAAAGCTCTTGAACATGACATTATTCCAATTCTTTGTTGTGGAGAGACACTTGAACAGAGAGAAAAAGGGATTACGCTTGATTTCATTAAAGAACAGATAGTAGAAGCATATGTTGGTGTTACTAAAGAGCAGGTTCTTCATACAATAGTTGCTTATGAGCCAATCTGGGCTATTGGAACAGGAAAGGTTGCAACTACAGCGCAGGCGCAGGAAGTATGCGGATTCATAAGAACTGTATTTGAAGAGTTATATGATAAAGAAACAGCAGATCAGATAAGGATTCTTTATGGCGGGAGTGTTAACGCTTCTAACGCAGCAGAGCTTTTTGCCCAGCCTGACATTGACGGAGGACTGGTAGGAGGTGCAAGTCTCAAGCCAGATTTTGCGGATATAGTTAATTATAATAATTAAATAACCATTAAAAGACCTTGTTTTGATGATAATATTCAAGACAAGGTCTTTGATTTTTTTTACAAATGTGCTATCATGCTATAGGCAATTAATTAGAATACATTTAAAGGAGAATCACATTATGAGTAAAAAACCAGTAGTTTTAATGGTGCTTGATGGTTATGGTTTAAATGATAGAACAGAGGGTAATGCTATTGCTATGGCTAACACTCCTGTTATGGATAAGCTTATGAAGGAATGCCCATTCCAGAAGGGATATGCTTCAGGACTTGCTGTAGGTCTTCCAGACGGACAGATGGGTAATTCAGAAGTTGGTCATATGAATATTGGTGCTGGTAGAATTATTTATCAGGATCTTACAAGAATTACTAAGGATATTGAAGATGGTACATTCTTTAAGAACGAAGAATTACTTGAGGCAATGGAGAACTGCAAGAAGAATGATTCGGATCTTCACCTTTTCGGACTTTTATCAGATGGTGGTGTTCACAGTCATTTAAGCCATGTATATGGACTTTTAGAGATGGCAAAGCAGCAGGGAGTGTCTAAAGTATATGTTCATGCGTTCCTCGACGGAAGAGATACACCTCCAGCTTCAGCTAGGGGATTTGTTGAGACACTTGAGAATAAGATGGCAGAAATCGGAGTTGGCAAGGTCGCATCTTTATCAGGCCGTTACTATGCAATGGACAGAGATAATAACTGGGACAGAGTAGAAAAGGCTTATGATTCACTTGTAACAGGTGATGGCATTAAGGCCGAGTCAGCTACACAGGCACTTCAGGAGTCATATGATAATGGTAAGACAGATGAATTCGTTGAGCCAACAGTTATCTGTAAAGATGGTCAGCCACTTTCATTAGTTAAGGCTAATGATTCTGTTATATTCTTTAACTTCCGTCCAGACCGTGCAAGAGAGATGACAAGAGCATTCTGCGATGATAAGTTTACAGGATTTGAAAGAAAGACAGGATTTATTCCATTAACATTTGTATGCTTCAAGGATTATGATGAATCAATTCCTAACAAGAAGGTTGCATTCAAAAAAGAGAATATTAAGAACACATTTGGTGAATTTCTTGCTAATCATGGAAAGAAGCAGTTAAGACTTGCTGAGACAGAGAAATATGCACATGTTACATTTTTCTTTAATGGTGGTGTTGAGGATCCTAATGTTGATGAGTTCAGATTACTTGTTAACTCACCTAAGGATGTTGCAACATATGACTTAAAGCCAGAGATGAGTGCTCCGGAAGTAGGTATGGATTTAGTTGAGGCTATCAAGTCTGACAAATATGATGTTATTATTATTAACTTCGCTAACCCTGATATGGTTGGTCATACAGGGGTTATCCCAGCTGCAATCAAGGCTGTAGAGAAGGTTGATGAGCTTGTCGGCAAGGCTGTAGATGCAGTTAAGGCTGTTGACGGAGTTCTCTTCATCTGCGCAGACCACGGTAATGCTGAGAAGATGATTGATTACGAAACAGGTGCTCCACATACAGCACATACAACTAATCCGGTTCCATTCATTCTTGTTAATTATGATGAGAATTATACACTTCGTGAGGGTGGAAGATTATGTGATATCGCTCCTACACTTATTGAGATTATGGGACTTGAGAAGCCAGTTGAGATGACAGGTGAGTCACTTCTTGTTAAGAAGAATTAATCAAAGGGTTGAAATTAATTTATTGATTTTTCTTGCACAAAATGTTTATTTGTGATAGAATGACCTATGTTGCCGTATTGGCATAATTATGTAATAAAAAGCGCATGATGCGCAGGAATGAGGATAGTATGAATAAGATAATTCCATTGTTTCATATGTCTGTCGGAGATGTATTAAGAATTGGTTTAATGGGAGTATTTGTAGTAATTTGTATAGCTTTAGCAATAATAATTCTTATGCAGGAAAGTAAGCAGAACGGATTGTCAGGAACAATTAGTGGTGCTGCTGATTCATACTGGGGTAAGAACAAGGGCCGTTCAATGGAAGGCAAGCTTGTTAAGATAACCAAGATTCTTGTAATTCTTTTTATTGTTATAGCAGTTATACTTAATTTTAATTTCTAAATTACGAACACTCTTAAGAAACGGATAATTTCTTAAGAGTGTTTTTGCTTTTACGAGCAATCTGGTAGAATCTGTATATTTAATGGTTAGAAAGGGATATAAGGGATATGGAGAAGGATATATTTAAACAGCGCAGACAGATGCTTGCTGATATGATTCTTAATAATGAACTGTATGTTCCAATGAAAGCTAAAGAAATCGCTATGCTTCTCGATATTCCTAAAGCTAAGCGTTCAGAGCTTATGGAAGTGCTTGACAGTCTTGTTGCAGATGGAACAATAGGTGTATCAAAGAAGGGTAAGTATATGAAGCCTGAAAATGTAGCACTTGTTGGAACATTTGAAAGCACAAGCAGGGGATTTGGCTTTGTAGTAATACCTGATAGGGAAGATGATATATTTGTCAAGGCTAATGACACGATGAATGCTTTCTATCATGATAAAGTCAAGGTTGTGATAACTACTGAGAAGAATGGCGATAAGAGGGCTGAAGGTAAGATTGTTGCTATTGTTGAGCATGAGGTTAAGGAAGTTGTCGGAACATTCCAGAAGAACAGAACGTATGGTTTTGTTATTCCCGATAATGCCAAGATTAACTGTGATATATTTATACCGCAGGAATTCATGAATGGAGCGGTTGAAGGTTCTAAGGTAGTTGCTTCTATAAGTGATTACGGCAGCCAGAGTAAGAATCCACAGGGGAAGGTCACAGAAGTACTTGGACATATAGATGACCCGGGTGTGGACATAATGTCTATTATCAAGGCATATGATTTACCAGTGGAGTTTCCTGAATCAGTTAAGAAGGCAATTAATGATATTCCTGATGTTGTCAGTGAGAAGGACAAGGCTGGAAGAGTTGATTTAAGAAATGTGCAGATGGTTACTATAGATGGTGAGGATGCGAAGGATTTAGATGATGCTGTATCTATCTCGAAAGAAGGTCCAGTATATCATCTGGGTGTCCACATTGCAGATGTCAGCCATTATGTTACAGAGGGAAGCGCGCTGGATAAAGAGGCACTAAAACGAGGCACGAGTGTTTACCTCGTAGACCGCGTTATTCCAATGATACCGCATAAGTTATCTAATGGGATATGTTCACTTAATCAGGGAGAAGACAGACTGGCACTCAGCTGCCTTATGGATATTGACGAAAAGGGCAATATTGTAGGACACAGGATATGTGAAACTGTTATTAATGTAGACAGAAGGATGAGCTATACAAGTGTAAAAAAGATTCTTGTAGATAATGATACTAATGAAATTATGAAGTATAAAGAGCTTGTTCCAATGTTTCATATGATGGAAGAGGCTGCGGAGCTTCTTAGAAAGAAGAGATTTGCAAGAGGTTCGGTTGATTTTGATTTCCCTGAAAGTAAGATTATACTTGACGAGAATGGACACCCGACTGATATTAAGCCATATGACAGAAATGTAGCAACTAAGATTATTGAAGATTTTATGCTTGCTGCTAATGAAACTGTTGCAGAGGATTATTTCTGGCAGGATATGCCATTTCTATATAGAACTCATGAGAATCCTGATCCGGAAAAAATGCGTAAGTTAGCCACATTTATTAATAACTTCGGTTATACATTAAGACTTTCTGATGATTTAAGACCTAAGGAGATTCAGAAGCTTCTTTCTGAGATAGAGGGTTCTGATGCTGAGAATCTTATAAGCAGACTGACACTCCGCTCTATGAAGAAAGCTAAGTATACTACTGAATGTGTAGGACATTTTGGACTCGCTGCCAAGTATTACTGTCATTTCACATCGCCTATCAGAAGATATCCTGATCTCCAGATTCACAGAATTATCAAGGAAAATCTTCATGGAGGTTTAAGTCCTAAGAGAGCTGACCATTATGATGCAATATTACCGGATGTTGCTGTCCAGACAAGTGCGATGGAGCGGCGTGCGGCAGATGCTGAAAGAGATACAGACAAGCTTAAGATGGCTGAGTATATGGAACAGTTTGTCGGAGAAATATTTGAGGGAGTTGTTTCAGGTGTTACCGCGTGGGGCGTATATGTTGAACTTTCAAACACTATCGAAGGCATGGTTTCTGTCAATAATATGAAGGGCTTCTATACATTTGACGAGGAACACTATGAGATGGTAGGAGAACTCGGAAACAGAAGCTATAAGCTAGGACAGAAGGTTAAGGTTGTGGTTATAGGCACCGATAAGATACTAAGAACAATTGATTTTGCATTTGCATAGAATAGAATGGAGACTGACATGGCATCAAAAACAAGCGCATCAGGAAACAGACTTATAGCGAACAATAAGAAAGCTTATTTTGATTATTTTATAGAAGAGAAATATGAGGCTGGCATGGTACTTCACGGCACTGAGGTTAAATCAATCAGAGCAGGTAAGTGCTCAATTAAGGAATCTTACATTAAGATTGAGAATGGTGAAGTGTATGTATTAGGTATGAATATTACACCATATGAGAAGGGAAACATATTCAATAAAGATCCTTTAAGGCCTAAGAAGCTGCTTCTTCACAAGAATCAGATTAATAAGCTTACAGGTGAACTTACAATAAAAGGATACACACTTGTTCCACTTCAGGTATATCTGAAAGAGGGAAAGGTGAAGATGGAAATTGGTCTTGGAAAAGGTAAGAAGAACTTTGACAAGAGAGATTCTATTGCAAAGAAAGACCAGATAAGAGATGCACAGAAGGAATTCAAGAACAAGAATCTCAGATTTTAGAAATATTTTATCAGTTTTGAATAACAAGTTCATTGACTTGGCATTATGCCAATGTTAATATAAATAAGCAGATAAAACTGCTTACACACGGGCTAGTAAAGGTTTCGACGGGGATCTTGAAGCTGGTGAAGCTATCCGCAGGAAAGCGTCAAAATCCAAACTTAAATATAAACGCTAACGATAATTTAGCATACGCTGCCTAATTGCAGCAGTCTGACTTAAAGCACCTACACTTTAAGACCCAGGCTTCGAACATGTAGGAAACGACAGTATCAAAGCTTTGAGATGCTGGTCGTATCATGAAGCTACTAAAGGTGCAAGGGTGTTGATTCCCGTGTACCGGAGGGAATGTTAAACAATCAACTATGATAGTAGAAGAACAGGGAATGGGTTTTCGGACAGGGGTTCGACTCCCCTCTGGTCCATAGGAAAAAGGGAGTGAGGAAGCGTGAGCTTCTTCGCTCCCTTTTTCCTATGGACCAGAGGGGAGTCTGACTGATGAGCAAGCACGGCAGATTGGACGTTGAAGCGGAGAGAAGGTATGCTGAAGTCCAAAAGGGACGAGCAATCGCGGCAGATTGGACGTTGAAGCGGAGGAAAGGCACGATGAAGTCCAAAATGGATGAGCAATCGTGGCGGATTGGACGTTGAAGCGGAGGGGAGGCACGGGAAAGTCCAAAACACCAAGTTAACTTGCCACACAATACTCAATAGCGTAAAATAAGTACAATCACACAAGTCAGGAGGAGTCAGCTATGAACAGAGCTGTTGTTTATTATTCATTATCAGGAAATACAAAGGAAGCTGCAAAGGTTATTGCAAGAAAGTTAGGAGCAAAAATCTTTGAGATAGATTTAGTTAAGCCATTACCTAAGAATACAGTAAGGCAGATGCTTGTTGGAGGAATGCAGTCAACATTTGGAAGAAGACCTAAGATAAAAGGTGTTCCGGATAACATGGATTATTATGATGAAATTATATTAGGTATGCCGGTATGGGCAGGTATGCCTGCGTCTCCGGTCAACACATTTATTAAGAATTACGGCGTGGCAGATAAAATTGACGCTGTGTTTACATTCAGCGGTGGTGGTGATAACGACAGATGTCTACTGCAGTTATCTAAGAGTCTTAAGAATTTAAAGAATCAGGTTGCGTTAGCAGACCGCAATAGTAATGCCGCAAAGGATAATCAGGAGAAGCTTGAAAAGTTTGTTATGAGTATCAAGTAGAAATGTATGCTATAATGGACACATTGATAAAGTTGATTACAATATAACTGGAGGATACAAGCATGGACGAAAATGTAAAGAAAAGAAACAAAGTACTGGCACAGACTGTAATTAATGGCTTACAGTCACGAAATATGTCAGGATATTATGCAGAGGATAAAGAAGCAGCTTTAAAGCAGGCTTTGGAGTTAATTGACAAGGAAAGCACAATTGCTATGGGCGGCTGCCACAGCGCACAGGAGATTGGACTTGTAGAGGTTTTGAAAGAGGGCAATTACAATTATATAGACCGTTCAAAGATGACTCCAAGAGAGGGACTTCTGGCTTCATATGACGCTGATGTGTTCTTATCAAGTGCAAATGCGATGACAAGTGATGGAATACTTGTAAATATTGATGGCAATTCCAACCGTGTTTCATGCATAGCGCAGGGACCAAAGAAGGTAATCTTCATAGTTGGAATGAATAAAGTCTGTTCAGACCTCGATTCGGCAATGAAGCGAGCAAGAAATATAGCTGCACCAACTAATGCACAGAATTTTGATGTCAAGACACCCTGCAAGACAACCGGAAAATGCTTTGACTGCAAATCACCAGACACATTATGCTGTCAGTTCCTGATTACAAGATATTCACGCCATGTCGGAAGAATACATGTAATACTTGTAAATGACACACTTGGCTATTAAAAGGAGAAACTATGATTAACAGACTTCATATGGCAATGATTGAATTATATAAAGGAGACGCTAAGAGAATACAGCATTTTTGCAAGGTTCACAGCTATGCAAAGCTGATTGCACAGATGGAAAATGTTGATGAAAAAAGTCTTTTTGTAATTGAAACAGCGGCACTTACACATGATATCGGAATTCATACATGTGAAGAAAAATATGGTGAGTGTGGTGGCAGGCTGCAGGAAAAAGAAGGACCAGCTATTGCAGCAGAACTTCTTGAAAGGCTTGGCTTTGACAGAGAAGTGTCAGAAAGAGTGCAGTATCTGATAGGTCATCATCATACTTACAACAATATTGACGGCATCGATTATCAGATACTTGTTGAGGCAGATTTTTTGGTTAACATATGCGATGATAATCTTACAAAGGAAGCAGCATTAAAGGCATATAACAGCATTTTTAAGACAGAATGTGGTAAAAAGATATGTCGGGAAATGTTCGGGCTTGAATAATATATTTATCAACAGAGTACACATTTTAAACATATTTATCAGATAATATATAGACAATTAATTCACCGTGAAAGTGAGGATTACATATGGATAAGATGAAGATTTTGGTAGTAGATGATGAAAGCAGAATGAGAAAGCTTGTAAGTGATTTCCTGACAAGAAAAGGTTATGTTGTTATTGAGGCAGCTGATGGTGTTGAGGCTGTTGATACATTTATGGAGAATAAAGATATTGCTCTTATAATTCTTGATGTTATGATGCCAAGAATGGATGGCTGGGAAGTGTGCAGGCAGATAAGAAAGGATTCTAAAGTTCCTATTATTATGCTTACAGCCAAGGGCGAAGAGATGGACGAACTTCAGGGATTTGAGTGCGGTGCTGATGAATATATAGCAAAGCCATTCTCACCTAAGATACTTACAGCCAGAGTTGATGCAATCATAAGACGTGCATATGGTGTTGATAGCAATGAAATAATTGAGATAGGTGGAATTACCATAGACAAAGCTGCACATATTGTTAAGATAGATGGCGAAGAGATAGAGTTAAGTTATAAAGAGTTTGAACTGCTTACTTATTTTATTGAAAATAAGGGAATTGCATTGTCAAGAGAGAAGATTCTTAATAATGTATGGAATTATGATTATTATGGGGATGCAAGAACTATTGATACACATGTCAAGAAGTTAAGAAAGAAGATGGGCGATAAAGGTGATTATATCAAGACAATCTGGGGTATGGGTTATAAGTTCATTGTTGACTGATTGTTATAATTTTAAGGAAGGCAGTGTGTGATGAAGATACATTCTATTAAATTTAAGATTACACTTCTTTTGGTTGTGACTGTTACATGTCTTGTTGCAATGCTTATCGGTTTTAACAGCTTTTTTTCTGAAAAGGTGTATATGAACCGTAAGCAGAAGAGCATGGTGAGTTCATATGAAAATGTCAATGATATTATGCAGAAGTATACAGATTCCCAGATAGATAAGGATACGATGTGTGCTGATATGGAGAATATATCTACAGCCAAGGGAATATCTGTCCTTGTAGTTGACAGCAGCTGGTGCACAATATATGTAAGTACACAAGGTGATGATTCAATGATTGAGAGACTCCGCATGAGTATATTTAATGGAGATATATTCAAGAACAGCGGAACTTCTGAAAAAGCACCAGAGCCGAAAAATCCAGCTGATGATTCGGTTACGGATAATCCGGCAGATGCAGATGATAAGAAGGATCATAAGAAGAGATTTGATGATATTATTGATATGTCGGGTACATCGCTTGTTGAGAACAGAACAATAATAAGCTCTAACGATAAATACACACTTCAGAAGGTGTACGATGAGAGACTGGGCGATTATTATCTTGAAATATGGGGCACGCTTGATAATGGCTATTCAATTATATTAAGAACTCCAATTCAGGGAATTAAGGATAATGTGAATATATCTACAACACTTATAAAATATGTTGGTGGAGCAATTCTTACAGTTGGAATAATTTCAGCATTTGTGGTATCAACATATATAACAAGACCGATAAAGCAGCTTTCTGATATTGCAGAGAGAATGTCAGAAATGGATTTTGATGCAAGGTATGAAGGCAGTGATAAAGGCGAGATTGGACTGCTTGGTAAGAGTATGAACAATATGTCTGAGAAACTTGAACATAATATTGCTGAGCTTAAGAAAGCTAATCTGGAACTAAAGAAGGATATCGATAAGAAAGAAAAACTTGAGATTATGAGAACAGATTTCCTTTCAAATGTTTCTCATGAATTAAAGACTCCAATTGCCCTGATACAGGGATATGCTGAAGGTCTTAAGGAAGGCATAACAGATGATCCTGAAAGTATGGGATTTTACTGTGATGTTATTATGGACGAGGCAAACAAGATGAATACAATGGTTAAGAGACTGCTTACGCTTAATCAGATAGAGTTTGGTAATGATGAACCGGATATGGAGCGTTTTAACATTAATGAGCTGATAGCTTCTGTTGTTGATGCTAATGCAATAAGGGCAGGACAGAAGAATATGAGCATAGTATTTAATAACCGTAATGAACAGAATTTCGTATGGGCAGATGAATATAAGACAGAAGAGGTTCTTACCAACTATATATCCAACGCACTTAACCATTGTGACGGAAAGCAAGCAATAGAGGTCAGAACATCAAAGTCAGAAGACGGAGCAACACTCACTGTCACAGTATATAACAGTGGCAGGAATATTGCTGAAGAGGACCTTGAACGCATCTGGGAGAAGTTCTATAAAACCGATAAAGCAAGAACAAGAGAATATGGCGGTAATGGTATAGGATTATCAATTGTTAAGGCTATTATGGAGTCAATGGGGCAGGAGTATGGCGTCAGAAATGTTTCTGACGGTGTAGAGTTCTGGTTCACACTTGACTGCAAATCATGATTTCATAACATTTTCAAGAGTATAACGGGCAGCTTGTGCTTCATCTAACTGATGAACATAGGCTGCTCTTTTTTCAGGCTTATATCCATCGCCATGTCCATTATATTCAGCATAATATACAGTTTCATGTGATTCAGGTTTATTCCAGTCAGTGAAGCCCTCATCAATAATCTGGTCGGAATATTCACAGTTAAGAAGAACAACCTTGGCATGAATTCTCCAAGGTCTGCTTAAAGCAACGCTTTTAGGAGGACAGTTTCCTGTAAATGTACAATTATCAAATACATATCCGAAAGCCTGACCTTCATATGTTGAAGGTGCAGTATAATAAGAGTTGATGGGTTTATTCCGGTTTAATGCAAAAAGTGTGCAGTTTTTAAAGTAGGCTGTGGCACTTCCGAAAATAAAATCAATTTCACCACATATAAAGCAGTCTTCATATAACTGGTGAACGAGCTTTCTTTCACCGTCTATTGTTGGACCTGTAAAACCACCTGGTTGTTTTTCTTTAAGAGGCAGCGGACCGGTAAATAAAGTGTCCTGATGACCGAGAATTTTACAGTGCTTAAATGTGATGTTGTCACCTTCAGCGTATACAGCGATTGCCTGACCGACATTATCACCAAATCCGGCACTGTTTTCGAATGTTATATTGCTTGCAGAGAAATTATCGGCATATACAAGAAATGTATAGGAACGGAAAGTTCCACGCTTAGAGCCGTCAGGCATAATCATTCTTGCATAGAAACCCTCTGTAATAATAGTTTCGTCTGTATCTTCACCAATTAAGGTAATATTATTTTTTCGGATTTCAATGCGTTCTTTATATATTCCTTTTTTGATATAGATAGTTTCAGGGGTTCCGGCTGGAATTGAATCAACAGCCTGCTGGATAGAATTAAAATCTCCGGAATTATCTTTAGCTACAGTAATCATGTGAGTACCTCCTATTTTTTACTATTATAGCACACTGGACATTAATAAATAAAGCGAGTATAATTCGATTCGTTAAAAAATTTGTAGGAAATAGAGATTATGATAAGAATAGTAGAAGATGTGAGAGATGTTAATATATATCTTTCATTAAGAAAACAGGTTGGCTGGATTAAGTTGGATGAAAATCAGGCTCAGAGAGCATTGGATAACAGCGTGAAAGTATTCACAGTATATGATGATGACAAGCCTATAGGAATGGGCAGAGTGGTTGGAGATATGGCTGTAATAAGCTATATCCAGGATTTAATAATAATACCGGAATATCAGAGTAAGCACATAGGAAGCATGCTTATAGAACATATAATAGCTTATGTCAAAGGAATTACTCAGGAAGACACAAGAATGATGCTTTGTCTGATGTGTGCCAAGGGCAGAGAGATATTCTATGAAAAGCATGGATTTATCGCAAGACCGACACCAGAACTGGGACCGGGAATGATACAGTATATATTACAATAGCATTGTAAAATGTAATGTTAACTTAAAATAATAATAGGTTGACAATAACTTTTTAAGTGTGTACAATAACAAATGTTGTATTACTACATTTGAAAAGAGGACTTTAATTATGAAAAGCAAAAAAGTTACTATTTATCAGCTGACATTCATGGCTATGATGGCAGCAGTTACATGTATTCTAGGACCACTTTCAGTTCCAATTGGTCAGATTCCAATATCTCTTACTAATCTTGTGATTTATTTCACAGTATTTGTACTGGGCATATGGGCAGGAACAGGAAGTTATGGAATATATCTGCTGCTTGGTGCTGTAGGACTTCCTGTATTTTCAGGATTTGCTGGTGGATTAGGAAAACTTCTTGGACCAACAGGAGGATATCTTATAGGTTTCATATTCATGGCACTTATTGGAGGAGCTGTGATTGAGCTTTCACACAGAAATATTTTTCTTACAATGTTAGGCTGGGTAGTTGGAACTGTTGTTGCATATGCATTTGGTACGGTATGGTTTGTATACCTTATGAAATGTTCAGTCACATATGCACTTACAGTATGTGTATATCCATTTATCGTATTTGATATTGTTAAGATAGTTATTGCAACACTTCTTGGAAAGACAGTAAGATATGCAATAACCAAAGCTGGTTTTATACAGAAAGCAGCATAATAAGTAAAAGAAAAAGGTGTCTCCGGATTAACGGAGACACCTTTTTAAGTACAATGCAGAATTAATTATCTGAGAGTCTTAACATATTCAGCAATCTTCTCATCCTTGCAGTTAGCAAAGAAAAGCTCTTCAAATTTCTCACCTGCAACAGCACCCTTAACGAGATCCTGATCAAGCTCCTTAAGAACTTCTACGAGATCCTGCTTAAGAGTAACAGCTCTTACGCCATCAAGAATCTTCTTGTTTCTCTGTTCAGGAACAACTCTTTCTTTAGGATATCCGCCACCTGGTTCACCCTCGAAAAGCTTTTCAAAGATGTATGTGAGGTTAAGTTCTGCACCCCATCCGAAGCCCTTTGCAAATGGAAGAGCGATAGCGTTACCATCGTTAATCTGCATGAACATATAAGCGTCTGAAGGATCAACAACATGTCCACAGAGAACTCCAGGGAAAGAGTTAAGTGCTAACATAGCACCTTCACCAGTACCGCAGCCTGTTACCACAAAGTCAGCAGCACCGCTGTTTAAAAGAATAGCAGCAAGGATACCGTTCTGTACGTATGTAAGCTGTGCTTTATCATCAGCTGAGTACATACCATAATTATCAACTGTATGTCCCTTGCTTTCTGCAACCTTCTTAAGTGATGCATAAATCATCTCGTTCTTTGCAGCCTGGCTGTTTTCATTAATTAATGCGATTCTCATTATGAAATCTCCTCTTTTCTTATATTCTATATAAACTATAAGCTGTGGGTCTGATTTTGTCAAATGTGTATACTGAAATAATACATTTACCAAATGCTTACTTATGTGTTATATTATACAGAACGAATTAAGTTGAAAGAGGTTAGATAATATGGCTGAAAATAAAGATTCCCAGGCAGCATTTATGGAGGCTGTCGGAAGCATTAAAGAATACGCTAAGGTTAATGGCAATATTGTTACAAGAGAGGATGTACACAGCTTTTTTAAAGATATGGCATTAGATGATGCCAAATTCCAGATGATTTCCGGATATCTGATGGCTAATGGAATTAAGATACAGGGCGAAGACAGCGTAGATAATGAATTCCTGAAGCTGATGGAAAGTGCCTCAGATGATAATATTGATGAGTCAGGACAACATATTTCTAAGGAAGAACAGGAAGATAAGAAGGTTGCGGATGATATTGTAAGTCATCTTGATTATGAAGAGGATGAGAAGTATCTGAAAATATATCTTCAGGATATATCAGGAATACAGCCTATGACAGATGTTACAAGATCATATCTTCTTATGAACATAGTTGAGGATAATGATAAAGAATCACTAAAACTGCTTACAGAAAGTTATCTTGAAAAGATTGTGTCATGGATAGAACCATTCAGAGGAAAGGGAGTTCTTGCATGTGACCTTGTACAGGAGGCCAATCTGGCTATGACAGCATATATAGGACAGCAGGAATGGCTTAATAATTATGAGTGGAAGGATAAGATTAAAGAAGGTGGACAGGAAGACCTTCTTAATGTGCTTAAAGGAATTGACGAAGCAGTTAAGGAGCTTATTGAAGGCAGTCTTAATATGCTTATAGATGAACAGACGGATGTTAATATGGTTTCGGGAAAAATTCTCAATAAAGTCAATCTTGTAAATGACTGGGGAACAAGACTTAAAGAAGAATTAGGAAGAAAACCTACGGTGGAAGAAGTAGCAAAGAACATGGGAGTTGCAGAAAATGTGGTACTTGAGGCTATCAGGCTTTCAAGTGAAACAATTGAAGATATCAAGTACGAAAAGACGGTTCCTAAAGAATAACTGATTAATAAAATTAATATATACACGATTTCGAGAAAAATTTAACAATTTTTTATTGATTTTAATTAGGGCATGGTATAGAATTAAAAAGAATTTTGTAATAATTTACAAGAAATTATAAGAAAAGAGGTTTATGTAAGATGGCAAAAATCGATTTAAGCAAGTATGGCATCACAGGTGCTACAGAGATCGTCTACAATCCTTCTTATGAATTATTATTCGAGGAAGAGACTAAGTCTACTAACGAAGGTTATGAAGTTGGTAAGGAAAGCGAACTTGGAGCTGTCAATGTTATGACAGGTATCTATACAGGTCGTTCTCCTAAAGACAAGTACATTGTTGTTGATGAGAACTCTAAGGACACTGTATGGTGGACATCAGATGAGTATAAGAACGATAACCACCCAATGTCAGAAGATGTATGGGCTAAGGTTAAGGACATAGCTAAGGCAGAGCTTTCTAATAAGAAACTTTTCGTAGTTGATGCATTTTGTGGAGCTAACAAGGACACAAGAATGGCAGTTCGTTTCATCGTTGAAGTTGCTTGGCAGGCACATTTTGTAACTAATATGTTCATTAAGCCAACAGCAGAAGAACTTGAGAACTTCGAGCCAGATTTCGTTGTATATAATGCTTCTAAGGCTAAGGTTGAGAACTATGCTGAATTAGGCCTTAACTCAGAGACATGTGTTGCATTCAACATTACAAGCCATGAGCAGGTAATCATTAATACATGGTATGGTGGAGAGATGAAGAAGGGTATGTTCTCTATGATGAACTACTACCTTCCATTAAAGGGTATTGCTTCAATGCACTGCTCAGCTAACACAGATAAGAACGGAGAGAATACAGCAATCTTCTTTGGTCTTTCAGGAACAGGTAAGACAACACTTTCAACAGATCCTAAGAGACTCCTTATCGGTGATGATGAGCATGGTTGGGATGACAATGGCGTATTCAACTTTGAAGGTGGATGCTACGCTAAGGTTATCAACCTTGATAAGGACTCAGAGCCAGATATCTACAATGCAATTAAGAGAAACGCTCTTCTTGAGAACGTTACACTTGATGAGAATGGAAAGATTGATTTCGCAGATAAGAGCGTAACAGAGAATACTCGTGTATCTTACCCAATCAATCATATTGAGAATATAGTAAGACCAATTTCTTCAGCTCCAGCAGCTAAGAATGTAATCTTCCTTTCAGCAGATGCTTTCGGAGTACTTCCTCCAGTATCTATTCTTACACCAGAGCAGACACAGTACTACTTCCTTTCAGGATTTACTGCTAAGCTTGCTGGTACAGAGAGAGGAATCACAGAGCCTACACCTACATTCTCAGCTTGCTTCGGACAGGCATTCCTTGAGCTTCATCCTACAAAGTATGCAGCAGAGCTTGTTAAGAAGATGGAAAAGAGTGGAGCTAAGGCTTACTTAGTTAACACAGGATGGAATGGAACAGGTAAGAGAATCTCTATTAAGGATACTCGTGGTATCATTGATGCTATCCTTTCAGGTGCTATTAATACAGCTCCAACAAAGAAGATTCCTATGTTCAACTTTGAAGTTCCTACAGAGCTTCCAGGAGTAGACCCAGCAATCCTTGATCCAAGAGATACATATGCTGATGCTTCTGAGTGGGAGACTAAGGCTAAGGATCTTGCTGCAAGATTCAATAAGAACTTTGTTAAGTACACAGGTAACGAAGCTGGTAAGGCTTTAGTTGCTGCTGGTCCACAGCTTTAATTTTCAATCATTACAGAGTTTGAATTATGATTATATACCTGAGTCTGAATTGAATTCATTCGCAGGTATATTTGAATTTTTTTGACATATAATATTGTGTAATCAGTAAAGAAGATGTATAATCAATACATCGGTACAGATTACGTATCAATTGAATATTTCCTGGGACGTTCGCAAAACCATATTATTTTGATCCTACATTTCATCGACGGGATTCCTATATCTCCATTCCAATGTCAAGCCTCCTTAGTCAGTGGAAGGCAGCGGTCTGGATGCGGTTGCCCACCTAGCTTCGCTAGGAGTCGAAAGCGTGGGGAGCGGCGTTTTGGGATATTATTAACAGGCTGTCACATAAGTGACAGCCTGTTTTTTGCGCGAAAAGCGATGAGAATATAAAATTATAAAAGCGGCCATGCTTGCATGTGTCGCTTTTTATGATTTTATATTCGAGGAGCAACGCGACAATGCCAGAACTTAGTTCTGGCATATAAGCTTTTTGCGCGAAAAGTGATGAGCATACCTAGTTCTAAAACTTCAATTCTCAGCATATACTATCAAGAGCTTGTCTGAACAAGGACACTTAATTTAGTATGGAGAATAGTATATGAAACAGAGAACAAAAATAATATTCTTAGCCTATTCTGCACTGGTGATTTTTATGTCATCAGCATGTATATATATGTCACATATGATTAAATCAAGATATCAGGACACATCGTCAGAAATCAATATTTATAAAAATGTATATGTAACTAATATAGAAGACAACACGATAACTGCCAATATGTATGGTAATATAAAGAAATTCAATAGTGGAAAGATAGCAGAAGATGTAACCGGGTGTTTATGTGATATTACCGTTGAGGATGGAAAGATTGTTGGAGTTAATACCAAGACGGATGTTGTAAGTGGAAAGGTGCTGTCAGTTTCACAAGACAGCGTTGAAATTGAAGGTTATGGTTCTGTTAAGCTGGATGAGGACTTTATTATGTATGAAAAAGAAAACTCATTGATAAGTAATTACAGCAGTATAATTGTCGGTTATGCATTACAGGATTTTATTGTGGCGGATGGAGAAGTCTGTGGTGCTATTAAGAATAAACCTTTGCAGGCTGACAATATAAGAGTAATTATCAAGACAAGCGGATTCAGAGATATATTTTTTAATGAAGCAGTTTTTTGTGCTGATTCAGGAATGATAGTTGAGACTGGTGAAGAATCTTATGAGACGGCACCCGGGGAGACGGTTGTGTTTAATCCGGATACAGAAGACTTTAATGAGGGCAGAATAAAACTAATTCCTAAATCAGGTGAGATACAGTTCCAGTCAGTAAACAGAGGCATAGGAACACCTTCATATGGCGGAACTATTGAAGTTTCACTGTATGATGAGGGAATTGTTGTTGTAAATGAAGTGGGGATAGAAGATTATCTTAAAAAAGTTGTTCCTAGCGAGATGCCGTCAGGGTTTAATCTTGAAGCACTGAAATGTCAGGCTGTATGTGCAAGAAGCTATGCTTATACGGAACTTTCTAATAACTATTATAGTGCTTATGGAGCGCATATTGATGACTCAATACAGTTTCAGGTATATAATAACTCACCGCGGGCAGAATCAACAGATACTGCAGTAGATGAGACAGCGGGACAGGTGCTATCATATAACGGAGAAGTTGTTAAGACATATTACTATTCAACCTCATGTGGAAGCACAACAGACGTTACACTCTGGGGCAATACAACAGAAAATTATCCGTATTTTGTTGCGGAGTGTGTGGGTGGAGTGGACAGAGGACTTACACTGACAGTAGAATCGGAGTTCAATACATTTATAAAAGGTGAAAATGAGGCTGATTATGATTACGACTGCACCTTGTACAGATGGAGCATGGAGGAATCTGTTAAAGAGATAAGTGAAGGATTTGCACGTTCTACAGGGAAGAATGTAGGAAACATAACAGATATTGAAGTACTTAAGCGTGTTAATGGAGGAGCGGCAGTAAAAGTTAAGGTTACAGGTGATAAAGGCGAGACAGTGATAGACAGTGAATCAGCGATTAGGGCAGCATTTGGCAATGCAAATGTGGATATGAATACTAAGTCAGGAACGACAAGATATGCTAATCTGCCAAGTACATTCTGTGTGTTTGAGAAGGTGACGGAGGGAAAGAAGCTTACAGGCTTTAAGATAACAGGAGGTGGCTACGGACATGGAATCGGCATGAGTCAGAATGCTGCCAATAAAATGGCAGAATCCATGACTTACGCGCAGATTCTGGAATTCTTCTACAGAGGTACTACGCTTACTCTGATTTCTTCCCAAGATAATGGCTGAATATTTTTTCATCATTGATGAAGTAGTTAATCTCTGCACCGATGAATATTATAATCATACAGGCATACATCCATATAAGTGCTATGATAATAGTAGCAAGACTTCCGTACATGTATGAAAAGTTCGGTGAGTGGCCAACATAAAGAGAATACAGTGCTGTAAAAAGATACCATCCTAAAGCAGAAAAGGAAGCTCCTGGAATCTCTTTATAGAACTTTTTTCCTCTTCTTGATACAAGTGAGAATGCTATAGTAAAGAAGAGTGTGAATATACTTGGAAAGAGAAAATGTTTACTGTTAAATATTCCTCTGAATATCACGACTACATTAGTAAGCTGTGGTATATATTTCATAGTGAAGCTCATAATATTGTTACCAAATACCATAAGTATAAGGCTGGCAATAATAAGAATCATAAATATAAGGGCATAGATACTTGCTCTTATTCTCTGGAAAAGCCAGTTCTTCTGGTTATCTTTTCTGTATATCTGTTTTAATCCACGGACAATAGCCATGAAACCTTTACCGGCAGCCCATATGATAGCAATTGCAGTAATGAGGGTTAATGCAGTTGTTGAATTGTCATATATATCAGTGAGCATTGCCCGGACAATAGGCTGCAGCTGAGTTGGAAGAACGCCGTATATGATTTTTAAAATGTCTGCCTTGGAAACTGGCAGGAACTTTATAAGACTTAAAAGACCAATAAAAAACGGGAAAAAACTCAGCATGAGATAGTAACATGCTGAGGATGCGTAGTCGCCGATGCGGTCTTCAGATATTTTAGTGACAATTCTTTTGATTAATAATATTAAATTGAGCATTCTTATACCTTAATCCTTAATTGAATGTTTTCAAGATATTATATGTTATTTTATAGAATTTAGCAATTACTTGCAAACAGCAGTTATTTTATGTAAAATGTGATACGTGTAATTATGCACAGTAAATATAGCGAGGCAGATATGGGAATAAGTGTTAAGCTTCAGGTGTTTGAAGGACCTTTAGATCTTCTTTTACATTTGATAGATAAGAATAAAGTTAATATATATGATATTCCGATTGCAATGATTACAGAACAGTATATGGAATATGTTGAGCAGCTAAAGAAGGAAGATCTTAATGTGGTAAGTGAGTTCCTTGTAATGGCGGCAACTCTTCTTGATATTAAGTCAAGAATGTTACTTCCTAAGGAAGTGGATGAGGAAGGCAATGAGGAAGATCCAAGAGCAGAGCTTGTTGAAAAGCTGTTAGAGTACAAGCTGTATAAGGCTATGGCACAGGAATTAAAGGACAAGCATACAGATGCAGAGAGAACTTATTATAAGAAGCAGAATATTCCGGAGGCGGTTGCAGCATATACACCGCCGGTTGATCTTACAGAGGTTATTGGTGATACAACACTTATGCGTCTTAACAGAATATTTGCTGATGTTTGTAAACGTAAGGAAGATAAGATAGATCCTGTACGAAGCAAGTTTGGAAAGATTGAGAAAGAAGAAGTTACCATGAGTGAAAAGCTTGTGGATATTAAAGCATTTATGATGGAGCATGAAGATTTTAGTTTCAGGGAGCTTTTATGGAATAATCCGTCAAAGGTTGCTGTTATAGTAACATTTTTAGTTGTGTTAGAGCTTATTAAGACTGGATTTGTTGAGGTTAAGCAGGAATGCCCGGAGGATGATATATTCATAAGGGTGGTCAGGGATCCTGAGCTTATTGAAGATATAACAGAGGAGTAGAATGATGAGTTTAGAACAGATGGAAGGCATAATTGAGGCTGTGCTTTTTACTATGGGTGATTCTGTGGAAGCAGGTAAGCTTGCAGATGCCATAGAACAGGATGTGGATACAACTGTTAAGATAGTACACAATCTTATGGATAAATATGAATCAGATAACAGGGGAATAAGAATCATTGAGCTTGAGAACAGCTTCCAGCTGTGTACCAAGCAGGAATATTATGATGCACTAATAAGAGTGTGCAGCCAGCCAAGAAGATATACACTGACAGACGCGGCATTAGAGACATTGTCGATAATAGCATATAAGCAGCCTGTAACTAAGATAGAGATAGAGAATATCAGAGGTGTTAATTCAGACAGAGCAGTAAGCAAGCTTGTTGAGCTCGGTCTTGTGAAGGAAGTTGGAAGACTTGATGCGCCGGGAAGACCAATGCTTTTTGGAACAACAGAGGATTTCTTAAGGTCATTTGGAGTACAGTCGATAGACGAGCTTCCAACAATCAGTGAAGATATGGTTGAACAATATAAGGAAGAGGCAGAGTTAGAGCTTGCAAGCGAAAACTTTGATGCAGATAATCAGGAAGATTCTGATGGTCAGATAACATTAGGAATATAGAAAGGAAGTTGACATTATGGAAAGAAAGAATGCATGGAAGAAATATTCAGACGAAGATAAGAACAATGTATTCACATTTGCAGATGAATATAAGACTTTTATATCTGAGTGTAAGACAGAAAGAGAATGTGTAAAAAAGGCTGTAGAACTGGCAAAGAAAGCCGGATACAGAGATTTACAGGAGATAATAGCAGCTAATGAGACACTTAAAGCAGGTGATAAAGTATATGCTGTTAATATGAAGAAGGCAATAGTGCTTTTTAATATTGGAAGTGAACCGATAAGCACTGGTATGAATATACTTGGGGCACATATTGATTCACCAAGACTTGATATCAAGCAGAATCCTATGTATGAAGATTCAGACCTGGTTCTTCTTGATACACATTATTATGGAGGAATCAAGAAATACCAGTGGGTAGCAATTCCTCTTGCACTTCATGGTGTTGTTGCATTAAAGAATGGCGAATGTGTTGAAGTTGTAATCGGAGAAGACGCTGACGATGCGGTTGTCGGAGTATCAGACCTTCTTATACACCTGGCTGCTAAACAGATGGAAAAGAAAGGAAGCTCGGTGGTTGAGGGCGAGGACCTTGATATCCTTATAGGAAGCATGCCGGCAGCATCAGACAGTGATAATACAGATGAGGATAAGGAAGAAAAGGAAGCAGTTAAGAAGAATATTCTTGCAATTCTTAAAGAAAAATATGGGATTGAAGAGGAAGATTTCTTATCAGCAGAGCTTGAGGCTGTTCCGGCAGGACCTGCAAGAGATTATGGCCTGGACAGAAGCATGATTATGGGATATGGCCATGATGACAGAGTGTGTGCTTATCCGTCGCTTATTGCACTTCTTAATACACCACATGTTACAAGAACTGGCGTATGTATTCTTGTAGATAAAGAGGAGATAGGAAGCGTCGGCGCAACAGGTATGCATTCAAGATTCTTTGAAAATATGGTCGCAGAGGTTATGGACAGATGCGGTGATTATTCAGAGCTTAAATTAAGAAGAGCACTTGCTAATTCTTATATGTTATCATCAGATGTAAGTGCAGCATATGACCCTAATTATGCATCAGTGTTTGAAAAGAAGAATTCAGCATTCTTTGGAAAAGGTATGGTATTTAACAAGTACACAGGTTCAAGAGGTAAGAGCGGTTCTAATGATGCTTCTGCTGAGTTCATTGGAAAGTTAAGAAAAGTTATGGATGATGCAGCTGTGTACTTCCAGATGGCAGAGCTTGGAAAGGTAGATGCAGGCGGTGGCGGAACAATCGCATATATCTTGGCTAATCTTGATATGAACGTAATCGACAGTGGAATTGCTGTACAGAATATGCATGCACCATACGAGGTAATAAGCAAGGCTGACCTATATGAGACATTAAAGGGATATGAAGCATTTTTACAGATGTAAAATGTTTGTGTTAACGAAAGGACAATAATATGAAGTGGAATAAATATTCAATCCAGACAACTACAGATGCAGTTGATATGATAAGCAGCGCGCTTAATGATATAGGAATTGAAGGTATCGAAATTGAGGATAATGTACAGCTTACTAAGGAAGAGGCTAAGTCAATGTTTGTAGATTTCATTCCTGACCTTCCACCTGATGATGGCAGCGCTAAGGTTAATTTCTACATTGACAGTGAAGAAGATGATGGCTCAATGCTTGAAAAGGTTAAGGCTGAACTTGAAGATTTAAGAATGTTTATTGATATTGGTGAGGGTACAATCACAGAATCAGAGACAGAGGATAAGGACTGGATTAATAACTGGAAGCAGTACTGGCATACATTTACAATAGGAGACTTATTCATTAAGCCTACATGGGAGCCGGAGACAGAGGAGATGAAGGGGCATGCTGTACTTAGCATTGACCCGGGAACAGCTTTCGGAACAGGTTCACATGAGACTACAAGAATGGTTATAAAGCAGCTTCAGAAGTATGTTAAAGATGGTGATGAGGTGTTAGATGTCGGCTGTGGAAGCGGTATACTTTCAGTAGTTGCATTAAAATATGGTGCAAAGCATGCATTTGGTACAGACCTTGACCCTAATGCAATTATTGCATCAGAGGAAAATGCAGAGCAGAACAATATAGATAAGAAGCAGCTTGAGGTTATTGAGGGTAATATCATTGATGACAAGGCTGTTAAAGATGCCTGTGGCTATGAGTGCTACGACATTGTGTGTGCCAATATCCTTGCAGACGTATTAGAGCCACTTTCAACATGCATACATGAGCATATGAAGCACGGCGCTTACTTTATTACTTCTGGTATTATAGATACTAAGGAAAATGAGGTGGCAGAGGCATTTAAGAAGAATCCTGAGTTAGAGATAGTTGAGATTAACCATGATGGCGAGTGGGTTAATATCACAGCAAGAAGGAAGTAGTGTATGTATCATTTTTTTGCAGAGCATGAGAATATCCATGATTCATATATAGATATAGTTGGAAGTGATGTTAATCACATTAAGAATGTATTAAGATTCAAAGAAGGCGACAAGCTTCTTATAAGCAGCGGAGATAATGTTGATTATGAATGCAGCATTGCTTCTATGTCGGATGAATATATAAGGGCAGATATACTAAGCAAGGATGAGCAGGGGAAAGAACTGCCTTCAAGAATAATTCTGTTTCAGGGACTGCCTAAGGCTGACAAAATGGAACTTATAATACAGAAGGCTGTAGAACTCGGAGCATACAGAGTTGTTCCTGTAGCAATGAAAAGAAGCGTTGTAAAACTAGATGCGAAGAAAGCTAAAGCTAAGGTTGAACGCTGGAATGGTATTGCATTAAGTGCAGCCAAGCAAAGCAAGAGAAGTATCCAGCCTGAAGTGACAGAAGTTATGACATTTAAGCAGGCACTTGAATATGCAGGAAAGCTAGATAAGCTTTTACTGCCATATGAGTGCGCAGAAGGCATGGAAAAGACCAGAAAAGTGATTGAAGAAATCGGACATGGAGAATCTGTTGGTATATTCATAGGCCCTGAGGGCGGATTCGACAGGTCAGAGCTTGACGAAGCTGTAAATGCAGGCTGTGAGATAATCACACTAGGTAAGAGAATATTAAGAACTGAGACAGCGGGAATGATGCTGTTGTCAGTGCTTATGTATAATATGGAAGAATAAGCGGAAAAGAGGCAATATGGAAGCATATCTTGATAATTCTGCTACAACGAAATGTGCAGCAGAGGTAGTAGAAACAGCAGTAAAGGTTATGTCAGAAGATTATGGTAATCCATCATCAAAGCATATGAAGGGCGTTGATGCAGAGAAATATATCCGTGAAGCTAAAGAGGTAATAGCAAAGACTCTTAAGTGTCAGGACAAGGAGATACTCTTTACTTCTGGTGGAACAGAATCTAATAACATGGCAATAATCGGAACAGCAATGGCTAATAAAAGAAAAGGAATGCACTGCATAGTATCATCTGTAGAACATTCATCAGTTAAAGAGCCATTCAATTTCCTTGAAAAAGAAGGCTTCAGAATAACATATCTTCCAGTTGATAAAGATGGAATAGTTGATATAGAGGCTCTAAAGGATGCACTTGATGATGAGACAATACTTGTTTCAGTAATGTATGTTAATAATGAAATTGGTGCAGTTGAACCGATTGAAGAAATCGGACATATAATTAAAGATTATAATCCTGATATTGTATATCATGTTGATGCGATTCAGGCTTATGGTAAATATAAGATATATCCTAAGAAGCTTGGAATTGATCTGTTATCAGTCAGTGGACATAAGATTCACGGACCTAAGGGGAGCGGATTCTTATTCATTAATGATAAGACAAGAATCAAGCCTATTATATATGGTGGAGGACAGCAGAAGGGCATGCGTTCAGGAACTGAAAATGTTCCGGCTATAGCAGGACTTGCAACTGCCGTAAAGCTTATATATAATAATGACTTTGAAAGCAAGATAGCACATTTGTATGAGTTAAAGGATTACTTCATAGATGAGCTTGAAAAGCTTCCTGATGTGCAGGTAAACAGCAAGAAGGGTACGGATTCGGCACCACAGATTGTAAGTGCAAGTTTTAAGGGAGTAAGGGCAGAAGTGCTTCTTCATTCACTTGAAGATAAAGAAATCTATGTATCATCAGGTTCAGCATGCTCATCTAACAAGCCGGGACTGAGCAATACACTTGTTGCAATCGGACTTGATAAGGAGCTGCTTGATTCTACACTTCGGTTCAGCTTCTGCTATGAGACAACAAAGGAAGAACTTGAATACACAATAGAAACACTTAAACAGCTGCTTCCAATGCTTAGGAAGTACACAAGACGATAAGGAGAGAGTAATGTATAAAGCATTTTTGATAAAGTATGGAGAAATAGGCGTTAAAGGAAAGAACAGATTCATCTTTGAGGATGCCCTTGTAAGACAGATTAAGTTCTCACTTAAAGATGTTGAGGGAGAATTTGATGTAAGAAGAGCAGATGGAAGAATCTATGTTTATGCACTTTCGGACTATGATTATGATGAGGTAATTGAGAGCCTTACAAGAGTATTTGGTATAGTTGGAATCTGTCCTGTAGTTCAGATTGAAGATAACGGTTTTGATGATCTTGCTAATCAGGTTATCAATTATCTTGATAAGGCATATAAGAATAAGAATCTTACATTCAAGGTTAATGCAAGAAGAACAAGAAAAAATTATCCAATGAACTCAATGGAGATTAATATGGAGCTTGGTGGAAGAATTCTTGATGCATTCCCAGAGATGAAGGTTGACGTGCATAAGCCTGAGGTTCTTTTACAGGTAGAAATCAGAGGAGATGTAATCAATATTTACTCTATCGAGGTTCCGGGTCCTGGCGGAATGCCAATCGGAACAGCAGGAAAGGCTATGCTTTTATTATCAGGCGGTATTGACAGCCCTGTTGCAGGATATATGGTTGCCAAAAGAGGTGTACAGATTGAAGCAACATACTTCCATGCTCCTCCATATACAAGTGAAAGAGCAAAGCAGAAGGTAATTGACCTTGCAAAGATTGTATCTAAGTATTCAGGCCCTATTACACTTAATGTTGTTAATTTCACAGATATCCAGATGGCTATATATGAGAAATGTCCACATGATGAGCTTACAATCATTATGAGAAGATATATGATGAAGATTGCTGAAGATTTAGGAAAAATGAGCGGATGTCAGGGACTTGTTACAGGAGAGAGTATCGGACAGGTTGCAAGCCAGACAATGGCAAGTCTTTACTGTACTAACGAAGTGTGTACAATGCCTGTATTCAGACCGGTTATAGGTTTTGATAAGCAGGAGATTATTGATATATCAGAAAAGATTGGCTCATATGAGACATCAATACAGCCATTTGAGGACTGCTGTACAATATTCGTTGCAAAGCACCCTGTAACCAAGCCTAATCTTAATGTTATCAAGCAGCATGAGACTAACCTTGACGGAGTTATTGAGGAGCTTTACAAGACAGCAATTGAGACAACAGAAAAAATCGTAATTGAATAAAATAAAACCGCTTTATCTGTTACAGATAAAGCGGTTTATATGTTCTTACACATCATTACTCAACGATGTATGGCTTTAATACGGCAAGGATTGTATCAATATCATTGTCTGCATGAATGTTCAGGTCAATTGGCTTAGAAAGATCAAGACTGAATATACCCATTATAGACTTGGCATCAATTACATATCTGCCAGAAACAAGATCAAAGTCAACATCGAATTTAGTGATATCGTTGACAAAAGATTTTACTTTGTCGATTGAATTTAATGAAATCTTTACAGTTTTCATTAGAATACCTCCTTAAATGTTTTTCTATAAACTATAATATCTATTTGTTAAACCTATGTCAATAAAGAAATGTAACAAAAATTAACAGGAAATGAGGATTAAATTGAAAAAAGTTGCTATACACAGTCTGGGCTGTAAGGTTAATTCCTATGAGGCAGAATCAATGGAGATAATGCTTAGGGATGAGGGGTATGAGATAGTGCCTTTCAGTGAAGATGTTCAGGCTGATATATATATAATTAATACATGTTCAGTGACTAATATTGCTGACAGAAAATCAAGACAGATGCTGCATAAGGCAAAGAAGATGAATCCGGAGGCGGTTGTTGTTGCTGCTGGCTGTTATGTGCAGGCAGACCCTGACGGAGTTAAAAAGGATGAATGTGTTGATATCATTCTTGGCAATAATATGAAGATAAGTATTGTTGAAGCATTAAATGATTATTTTGGCGGTTCGGATAAAACAAGCTATCTTGTTGATATTAATGACAAGTATCAGGAGTATGAATCGCTTAAGATTAACCAGACAGGGGAACACACAAGAGCGTATATCAAGATTCAGGACGGATGCAACCAGTTCTGTTCTTACTGCATAATACCATACGTAAGAGGCAGGGTAAGAAGCCGTAAGCCTGAAGATATAGTAAATGAGGTTAAGACGCTTGCAGCTACAGGTGTTAAGGAGGTTGTTCTTACAGGAATTCATATATCATCTTATGGAACAGACCTTGAGAATATAAGTCTTATAGAACTTATAGAGGCAATCCATGAGATTGAAGGAATTAAAAGAATACGTTTAGGTTCGCTTGAACCAAGAATAATTACAGAAGAATTTGCAAAAAGGATTGCCGGCTTAGAAAAGATATGTCCACATTTTCACTTATCATTACAGAGTGGATGCGACAAGACATTAAAGGCAATGAACAGAAAATATAATACAGAAGAGTATTATGAGGGCTGCGTAAAGTTAAGAGAAGTGTTTGATAATCCGGCAATAACTACTGATGTAATCGTGGGATTTCCGGGCGAGACAGAGGAAGATTTCCTTGAGACACGCAAGTTCCTTGAGAAAGTACATTTTTACGAAATGCATATATTCAAATATTCAAGAAGAAAGGGAACTGTTGCTGATAAGATGAAGGAGCAGGTAGCAGACACTGTTAAGTCAGAAAGAAGTGCAGTTCTGCTTGCGTTAGAGAAGGCACAGTCACTTGAATACAGAAAGATGTATATCGGAAAAAAGCTCGAAGTTCTTATAGAAGAATTGACAGAAATAGATGGCAGGTCATATTATACAGGATATACAAAGAACTATATAAGAGTGGCAATAGCCGCTGATGAGTTTAAAGATAATCCTGTTAATGATATATATGAATGTATGGCTGATAAGCTTATCTGTGACGGGGTTACTATATTAGCGAGGTATAATTAATGTCAAGAAAGAATACTAAAGGAACAATATTAGCTATAGATATGGGCAATACTAATATAGTTATTGGTTGTGTTGATGATGATAAAGTAATATTTGAGGAAAGGCTGAGTACAGACCTTTCAAAGACAGAGCTGGAGTATGCCATCAGCTTTAAAAATGTTCTTGAAATCTATAATATAAAATCAGAGGATATTAATGGTGCAATTATATCGTCAGTTGTTCCACAGCTTGTTAATGTAATTAAAGCTGCTGTTGAAAAGGTTGTAGATATAGAGCCTCTGGTTGTAGGACCTGGAGTAAAGACGGGGCTTAACATTCTTATGGACCAGCCGAAGCAGGTGGGAAGTGACTTAATAGTTGATGCAGTTGCAGCGACACATGATTATGGCGCACCTGTTATTATAGTTGATATAGGCACTGCAACTACTATAAGCGCAGTTGATGAGAATGGTAATTATATAGGTGGTGCAATTCTTCCGGGAGCAGGTGTTTCAATGAATTCACTTTCATCAAGAACTGCGCAGCTTCCAAGAATCAGCTTTGATGCACCAAAAGGACCGGTTGGAAAGAATACGGTTGACTGTATGAAGAGCGGTCTTATATACGGACATGCAGGAAGTATAGATGGAATTATAGACAGAATAATAGATTGCTGCGGATTCGGAAAGAACGGAAAGCCTGCTGCAAAGCTTGTGGCAACAGGGGGGCTTAGTAAGGTTATAATTCCATTCTGCAGAAACAGAATTGAGACAGACCCTGCACTTCTTATAAGAGGTTTGAAATACATTTATGATAAAAATGTCTAGAAAGTGGCTGAATAGGCGGGAGGAGATAATATGCTTAAGGGAAAGACAGTTGTTCTTGGAGTAACAGGCAGCATAGCAGCATATAAGATTGCTAATCTTGCAAGTATGCTTGTAAAGAAGCATGCCAATGTGCATGTTATAATGACTGAGAATGCATGCAATTTTATTAATCCGATAACATTTGAGACACTTACAGGAAACAAGTGCTTAGTTGATACATTTGACAGAAACTTCCAGTTTAATGTTGAGCATGTCAGCCTTGCAAAGCTGGCTGATATATTCCTTGTAGCACCTGCTTCGGCAGATGTAATAGGAAAGATTGCAAATGGGATAGCAGACGATATGCTGACTACAACAATTATGGCATGCAAATGTCCAAAGCTTATATCACCTGCGATGAACACTAATATGTTCACTAATCCTATAGTACAGGATAATCTTAAGAAATTAGAGCATTATGGATATGAAATTATCCAGCCTGACAGCGGTTATCTTGCATGTGGAGATACAGGTGCGGGAAAGATGCCATCGGAGCAGGTTCTTCTTAATTACATCTTAAGGACAATAGCTAAAGATAAAGATATGGCCGGAATTAAGCTTACAGTTACTGCAGGACCTACAAGAGAGAAGTTAGACCCTGTAAGATTCTTATCTAATAATTCCACTGGAAAAATGGGATATGCAATTGCTAAGATGGCAATGCTTCGTGGAGCGGATGTAACACTTATATCAGGAAAAGTAAGCCTTGAGCCGGTGCCATTTGTTAAGATGGTGGATATTGTTTCAGCAGAGGATATGTATAATGCAGTAATTAAGAGTGCTAAAGACGCAGATATAATAATCAAGGCAGCAGCAGTTGCAGATTACAGACCGTCTGATGTAAGTGAAGAAAAGATTAAGAAAAAAGATGGTGATATGTCAATTCCTCTTGAGCGGACTAAAGACATAATAGGCACACTTGGAAGCAATAAAAGAGATGGATTGTTTCTGTGCGGATTCTCAATGGAAACAGAGCATATGCTTGACAATTCCAAGGTGAAGCTTACAAAGAAGAATCTTGATATGATAGTGGCTAATAATGTCAAAGTGGCAGGAGCCGGATTTGGAACAGATACCAATGTGGTTACTGTTATTACTAAAGACGCAGTCGAGGAGCTTCCTATGATGAGTAAGGAAGAGGTTGCTGACGCACTTCTTGACAGAATAATGAAAGCAAGACAATAATAAAAAAATAAAAACAGGCTGCCGGTTAACTGGCAGCCTGTTTTGCTACATATCTTCGCCAAGTGCCTTGATTCTTCCGTAAGTACTTAAAAGATATAAGCCAGAAAGACCTACAAGTGCGTAGACTATACGGTCAACCATAACTGATCTGAATATAAAATGCACAAGATTAAAGTTGAGGAAACCGATAAGTCCCCAGTTAAGCGTTCCTACAATGGCAATTGTAAGAGCAATGTAGTCTATAGGTTTAGAATTCATAAAATGCCTCCTTAAAATAGCGGATTTGGTTTTGAAATTAGTATGGAAAATGTAAGATAAATCATACTGGTAAAATATGGATTTTATTGAGAAAAAGTGTAAACTTGACGACTTTAAACCTTGTATCATACTGTCTAAAATGCTACAATTACAGTGTTTGTGAATCAGCACAGATAAAGTGCGGAAATAATGAGGTTTATCATGGCGGGAAAGAAAGTAGTCAGATACAGAAGAAAGCCGAAAGCAGCAGCAATTATATTTGGAATAGTGCTGGTATATATTGTGTGCTTTATAGTTATATATGTTTCAAAAGCAAAGGTACAGACATATGAAGTTGAAGTGGGATCATTAATGAATAATGCTTCATTTACAGCGGTTGCCTTAAGACAGGAAGAAGTCTATAATTCTTCATATTCTGGTGATATTAACTATTATCAGCGAGAGGGAACAAGAGTTATGACCGGTGATACAGTGTATACGGTTGATGAGACAGGAAGAGTTTCAGATATACTTGCACAGTATACATCAGGAGATGGCAATGCACTTTCAGATGAGAATCTTACAGTCATTAAGAATACACTTACTAATTACAAGACTGAGTATGCGGACAGTGGATTCAGTGCAGTTTATGATCTCAAGTCAGATCTTAATGCAACTGTACTACAGTCTATTAATGAGAATATTATGGCCAATCTTGATTCAATTGTATCAAGCACAGGAAGTCAGGACCTTTTCAAGACTGCAAAGTCAGATAAACCGGGTATAGTTGTTTATTCGGTTGATGGTTATGAAGGAGTTACTGAGGAAACAATTGGCAGTGTTGACTTTAAGAAAAAATCATATGATAAGCAGAGTCTTAAGTCAGAAAAGCTTATCACAGCCTCAGATCCTGCATATAAGCTCATTACAAGTGAGAACTGGACACTGATGTTTCCGATTACACAGTCAGATATAGATAAGTATTCTCTTTCATCTAAGGATACATTATCAATTAAGTTTACCAAGGATAATATTACAGGCACATTTCCATTCAAGATAGTTAATGATGGTAAGAACTCATATGGTGAGATAACATTATCAAAATATATGATAAGATATGCTACAGAGAGATTTCTTGATATTGAGATAATTGTGTCAGGAAAGTCAGGAATCAAGGTTCCGGTATCGGCGGTAACCGAGAACGAATTCTATAAGATACCTAAAGAATACCTCATAACTAATGGTGAAAAGGGTGATTATGGATTCCTTGTAGAACAGAGCGATTCAGATGGTAAGCTTAATCAGGTATTTAAGGCTGTTGATATATATAAGTCAAATGATGAGGCTGTATATATTAAGAAGACAGAACTGGCAGCCGGCACTGGAATAATCAGGATGGATTCAAGTGACAGGTTCGTTGTAGGACCGGTTGAAAAGCTTAGAGGTGTGTATTGTGTTAATACAGGATATACAGTATTTAAGCTTGTAGAAGTAATAGATGGCAATAATGAATACTACATATTAAAACAGTCGCTTAGTCATGGTGTGTCAATATATGACAGAATAATTCTAGATGCAGACAAGTATTCAGAGAATGAGATGATATATTAAATGCTTATGTATATCAGATTAATGACATTCAGGAGGCATTATGTTAAAGGATAATCTTATTGAAGTAGAAGAGCATATTAAGAAAGCATGTGAGAAATCAGGAAGAAATCCAGAAGATGTGTGTCTTGTTGCAGTAAGCAAGACCAAGCCAAAGGATATGCTTATGGAAGTATATGACTGTGGAATAAGACAGTTTGGAGAGAATTATGTTCAGGAGATGGTGGACAAGGCAGATACACTTCCTAAGGATATAACATGGCATATGATAGGACATCTGCAGAGAAACAAGGTAAAATATGTTGTAGGACGAGCTGCATTGATTCATTCAGTTGATTCAGAAAGACTTGCCGTTGCAATAAGTGATGAAGCAGTAAAGAAAGGCCTTATACAGGATATTCTTATTGAAGTTAATGTTGCAGGAGAAGAGAACAAGTTCGGTGTAACATGTGAAGAAGCGGAAGAATTTGTGAAGAAAATAGGAGTGCTTCCGGGAATTAAGATAAGAGGATTCATGACAAGTGCACCATTTGTTGAAAATCCTGAAGATAACAGGAAGTATTTTAGAGAATTAAAGCAATTACTGGTTGACATCAATAACAAAAACATAGATAATGTATACATGAATGTTTTGTCCATGGGTATGACTAACGATTATACTGTTGCTGTGGAAGAAGGGGCAACTCATGTAAGGGTTGGAACAGCGATATTTGGAGCCAGGGACTATTCACATTAATATGTTTTGGGGATACTAAAGAAAGTCAGATTATTAGATATAGGAGAGTGTTTATAATGGGAATGTTAGACGGTTTAACTAATATGTTTAAGATGCATGACGATGATGATTTTGATGACGATTACGAAGATTACGATGATGATTTCGGTGATGACTACGATGATGAGAAACCATCAGCAAGAAAGAATCTTTTTGGAAGGAATACCAAGAAAGATACAGTAGCAGACGAAGATGTTTCATATACAGCAGAGAAGCCAAGATTTGCTTCCAAGTCTAAGGTTGTTCCTATGAAGACACAGTCTCCAAGAGGACTTGAAGTTGTTGTAATAAGACCAGAATCTATGGAAGATGCTAAGGAGATAACTGATACACTTCTTACAGGTAAGGCAGTTGTGCTTAACCTTGAAGGAATCCATGTTGAGATAGCACAGAGAATAATAGATTATTCTGCTGGTTCTACATATGCAATAAGGGGTAACCTTCAGAAGATAACTAATTATATTTTCCTGGTGACTCCACCTAATGTAGATATTTCGGGTGATATTCCTGAGATAGTAACAGGAGGAATTGATCTTTCATCATTTAACAAGAATGAAAACAGATTTTAATTGATCTTCACAGCCACCCACATATAATGGGTGGCTGTTTAAGTATAAGGATAAGGGAGAATGTTATGAAGTGTATTAATGTAAAGTGCGAAGGTAAACCAGCATACGATATTGTGATTGAAAGTGGATTCGGGGGACTTTCAGAAGCCTTTAATAAGCTTGAAATAACAGGGAGAAAGTTATGTATTGTGACAGACAGCAATGTAGGTCCTTTATATGCAGAACAGGTAAAGAATGAACTTGAAAAAACAGGCAATGCAGTATATGTGTATACATTTGCAGCAGGAGAAGAGAATAAGACTCTTGACACAGTACAGGATGTATATGAATATCTTATAGAGAATCATTTTGACAGGAATGACTGCCTTGTAGCACTTGGCGGAGGAGTTGTTGGCGACCTTACAGGATTTTCTGCGGCAACATATCTTAGAGGAATTAAATTCATACAGGTTCCTACGTCACTTCTTGCACAGGTTGATTCAAGTATTGGCGGCAAGACAGGCGTTGATTTCAGGGCATATAAGAATATGGTTGGAGCATTCCACCAGCCAAAGCTTGTATATATGAACATGTCAGTGCTTAAGTCACTCAGTAAGAGACTTTTTAATTCTGGATTTGGTGAGATTATTAAGCATGGTCTTATTAAAGATAAGGAATATTACAACTGGCTTAAGGACAATGCAGACAGAATTAAGGCACTGGATCCAGATGCACTTGAACATATGATATATGTGAGCTGTAATATCAAGAGAGAGGTTGTTGAGAATGACCCTAAGGAGAAAGGCGAAAGAGCACTGCTTAATTTCGGACATACATTAGGACATGCCATTGAGAAAGAGATGAACTTCTCACTTTATCATGGAGAGTGTGTTGTGCTTGGAATGATAGCAGCACTCAATATATGTGTCGAGCTTGGAACTATAACTGCAAAGGAAAGAGATGATGCTCTTAAAACATTTGCATTATATGAATTCCCTGACCATGTCACAGGAATTAAGATTGATGATGTTGTTGCGGTATCCAAGAATGACAAGAAGATGGATGCCGGCAAGGTTAAGTTCATTCTTCTTAAGTCAGTCGGAGATGCTTATATTGACAGAGATATAACTGATGACCAGATGAGAAGAGCACTTGAAGGGGTTATAAGATAAATGTTTAATAACGGAGGCCGAAAGTGAATAATAAAAAGAAAATATTCAATTTGTTATTTTATATTATAGGAATTGTTGTTCTGACTGAATTAGACCAGATTACCAAAGCACTTGCAGAAGCGAGGCTTTTAGGAAAACCGGATTTTAAGATAATAGGAGATGCTTTCGTATTCTCTTATCTTAGAAATTCAGGTGCAGCATGGGGCATGTTAAGCGGTAAGATTAATCTGTTTCTTGTGTTTACAGTTATAGTTATGCTTATAGTAACTTATGTAATTATTAATCTTCCTGCAACAAGAAAGTATATGCCACTTCTTATAACATGTACATTACTTGTATCTGGTGCAGTAGGAAACTTTATTGACAGGGTAAGATTCGGATACGTAAGGGATTTTATATATTTCAAGCTTATTAATTTTCCGGTATTCAATGTGGCAGACTGCTATGTTACTGTTTCAGTTGCGCTGCTTATAATTCTTATTCTTTTTGTCTACAAAGAAGATGATTTCGGATTCTTAAGGTTATCGAAGAAGGGTGATAATAATGAGTGATTCAGTACAGAATTTAATTGCTGAACCAGAGGATAAGGGGACAAGAATAGATAAATATCTGTCGCAGGAGTTAGAAGATGTGTCAAGGTCACGCATACAGAAGCTGTTAGATGATGGAGATATTACGGTTGATGACAAATGTGTCAAGTCCAACTATAAGCTTAATGGAACGGAACATATCACAATAACAATTCCTGAACTTATTGTGCCACAGATACTTCCGGAAAACATACCTCTGAATATAATATATGAAGATGATGATGTAATACTGATAGATAAACCGAAGGGAATGGTTGTACATCCAGCTGCAGGACATTATACAGGAACAGTTGTCAATGCACTTATGTATCACTGCAGGGACAATCTGTCAGGAATTAACGGCGTTATGCGTCCTGGAATAGTACACAGAATAGATATGAATACCACTGGTGTTATTGTTGCATGTAAGAATGACAAGGCACATAATGATATTGCTGCACAGCTTGCTGTCCATTCAATAACAAGAAAGTATTATTGCATTGTACATAACCGCTTTAAAGAGGAAGAAGGCACGGTGAATGCACCTATAGGGCGTAATCCAAAGGACCGCAAGATGATGGCGATTGACAGAAAGAATGGGAAACGTGCTGTCACACATTACCGTGTACTTGAGAATTTTGACAAATACAGTTTTATAGAGTGTCAGTTAGAGACAGGCAGAACTCATCAGATAAGAGTACATATGGCAAGTATAGGGCATCCGATACTTGGAGATGATGTGTATAGTCATGCCAAGAGTGGATATAAATTGCAGGGACAGACACTACATGCAGGTGTTCTTGGATTTATACACCCGTCAACAGGTGAATATATGGAGTTCAAAGCACCATTGCCCGGATATTTTGAGAAGCTGCTTAAGGATTTAAGAAATGGAGGTAGCAATTGAGACGCAGGGAATTTATAGATATAATATTGAACAGTATTTCAGATACATTTGATATATACCATAATTACTGGTTTGAAGGTAGAAAGTTTGTTATATATGCTTACAGCTATAATAAGAAAGACAGATTTTCTACAACAGATGATGCCAAGTTATGGGACTCAAAATGCTATGAGCATCTGTTTTTCATTAATTGTGATACGCTTGGTATGAAAGAGCTTGATGATTTATATGATTTTGCTGTCAATAAGATTGAACCGCATTTTGTACGAGGTGACGGAAAGCTGCCTGCTAAGAATCATATGTATACACATATATCATTTATAATAATCACAAGAAATCAGGTGCTTCCTGATGTCGAGAAAGCACTTCAATCTAAGAATTTTAGCAAGAATTATATGTTTGGTGCAAGAGGCTTTTCTAATATCAGACTGGCTTGCGTTACACCGAGCAGATACAGTGTGATATCTAATAAGGCTGGAACTAAGATAGCAGAATTTCTTACAGAGATACTCTTGCATATAGACCATTATGAAGAGTAATTAATAATTATTAAAGATTAATTTAATTATGCTTAATATGTAGATTTTACCACAAAAATAATGTATAATATATCTAAAGTATTTCGTATACAATTGAAACTAGGAGGTAGGAACTATGGATGAGAGAACAGTTATTACTATCGGACGAGAATTTGGAAGCGGTGGACATGAGATAGGCATGAAACTGGCAGAGAAGCTGGGAATAAAGTGCTACGACAAGGAACTGCTTGAACTTGCAGCTAAGGAGAGTGGACTTTGTGAAGAACTTTTCGCATCTCAGGACGAGAAGCCTACTAACAGTTTCCTTTATTCTCTTGTAATGGATACATATTCACTGGGATATACTAATTCATATGTGGATATGCCTATTAATCACAAGGTTTTCCTTGCACAGTTTGATGCTATCAAGAAACTTGCAGAGAGAGAATCATGTGTTATTGTAGGAAGATGTGCTGATTATGCATTGGAAGATAATCCATATGCAGTAAGTGTATTTATCAAGGCAAGTCTTGATGAGAGAGTACAGAGAATTAAGAGAATCTATGAACTTAATGATTCTAAGGCTGCAGATCTTATCCAGAAGACGGATAAGAGAAGAGCAAGCTATTACAATTACTACTCAAGCAAGAAGTGGGGAGAAGCTAAGAGCTACAATCTCTGTATTGACAGTGGACTTGTAGGAATAGATGGTGCAATTGATATGATACTTAAGTTTATTGAATTAAAAGAGAAGAACATGGGCAAAGATATTTAATTCACTTTTAATATATACACGGTTGGTAAGTTATGGATTTTAATGGCTATAAGAGAACGAAGAAGTTTGATATTAAGAGATGGTTTAAGGGAACTAATTCAATCGTATACCTTGTTATACTTATTGTAATGGTTCTTGGACTGCTGTTTGTGTTAAGAACTGTTATCAGTATGCATAACAGCAATAAGAATGCTGATAATGTATCACAGGAAGAGACCACAGGTGAAACTGATTCATCAGAGATGGATACACAGACACAGACAATTGCAAAGAACCAGTCATATTATATCAGAATAAGCATTGCGAAGCATACGCTGATTGTTTATCAGCTTGATGATAATAAAGAATTCTCTATTCCTGTTAAGGCTTTTAAAGTGGCTCTAGGACCTAAAGTTGTTCCTGCCAAGACGGCTATATCAGAGAAATCTTTATGGCGTAAGATTACAGATATATATTATGTCAGATACTCTTCAAGACTTGATAATGCTGAGTATCTAAGTACCGCAACATATTACAGCCAGAGTGATAACAATCTTAATCCAAGGTCATACAATGCCATAGGTCAGAATGTGTCGGAAGGTTCAATCCTTATGACATGTGCCAATGCCAAGTGGATATATGAGAATTGCGGTGCGAAGACAACTGTAGAGATAGTTGATGATTTTGATATCAGTTCGGACATTAAAGTTGAAGGCATAAGCCGGATAGCTGATGATGCATATAGAGACCCGACTGATAATGTGAATGGCAGCAGTAATATACAGAATAATAACGTTTCACAATACAATCAGACACAGGCTGACACAGAAGCTGTCACGAATGATGACAGACCTCAGGAGACTGAGGCACAGACACAGAAGAATGATTCTGGAGAGACACAGCCGACAACTGTCAGTCAGCAGGAGACTAATGCTCAGCATACCCAGTCATCAGAGGCACAGAAGCCGTATGACAAGACCGTGTCAGAGTAATTTAACAACATATTTATAATAATAATTAATCCCTTTTCGCTTTTTATAAAGCAGAATGTATGCTATAATAGGTACATTCGTGTATTTATGAAAGGAAAAGGGATTTTTTATGTCAAACATTATTATTTTAGCAGCAATTATACTTTACCTGGGAATGGTAGTATGGATAGGTGTAATCTGTTCTAAGAAGAACAGTGATGTAGGAGACTTCTATCTTGGTGGAAGAAAGTTAGGACCTGTTGTTACTGCAATGAGTGCAGAAGCGTCAGACATGAGCAGTTACCTGCTTATGGGTGTTCCGGGACTGGCATACCTTACAGGTCTTGCTGACGCAACATGGACAGCAATTGGTCTTGCACTTGGTACATACCTTAACTGGCTTATTGTTGCCAAGAAGATAAGATTATATTCACATGGTTATCAGGCAATAACACTTCCTGATTATTTTTCTAAGAGATTCGGGGATGAAAAGCATGTAATTACATTAATATCAGCAGCACTTATTGTAATATTCTTTATACCATACACAGCATCAGGCTTTGCTGCCTGCGGAAAGCTGTTTAACAGTCTTTTAGGTTTTGATTATCATGCAGCAATGATTGTCAGTGCTGTTGTTATTGTACTTTACTGCACAATGGGTGGATTCCTTGCAGCAAGTACATCAGATCTTGTGCAGAGTATTATCATGACATTTGCACTTGCTGTAGTAGTTATATTTGGAATTGTACAGGCAGGAGGAATGGGAGTTGTACTTGATAATGCCAAGGCGCTTTCAGGATATCTTGATATGTTCCACACACATATTGCAGAAACTAACAGTTCAGGAGACTATGGATTCTTTAAGATTGTTTCAACACTTGCATGGGGACTCGGATACTTCGGTATGCCACATATCCTTTTAAGATTCATGGCTATTGAAGATGAGAATAAGTTAAAGATTTCAAGAAGAATTGCTACTGTATGGGTATTTATATCACTTATTGTTGCAACAGGTATCGGTGTAATCGGTCTTACACTTTCTAAATCTGGTATTATTGATACTTTAACAGGAAGCGAATCAGAGACAATTATTGTTAAGATATCACATTATCTTTCAACATTTAACCCTGTAGCAGCATTTATAGCAGGAATTATCCTTGCAGGTATTCTTGCAGCAACCATGTCAACAGCAGATTCACAGCTTCTTGCAGCTTCATCAGCAATATCACAGAACCTTGCAGTTGAGGTGTTACATATTAATATGTCTAAGAAGACATCGATGCTTGTTGCAAGACTTACAGTTGTTGTTATATCAGTTATATCAATATTCTTTGCACTTGATCCTACAAGCTCAGTATTTAAGATTGTTTCATTTGCATGGGCAGGTTTCGGTGCAGCATTCGGTCCTGTAGTTCTATGCTCACTTTTCTGGAAGAGAGCCAATAAGTATGGAATTATATCGGGCATGATTGCAGGTGGAGCAATGATATTTATATGGAAATTCGGAATTGCAAAGCTTGGAGGAATATTTGCTGTATATGAGCTTTTACCAGCATTTATCTTCGCAACATTAGTTATTATTGTTGTAAGTCTTGCTACAGGAAAGCCATCTAAGGAAGTTATGGATAAGTTTGAAGAAGTTAAGAATATGAGCAAATAATTCATGTCTCTTAATGTAATATGTAGAAGAGAGTTTTATATAATATGGGATATAATATAGCAATATGTGATGATGATAATTTAATGGCTCAGAATATTAAAAATTCAATGTTACATGAATTTAGTAACAAAGGATGGCAGGATGTTACTATTGATTATTATGAAGATGGTGTCAGGCTGTTATCAAGCATTGAAGCGGATAATTCATACAGGGTGGTTTTATTGGATATCAATATGGAGCCTATGGACGGATTTCAGATTGCAGAGCAGATAGCAAAAAGTAATTCGAAAATTCTTATAGTTTTTGTGACTTCACATGAAGAAACAGTATATGATTCTTTTGATTATATGCCTTTTTATTTTATCAGAAAGTCACGATATGAGATATCTGTAAAAAGAGTTGTTAATAAAATTATTGACAGGGAAAATCATGAAAAGAAAATAATGGTTGAAAGTAAGGATGGTCTGGTGGCTATAGATACAGCTAATATAATATATGCTGTAAGTCAGGATCATTATATTACAATATTCACAACCGATGATAATTATGTTATAAGAAAAAGTATGACAGAACTGGAAAATGAATTAAAGAATTATTTCATTAACCGTGCACACAAAAAGTATCTTGTTAATTATCGTTTTGTAAAAAAGATTAATAGTTCTACAGGTGAGGTGTTACTTGTTACAGGTGAGACTATCAGGCTTGGACGCAATTATAAAGATATATTTGAGAAAGGGTTAGTACTGTATTATCGTACATTATAATCATGTTAAATATATATAATTCTATAACCATTCTGCAGTATTTTATACTTGTTATAATAGGTGTCATATTTTTAAAAAAAGTATCAGAATTACTGGCTAAAAGGATTAACAGAATTACAGCATACGTTATTGCGGTTATAGTTACTATAAGTATTACAGCTATATATTATACGGTTGTGAAAGCTTATACAAATATACCATCACAGTCAGATGTTATTATTCTAATGCTTGTATATATTGTCACAATGGTTGTACTTGAGACATTTTTATCTATAAGAAGAGGATGTTTTACAGCAGCAGACAGGATGAAAGTATTTCTGTATATTATTATTACGATAGCAGTATATGCAATGCTTGTATGGCTGTCAGGTTATATTGGTCAGGAATATAAAAAATATCTGCTTCTGGCAGGATTGTTACAGCTGATGCTGGCTTACATATTTTATAGCATATCAGTAAGGCTCTATGAAGAAAATTATAATGAGAAAGAGGCAGACCGTCTTCGTAATAAAATCAATCTTGGAGAAGATTACCTGAAGAATGTCCAGGCTATGGATAAGCAGATCAGAGTGATTAAGCATGATATGAAGAATCAGTTACAGACACTTACAGAACTGATAAAATCAAAAAAATATGATGAAGCTGAACAATTCTTGAAGATGTACGGAATGAATCTTGAGAGTACACAGGATTATATACATACAGACAATCTGCTTTTTAATACAATTATTAATAATAAAATTCAGTATGCAAAGTCAGAAAAAATCATTGTATCTTCCAGCATTAATAAAAAAATTAAGCAGATGAAGGATAATGATTTATGTACAGTAATAGGTAATTTAATCGATAATGCCATAGAATCGGAGCTAAGAGAGAATGAATACAGAGAGATTGAGATAAGTTCATTCTGGAATGGAGAAGAATGTGTATTCCGTATAGGAAACTTTGTGTCGAAGTCAGTTCTTGATAATAATGAGGAGCTTCAGACTGTTAAAGCTGATAAAGTTTCACATGGTTTAGGAACGCAGATTATAAGAAATCTAATGAAAAAGAATAAAGGAATATGTGATTACTACGAAGAGGGTGAAATGTTTTATTGCACAATCAGGTGGTAGTAATAGCAAAAAAGGCCGCAATGCGGTCTTTTTTTGATACTATACTAAAAAAATATGTCGTTCACGCCATATATTTGTCGTTCACGACATTGCGGTTGAAAGTGGTTTGCGGGTGTGGTTATTATATAATTAGGTCTGTAAGATATTTTAGATACTAAGAATGAAGGCGTTAGAAAGGAATGGTGGGTTTTATGAAAAGAATACTAAAGAATGTTGCAATATTGACAGCAATGCTGATGATAGTGTGCGCGTATGTTGCACCAACAAGGACAAGCGCAGAAGGAAATGGTTATTTGGGTTTTGATTATGATGGACAGCATCAATATACAACTGTTGAAGAGAAAAATACATATTCATCAGTAGGAATGAGATGTGACAGTTCAGAAAATGCTAATGCATATTATTACGCAAGAGTTTTTGGAGTAGACAATCACGGTGAAGTATTTGATTATTCACATGGTTATGAATATTTCTTTCAGGAAGGAACATATCATGAAATGTTAAACTGGGTTCGTGAAAATGATTGCCAAGAAGCATGTGTAAGAGGAGAAGGATATGGAATAGATAGTGAATATGGAACAATATTCACAGGAGTATGGTATCCAGATCTCTGGTAAAGTTCAAACAATAAAATATCTTAAAGACTAAATAATGTGAGGTATGAAGCATGAAAAGAAGGATAATAATACCATGCTTGTTCCTTACAGTGGCGTTGTGCGGCTGCACAACGCAGACTGTAGAGGATGCAAAGCAGATAGAAGAGAGTAAAACATATGTAAGCAAGTATGAATATGAAACAGATACAGACGGAAAGGCCGAGACACAGGCATACAGTGAGGAAAAGCCGACATTCACAGACTGGGAGACAGTTACAGGAATGACGATGCCATCCGTTGATTATAAAGAGGGAACAGTACAATACAAGAACATGAATGAAGAATTCTCAATGGGAGCATATAAGTATTCAGTTACAGAAGCAGTGATGACAAAGGATTTAGATTACGCATATGAGATAATGAATAAAGCTTCAGCAGATTTGATTATAGAAAGGGAAAGGAATTCATATCCGACAGGAAAAATTGAGGAGAAAGATGCGAATTTTCTATGGGTTAAGGTTCATGTGAATTACGATGGAGATAAGGACCTTAAAACAAGTATGCGTACTTTTTTAATAAAAAAGGAAGACGGACATTTATGGGAAAGAGGATTTTTACGTCTCATACAGGATGAAGCTTCAATAATGTATCCTAAGGAAGGTTATATGACAAAAGATGTAATTCTAAAAGCAGGGGAAGAGCGGGATTATTGGTATCTGTTTAGTGTTTATAAATTTAATCTGCAGAATAATGAAATATATATGTGTGGAACTTTGGGAACTAATGGTGATACATGGAGCGTGCAACATTATAGTGGAAATCTTATTGAGTTAAAAATTGAGGACAAAACGAACAGATAAGCGGGGGATAAATAATGAAAAAAAGAAAAATAGTACCTTGCTTGTTCCTTACAGTGGCGTTGTGCGGCTGCACAACGCAGACTGTAGAGGATGCAAAGCAGATAGAAGAGAGTAAAACATATGTAAACAGGAAATAAAAAGGATAGTAAAGCAACTATACTAAAAAAATATGTCGTTCACGCCATATATTTGTCGTTTACGACATTGCGGTTGAAAGTGGTTTACGGGTGTGGTTATTATATAATTAGGTCTGTAAGATATTACACACAACGAAGAAAATAGAAAGGAATGGTGATCTGATGAAAAAGACACTAAAGAATGTTGCAATATTGGCAGCGATGCTGATGGTAGTGTGCGCATATATTGCGCCAACAAGGGTTAAGGCAGAAGCTGATGGAAATCTTAGCTTTGATTTTGATGGACAGTTTAGTTTCACAAAGAATGCAGAAAAGAAAACATATTCATCAGTAGGTATGAGATGTGACAGTGCGGAAAATTCTAATGCATATTATTATGCAAGGGTATTCGGTGTAGATAATAATAAAGAAAAATTTGATTATTCACATGGCTATGAATATATCTTTCAGGAAGGAACATATCATGACATGTTAAACTGGGTTCGTGAAAATGACTGTTCAGAGGCATGTGTAAGAGGAGAAGGATATGGAATAGACAGTGAATATGGAACATTATTCTCAGGTGTATGGTATCCTGACCTTTGATAAAAAAAAGTAACAACATAACAATAATATTTTACAGACTAAATAATGCGGGGTATAAGTAATGAGAAGAAAAAAGATAGTACCTTGCTTGTTCCTTACAGTGGCGTTGTGCGGCTGCACAACGCAGACTGTAGAGGATGCAAAGCAGATAGAAGAGAGTAAAACATATGTAAGCAAGTATGAATATGAAACAGATACAGACGGAAAGACAGAGACACAGGCATACAGCGAAGAAAAGCCGACATTCACAGACTGGGAGACAGTAACGGGAATAACAGATCCGGCAGTTGATTATAAAGAAGAAAAAGTAAAATACAAAAGCATGAATGAAGAATTCTCAATGGGAGCATATGAGTATTCAGTTACAGAAGCAGTACTGACGAAGAATTTAAATTATGCATATGAGATAATGAATAAAGATTCAGCAGATTTAATTGTAAATGATAAAATAAATGCATATCCAACAGGAAGAGTGAGAGGAGAAAGAGAAGATTTTCTGTGGATTAAGGTTCATGTGAAATACGATGGGGAAAGGGATTTTAAAACAAGCATGCAGACTTTTATAATAAAAAGGGATGATGGTCATTTATGGGATAGTGGAATTATTCATCTTATACAGGATGAAGCAACATTATTATATCCGAAAGAAAGTTACATGACAAACGATGTAATTCTAAAGGCCGGAGAAGAGAGAGACTATTGGTTTCTGTTCAGCGTGTATAAATATAATCCGCAGATTAATGAATTATATATGGGTGGAACATTAGGAACTGCGTGTGATACAAATAGTATTAAAAATTATAGTGGGAATCTTATAGAGTTAAAAATTGAGGACAAAACAGAGAGGTGAATAATATGTATATTGAGTTGAAAAATGTAACAAAGAAAATAAGAGGTGTAACAGTTCTTGACAATGTGAGTCTTCGTATGGAGTCTGGAAATATATATGGCTTCAAAGGTAAAAATGGAAGTGGTAAGACTATGCTTATGAGAGCAGTTGCAGGACTTATAAGAGTTGATGGAATTGTTGATATTAATGGGAAAATAATGGGTAAAGATATGATGTTTCCAGACAGCATAGGAATTCTTATAGAGAACCCTGCATTTATTAACAATTATACAGGATTTGAGAATCTTAAAACTCTTGCATCTATAAGAGAAAGAATTGATGATGAAAGAATAAGAGAGACTCTTAGTGAGGTCGGTCTTGAACCATATGATAAAAGAACTTTTCGTAAGTATTCGTTAGGTATGAAACAGAGATTAGGCATAGCAGCAGCAATAATGGAAAATCCTGATATTATAATATTGGACGAGCCGATTAATGCTTTGGATGATTCAGGAACAGAGCAGGTAAGCAAGCTTCTTATGAAACATAAAGAACGGGGAGCACTTATTATTATTGCATGTCATGATGCAGAAGAACTTGATTATTTATCAGACGATATAATAGAAATTGCAGAGGGAAGAATCAAAAATAATAAAGCTGACAAAGGAGGAACTAATTAAATGCATGAATTAAATGTGTTATTAAAGATAGAATTTAAAAGATTATTTAAAAATAAATTATTTTATATTTCATTATTTATAGGAGTTGTGCTTGCAACAGGTTCCTTTATTAATAAAGTAATTCCACATATGGATATTCTTAATGGATTTGATGGAAGTGTTGCCTCATATCCTTTTTCTGTTTTTAATTCATGGATGGGAATTTTTATTGGTTTTGATCCATTTGCAACAGCATATGTATATGTGTGTATGTTATTCTGTGCATTGCCATACTGTGGTAATTTTTCAAGGGATAATCACAACCAGTACATATTGCAGTATTATAGCAGAGCATCGAGGAATAAGGTGCATGCAGCCAGATTCATTACAACATTTGTTTCGGGAGGAATGCTTGTCCTTCTGCCTGTATTAATGAATCTTATAGCAACCATGATGTGTGTTCCGGCACTTTCTCCTGTTGAAAATGGATTATTTATCGGTTCAGGAAAGTCTTTTATGGGATGTCTGTTTTATAATCATACATTTGTATACATAATTATTTATCTTGTTCAGTTTTTTGTATATGGTGGAGCTTTTTCTGTAGTTTCATTAGCTGTTGCATTTTTATTTGATAATGCATTTCTTGTTATGGTTTCACCATTCATCGCTTATTATGGTGTAGGTGTGTTATCTACAGTTGGTAAAAATATTTTTGGACTGTATACATTTAATCCTATGTCTTATATTAGTCCATCAAATGTTCTTATGGATAATGGGCTTATAGGTTTTATTCTGGAACCGTTAATTATTATACTGGTAAGTGGTGTAATATTCTTTTGGAAAGGAGCAGCGAATGAAGTTTTATAAATTTTTGATTACGGCAGCTTGCATTGCCATAGCAGCAGTATGTATTGCATTGATAGTAAGAGTTAATAGAGCATTTCCAAATGCAGAGGAGGTTAGTTATACCAAAGACAATCCGGCAGATTTAGACGGGCTGGAGATAACTCCTGTTAATGCTAAAGTATATACTCTTGAGGATTATTCTAAGATTTCAGATCAGTATAAGAATGTAAGCGAAGAAAAAGCTAAAAATGTAAGAATTATTGTTATGACTGTAAGATTAAGAAATACAACAGATCAGGTTATTAATTATGTACCAAGCTTTATATGCGTTGTTGAGGAGCTTAACGGAAGCAATGGTGTCCAGCCAGTTAGTAATTCGATGAGGAGAATCACATTAGATCCGGGACAGACTCAGGAAGTAAGATTTCAGGCATATATGGGACCTAATCAGCTGAATCCTAAGAAATTTTCAAAGCTAGAGTCTTCTACGATAACTTTAGTGTATTCTTATTATCCATTAAAGAAAAAGCTGGTGTTTTAAATGAAATGTTTTAAAAATGTTTTCAAGGCAGATATCAGGCGGTTTTGTAATGCAAGCTGGAAGTTTTTTACAGCATTTATAGTATATTGTATATTACAGGCGGTGATTTTTTATACAGGTGCAGTTAAGTTCATACATAAAGGAATCATTGATGGTGTATCTTTTGGAGATTCCATGCTGTATTTCTTTAAAGGAGCAAAAAAATTCATAATTCGTGGCAATACACCTATGGATATACCTATTTTTGGCATGCTTGTTGTGTTGTATCTGCTGCTGATAATTGCATTATATATTAATTCTGATAAGAATGCACTTGGCAAAAGTATAATAGTAGCGTCAAGGTCACCTGTATACTGGTGGATTAGTAAATGCTTAATTGTTGTTATTGCTGCTTGTGTATATATGATTATAATATGTGCGACACGTTTTCTGATGGGAATGGCCATAGTAAATAGCAGATTTTATTCTGGTATTTCATTAACCTCCGAGAATACTATCAGGATTTTTCTTGGAAGTGGGGATATCCCACAGAATACTAATATGGCAATAATGTTATTAATGTGTTTGGTATGTTTTATTACAGTTGCAATTGTGCAGCTTTTTATTACATATATTTCAAATGCGGTATATGGATTTATTGTCAGCATAGTATATTATGTTGTATCAATATGTTACATGAAGTGGTTCTGCTTTATTAATTATATGATGATGTATAGGATATCTGAGGTATATAATTACTGGAAATATGGCTTGTGTATGATGCTGTGTGTATGCGCTGGCATTATAACGGCAGGAATTATATATTCACGAAAAAGGGATTTCCTGTAAAGTTAAGGGGTTTACCTATGAATGAAAGAGTGAAAAAGTATTTAAGCGTTATGCTGGCGTATGGGATACCAGTCATGCTGATAATGAAAACGGTTCCATTCATGTCTGGTTATCTGAAAGGACTTGATGCATGTGTGGCTGATTACTTTCTGTTCTTTTTTGACTGGAAGTCGAATGGGTTCATATGTATGTATGAAATAGTTCTGTTTAGTTTTTTTATGGTTACAATAATCAAAACAGAATTATTGCCAAACAGGATTGTTTTATATAATTCAAGGATTAAGCTGTTTTGTAGCTGTGTAAAAAAATGTATTGCTTTAACATATTTGGTTCCGCTCTTTAATGCGGTTATTACTATGGTGGTATCACTTAGTAATCATGCAGTATGGGCATGCAACTGGGGAGCAGAAGGAAGTGTTTCAAAATATATGCTGCCATATTGTGATTTTGCTAAAGTAAGTACAGTGACAGTTATTTTAGCATCAGTTCTTGCAGATGTTCTCAGAATGCAGGCAACATTGCTTATAATATGTATTGTATACTGGCTTACCAGATCAACTGTTTTTACATATATTCTGGTATATATAAATGTTCTGGCGGTAGGGATTTTGTCTAAAATTAAAATAATGGGAATATCATTTTCTGGTGTGTATTCTAAAATGATTATTGAGCGCTCATATGCATATGCGTATGGAATTGTGCTTAAGGATAATGTTATAGTTCCATTGATGATAGTATTGATTCTTGCAGTTTCAGGAATTGTTTTATTCAGAGTGTATAGGAAAGATATTCTGTAATTGACAGAATTAAAAAAGGCTTTAACCGGAAAATACTGGTTAAAGCCTTTTTGTTAATCTTCGTCGTTAATATCTTTCTGTGCAACAGCAGCGGCTATAACTGATATGATAACCACAGCAGCAATAATGGCAACTGCAACACCTATAATTGGTCCGATGAATAACATAAAACTCATAATATCACACCTCTTCGAACATATTTATTATATCCATTATATATCGGTTTTATAATATGTACAAGCAATTAAGCGTCTTTTTTAGATTCTTTTTCTTCTTTAGCAAGGTTTTTGTTAGCAGTTGAAAGCATAAGCTTGATTCTGTTTAACTGGTTAACTTCGGAAGCACCAGGATCATAATCTACAGCAATTATGTTAGCTTCAGGATATGCTGCACGAAGCTCTTTGATAACTCCCTTTCCTACAATATGGTTAGGCAGACATGCAAATGGCTGACAGCATACGATATTGCCTACACCATGATGGATAAGCTCAATCATTTCACCGGTAAGAAGCCAGCCTTCACCAGTCTGGTTGCCAAGTGATACGAAGTCTTTAGCGTAATTGGCTGTCTCACTAATCTTAGATGGAGCATCGAATCTCTTGCTTTCTGCAAGTGCCTTGGTTCCAGCCTTTCTGAAGGTTTCAAGTATCTTTATAAGTGTACTTGAAAGAATAGCCCCCTTCTTAGGTGTCTTTAATAATTCATGCTTATATGTTGAATTCTGCATACAGTAGAGAAGGAATCCCATAAGGTCAGGCATAACAGCCTCTGCACCTTCTGCCTCAAGTAACTCAATAATGTGGTTGTTAGCAGCAGGCATGAACTTAACAAGAATCTCTCCAACAACACCAACTCTAGGCTTCTTGATATCCTTAAGCGGAATATTATCAAAATCCTTAACAATAGCACGGAGGTTCTTATTGAACTCTTTCATATGAACCTTATTTTTAGTAAGCTGCTCAATGCAGACCTTCTTCCATTTTTCATGAAGTGCATTAACTGAACCAGGAACTGCCTCGTAAGGTCTTGTACGGTACACAACATTCATGAATATATCACCATATTCAACAGCCATCATAGCTTTCTTAAGCATTGGTATGTCATAGCTGAAGCCCGGATTAGATTCAAGCCCCTGTGCACTCAGTGAGATTACAGGAACATCTGGAATACCAGCCTTTATGAGTGCTCTTCTGATGAATCCGATATAGTTGGAAGCACGGCATCCACCACCTGTCTGTGACATAATCACAGCAGTTCTTGAAAGGTCGTATTTGCCTGAAAGAAGGGCGTTCATAATCTGTCCAACTACCATAAGTGAAGGGTAGCATGCGTCGTTATTAACATATTTAAGACCTACATCTACTGATGACTTGTTGTCGTTCTCAAGGACTTCAATATTGTAGCCACATGAATTAAGGGCAGGACCTAATATGTCAAAATGTATTGGTGACATCTGAGGGCAGAGAATTGTGTAATTCTTTCTCATATCTTCAGTAAACTGTACTCTGTGGTAGGCAGATGACTGAATCTTTCTCTGGTAATTCTTCTGTTCACGGACTCTTAATGCTGCGATAAGAGAACGTACTCTGATTCTTGCAGCACCAAGGTTATTAACCTCATCAATCTTAAGTACTGTATATATCTTTCCAGACTTAGTAAGTATATCGTTGACAGCGTCAGTAGTAACGGCATCAAGACCGCATCCAAATGAATTGAGCTGGATAAGGTCGAGATTATCTACAGTCTTTACATAGTTAGCAGCAGCGTAAAGTCTTGAATGATACATCCACTGGTCAAGAATGATAAGAGGTCTTTCAACTGTTCCTAAATGTGCAACACTGTCCTCTGTAAGTACTGCAAGTCCGTATGAATTAATAAGTTCAGGAATACCATGGTTTACTTCAGGGTCAACATGGTAAGGACGGCCGGCAAGTACAATACCGCGCTTTCCGGTTTCGTTAAGGTAAGCAATTACTTCTTCACCTTTATTTCTGACATCCTGTCTGCAAGCCATCATTTCATCCCATCCGGCTTTGACAGCAGACTTAATCTCTGCGGCAGGAATGTATGATGAGAATTCCTCAACGAGTCTTTTTGATATCTTCTCCTCACTTTCAAATGACATGAAAGGATTTCTGAAATCTATATTTTCTGACTTAAGTTCTTCTACATTATTCTTGATGTTCTCAGCATATGAAGTAACGATAGGGCAGTTATAATGGTTGTTAGTGCCTTCATATTCGTTATGCTCATAAGGTACACATGGATAGAAGATAAATTTAACTCCCTGCTTAATAAGCCACATGATATGACCATGAGCAAGCTTTGCAGGATAACACTCTGACTCTGATGGAATTGACTCAATACCTAATTCGTAAAGCTTGTGGCTTGACTGAGGTGAGAGTACAACTCTGTATCCGAGCTTTGTGAAAAATGTATACCAGAACGGATAGTTTTCATACATATTAAGAACTCTTGGAATACCTACAGTACCTCTTACAGCCTTTTCTTCTGAAAGAGGTTCATAGTCAAAGAGTCTGTGGAACTTATAATCGAAAAGGTTAGGAAGCTTTTCCTTATTCTTTTCTTTACCAAGTCCACGTTCACATCTGTTACCTGTGATAAACTGTCTGCCACCAGAGAATTTATTGATTGTAAGGTGACAACTGTTAGTACATCCCTTACATCTTGTAAGCTTTGTTTCATATGTAAGAGAGTTAATCTTATCTATAGAAAGCATAGATGACTCTGATATACCGTCATATCTTTCTCTTGCAATAAGGGCAGCGCCAAAAGCACCCATAATACCTGCGATATCAGGTCTGATTGCCTGAACGCCTGTAATCTTCTCAAAACTTCTAAGAACTGCGTCGTTGTAGAATGTACCACCCTGAACAACGATATGCTTACCTAAATCATCAGGGTCAGAAATCTTGATAACCTTGTATAAAGCATTTTTAATAACAGAATAAGCAAGTCCGGCAGAGATATCTGCAACTTCAGCGCCTTCCTTCTGAGCCTGCTTAACCTTGGAATTCATGAATACTGTACAACGTGTTCCCAAGTCAATAGGGTGGTTTGCAAATAAAGCAGCCTTGGCAAAGTCCTGAACTGTGAAGTTGAGGGATTTTGCAAATGTTTCTATGAATGAACCACATCCTGATGAACATGCTTCGTTAAGCTGTACTGAATCTACAGTCTGGTTCTTAATCTTGATACATTTCATATCCTGTCCACCGATATCGATGATACAGTCTACTTCAGGGTCAAAGAATGCAGCAGCGTAGAAATGTGACACTGTCTCAACTTCACCCTCATCTAACATAAGAGCCGACTTGATAAGTGCTTCACCGTAACCTGTTGAACATGACTGTACAATCTTGGCTTCTGGTGGAAGCAGTGTATATATCTCTTTAATAGCTTTAATTGTTGTAGCAAGTGGTGAACCGTTATTGCTTGAGTAGAATGAGTAAAGAAGATTACCGGCTTCATCAACTAAAGCAACCTTGGTTGTTGTTGAACCCGCATCGATTCCGAGATAGCAGTTGCCCTTGTAAGATGCTATATCAGCAGTCTTAACATGATGAGAGCTGTGACGCTTTGTGAATTCATCATATGCAAACTGGTTCTCAAAAAGAGGTTCCATACGTTCAACCTCGAACTCAAGCTTAATCTTTCCTTTAAGTCTTGCGATAATGTCTTCTACAGGAACACATACATCTTCACTGTAATTCATTGCTGAACCAACAGCAGCAAATAAGTGTGAATGGTCAGGAGCAATGATTTCATCCGGACCTAAGCTTAATGTACGGATAAATGCCTGTCTTAACTCTGATAAGAAATGAAGTGGTCCGCCTAAGAATGCAACATTACCACGGATTGGTTTACCACATGCAAGACCACTGATTGTCTGGTTTACAACAGCCTGGAATATAGATGCAGAAAGGTCTTCCTTAGTTGCACCTTCATTGATAAGAGGCTGGATATCAGTCTTGGCAAATACACCACATCTTGCGGCAATAGGGTATATTGACTTATAGTTCTTGGCATATTCATTAAGTCCCATTGCGTCTGTCTGTAACAGAGTTGCCATCTGGTCAATGAAAGAACCTGTACCGCCGGCACATATTCCGTTCATTCTCTGGTCAATACCGTTAGTAAAGTAGATAATCTTAGCATCCTCACCACCAAGCTCGATTGCAACATCACACTGTGGAGCATAATCCTGAAGGGCAGTAGACACGGCTACTACCTCCTGTGTAAATGGTACTTCTAAATGTTTGGCAAGAGTAAGTCCGCCTGAACCTGTGATAACAGGATATACTTCAAACTCGCCAAGCTCAGCCACTGCCTTTTCAAGAAGTGACTGGAGTGTTTCCTGGATATTCGCAAAATGCCTTTCATAATCAGAAAATAAAATATTATTATTATCATCTAAAACAGCGATTTTTACAGTTGTTGATCCAATATCAATACCTAATTTGAATTTGTTCATAACCTAATACAGCTGTAGCTGTCCTCCTTAAAATAAATATACAAAAGTTACCCATTGCATAGTGACTTTGGCGAAAAAACGCAGAATATGTCATTTTCTATGCAACTTATGCATTATAGAGTAAAATGGAATAAATTTCAATATTAATAGGAAATAATAAAATAGCTTTAATTATTTATGGTGGATATTTTTATTAAAATTTAAGAACTTAAGAGTAAGTTTAATTGACATCATATTGTTTTGTTTATTATAATTTCTTGTATATGATTATGAATTATTAGTCTGTAACATGTGTAAGACTGAAAGGAACATTTTATGAACTGGTTTGCTAAATTTGAGAAAAAATTCTCTAAGTATGCGATTAAAAATCTTATGTTTTATATCATTGTCCTTTATGCAATAGGATTTGTGATGAATACATTTTTTAATGGATTATATGACGCATATTTTTCACTTGATTTTGCTATGATTTTCAAAGGACAGGTATGGAGACTCTTTACATTTATCTTACAACCTCCTTCTAACAGCATAATATTTGTGGTATTTGTGCTGTATTTCTACTATCTGATTGGTTCGGTACTTGAAAGAATATGGGGCTCGTTCAGATTTAATGTATACTTCTTTACAGGAGTTATCCTTAATATACTTGCATCACTTATTATCTATATTATATGGGGATTAAGCTTTAAGTTAAGTACGAATTATATAAACCTTGCGTTGTTCATGGCATTCGCTATGGAGCAGCCGGATATGGAGGTTTTATTATTCTTCATTATCCCAATCAAGATTAAATGGATGGCAATACTTGATGCTGTAATATTCGGAATTACTATAGTATTCGGATATCTTGTGCCTTTTCTCCCAAGAAATGTATGGTACAGCCTGTATGCAGCAGGTTTCCTTGCACCATCAGCAATTATGTGTTATGCCAACGCAACGGCGGCGCTTGTGTCAATGCTGAATTTTATAATATTCTTCTTCCTGTACAAGAAAGGCCCGGCAAAGAGCAGTACACAGAGAAACTTCGACAAAGCAATGAGAACAGCAAAGAAAGCACAGCAGAACGCCAGAAAAGACTATTGGCAGCAGAATAGTGGCAACACTAGTGGCAACACTCAGGGCAATTGTGGTCAGCCGTTATATGGAGATAAGTCTAAGGATAGTCAGGCACAACACGCGAAGCGCGGAGTGCCGAAGCACAGATGTGCAGTATGCGGAAGGACAGAACTTGACGATGAAAACCTCACATTCAGATTCTGCTCAAAATGCGTCGGCAACTACGAATATTGTTCCGACCACTTATATACCCACATCCATGTAACTGAGGATAAACAGTAACCAGCCGGGGTAGAAGTGTAAGCAAAGATAAACAGGGATGGTGTCAGAATTGAATTTTCTGAGTTGTGTGGGAGTTAAAGCAAGTGTTTGCGAAGCGCAGTTCAAAAAATCGCGTTCAAGCGAAGCGCGTTGATTTTTTGAACAAAAAAGCGAAGCAAAAACTGGCTTTTACTCCCACTAAACGAAGAAATCTGAAATACTGACACCATCCCTGTTTATATTTGCGTATCCTTCCACCCCTAAAAAGCTTGTTAAATAAAAAACTTAGTTGATTTGACACGCAAATATGTTATTATATTGTAGGTATGTGTTTGAAAAGATTTTAATTATTTTGGAGGAAACAATGAAAAAGACTAAGATTATTTGCACAATGGGTCCTAATACTAACGACAGAAACCTTATTAAGGATCTTGCGTTAGCAGGAATGGATATTGCAAGATTTAATTTTTCTCATGGTGACCATGAGGAGCAGGCAGGAAGATTTGCCTTAATTAAGAGTGTAAGAGAAGAACTTAATATTCCTATTGCAACACTTCTTGATACTAAGGGACCTGAGATCAGAACAGGTGCAGTTAAGGATGACAAGAAGGTTACACTTGTTGAGGGACAGAAATATACATTAACAACAAGACAGGTGCCAGCAGATGATAAGATTAATATGGTAACTTATGCAGGTCTTCCAGAAGATGTTACTACAGGTAATATTATTCTTATTGATGATGGTCTTATCGAGCTTAAGGTTGATAAGGTTGAAGGTACAGAGATTGAATGTACAGTAATTAATGGTGGTGAGCTTGGTTCTAAGAAGGGTGTTAACGTTCCTAACGTAAGCATCAGACTTCCAGGTATCACAGAGAAAGATAAGGAAGATATCATCTTTGGTGTTGAGCAGGGATTTGATTTTATCGCAGCTTCATTTGTAAGAAATGCAGCATGTATCGAAGAAATTAAGCACCTTCTCTGGGAGCATGGTTCAGATATCCCAGTTATTGCTAAGATTGAGAATGCCGAAGGTATTGCTAATATAGATGATATCATCAGAGTTGCTGATGGTATCATGGTAGCCCGTGGAGATATGGGTGTTGAGATTCCTGCTGAGGAAGTTCCACACGTTCAGAAGGAAATTATCAAGAAGTGTAATGCTAAGTATAAGCCAGTTATCACAGCTACACAGATGCTTGATTCTATGATTAGAAATCCAAGACCTACAAGAGCTGAGGTTACTGATGTTGCTAACGCTATCTATGATGGAACAGATGTTGTCATGCTTAGTGGTGAGACTGCTAATGGAAAGTACCCATTAGAGGCTGTTAAGATGATGGTTAAGATTGCAGAAAGAACAGAGCGGGAGATTAAGGGACATTCAGTAGAATATTCTAATCTTCACAGCAAGAGAAGCATTTCAAGCGCTGTATGTAATGCTGCAGTTCAGACAGCAGATAACCTTGGAGCTAAGGCTATTATCTGTCCTACAATTTCAGGATTTACAGCAAGACTTACATCTAAGTTAAAGCCAGAAGCTGAGATTATCGGATGCTCTCCATACGATAATGTTCTTAGAAAGATGCAGATTTACTGGGGTGTTAGACCTATTAAGACTGCAACAGAAGCTTCTACAGATAAGATTATTGAGCATGCATTAGTAGTTTCTGAACATGCTGGATTCGTAGAAGAAGGAGATACAGTAATTGTTTCTGCTGGTATCGCTACATCTTCTGATCCTTCATCTAAGAGAGGACTTACTAACACAATGAGAGTTGTTACAATCTAGTGTTAATTTGATACATTTGTTTCGGAATGAGGCTTGATTTTAATATTCTATTATGTTATAAGTAATACACAATTAATATTACAAAGCGTTGATGGAAACAAGTAGGTTATTACTGAACTTACAGAAAGCAGCCGGTTGATGAGAGGCGCAAGGGTAAGGGTAACTGAATACATTCCGGAGCGGTGAACTGAAAGCATATTGTAAGTAGGGGCAGCCGGAGTAGCACACGTTATAGTGCATAAGTCCATGCTGGTGGACTTAATGAGGTGGCAGATGCGAGTCTGTCATGAATAAAGGTGGTAACACGTAAGTTCAGGCTTTCGTCCTTTTAAGAAGGGCGGAAGCCTTTTTTGTAAGCAATGAGCCATGCAAGCCAGAATGTGCTTGCACAGATTCTGGCTTATATGGCGAATGCCCATAATGAACAACGGAGGTCGCAGACCGGGAGTTGTGAATTATCAAGGCTCAGGAGCAGCAAAGCTGCGGAGAGACTTGGCTTACAAAGTTGCGCGAGCAGCAATAAGAAAAAAGAAAAGAGAGGAAACAAAAATGACACTTTATGACGAATTAGTTGCAAGAGGTCTTATTGCACAGGTAACAGATGAAGCACTTATCAAAGACCTTATTAACAATGGAAAGGCTACATTTTACATCGGATTTGATCCAACAGCAGACAGCCTTCATGTAGGACACTTTATGGCACTCTGCCTTATGAAGAGACTCCAGATGGCAGGAAATAAGCCAATCGCACTTATTGGCGGTGGAACAGCTATGATTGGTGATCCATCAGGACGTACAGATATGAGAAAAATGCTTACACCAGAGCAGATTCAGCACAATGTTGACTGCTTCAAGAAGCAGATGGCAAGATTCATTGATTTCTCAGATGACAAGGCATTACTTGTTAATAATGCTGACTGGCTTCTTAATCTTAACTATGTAGAACTTTTAAGAGAGGTTGGAGCATGCTTCTCAGTTAATAACATGTTAAGAGCTGAATGCTACAAGCAGAGAATGGAAAAGGGATTAAGCTTCCTTGAGTTTAACTACATGATTATGCAGTCATACGATTTCTATATGTTATACCAGAAATACGGCTGTAATTTACAGTTTGGCGGTAATGACCAGTGGAGCAACATGTTAGGTGGAACAGAGCTTATCAGAAGAAAGCTTGATAAGGATGCTTCAGCTATGACAATTACACTTCTTCTTAACTCAGAGGGTAAGAAGATGGGTAAGACAGCTTCAGGTGCTGTATGGCTTGATCCGGATAAGACAAGTCCTTACGATTTCTACCAGTACTGGAGAAATGTTGATGATGCAGATGTTCTTAAATGCATCCGTATGCTTACATTCCTTCCACTTGAAGAGATTGACAAGATGGATAGCTGGGAAGGTGCGCAGCTTAACAAGGCTAAGGAGATTCTTGCTTATGAGCTTACAAAGCTTGTTCATGGTGAGGAAGAAGCTAAGAAAGCAGAAGCTACAGCAAAGGCAATCTTTACTGGTGGGGATGCAGCTAACATGCCTACAGCAAAGCTTGAAGCAGACAGCTTTACAGAAGATGAAATTGATGCAATTAATCTTGTGTTTGGAGCAGGACTTGCAACAACTAAGTCAGAGGCCAGAAGAACTATCCAGCAGGGTGGTGTTTCTGTAGATGGAGAAAAGGTAGCAGATATAGCAGCTAAGTTCCCTAAGAGTATGTTCGAGGGCGAAGGTGTAGTTGTTAAGAAGGGTAAGAAGTCTTTCGTTAAGGTTTCTGTTAACTAATAATTAAGATATTAATAAAGGGATTATGAATATTGAGTTGTTATCTCAGATGATTTCATAATCCCTTTTTTAATACATTTACAATTGTTTAATATCCTTAATGTCGGTGTCTGCAACCATTGAGTAGTTAGTGTAATACACAACGAATCCCGGTTTGGCACCGGCAGGCTTTTTAACTTCTTTCTTTAATACATAATCGACTTCAACTTTTTCCTGCTCACGGCCTTTAGAGTAATAGGCGGCAAGGCTTGCTGCTTCTTCAAATGTTCTGTCAGGAACTTCCTTTCCATCTGTTTTGAGAAGTACATGAGAACCTGGCATCTGCTTGGCGTGAAACCACCAGTCATTACCGTTGCCTGTCTTGAAGGTAAGTTCGTCATTCTGTATGTTATTCTTTCCAACGTATATGTCAAATCCATCGCTTGATACAAAATGCATCGGCTTGTTGGCTGTGATTTTGTGCTTTCCTTTAACAGTCCTTTTAATATATCCAGTTTCAATAAGCTCTTCCTTAATGTTAGCAAGATCAGCCTCTGTTACTGAAATCTCAATTGCATTGATAATAGATTCAAGGTAGCTTATTTCTTCAGTAATCTCTTGAATAAGACGGATTCCGGCTTCATAGGTTCTTTTAAGCTTGTTATATCTTGCAAAATATTTGTTGGCATTCTCAATTGGTGTGAGAGTGTTATCAAGAGGAATCTTGATTGTAGTATTATCGTAATAATTAAGTGCTTCATATTCCTTAGAACCTGCAGGAATACTGTAAGCGTAGGTTGTAAGAAGTTCGCCGTAGATACGGTATTTGTCTTTTTTCTCAGTGTCCTTTATCTGCTTTTCCTGAATGTCAAGTTTCTTGTATGCTCTTTCAAGATGTGTTGTTACAATTCTTCTTATATCAACAGACTTCTGGTGGATTCGTGTTGCAATCTCTTTCTGTCTGTAATAATCGATAATCAGTCTGCTTATCGAATCATATTCTGTGTGGTTGTCATACATAGAAAGCTTCACAGCGGCAAATTCTGCAGGCACACCGTTGTCAGTTACCATATCGGGGTGGTAGATACCATTTCTTACATCAGACATAAGTGCGTCAAATACGTTGTATAATGCATCTTTCATAGGCTTATCAAGGCAGTTGGCAGGGTGTCCGCCATCAACTCCGGCACGGTATGCAAGCTCTTCTGCTATACATGTGCTTATTCCTGTATAGCTTGAAAGCAGCGCCTTGACAACAGGTACAGGCTTTGTAAATACTGTTTCATCAAAATGCTTTCTGTCAGCTTCAAGCGGATTAATCTTGTCAGAAGTATTAGGAATGAAATAAGGTCTTCCGGGTAAAACTTCCCTGACTGAGCTTGTCTGTGCTGATATATGCTTGATACTGTCTAATATAGTATTATTGTCGTCACATAATATTATATTGCTGTGCTTGCCCATGAATTCTGCGATTATGTGCTTTCTGCACAGGTCACCGAGTTCGTTTAAATGTTCTGCCTCAATATCAATTACACGCTCAAATTTTGGTTGTGTTATAGATATTATTCTTCCGTTGTTCAAATGTTTTCTAAGAAGCATGCAGAAATTCGGTGCAGTAGCAGGGGATGGCTTGTTATCGTCTGTAAGATACGCAAGAGGAAGCGATGCATTTGCAGATAAAACAAGTCTGTACTGACCAGATTGTGTCTTTATTGTAAGCATTATTTCATCGGCTTCAGGCTGTGATATCTTGTAAAGTCTTCCGCTGTTAATTGTGTCGTTTAATTCATTAACAATACTGGATATTGTAATTCCATCGAATGCCATAATGTCTCCTTTAATTAGTAATATTCATAAATCTTATTGCATTATATTAACATACTTATTGCTGTAAGTCTTGTTATCTTTCACAAAAATTGGTATACTTTCTTAAGCATTATATGCGAATGGAAGGATAGAAACAATGATTAAAAGTATGACAGGCTTTGGCCGGAGTGAAATAGTTAAAGGTAACAGAAAAATTTCAGTTGAGATTAAGTCAGTTAATCACAGGTATCTTGAAGCAGGTATCAAGATGCCTAAGAAGCTTAATGTATTCGAGAGCAGAATGAGAGACTTACTTAAGAAGTATGCAACAAGAGGCAAGATTGATATATTTATTAATTATGAGGATGATTCAGAAAGTCAGGTTAATCTTAAGTTCAACCAGAATATAGCTGATGAATATATGGCTATATTTAATAATATGTCCGAAAAATACAATCTTAAAAATGATATGACTGTTGGAGGTCTTGCCAGATTTCCAGAGGTTATCACAATGGATGAAGTGCAGGAAGACGAAGAGAAGCTGTGGCATTTTATAGAGGAAGCCATGAAGGCAGCCTTAGAACAGTTTGTTAATACAAGAATTCTTGAAGGTGAGAATCTTAAGAAAGATCTTTTAGGAAAGTTAGACCACATGGAGGAGCTTGTTGCATTTGTTGAAAAGAGAAGTCCTGAGATTATGAAGGAATACCGCAGCAAGTTAGAGAGTAAGGTTAAAGAACTTCTTGGCGATACAACTATTGATGAGAGCAGAATCGCAACAGAGGTTATTATATACGCAGACAAGATATGTGTTGACGAAGAAACTGTAAGATTAAGAAGCCATATCGAGCATGCAAGAAAATGTCTTAACGAGGATGGCGGCATTGGAAGAAAGATGGATTTCATTGCACAGGAGATGAACAGAGAGGCTAACACAACTCTATCTAAGGCTAATGACATTGAGATATCTAATGCAGCTATTGACTTAAAGACTGAGATTGAGAAGGTAAGAGAGCAGATTCAGAACATTGAGTAGGCTTTCAATATATTTTTAATAGGTTTTGATTAAATTTACTTGATTGTTTCGGGCTTGTTAGGTATAATAACTTGTGCACTTTATGTGCAGAATGAGGTAATTATATGAGCAAAGGACTATTATTAGTTATTTCAGGATTTTCTGGTGCAGGAAAAGGAACTGTTATGAAGCGACTTTTAGAGCTTCATGACGAGTATTCACTTTCTATATCAGCTACAACAAGAAAGCCAAGAGAAGGCGAAGCTGATGGAAGAGAATATTTCTTTAAGACTGTAGAAGAATTCGAGAAGATGATTGCTGAAGATGCTTTAATAGAGCATGCACAGTATGTTGGCAATTATTACGGAACACCAAAGGCATATGTTGAAGAACAGCTTGATAAGGGCAACAATGTTATTCTTGAGATTGAGATACAGGGTGCCATGAATATCAAGAGAATGTTCCCGGATGCAGTGCTTATGTTTATAACACCACCGTCAGCGGCAGAACTTGAAAAGAGACTCCGTGGCAGAGGAACAGAAGATGAGGCGACAATTAAAGCCCGTCTTTCAAGAGCAGCAGAGGAAGCAGAAGGTGTTGAGGATTATGATTACATAGTTATCAATGATGAAGTCGATTTATGTGTCGGCCGTATTCATGATATTGTGTTATCTGAGAAGATGAAAGCTAAGTATAATCTTGGACTGATTAATAATATTAAAGAAGAATTAAAGGTTTATTCGAAAGGAGAATAATATAATGATACATCCATCGTATACTGAATTAATGGCTGTAATTAACAGTGAGGTTGAAGAGGGCGAGCAGCCTTTAGTACAGAGCAGATATTCAATTGTTAAGGCAACTGCTAACAGAGCTAAGGAAATCATCGATGCAAGAAGCGTTGAGGAGAAGATTGCCAAGGCAAGAATTGAAGCAAGCAACAAGGAAAAAGAGAAAGAAAAGGATAAGGTTGAGGAGAAGAGTATCTCTAAGGAAGATGAGAGAAAGCTTCAGGTTGGAACTCCTCTTGTAAGATGTTCAGAGAAAGACAAGCCATTATCAATCGCAGTTAAAGAATTCTACGAAGGTAAGGTTAAGATTCTTGGAAGTACAGACGAGAATACTTCATTATAATTAACAAAGACTGATGTTAAGGGCAACTGCTTGTATGGGCGGTTGCCCTTTTGTGCGAGTAGATAAGGCAAGACATAACGATAATCTTGAGTATGAGCTACAAGCATGAGGAGAGATGAGGAGTTAAATATTTTATGACGAATAAATATGATGAGAAAGAAAGACGGATTCACTGTGCATTTTCAGAAAAATGCGGTGGCTGTGATTATGCCGGGATGAAATATGATAACGAGCTTGCAGTTAAGCAGAAGTACATTGAAGAACTTTTTGGTGAATATGTAAAAGTTGATGATATTGTTGGAATGTACAGACCAATATATTACCGCAATAAAGTTCATACAGTTGTAGGACTTGATGATTCCAGAAATGTGATAGCAGGAACTTACGAGGAAAACAGCCACAGAATAGTTGATACATCAGACTGTATGATTGAAGATTCGCAGTGTACAGACATTATTAAGGATATTAAAGGACTTATAGCCTCATTTAAATATCAGCCATATGACGAAGATGCGGGAAAGGGAATGATCCGACACATTCTTTTAAGAAAAGGATTTTCGACAAAGGAGATTATGCTTGTTATTGTTACAGCAGGAGTCGCATTTCCATCAAAGAACAATTTTCTTAGGGCATTATGTGAGAAGCATCCGGAAATTACTACAATTGTGCAGAATATTAATGACAGGCGCACAAGCATGGTGCTTGGAAAGAGAAATATTGTTCTTAAGGGAAAAGGTTATATCGAGGATGTGTTGTGTAGCTGCAGATTCAGAATAAGCCCGACATCATTTTATCAGATTAACCACCAGCAGACTGAAAAGCTGTACAAAAAGGCAATCCAGCTTGCTGATATATCAAAAAATGACACTGTAATTGATGCATATTGCGGAATTGGTACTATTGGAATAGTCGCCTCAAAAAAGGCTGGCAAAGTTATAGGAGTTGAGCTTAATTCAGAAGCTGTATCAGATGCTAAGATAAATGCTTCAATTAACAATATAAAGAATGTCACATTTGTTAATGCTGACGCAGGAGATTTCCTTGTTGAGTATGCGAAAAATGCAAAGGCAGATGTTGTTATCATGGATCCGCCAAGAAGCGGAAGCACACCGGAATTCCTTAATTCTCTTCTTAAGATTAAACCAGACAGGATAGTGTATATTTCATGCGGTCCAGATACACAGGCAAGGGATATTAAGGTACTTGTGAAGGGTGGATATATGGTGACTGCATGTCAGCCATTTGATTTGTTCCCGCATACGGAGCATGTGGAGACGGTTGTCCTTTTGTCCCAACGAAAAGCGGATGATTATGTTGAGGTTGAATTGGAACTGGCTGAGCTGGATGCTACCAGTGCAGAGACTAAGGCTACATATGAGGAGATTAAGAAATATGTAGCAGAGCATAATGAGGGGCTGAAGGTATCAAGTCTTTATATTGCACAAGTAAAGAAAAAGTTTGGAATTGAAATGGGGCAAAATTATAATTTACCTAAGGCGGAAGATAGTAAGCAGCCACAATGTCCGAAGGATAAGGAAGAGGCGATTGTGGAGGCGTTGAAGTCTTTTAGGATGATTTAGATTACATAATAGAATGAAGAGGTGGATGTATGCAATTCGACTGGATAAACTTTTATTCTGAATTTGCTGACAAGCTTTTAGAATATAAAGATAATAGACAAGAATTAATTAACAAGATCAAAAGAGTATATGCAACAATAAATATTAAGCTTCCAAAACTTGAGAGCGGAGATGAGATTATTGATATAGATCCATTTACTGTTTTTGGACTATTTAATAAGGGAATTACCAACGAAAATCGAATTGCTATTATTAAAGGTATAGCAGAAGAGTTCGGAATTAATTCTAAGCAACCAGTTGATTTTGATGGAATTCCTGTTCTCAATAATTTAAAAGCCACTTTTTATTATTTTATTGGCTCAAGAAAAGAACATGATATTGATAATATCTGGAAAGTGTTTGAAAGTGCTATTAAATTAGCTAATGATGACAACGCGGCTAACAGAAATGAGTTTATAAAATGGTATGATATAGTGCATGATCAGTTAGGTATTCGATGGAATCTTACAATGGGACTTTATTGGATTAGACCATATTATTATATCAACTTGGATTCTAGAAACAGATGGTATGTTTTATTACCAGAGCAAATGCCAGTAGACTTTATTGAAACAGTAAAGCCTATGATTAATAAAGTGCCAAAGGCATCTGATTATTTGCTTATAAGAGATATCTGTAAAAATGTTCTTGATGAAGAAAAATATGAATACAGAACATTTCCTGAATTATCATATTATGCATGGGTAAAATCTGAGCAGGTAAATCAAGAAATAGCAGCAGCAAATAATAAGAAAAAATCTAATGCATCATTTTTAAGATGGTTTGCTCCTTTAATTAAGGCATTAAAGGATATGGGTGGTTCAGCAACGCCAGTAGATGCTAGAAATAAGATTATAGAAAATGAGCAGTTGTCAGACGATGAGGTTAATGAGACAAGAGGAAAAAATAATGTAAATAAGTTTGAAAATGAAGTTGCATTTGCTCGTAGTTATCTTGTAAAAGCTGGATATATAGATAAAAGTACATATGGTGTTTGGTCATTGACAGAAGCAGGTAAAACAGCAGAAATGACAGATGAGCTTGCCTCAGAAATATTTAAAAATGGGATTGCTGATAATCAGAATAAAAGAAAAGATGATAGTTCAGCATTAGCGGATGATAATGTTGAAACAGTAAGATATTGGATTTATTCTCCAGGTGAGAATTCATGTATGTGGGATGAATTCTACAATGCAGGAATTATGGCAATTGGTTGGGGCGAAATAGGAGACCTTACTGCATTTGCTTCTAAAGACGAAATGAAAAATAAAATGAAGGAATTGATTGATCCGACTTTGTCTTATAAAAATGCTGCACATGCAACATGGCAATTTGTAAATGAAATGAAGGTTGGAGATGTTATCTTTGTTAAAAAGGGAAGAAATCAATTAGTTGGTAGAGGTGTGGTTGCATCTGATTATGAATATGACGAAGAGAGACAAGATGAGTATGGAAATATTCGTAAAGTTAATTGGACTCATAAAGGTGAGTGGGTACATCCTGGGCAAGCAGCAATGAAAACCTTAACAGATATTACAGATTATTCAGAGTATGTTGACAGCCTAAATAATATTTTTGAAGATGATTCTGAAAATGATGTGGAAGAAACAGCAAAGAATTATCCTGTGTATACAGAGGAAGATTTTCTTGAAGAAGTATACATGGATGAAGAAGATTATTCAAAGCTAGTGGGAATATTAAAGGCTAAGAAAAACATAATTTTACAGGGAGCACCAGGTGTTGGCAAAACATTTGCAGCTAAAAGACTTGCTTATTCAATCATGGGCGTAAAAGATATTGAGCGTGTAATGATGGTTCAATTTCATCAGAGCTATTCTTATGAAGATTTCATTATGGGATTCCGTCCATCTACAACAGGCTTTGAGTTGAAAAAGGGTGCATTTTATAATTTCTGCAAGAAAGCAGAAATAGATAGTGATAATGATTATTTCTTCATTATTGACGAAATTAACAGAGGTAATTTAAGTAAGATATTTGGTGAATTATTTATGTTAATTGAAAATGATAAAAGAGGCATCTCACTTCAATTGTTATATTCAGATGAAAAATTTGCAGTGCCAAAGAATGTGTATATTATTGGAATGATGAATACAGCAGATAGAAGTTTGGCAATGCTTGATTATGCATTGAGAAGAAGATTTGCGTTTTTTGAAATTAAGCCAGGATTTGAAACTGACGGATTCAGAGAATACAGAATGGCGATTGATAACGAAAAATTCAACAAGCTAATCCACTGCGTTGAAAACTTAAATAATGTAATTTCTGCGGACGAATCTTTGGGAGAAGGCTTCTGTATAGGACATAGTTATTTCTGCAATTTATCAGCAGATACTATTGATAATCAGAGTTTATCAGGTATTGTTGAATATGAGCTTATTCCTTTACTTAAAGAGTATTGGTTTGATGAACCTATGAAAGTAAAAGATTGGAGTAACAGTTTAAGGAGTGCGATTAAGTGATACCTATAAAAAATATATATTATATGTTGTCATATGCATTTCAGGTACTTAATGAACAGGGATATAAAAATTTAGCTACAGAGCAATTTGAGAATACTGCTGATTTGATGGCGGCTATATTAGCTAAGGGGATTTCAATCCAAATCAAAAGAGGACTTGGCAAGGAATATATTTCACAGACGGAAAGCTTATCTACAATGCGAGGAAAAATAGATATTGCAGAATCTATAAAGACACAAAGCTTGTTAAAAAAACAGATGGTTTGCGATTATGATGAGTTCTCGACAAATGGAACTATGAACAGAATTATCAAAAGCACAGTAGAGTTACTTATATATTCTGGAAATATTCCGACCAAAAGAATAAGAGAATTAAAAAAGCTGATGGTTTATTTTACAGATGTGGAAAAAATAAATCTTTATACAGTAAACTGGAATATGTATTATAACAGAAATAATCAGACTTATAGACTATTGATTTCTGTGTGTTACATGGTTGTAAAAGGCTTACTTCAGACAAATTCAGATGGAACTAACAAGCTGATGGATTTTGTTGACGAACAGCGTATGTGCAGATTATATGAGAAATTTATTCTTGAATATTATCGAAAAGAATTTCCAGAGATAACTGCAAATGCATCTAGGATAGATTGGCAGCTTGATGATGGCATTGGTTATATGCTACCAGTAATGCAGACGGATATAATGTTAACTTATAATGAAAAGACTTTAATTATTGATGCAAAGTATTATTCTCATACAACACAATTGCAGTATGATACACATACACTCCATTCAGGAAATCTTTATCAGATATTTACTTATGTGAAGAATAAAGAGGTTGAGTTAGCAGACAGACCTCATGATAAGGTTTCAGGAATGTTGCTTTATGCTAAAACTGATGAAGCAGTTTTACCAGATAATGATTATTTAATGAGCGGTAATAAGATTAGTGTTAAGACATTAGATTTAGATTGTGAATTTTTACAGATTGCAGAACAGTTGAATAAAATAATAGAGCAATATTTTGGTATAAAGAAAGAGTAATAAATAGACAGAAGTTAATACCTTCATTGTGTGATTATAAAAATATAACAGAAAATATGATAAAGCGGTTTAGCTAATCACTTAGTTTACTGAGGGCGCATTTATATGTGGGCGGAGCCCACAATTATAAGTTTCTCACGATGTTCGAACCGGTCAGCCTCATATATGAGTCTGCCGGACGATTTGTCAGTTAAGGTAATTTGTTTATATAATAAAGTTATATAAGAATTTGTAAAAGCTATAATAAAGTTATAGCAAAGGGGGTGCGGACATAATCTTGGACTTCCACACCCTCTAAAACCTCTTTATTA
>ENA-ORSR01000008-ORSR01000008.1-human-gut-metagenome-genome-assembly--contig:-NODE-8-length-151936-cov-28.558385_pt1 | contig 151936 bp, 137 predicted proteins | sample MGYA00241901_ERZ509166 | MGnify/ENA primary metagenome ERZ509166 (study PRJEB26280, sample SAMEA2338860) | human gut metagenome | biome: human gut; feature: human-associated habitat; material: faeces... | reverse complement strand
ATGTGTTAAGCACGCCGCCAGCGTTCATCCTGAGCCAGGATCAAACTCTCATGTTAAAAAGTTTTCCTGTCCAGTTATAAACTGGCTTAATCAGATATCTATCTGATTTACTGTTTTAAGGTTGTTTCTTTATAGAAACGTTCGTGTGTTGTTATTCACAACACCCTGAAATTCATTGAATCTTTCAAGGTTATTTCACTGTTCAGTTATCAAGGTTCTTTGTTGTTTGAATTGTTTATTCATTTCAAACAACTTCTACATCTTAGCAGACAACTTTGTGTTTGTCAAGACTTTTTTTATTTTTCTGATTCGCATGCCTTGCAAATCAAGGTATTTCGCGTTTCAGCTCAGTTATAATATCATCATAAACTTACGAAGTCAACACTATTTTTGATATTTTTTAAAGTAAATCAATAATCGGTTTTTCGATGAATTGTGTGAATTTTGTCTTCAATTTATTCAATTTTGTTTTTACTTGCATTATTTCCATTTATTGTAATGATATCAAGGAGCTGTTTGTGGCTTAAAAAGGTGTCAGAATTTAACCTGACACCTTAAGCACAGCCCTAGTTGAATTTATCAGGCTGTATATATCCATCCGGACTTGTAGCATATCCATTTTGGTACTTAACGGTAATATACTGTGTTTGTCCATCCGCCTTTAACTGCACAAAACAAACCCCATCCTCAAACTTATCTGTAATCTCCATTTTCTGATTTAAATAATAAACCCAAACCGTTCCATCTTCTTCATACTCAACTTCCGGCATATTGATTTCATCCAGCAGTTCATCAGCAGTCAATGGTCTTTCTGTGCCGTTCTCGTATGCGACACCTCCACCGCCCTGGCTGACGTCATTTCCATCTGCATCTTTATAGTCAAGGGTATAGTTCCCATTCTCTACGTTAAATATTGCATCTGTCTGATCTCCGTGAATCCACACCTGCACAATTCTCTGGATGCCGCCAACATCCATTGCATATGCCGCACTTCCAGATCCAGCTGCAAGTACCACTGCTGCTATTGCTGCAGCTGCTTTCGGTGTAAAACGTTTCTTTTTCATTGGAACGACCTGTTCTTTTGCTGTCATTTTCAGCACCTCCGTCAATACGTCCGGAGAAGCATGCAGCTTATCAAATGTCTTTTGAAATTTTTCTTCATCTGTCATATTTTTACTCCTCCTTCAGATAATTTTTTAATTTTGCCTTTGCGCGAAATAGTCTGGTACTGACCGTTTTTTCCGGTATTTTTAATATTGATGCGATTTCTGCCGTGGAATATCTTTCATAATAAAATAACAGAACCGGCACTCTGTATTTCTTATCAAGCTCCATCACTGCCTGAAACAGATCTAAATAACTTTCCTCTTCGAATCCAAGTGTTTCCGCGTATTCCCCGATATCCTCTATCTTACGCCATGGGGGCCGGAACAGCATTTTGCATTGATTGACGGTGACTCTGATCAACCAGTTTTCAAATGGGAATCTGATTCAAATTCCTTAAGTTATAATTTCTTTCCCTTGCTCAAGGATATATGGTATCAATTCCAAAGGATATACCTTTGTACCTTTCTTTAAATCTTCTAATGGAACCCAACAGAAATCCGTAAGTACGTAATCATCTGTACCTTGCCTTTTTAAAAAACATGCCGCCCATCAGGGCGGCACATTTTATTTCTTCTTTTTGGTTCGAAATCCTTCCGGTAATTCATTTGACCATGGCAAAAGCCGATTTAGATCATCCGGCTTTGGAAAAGGTCCCATTTTGCGAAGCTCGTCTAATACATAGGAAAGATATACATACGGCTTCAGACCATTCAGCAGGGCTGTTTCTGCGATACTATAAACAACAGCACTGGCATCTGCACCACGGATACTCTTGGCAAACAGCCAATTCCGGCGGCCTACTGCAAAATTTTTGATTGCACGCTCCGCACTATTATTATCAATGCTCAGATGCCCATCATCCAAGTACCTGCGAAGATAGTTTTCCTGATTCAGCGTATATAAAATGGCATCACCAATAAGGGAAGATCTGTCTACAGAATCTTCCATTGAATGCAGCCATTCAAACAGGGCTTCCACTACTGGACGCGACTGCTTCTGGCGTTCCTGATACCGTTCTTCCGGTGTCTTATCTTTGATCATTTCCTCTACTTTATACAGGATTCCGATCCTCGTCATTGCCTGATATGCAACTGTTTCTTTCAGCTGCTCCTTTGTGAAATCCTTTTTTAATGCCGTGAGTGCAGCATCAAAACGGCGTCTCGCATGGGTAAAGCATCCGGTTACGGTGATGGAATCGTTCAGTCCATGATACGCCTGGTATCCATCACACGTCAGATATCCATGAAATGTATCTCCAAGGAAGTTTACCGGGTGATATCCGGCACGCGTTCTCTCATAATCAAAGAGAACCATCTGTGGGGATTCACTGTAATGATCTGTCAGATATACCCACATCCAGTTTTGAGATGATCCTTTCTGATCCGGTTCATCAATTACCTGAATCCTGGTCTCATCACAATGGATGTATCTGCTCTTTAGGAATTCTTCCTTCATCTGCCTATAAAGCAGTCCCAGATACCGGTCTGCACAGCTGATGATCCAGTTTGCCATTGTTTTTGTTGAAAGATTTAAGTCATACCTTGCGAATTCCCGTTCCTGTCTTGCCAGCGGCATGCCATTGACATACTTTGCATTCATGATTCCGGCAACCAGCGAAGGTGTAGCAATGCTTCCCTTGATCAGCGGAAACTCTTTTTCCGGCCGGATCATAGCACCACATTTTGGACAACTGTATACATAGGTTACTTCTTCAGCCACTTCAAAGGTGGAGGGGATGAATTTCAGTCGTTTTACGACTTCTTTTGTGACGACTTTATACTTTGTTCCACAGTCCGGACAATAGCGGTCTTCGCCGGTCAGTTTATATTCGATTGTTTCTGTTACTTCGAAATTAGAGAGATCTTCTTCTTTTTTGCCGGTGCGGTTTTTCCGTTTGTGCGATGGAATCACGATTTCCTCTTCAATTTCAGCGGTATCCGTATCTGCATTGACTTCAGCCTCATTAAACAGATCCATCTGTTCATATCCATCTGCGTATTTTTCACCGGAAGAACCGAAACGTCTTCTTTGTGCAAGCGCAAGACGGTCTGAAAGCATTGCATTCATAAATTCCAGTTCTTTCTGCTTGTCTTTCAGAAGCTGTACCTCGGTCTCTTTTTTTGAACCTGATTCTGCATGATTCTCATAACTTCCATCATGTTTTCACGGCTCATGTTATTCAGCTGTTCCTCTGTAAAAAACGGATCCATCCGGCAATCTCCAAACTTTTAAATGATAATTCAAGTATAACATAAAAAAGCCTGTTATTCGAGAAAAATCAACGTTTTACTGTGTAGGAATATATATCGATATCCACGAGTATTTCGTGTTTTTTGCGAATTGACAAATCCGTTCTTTATACAACAATCTTTGGATGACGTTCTTCAAAAGCTCCCTTCGGAGTAAGTGAAAGACCATCACACAGCCAATGCATTTCTTTCAGGGTCACTTTCTGTAATTCATCCGGAGTATCCGGCCAGTGAAAGGAATCTTTGTCAAGCCTCTTCATCAGAATCCAGAAATCGGATCCGTCCCATTGCAGAATCTTAATAGAAGTCCGCCTGCGGTTGCAGAACGCAAACATGCAGCGCGAATAGGGATCAAGTTTGAATTTCAGCTTGATAATTGCAGCCAGTCCATGATAGCTTTTTCTCAGATCGGTAGCTCCACAGGCAAGGTAAACGGTTGTGCCACCTGCCAGATCAAGCATGATCTTTCAGTCCCTGTATTAGAACATGAAAAAGTTCCAGCGGGCATTCCAGCATCACTTCAATCCGAATAGCGTTTGTGATAAAAATACGGACTGGAGATGGGCTGATGTTCAAAGTCCCATTCTTTGAAATTTCCGTTTCCGTTGGCATTTTTGCAAAAATCATATCTGTATCCGATTGTCCGTCCAATGTTTTCAGCTTGTGCATCCAGTAATTCATTGTAGAGACTGGAACGTGATGTTCCTGACACCATGTTTTGCAAGTCTGCCCACTGGATTGAAATTCATGGATTCGTTCAGACCACAGCGTGATTTTTTCATCTGTTTTCATAATGATACAGTTTCCTTTCTTTGTTATGAAAAGAGTGTATCAGAAAAATATAGTTGCGGACAGATACGAATGATTACGTACTTACGAATAATATAGGATTAGAATTATAATCTTTTATATAATCTTCAAATCTTTGATTCATTAAATTCTCCAATAATATTTTTATAAAATCAAACATCCAAGAGCTAGCTTCAAACTTTTGTTTTCCTGCTTAACATTAGATCAGATGCATATATAAAAATTTTTCTCATAAAATATAATACCAAATAAATTTCTAAATCAAAAAATCCAACTGCACCTGTATCCAATATGGTATGTTTTTATATTCTAATCGAATCTTTTCTCTTATTATCTGTTCTAACTCTAATCGATTCTCGACTTTAATTTCTTTTTCATCAAATATCTCTTTATACAGATACAATGCTGATTCCCTTGGAACTCCCATTTCAATCATGCATCTTTCTACTACACCAAAAGCTCCTACTTGCATGCACTTCAAAAAAGGACTCTCTGATTGTTTCATATCATAAAGAGGTTTTAGCAACAATGGTAAGTTGTACGAGATTGTATTTTGCAACAATTCTATAGTACTATCAATATTATCCGCGCCATCGTCTCCCTCATACCTTGAGTTGTTCAATATTTCACAAAGTGCCTTTCCATTAGCCCACTGCAATGATAAGCTAGACATTATACTACGCATTGTCCCCTTCCTATATGATGAAGGTATATTTTTATCATACATTTCAGCCGTTACATCATTTTCCCTAAGAAAACGCATTGCCTTATCCAACTTACTTTTTGCACCTTTCTCCATCGGTGTATTAGGAAGTTTTCCATCATATTCATTATAAATATAATCCAATACAAGCGGATCCCAATACCTGTTTTTATAACAAATTTCTTTAGGAACGTCTATTGAATCTAGTTTTAATATAATTGCTGCAACCTGTTTTTGTGTAAGCTTTATTCCAACATTTTTCATACGACCACGCGATTCAGCACCATACTTCAAAACAGATTGTCTTATATATGAAATAATATATCCATATTTTTTCATAGTTGCATCTACTGGCGTATTATTATCTAATGCTTCCTCTATAAAATCTTTATATTCTTCAAACTTTTGTTCATATCCTGAAGGAAGTTCCTTGGTAACATCTTCAAATAATTCAAGTTGCTCGTAGCCTTCCGAATCTATAAACTCATCCTCATCCATCACAAATGTTCGACCTATATAATCTTTTAACAATCTTCCTGCCCGACCTCGCAAATTAGCCATCTCATAATTCGTCAATTCAGAAGATTCCTTTTGTTTCTTAACATAAAGATGTGGGTTCCTAATAAAAACATTCTGAGCCGGCAAATTGACTCCTTGTAATAAGGTAGTCGTACACACAACCGTATTTATTTTTTTATCTGCTATAGCTTTTTCTAAGGTTCTTCTCACATGCATAGGTAACTTTCCATGGTGATACGCAACCCCTTTTTCCAATGTTTGACAAAGAGAATAATTTTCTCTAACCGTCATCCCATAATACTCAATAAGTTCTCCTTCAATCCCGTTACTTGTGTCACCTAATGCCATTGCAATCTTTCTCGCGGAATCTGAAGTCGGTGAAAAAACTATATTTTGACAATTCTCACCTACTCCTTTTACTACATTGTTTAGATATGACAAATACCTATCCGTATACTGTTTTTTCCCATATCCCTCAATAATTTCTGCATTTTCAATTTCTAAAGTCAAAGGTTCATGCGTCAATGCACAATACTGTTTCAAGTAATATTTTTTATCAACTTTTTTTATGCTATATGTTAAATTGAGTACCGGACTAATATCCGTTGTATGATCTTTTGTTTCAATGCCAAAAATACTTTTACCAACTTTTTCAATTTCTTCTATTCTAGGTCCCGATATAATAATTTGTTCAACATTATCTTTATATCTAAATTCAATTAAAGTGTCATATAAAACTTTAGCTCTTTGATCCTTGTCCTCTCTTATTCTTTCAATATTTTGAATTTCATCTGCTACAAGTATTAATCTTTTTGTAAAGGCCTTCTCTGTATCAGAAAAAGCTGCTATGGCTTTTTCCTGTGTCATAATATAAATATTCTTTTTATTCGATAATTGTTGATCATCAAATGAATTTGAAATCCAATAATCTGTTACTCCAACTTTTTTCAATTCTCTATTAAAATCCTCAGTTACTTGATTTAATAAGCTTAAAGTCGGAACAATATATACAATATCTATATTATCATTTATCAATCTATCTACAAGTTTCAATAAAATAACAAAAGATTTCCCTGCTGATGTCGGTGCCGATATTCCCAATACCTTATCGCTATCCATACTATCCCATATCTGTTTTTGATAATCTGTAAGAAGATATTTTTGGTTAGCAACCATAATTTCATTTTTCATTTGATTAATCGTCAGAGAAACTTCATCTATCCAACTATCTAATCCTGAAAAAGTTCCGTTTTCTTTATCGAAATCTTTATCACATATTATTGCGGAAGTAGGATACCCGATACGTGATAAAATCTTAATAACGAATTTTCTCAAATCAAATTTAGTATGATCAACATGCTCCCACATTAAACCAATAACAGTAATAATATAATTGATTGATGGTTTTTCAACTATAACAGATTCATAATCAAGACAACGAATTGTATCCATAAGTAACTCTAAATTTACATCACAACTTTTGTCTGACAGTCCCATTTTTTTAGCAATATTAACCAGATCAATTTCAAGCCATTTATAAAGAACTTGCTTCATCTTCTCTTCCATAGATCATGTACCTCATTTTGAATCATATCATCTTTTGAAATTCTTCAACCAAACCTTTCAAATCCCATACGGGAAAAACAATATATGTTATCCGCCTCAGTATAGGATTATTCTCAACATCAATTTTATTATTATCAAACAAATGATATCTTTCTGCAATTATCGTCTCTATTTGATTTTTAATCCCTGTCTCCGTATCAAATTTCAATTTCTTATTTTCATTATAGGTAATTATGCTAACTAAATGAACCTCAACATTTTCAAGTGTATTATTCAAGTAATCTTCTGCAACCTGATTCATCTCATTATCCAAAAAGTCCTCATGCACATAAAGATTTAACTCTCTCCTATGCTCTTTATATGTATTAATAATACTATTTAATGCATCAGAAAATGCTGTGGCAAATTTGTAATTACTACTATATGTTTTTGCTTCTCCGAGGATTATAATATTTTTTGCATCCTGAATTTTATAATGAATTGCATCCGCACCAAATCTTTCATGTTCTGAAGATGTAGCTATTTTCATTTTTCTCAATAAAGGTGTTGCCTGCATAAATCTTTGTATAAAATGAAATAATAATAATTCTCCGAACTGCCCCTGGATTAACAATTCATCAGTATTATGGTCAGCTCTAAACTTCTGCCTTGCTTTTCTACCAACCTCCTGAGTTGCTGCAGCATCTGATTTTCCTTTATCCATTGCTTTTTGTTTCAACTCCGCAAACTTGTCGGAGCTATATATCCAGTCAACAATCGAATCTATCAATTCCTCCAAAAAATCTTCACGTAACTCATTCAAATCTTGGAATTCAATATAAGCTCCCATGTGATTTTTGTCCTTTGGAATAATATCATAATTTTGTGTTATTACGTGTATATTTCTGAACAAGGCATCATTCTTAACAAGCCTCTTCAATATATCCTTCTCCTTCAATAATCCGCCTCCGCCACTTTTCCTTCATAGTTATTTCAAATAATTTAATATTACTCAGAAATAACCAATTTACATTAACTCTAATATGCGATGTATTTCCTCCGACTGTATCAACATCCTCATCTTCTTATTCCCATCCTCAATCTCCGGCTTACCACACCTCAGATTATCTAGATGTTCCGACACACAGCAATCCTTATACCAACACTCACCCATAAGTTCCCCCTTAACGGACCACTTCTCATTTTGAGTAAATTCACCCACCAATGATTTCATCACCCGTTCTGTAGAGTATCTCTTAAAACCTGCCAAGTACTGCAATGTCTTCTCATCATCAATCTTTGACAAGTTGATTCTATGATTTTCAATCACTGATAAAACTTCTTCACGAATTTTAATTTTATCTGTCTTTCCGGTGCCTGTCCATGCCACTAGCTTATCAAAAGCAAGAATCAGATATTCAAAACAAATCATATCCAGAATGATAATCTTCCCTTCTGCCTTATCTTCTATTGATTTCAACATACGATACTTGTTACGAATATCCTGATTATCAACCACACAATCAAACGCAATATAATACTTATCGTCCTCTTTAATGTCTATCTCTGCCAATGCATCCAATAAGCCCTGATTGCTTTCTTTACTTTCGACCACAAGTGCATCATCAAAGAAAAGCTGATTGACTAACTTCCAGAAGTGGAGTCCAGCACCAGTGTCTTCTGTCCATAAATATTTCATATCACAACTCCTCTTCCAGTGTTATCCTATTATTGCCAAACTTCAGCACCTTAAAACTCTTATCTGAAACATTGAGGCCATCACAATTTCGTAGGAAAAGCATATATTGATTCGACGGCTCAAAATTAATAAAACGTCTGATCTCATCATTAATCAAATTATCTGCATTATCGACTACAATAAAACTATCTCTGCACTGTTCAATCGATTCTGAGAAATTATCTGATTTGTAGTTAAACAATTTTATAGCTTTGTATTCATTAGTTAATCGTAGATCTTCTAACATTTCATAAAGCACAGTTTTACCGGTACCACTATCTCCGCCAACAAGAGTTATTCTGTCGTCAAATTCCAGATTGTATGAAAATGGATCTGCTTTAAATGTAATATTCTTATAAATCATCTGCTTCTCTCCTCTCATACTCCTTGCCCCACCAGGCATTATATCCTCTCCCTCCGGTCACTATATCAGAATCATTGAATCTGATTTGCACATCATCCGGAATATCAAAAAGCGATGGTCTGGACATATAAATCTTTATATTATCCATAGTAAAAATGATTTTAAGCACATTCGGACCACATTCTTCTACATTTACTACCTTATCAGGATGCTTTACAATATTAAGTAATGTCTTGCATCCGGATGACAAATTACGGATTGTACCTAAACCATATTTTGTTTCAATGTGCTTGTCTGGTGTCAGCTTCGCCTCATCTACTTGCTGAATGAGATTTATTTCATATTGGGACATTTCTTCATTACTTGTATTCAAATTGAAATACATATCGTTTTGAAGTATCCAGTCTTTTGATTCTCTTTTTTCTGTATATATATCTATCATTCAGAGTCACTCCTTTAAACCGATTTCATTCTTGATTATTTACATATTCTCAACTACGAGGACAATTTATTTTTCAATTTCAATCCAGCCTGTCCTGCAAATAATTGTGCCTGTTTTAATCCTACATTACTCTTCACAAATTTTTCCGCAAGTTTCTTCTGCGTTTCCTTACTCATGTAAATTTTAAGTTTATCTGTTGTTCTAGTGATCGCTGTATAAAAAATATTGTGGGATATTTTTTCATCAATATCCTCTGTGATTACCACCTTTACAGATTTATATTCTAAACCCTGAGCTTTATGTATAGATACTGCATAAGCAATCTGAAATGGTACAATCTGTTCAGAATAATCTGAGTCCGAATCTCGTTCTACTCGTCTTTTTACACTAAATTCAACAATAGACTTTCCTTCACAATCGCAATCAATGAGTTTGATATCCGAAAAAAGAACATCTCTTTCAGAAATAATCTTATCAACCAATATTTGAAATACGATTTCATCATATCTCTTTTTTCAAAGAAAGAACCAGAGTTACGTGCCGCACGTAAATAATCTCTACAATTAAATAAAATGTTATCTATGTTCAATGCCTTTTCAGTTGTTTTCTTCTTAGCCATATTACTGTTCTTCCCTTTCCTCGTCTGGAACAAATTCCATAATATCCTGTATATTGCAATGCAATACATTACATATTTTTTCCAGAACCTGTGTATTTACATGCTCATTCTTTCCTAATTTAGCCAAAGCATTTGTGGTAATTCCAGCCTTTTCTCTAAGGTCTATCTTCATCATATTTTCATCTATTAATTTTTTCCATAATCTGTTGTATCTGATTGCCATTATTATCCCTTTCGTATCATTACAACTATTTATCATTTTTTTCATTATATCATCGAATTCAATTTATTTCAATTTGAAATTGATTTTTTCAATCTGTTATACATCTGTCTATATCTAACCCATATTTATAGAATAAACAGAGGAATCATCTTCCTCTGCCCCTATTCCGCATCTTGTCTTCTACTTTTTCATTATTAGTATCTCTACCCACACTCTCATCATAAATCCTCTGAAACGCCTCATAAAGCCTATCTCCATCCAGCTTTATCTCCAACCGTTTCATTACGTCCGAAAACAGTCTTATACTTCCACTCACATCAGCTATATCAAATCGAAATACATCAGCCTTAACAGAATCACTGACATTCTCATAACCACCAAGCTCTGATATTCTCCTGACAATCCAGTCAGCTTTGTCCACAGGTTCAGTTTCTCTAATTTCCACATATTCACCTTTATCTGTTACGTCAGTAATATCTTCATCCATTCTTGCCATATTTACATCAGACACATTACGAATATCTGGCATTACAGACGTATCATTCTGATTATTGTTAGGATTCATTACCTCAACATTTGTATACGGCTCAACAACCGCTTCTGTTGTTATCTCATCCAGCATATCCTCTTCCATCCCCGGTATCTCAACATCCCTATCAGCAACAATCTCCTCCTTCCCCGACACCGCATAATAAACTGTATACAAATCTTCTTTTATAATGTCATCAGCAAGCTGTATCTGCCTCTTAATTTTCCTTTTCTCCTGCTTCAGTTCGTCCAGTTCTTCCTGCACTTCCACATGCCATATCTGATATTCCCGGCACTGCTCTTCATTCTTTATACTGCGTTTCCGACTAGAGCTTTCTCTGTATATCTCATGCTGTCTGTCCTCAATCTGCTGGATTTTTTCTTCCTGCTCACCTATGAAATCCACAAGATCCACAACACTTTTGATGTCATTATTTACAATCAGCAGCTATTCGTCCTGTAACTGCTGAAACCGCTTCAAATCCTCTGTATACTTTGCTCCACCGACTACAAAGCGCTTCTGTTCTACAATCCTTAGCCTGTACAGCTTTGCATAATACTTCTTTTGGAATGGTGACAGCTTCGCCCTGTGCAATCCCCTGATATCCGACGAACAAAAGTAAGGCTTTGCCATCCAAGGCATATCCACATGATGCCGTAACATATCTTCTGAAAACATCTCGTCCAGCTTTGCAAGTTTGTGATAATATCGAAATCCCGGTGCCTGCACTTCCATCCACGCATCTTTCTTGAATACATATCCAAGCCTTTTCATTAGATATTTAAAATGCTCCACATTTCCGGCTGCATATGCACACATCTTGGCATCACGAAGAATTATTTCTTTCATGGACATTTCCTTTTCCCACTTGTCCCTGCTGATATTCTTTAGATTCCTGCTGTACTCTGCCGGCATTCTCCTAATGAATATTTTGAGTGGAAAATAACATGGCCTCATGCATAGAACATAATTCCATCCGCTGTGCACCATCTCGATTCCGCTTCGCTGCATCTCGATGGAGGGCGTTCGCCCTATAGGAATAGAAAACTGCTGTCTGTGAAATGCAAGCATTCCAAGCCATAAATTTTCTATTCCTGCACAGCTCACTTTAGTACCAAAATAGTACCACAAGACAAAAAACAAGCTCGCAAATGCCCATTTTATAGGCTTTTGCGAGCTTTTGAAAATTATTCAAACTCAATCGTCCCAGGCGGCTTACTGGTAATATCATAGAAGCAGCGGTTTACCCCCTTCACTTCATTGATAATCCTGCTCATAACTCTCTGTAACACCTCGAACGGTATATTGGCAGCTTCCGCTGTCATGAAATCGACCGTATTGACCGCACGCAGTGCAACCGCGTAATCGTACGTTCTCTCATCGCCCATGACACCCACGCTTCGCATATTGGTGAGCGCGGCAAAATACTGGTTTGGCATCCACTCCGGTGCCTCTCCATGCTCTTTGCGGTATTCCTCTACCGCAGCATCCACTTCCTCACGGTAAATGTAATCGGCATCCTGCACGATACGAACCTTCTCTGCAGTTACCTCACCGATAATACGGATACCAAGTCCCGGTCCCGGGAATGGCTGACGGAAGACAAGTTTCTCCGGGATGCCAAGCTCCAGACCCGCTTTGCGGACTTCATCTTTGAAGAGGTTGCGCAGCGGCTCGATGATTTCCTTGAAATCCACATAATCCGGGAGACCGCCGACATTGTGGTGGGACTTGATCACTGCGGATTCTCCGCCAAGTCCGGACTCCACCACATCCGGGTAGATGGTTCCCTGTGCCAGGAAATCCACGGCTCCGATCTTCTTTGCCTCTTCCTCGAAAACACGGATAAATTCCTCTCCGATAATTTTACGTTTTTTCTCCGGTTCTGTCACACCGGCAAGTTTTCCATAATAACGCTCCTGCGCGTTGACACGGATAAAGTTCAGGTCAAACTGTCCGTTCGATCCGAAGACTTCCTCAACCTCGTCTCCTTCGTTCTTTCGAAGCAGACCGTGATCGACGAATACACAGGTAAGCTGTTTTCCGATTGCGCGGGAAAGAAGTCCTGCTGCAACAGAAGAATCCACACCGCCGGATAATGCAAGGAGAACCTTTCCATCACCGACTTTTTCACGGATCTCTTTGATTGTATGCTCCACGAAAGAATCCATGCGCCAGGTGCCGGCACATCCACAGATATTTCTTACAAAGTTGTGAAGCATCCTGCTTCCCTCTACGGTATGCAGTACTTCTGGATGGAACTGGATTGCATAAAGTTTTTTCTCCGGGTTTTCATCTGTCGCTACCGGACAGTCAGCGGTATGTGCTACCACCTGAAATCCCGGTGCCGGCTTGGAAATATAATCAAAATGACTCATCCAGCAGATGGTAGATCCTTCTGCCGAATCCGTTGCCACTCCCTCAAAAAGCGGAGAAGACTTGTCCACGAACACTTCCGTTTTTCCGTACTCACGTACCGGTGCCTTTTCTACTTTTCCACCGAGGATATGATTCATCAACTGCGCACCATAGCACAGACCGAGAACCGGGATGCCAAGTTCAAATAATTCTTTCGTGTATGTCGGGGAATCTGCCTCATAGCAGCTGTTCGGGCCGCCAGTGAGGATAATTCCCTTTGGATTCATTGCCTTGATCTGTTCGATGTCGGTACGGTAAGAATAAATCTCACAGTACACATTGCACTCGCGGACGCGGCGTGCAACCAGCTGATTGTACTGACCACCGAAGTCAATGACGATGACTTTCTCCTGATCCATATTGTGTTTCCTCCTGTTTTCTAAAATGCATTTTTGCATTTATGTGGTGCATTTTTCTACCATTATAATAAAGCCCCTGTGATTTTACAAGTCACAACCTCACGTTTTCTCGTAAAATGCAATCACATCCGCGTAAACTTTTTCATTTTCTTTCTCATTCAGTATTTCATGGCGCATATGCGGATAGGTAATTGTGGAAATATTGGAAAAACCTGCCTGTTTCAGCGTGTCCACACTGTCTTTGGCACCTTTTTCATACCCGGTGCACGGATCTTCGCTGCCGCGGATCATCAGAATCGGTAATGTCTCATTTACGTCCCGGTAATTTGACACCTGATGCATGGCAGTTGTCAGCATATACAGATCGTGAAAAGCGGAAACACTAAATCCGTGCCCGCAATACGGATCTTTCAGATATGCCTGTACCACCTGCTCATCGGAACAGATCCAGTCCACTTCGGTTTTTGCATGTTTTATCTGCTTATTGAAATTTCCCACCGACAGTTGCTGCACCAGCTTGGAATGATACATCGGTCCACGCGCCCTTGTGAGCAGATTTGTCAGGAAAAACCCTATGCGGATAATCTGTGTTCCCGGATAATTCGGGAATCCGCTCAGTACCACCTTTGCGTAACTGTGTGACTGGGTACAAAGCAGATTCCTTGCAATGATGGTTCCCATGGAATGTGCAAAAATCATCACCTTTTCCGTTTGAAACCGCTCCCTGATATATGCCGTGATCTGTACCTGATCCGACAACAGATAACGGTCACCGTCTTTTTCTTTAAAGAACCCCAGCTTTGGAGCATGTTCCCCATGCCCCCGCATGTCCGATGTCACCACCGTAAACCCCGCCTGCCGCAGCTGTTCAGCGAAAGCCTCATAACGCTCCTTATGTTCCTCCATCCCATGAATGATCTGAATGTATCCCCGCGGATGCTCACGTTCAAATACCGCCAGACTCAGCGCGTAACCGTCGGACGCTTTCAATACTATATTTTCCATTTATATCCTCTTCTCCGTTCGTACTTTTAAAACCAGTCCACATTTGTTCCATGTTCCAACTGTTCCGGTGTCATCAAAGACACGGCATCAATAAACCAGTTGCGAAACGTCATCGTCCCTCTCTTTTGCACGGTCATTTCTTTCGCCGCAAGTTCTCCTGCAATGCCAGTAAACGCACAGCATGCCACTGCACTCTCCACCGAATTTTCCGCACTTAAAAAAGCGCCAAGCATCACGGTGGACATACAGCCGCTTCCCGTAATCCTTGCCATCATCGGGCTTCCATTATGACACCGGTAGACGCAGCTTCCATCCGTGATCAGATCAGTTTCTCCGGATGCGACAAGAATCATCTGATTTTCCTTTGCATACTGCTTCATCAGCTCCGGCAAATCCGTTTCTTCTGCTTCCGCCAGCGCATCCTCGGCTGCATCCACCCCGGTAACCGTTCCACAGTTGTGCAGCAATGCCTGTATTTCCGAATAATTTCCCCGGATACAGGTCGGATGGATTATTTTCATCAACTCCAGACATTTTTCACGCCGATAGGAAGACCCCGACACCCCGACCGGATCAATCACGATCGGATGTCCCAGCGCATGCGCCCGCTTTCCGGCAGTCTTCATCGCCTCATAATCCGAGATGGCCCCGAAATTACAGATCAGTGCCGCTGTACCTGCCGTGATCTCTTCCACCTCACAGGGATGGTGTGCCATCGTCGGTGACGCACCTGCCGCCAGAAGGATATTCGCACAATCGTTGACCGTCACGGCATTTGTGATACAGTGGATAATTGGACGTTTCTGTTGTATTTTCTCATAAATTTCCACCACTTTTTCCCCGGAAAATTTCATCACAGTTTCTCCCGTCTTTGTATTTCACCGTCCAGAATTCCTGCCTTTTTCATTGGAATGGTCACGATAATTGCAATGATCGTACCACCACAGGTACTGATCAAAAACGGCACTACAAATGTAAACAATGCCGCTGCTTTATTCCCCATAATCAGATACGCAATCGGATAAGAAAGCATTCCGCCGATGATACCGGTTCCAAACACTTCTCCCACATATGCAAACGGAAGCTTTTTCCCATACTGGTAAAGTAGTCCTGCAAGCAGTGCACCACACATACTTCCCGGAAATGCCAGTGGGCTGCCAAGCCCTGTCAGATTACGGATCAATGCCGCCATAAAAGCCTGTGCCAGCCCCCACCATGGTCCGACCGTTACCGCGCACAGTACATTCACCAGATGCTGTACCGGCGCACATTTTGATCCCAATACCGGGAAAGAAAACATACTCCCGACCACAGCCACCGCCGTGAAAAGTGCCGTCAATGTCAATTTTTTTATCTGCAGATGATTCTTCATTTTACTTTTTTACTCCTCTTTTGTTCCCTTTATATGATCTGTTCTACAAGTTCTCCAAGATGCCGGGTGCCTGTCTCAATATCCTCGCAGGCAAAAATGCCGCTGACAACTGCGACACCCGCGATGCCTCTGCCTTTTAACTGCAAAACATTCTCTGCCGTGATTCCCCCGATTGCCACAACCGGAATTTTCACGCTGTGGCAGATTTCTTCCAGCAGCTCGTGCTTCATCGGAATGGCATCCTTTTTGGTTGTAGAGCCAAACACAGCACCACTTCCCAGATAATCAGCGCCTCCCGCTTCTGCGGCTTTCGCCTGTTCCACGGTTTTTGCCGTCACACCAATGATTTTATCCGGCCCGAGAATCTCACGCGCGTGCGCCAGTTCCATATCGGACTGTCCGATATGAACCCCGTCCGCGCCGACTTTTGCCGCCAGTTCCACATCATCATCCAGAATGAGTTTCACCCCGTAACGATGGCAAAGTTCCAGCAATTCTTCTGCCTCCTTCTGCACATCCGCTTCCGGAAGTTCCTTCTCACGCAGCTGTACCAGAGTGGCACCACCTTCCAGTGCTTTCTCTACCTGTTGATATAATGTTTCATTGCCCAGCCAGGTGCGGTCGGTCACCGCATAAAGGCGGAGCTGTTCTTTTTTCATATTATTCACTGTTTTTTCCTCCTGCATGTTATCCCATTATAACACGCACGACAGGAGAAAATCTATACTGCATGCAAATGTGCATATTTTTCCTTTGTTGCCATTCCTCCGCGGATATGACGTTCGGATTTATTCACATCAATAATCTTGCGGGTTTCTGCCGCAAGTGCCGGATTCACCTGGCACAGCCGGTCTGTGATATCCTTGTGAACGGTCGATTTTGAAATCCCGTAATGTTTGGCAGCCTGCCGCACAGTTGCCTTATGTTCAATGATATAGTTTGCGATTTCCACGGCTCTTTCTTCAATATAAGCTTTCAAAAAAATACCCCTGCATTCCTGTGTTTGTACAGTTTATGCAAGGATATGTTTGCTTATTACTTACTTTCTGACTTACTTCCCACAAAGACTCTTCTGTCACAACCTGTCCCACAACAGTTCCATCGGGTTTGACTCCAAAATAAAGTTTCCTTTTCAATACCAAGATTCAAATCAACACCTGCCTTCAACGCATATAATTAAATTATATACTGCTTATAATGATATGAGGTCATATAAAGCAAATATTCTTGTCTATGTCCCATGACGAACTGAATAGAGGACATATGGCAAAAAAAATAGCCGTCCATGTCCCATGACGAACTAAATAGAGGACATATGATAAAAAAGTGCTCATTTATGTCCTGTTAAACAGATCCTGTGGGACTTTTTCATGCGCTTTTTATACATATGTCCTTTTACCAACTTCTCCCGGGATTTTTCAATGCACTTTCTCTACATATGTCCCTCCGGCAACTTTCACCGCGACTTTCAAGCTTACTTTTTCTCTATATGTCCCCAAAACACAAAGAAACGCACAAGAAAAAGGAATGTTCCCACACAGAAACATTCCCTCTTTCATTATGTATTTATTTTTCCAGTTTTGTCAGTTCATTGCTGTCCACATCCGCTGCATGACCGCCCTCATTATGGCTTGCTGATCCGTTCTCGAACCACCATGCCACACCTGCGGCCAACACAACAACTGCTACTACAACTACGATAATGACTTTTTCTAACATGAAATTTTCCTCCTGAACTCTTTGAAAATGGTCGCTTATTTCAAAGAGTCAGAAGCTTTTTCCCCATCCTGCCAGTGTATGTATGCCATGATCCACGCATGGCTGCGCACAAATATGTTTTCGATACGGCAGGATGCCAGATAAATCCGGGTAGCATTCCCGGCAAATCCGCTTGCAAGTCCTGCCCACAAAATGATGTTGCGTTCTGCATTCAGCCGCGTGATCCGTGCACTGACGGTCAGACGCGCCTGTTCGGACTGGGTCAGTTCGGAACGTCCGAGGATATCAAGGAAGGAACCCTGCTGCCGCTCCATCGTATGTACCGCAAGATGATCCGGCTCCGCCTGCGTGATATCGTGCATGTTTTGCGCACCATAGCTCTGCTGCACCGCAAAAAAACATATGACAACCGCCAAAAAGATGCCTACACACCGCATCCGGCTCTTTTGTATCCGCATGATTCCCTCCTTTCCCGGGCATGCCCGTGTTATGTAATCATTCCATCACTACTTTGTCAGTCCAGCCTTCTTGCGAAGCAGGTGATACAGCCACCTGCCCTCGTCACTCAGCTCACTTTTCTTGAAACCGCTGACTTTCGGACAGCTGCTTTTAATAATAGAAGAAGATTCCTGTTTGTTTGACAGATTCCACGCAATGTAGCTGACACCGTATTCATCCATCGTCTGTACCCAGCGGTTTGCTTCTTCTTTGTCAATCGCTCCATTTCCGGAAGCGTCACAGATTCCATACTCTGTAACAAATACCGGAAGCCCTTTGTTGATGGCTGCGGTCATTTTATTGCGCAGGTCTGCCTTGTGGGTAGCCGCATAAAAATGCAGTGCATACATAAGATTCTCCCCTTTAATTGGGTCTGCCGCTGCCTGATCCACATCCTGTGACCAGGTTGGCGTTCCCACAACGATCACCGCTTTTTTATCATTTTCACGGATGGTAGAAATCACGCTTTTCGCATAAGACTTGATCTCTTTCCAGCTTGTTCCGTTGTTCGGCTCGTTGCAGATCTCATAAATCACATTGTTGTAACCTTTTAATTCCTTTGACATCTCCTTGAAAAAGGCTTTTGCTTCTTTTTTATGGGAATTTGGATTGCCATCACTTAAGATGTGCCAGTCCACAATCACATACATCTTGTGTTTCTTTGCCAGCTTTACACCTTTTTTTATGAGTTTCTTTAAATCACTGCGGTTCTTTGCATCTCCGCTGCAGTAGCCGTTATATTCTTCGGTATACATCGCCAGTCGCACGACATTTGCCCCCCATTTGTCATGCAGCTGGGCAAAACACTTGTCGTTGACATACTGCGGATACCAGCTCAATCCATGTGTGCTGACCCCGCGAAGCTGTACTTCATGCCCCTTTTTGTCCACAAGTTTTGTTCCTTTGACGTGCAGTCTGCCTGCCGATGCATCATAATACGTTGTTTTTGCTTCTGTCATTTGAAATCCCCCTGTCATACACAATCCAAGTGCAAACGCACACAGCAGTGCGAGTACACGCAGAACTTTTGTTTTTTTATGAAATAAATACATGTTTCATACCACCCTTCTCCAACGGGAACAGGCGGCTCCACGTTCCATTGAACCGCTGCAACATTCTTAATCAATCGCTGTAACCTTGTAATCTTTCTCTTCTACTGTTTTCTTTAATACATCATCTGCCACTTCCGAGGACAAGGTCACAACAGCAGTGCCAGCCTCATGGCTGACTTCTGCGGATGTCACCTCCGGAAGTGCCTCAAGTGCTTTCTTTACCGTTGCCTCACAGTGTCCACACATCATTCCTTCAATATGCATTGTCTTTGTCATTACTTTTTCCTCACTTTCGCTTGTTTTTATTTCTACCGGTTCTGCTGCCGGTGCAGCATCTTTATTTGCTTTTCCGTGTACGGAAAACAGGTTCAGCCGTAATGCGTTGGTCACGACACAAAAGCTGGATAAGCTCATAGCTGCCGCGCCAAACATTGGATTTAATTTCCACCCAAATATAGGATACCACACTCCGGCTGCAAGTGGAATCCCTATTACATTATAAAAGAATGCCCAGAACAGATTTTCATGGATGTTCCGCAGCGTTGCCCGGCTTAGGCGGATGGCCGCCGGAACATCCCGCAGACGGCTCTTAACCAGGACAACGGATGCCGCATCGATTGCCACATCGGTTCCGGCACCGATGGCGATTCCAGTATCTGCTCGTGTCAGTGCCGGGGCATCGTTGATTCCGTCTCCGACCATGGCTACTTTGCCCTGTTCCTTCAGCTTACGGATCTCTGCCTCTTTGCCTTCCGGCAGTACGCCGGCTATGACTTCGTCCACACCTGCCTGTGCACCGATGGCTTTTGCTGTGCGCTCGTTATCTCCGGTCAGCATAATGACACGGATTCCCATGTCACGCAATTCGGCCACCGCCTGGGGGCTGTCCTCTTTGAGCGTGTCTGCTACGGCAATCAGGCCGGCACAGGTATGATTTTTGGCAAAAAGCAACGGTGTTTTTCCCTCTTCTGCCAGCTTTTGGGCCTGATCGAGCAGGGTGGAATCTACAGTTACGTTCTCTTTCATGTAAGAAACGCTTCCACCGAGCAGCAGATCTTCCCCACGCACCGCGGAAAGACCATTTCCCGGAAGTGCCTGAAAATCATGTACCGCCGTCTGGGAAATCCCCGTCGCTTTGGCATGCTCCATAACTGCTTTGGCCAGCGGATGTTCACTCGAACTCTCCAGATCTGCAGCAAGCTGCATCAGCTCCCGCTCCGTATATCCCTTTGCAGGGAGAATGTCCGTCACACGCGGTTCCCCGGTTGTGATTGTTCCGGTCTTGTCCAATGCTACGATCTGCGTTTTTCCTGCATTCTCCAGTGCCACGGCATTTTTGAAAAGGATTCCGTTTTTGGCTCCCATGCCGTTTCCGACCATGATCGCTACAGGTGTTGCAAGTCCCAGTGCACACGGACAGCTGATAACGAGCACGGAAATCCCGCGCGCCAGTGCAAACCCGACGTCTTTTCCGGCAATCAGCCAGACGATGACCGTGATTCCTGCAATGATGATGACCGTTGGTACAAACACACCGGATACTTTATCGGCGATTTTTGCAATCGGCGCCTTGGTGGCTGCCGCATCCGACACCATTTTGATGATCTGGGAAAGCGTGGTGTCTTCTCCCACGCGGGTTGCCTCACAGCGCAGGAACCCGGACTGGTTCGTGGTTGCCGCACTGACAGAGGAACCTTTCTGTTTATCGACGGGAATACTCTCGCCGGTGAGTGCTGCCTCGTTGACCGCACTGCTTCCCTCTAGGACAATCCCATCGACCGGAATGTTTTCGCCAGGACGCACGACAAAGGTATCTCCCTGCCGCACTTCGGTGATCGACACGATAACTTCCTTCCCATCCCGCACTACGGTCGCAGTCTTCGGTGCCAGCCGCATCAGGCTCTTTAAGGCATCGGTCGTCTTTCCTTTGGCATGGGATTCAAGCATTTTTCCGACGGTGATGAGTGTCAGAATCATGGCCGCGGACTCGAAATAAAATTCATGCATATATCCCATGACTGCATCCATATCGCCGCGCACCTGCGCTCCGGTCATGGCAAACAGGGCATACGTACTGTATCCAAACGATGCTCCGGCGCCGAGTGCCACCAGTGTATCCATATTTGGTGCGCCGTGGAGCAGGCTGGTAAAACCGCTCACAAAGAACTTCTGGTTGATCACCATAATGATGATGGTTAAAAGCATCTGCAACAGTCCCATTGCCACATGATTGTCTTTCATGGCAGCCGGTACCGGCCAGCCCCACATCATATGTCCCATGGAAAAATACATCAGTACGACAAGAAAGATGACCGATGCGGTCAGACGCTTGCGCAGTTTCGGTGTCTCGTGGTCTTTTAATGCTTCTTCCTCTTCTGCTGCAGTCTGTTCTTTTTTTGCGCCTTTGGGTGCTGCGCCGTATCCGGCCGCAACGACTGCATTTACGATTTCCTGATCACTCGCCGTGCCTTCCACTCCCATGGAGTTGGTCAGCAGGCTGACAGAGCAGGAAGTCACACCCGGCACTTTGGAGACGGCTTTTTCCACGCGGGCGGAGCATGCCGCACAGCTCATGCCGGTCACTTCATATTGCTTCATAGTTGTCTCCTTATTTCATTAATTTTTGTAACATCGTTACTAATTCGTCTACTTTATCGTCCTCGCCGTTTCGGATACCATCTGCGACGCAGGTACGGATGTGTTGTGCCAGCAGGACTTTATTAAAACTGTTGAGTGCCGCATTGGCAGCCGCTACCTGTGTGATGATATCCGGGCAGTAACAGTCTTTTTCTACCATGCCTTTGATGCCGCGGATCTGTCCTTCAATGCGGCTCAGGCGATTGATCATATCTTTCCGTTCCTTCTCGGAACGCTCTTTTTTCTTACAGCATTCACAAGTATGTTCTTTTTCCATTCGGATTATGTCTCCTCTCTGTCCGATACCCTGTATGGGTATCCTTCTGCATCGCATTATATACCCCCTGTGGGTATTATGCAAGAATTATTTTTCTCAATAAAAATGAGTGTCTTCCAGTTTTTGGAAAACACTCATGTATTATTTATTATTCCTCTATGGATACAAAAGGAAATTCTTTTGTGAGATTTCGATCCATCTCCATCATATGCAGAAGACGGCTTGCTGCACCTGACGGATGATTGATTCCAGATTCCCATGCCTCCACAGTCTTACAGGAAACACCAAGATAACTTGCAAATGTCTTTTGCGACATTCCGGTTTCGTTACGAATCTTCTTTACTTCGCTGGCATTGTATTCCTTAACAGGAACAACTGTCACGACACGGCGCGGAAGTTTTTTTTCTTTACTTTTTGCATCCTCAATGGCTTCCTGTAATCCAGCCACAATACTTTCATATACATCGCTCATATTATTTCTTCTCCTATAACTTCAATTTCAATTGTTCAATTAAACTTTTGATACCATTACGTTCAGCTTGCGACAGATTTTCTTTTTCATTTTTAGAATACACGGTAATCAAATAAATAACCTCTTGAACCACAAAATCCACATAGCAAACACGGGCACTGCCACTTTTCCCTTCATTTGCAAAAGGAATTCTGATCTTTCGAAGTCCTCCTGTTCCCTTTATTACCGGATGTAAATCAGAATTTTCCAGCAATTCTAATTCCAGCTTTCTTAAATCTTCATCCTTAAACCCAAGTTTATCCCAATTCCTGGAAAATTCGCGTGTCTGTATAAATGTTCTGACCATCTTTTCTCCTTTACATTACCCTATTCAATAGTAGTATGTCAAGTTATCATGTAACCCTTCATTCTGTTTTTTAAATTTCATGGAGTCGTGGGAGAATCCCCCGTGATTTGTTCCTGTTGACATTTACTAATATAATATTCAGAAACAATATAACTTTATGAAATAACATTATCAAACACGTTTTTACCTGTCAAGAACAATTTCTATTATTTTCTCCAAAAGTGTGGTATGCTCTGTCATAGATTATATTTAAATGAGGAAGAAAACATTGAAAAAATTAGTACAAAGATTATTATTCGGAATCGGCATCCTATCCCTTGGCATCACGTTCACCGGTTGTCATGCCAGCCATTCACAGACGGATTCACAAAAAACTATTTCCAGACAGACAGAACCGCAGGCCGGACCAACAGAAACGGAAACTTCTTCCACGCTTTCTCTGATTGACGCTTCCGGCATGACATTAGAAAGCCGCATCCACACATCGGACGGTTACACAAGAACCAAAGAAGCCGACGGAAGTCTTGCAGAGTTTTTGCGAAACTATGCCATGGAGCCTGATCAAAGTCCCGTTCTATTATATGACGGCAGTAAAAAACGCAATCAAAAGGCTCATGTTGCCGTATTTGATCTCCCACTTGAACATGAGGATCTCCAGCAATGCGCGGATTCCGCCATCCGGGTATATGCAGAATATTTTTGGAGTACAAAGCAATACGATCGCATTGCTTTTCATTTTACGAATGGATTTGACGCCCAGTATACGAAGTGGGCAGACGGTTACCGTATCCGTGTAAACGGAAATAATGTAAGCTGGATCAAAAGTGCACAGCCGGACACTTCCTACGACAGTTTGAAAGACTATCTGCGTATCGTTTTTTCTTATGCCGGTACCGCCTCCATGGATACCGAAGCACAGCCGATCCCGCTATCTGATCTGCAGGTGGGAGATGTGTTTTTAAAAGGCGGAAATCCGGGGCATGTTGTGATGGTCGTTGATCTGTGCGAAAATGCAGACGGCAAAAAAGCCTTCCTGCTTGCACAGGGATATATGCCGGCACAACAATTTCATGTATTAAAAAATCCGGCGCACGAAGATGACCCATGGTATTATGAAGATGAAGTCACCTATCCGTTTCACACGCCGGAATATACCTTCCAGAAGGGAAGCTTAAAACGATTAAATTATGGGATTACCCACACTGCTCCTGAATAAGCCTGTGGATTTCCTCTGTGTCTTTATCCAGTGCCACTTCCAGTTCCCCATACAGCAGATTCTCTGCCAGTTTAAAATAACGCCCATCCACCGCCGTAACTTTTCTGCCCTGCCGGACACGCTCTTCTTTCCGGTCGCAGATCAGTTTGATGATCCCCACCAGACGCTCCGGATCATTGCTGGTGATAGTACAGTTTTTTAGAATCTGTATCTGAAAAATCCAGATGCACCAGATCCTTTACCTCACATACTCCGTTTGCAGCTTTGACAATAAATTCTCCTATCTGATACAAGATAATTCCCCCTTTTCCCTGTATTTCTATTGTACCACAAGGAAAAGAGGGCATTCAAAGGTCGAATTCAACGAAAATTTCTCATTATGAGGTTGGGGACGTTGCACAATTTTTCAAAATCTGTCTCACTTTTGAAGCTGCTGCAACACGGGCTTTCTTTCCCTTATCGATCTGCGTAAGTACCTCTGACCACGCATCATACAACCGATCTAAGTCACCATTCTTTGCATTTTTCCACTGTGTTTCATCGGACTGTAAATTTTCCAGATACCCTTCAAACTCAGACACCATCTGTTGAAGATCATGTTCCTTCCATGATGCCCCATAACTTGTTGTTATATACGCGTTTACAGCCTCACGGCAATACCCAAACGCCACCCCGATCCTAAAATCTTTTTCGTCCGGCTCACATGTTTGTAAATATAAAATCTCCTCCTGTATGTGTCCCAGAATACCCTGAAACATCTGATCCTCTGTCGTTTGGTTCCATACAATCTGGGCGTCTTTGTTCCGTATCACCCTGTACTGATAAACATTTGCTGATACGGATACTATGCATACCGCAATTGTGATTATCAACGCAATTTTTTTCTTCATCTTATCCCTCCCACCAAATGAAAATCTTCCATTTTGATATGCCCTTGCTATCACATAGGATGGTTCATAAAATGCACTGCAATTATAATTATCATATTTCCTCTTCCAGTGCATAGTCTTTTATCCAGTCATCTTCTACTTTTAGCGGATTTTCACAGTGCAATACACCCGCACAACTGAGAAGATGGTAAATCTTTACAGCCCCAATATCAACAAAATTTAAAAGCCGGTGGATTTTACTCTTGCACTGTCAAGTCAGCACTGGTACCAGTTTTCTGCATTATCATATCTTCCCGATGTATCGACCGCTGCACATTCTTCCAATATCTGTCTCACTTTTGAAGCTGCTGCAACACGGGCTTTCTTTCCCTTATCAATCTGCGTAAGTACCTCTGACCACGCATCATGCAACCGATCTAAGTCACCACTCTTTGCATTTTTCCACAGTGTTTCATCGGACTGTAAATTTTCCAGATAATCTCTAAACTCAGCCACCATCTGTTGAACATCATGTTCCTTTCCAGATACTCCATAACTTGTGCTTGGATACATATTGAATGCATCCAGGCAATACCCCAACGTTCTCCCGATCTCTGTGTCTTTTTCTCCGGATTCACACTTGCTTAATCGAATCATCTGATCCCCTATGTATGCCAGTTCCTCCTGAAACATCTGATCCACAACCTTTTGGTTCCATGTTATAGACGCGTTTTTATTCTGTATCACCCTGTACTGATAAACATTTGCTGATACGGATACTATACATACCGCAATTGTGATTACCAACGCAATTTTTTCTTCATCTCATATTCGCTCCACTTTTTAGTTTGCAAGATAATTTTCCCAAAACACATTTTTCTTTTCGCTTTGCATGAGAAACATTCATATATTCAAGTTATACTAACAATTATTTAAATGTAAAATATAATTTAGGATTTCTATCCATTTCCGAATACGATATAGAAGAATTTCCGCTTACGGAAACACTAAGCCCTCCTGTTCCTACTTCTATAGAAGGTGTAAGCTCTTTGTTCGTTTTTGCATGAAAATAATGGGATGTAAATTGCATAGTTTTTTCCGTTTTTTCGAGTGGTTTGCACGAAAATTTTACAATTATTGTTTCTTGACAGTATTGATCATTTTCTGTTTTTGATGTTCCAAATAAATTTACTTTATAGACTACTCCATTATCTAGATTGACATAAGATGTCGGATTTGTTTTTTTTGTCGTAGATTCTAATTTACCTGTTAAAGCATCCTTGTGAACATAATTTGCCTTATGGGTACATGAATAAGAAGATGTATCTATTTGAACATTTGTAAAAGTTACCCCAAAAACATCAATCCCTTTATAGGTTGCTTCCTTAAGCCAGCTCGCTGTTGCTGTAACCCTTACTTTTCCCCCCTTACTTTGTTGACATGCATATATCGTCTGCTGCAATACTCCAGTAGTATTTGTTTTCGATTCCTTATCTTCATTATATACATAAGTTGATATTTTATTTTCGTCTTTTATATCTTTTCCTTCGTCTGATTGTAACTTAAAAAATTGATCAATTTCTTCATTATTCATTTCTTTCATATCTCCAGTTTGTTCATCAACTTCAAAATATGAAATAGTTACTTTCGTGTTAACAGAATTTTCTATTTCACTTATAGTTTCATTATCCAATTCATTGATTGCTGCATCTGTTACACCAACCGCATTCAGTTCTCTCTCAACTTCCGGGCTAAGATTTGTGGTATTAACGTTATAATCATTCCACAATTTTTCACACAATGCACTTTTTGATTCATCATCATTCACTAAGTTTGGAATATCATCCGTGCATGAAATTTTTTCATTTTCCAAACAACTAATATTAGATGCCTGAACATTAAACTTTGTAGATTGAAGTACAAAAATTAATACCATGACTCCTGTCAATCTTTTAATCATTTGTTTTTTCATTTTTATCCTACATCATTCTTTAATAAATATTTTATATTTAAAATATCACTTTTTATATATTTTGTCAATCAATACTCATTGTCAAATATTCTTTTCATATATAATATGCTATAGTTCCATATTATGGAGGTATCCTATGGAATATAAAAATACTCTTATTACAGGTATCACCAATTTTCTAGTACTAACAATTTTAAAATAAAGGACGATTGTTATGCATATGAGATAAGCAAATATATTACAAGCGAATCAAATAGTTTGACAAAACGCTCATGTCAATCGGATACGGATAGAACTCGGCATTCGGATCTTCCGTCATATAAGCGTTGGATTCAGCCGATACGTTTGCCGTCGGCACCAGCGTGATCAGCATCGCCATTATCAGTATGACTATGACGGTTCTTTTTCGGTTGGTAACTTTCATAACTTTTTCCTTTCCTTCGCCCGGTGTCGGAACAAGGTCATACACATTCTCTCTTACGCCTCTTTGTTATTCTTTAAGATAAGTCTCTTATGCTTGCTGGAATAGGTCCAGTACTTTGATGACAATTTCGGACAGTTTGCTGACGTAATGGAAGAAACTTTCTTTGCCTTTGACTGATATGGTACCCAGCTTGTATACTCGCGTCCGCTCTTCTTTCCGGAACCGGTATAATAATTATCCGATACTGTGTTTTCCCCTGATACATAACCGGCGATCTCACCAGCCAAGGCATATTTTCCTTTTGCCGTAACTTTTCCTACGTTGTAATTGCAGCTTCCGTCGCTGAATTCTCCGACAACACCACCTGCATAACCTTTTCCGGTAAGGCTGACCGTTCCTGTATTATAACAGTTTTTAATCTTCGTTCCACAGTAACTTACACCGCCAACATTGGTAAATCCGTTTTTCGTATTGACGGTAATCTTTCCGGTATTGTAACATTCGCTCATTGACGCTGCAAATCCTACACCCGCAACTTCATTATCTCCTTCATAGTCTCTTCCGGAGCAGACACCGGTAAAGGAAACCGCACCCTTGTTATAGCACTGTTTATTTTTTACAGCGGACGATCCGATTACACCACACACTTTGACTTCCGCGCGCGAGGTCTTTCCTCCCTGATTTGTTACAGAAATTTTACCGGTATTGCCGCATCCCTTAGCCTGTCCATAACACGTTCCGGCAACACCGCAAGCCTCAAATTCAAGCCCGAATCCTGCATCTCCCTTTGCTGTATTCTTAATTGTAAGATTTCCGGTATTGACACACTTTTCTATTTTCTTCGTGATCATGGCAATACCATATACCGAAAACGAAGTATCCTCATTCCATGCTCCTGTCAATGTGATATTGCCCTTATTCCGGCAATTCCTGAAATTGGAATTTTCATCTCCCCAGGAGATTCCGGCAAAATAGCCTGGCAACGCATCCGTTACTTTAATATCTGCATTGACTTTACTGGTACAATCGGTAAAATCACAGGATCGTGCGCTATCGACAATTCCGGCACCACCGATTGTCGCTTTTCCGGATACTGTGATATTGGAAAACCTGCACTTTTCTGCCTGATATACCAGGGCTGCTCCCAGTTCTTTTCCCTGAATCGTCACATTTGTCATAACAATGTTTTTAAACGTTGCATTTTTTGCATTGTTGAACAGTCCCATTCCCGTATAGTCCTTAATCGTATGTCCTTTGCCATCCAGGGAACCCGTGAAGCACTCCTCGTGCTGCACCTTTGTATCATAATCATAATAATTCGGAAACAGATTCAGATTCCCCTTAATCGTGATATCTTTCGCCAGATAATAATTTCCATCCGGATCCTCCTGCATTGCAACTAGATCGGCCTCGGAACTGATTGCAACTGCCTTTGCCGCGTAAACGGTTTCGGTTGCTGCCCCCGTATGCAGATTCGCCGGGCTACTGGTACATACCAAAGTAAACGCCATCAGAAAAGCTGCCATTTTTTTCATAAACATTACCTCCGTTTTCACATGGGTAGTGTCATGACAGGTTCTTACCTGTCATGCGGTTCCTGTCACCTTCTATTCTTTGTTATTCTTCAAAATCATTCTCTTATGCTTGCTTGAATATGTCCAGTATTTCGAGGACAGCTTCGGACAATTTCTGGATGTAATGGAAGAAACCTTCGTTGCCTTTGCCATATAAGGCTTCCATGCTGTGGTTTCATGTCCGTAAGGCTTACCCGATGTATAATAATTTTCCCGCGCGTTCGGTCTGCCAATATCATCCGCTCCGTCCAGTTCGCCAAAGATTGCACCTGCAAAAGAATTCTTACCGCTTGCCTTAACCGTTCCGCAATTATAATTATACATCGCATCTTTCTTCTTACTGCTGTTGAGAAATGCGCCGATTCCGGCAATACCTCCGGCAAATCCGCTACCTTTCAGCGTAACGTTTCCGGTGTTGTAACAATTCTGAACAAACGTTGTTGAAGAACAGATTCCACCCACGATCACATTCTCCTGACTTTTCAGATCAACACTGATCTTACCTGTATTATAGCACTCTGTTGCAGCTTCCGTCTCATTCGTCACACCGGATATCTTAATTCCTCTGCCACATTTTCCGGTTGCACTGACAGCCCCCTTATTATAGCACCTTGCTACCGAATTATGCGTTTTTCCACTGTTTGTTCCGCTTAATGCGACACCACTAACACGCATACCGGACTCTACCGATGTACAGGAAGCAACGATCTTACCGGAATTGCCACAATTCTTAAGAGTTGTATAACTTCCTGCAATACCGGCTGCATGAACATCTGTGTAATATCCATCATCCGGGTCCGAAGGCTTCGTTCCTTTTACAGCAATATTACCCGAATTCTTACAATTTTCAAGACTTTGGGCACTTCCCGCAATACCGTATGCTTTCACACTGGTCGGATACACCATGACTGCCTCAAGAGAAAAGCTTCCTGTATTCTTGCAGTTCTTTAGTTTGCAGCCGCTGCCGTATAACACAATACCGGCTGCAGCCGCACTCTGATCACTTGCGTTATCTGCACTTTTCTTATTCTTAATTGAAAAAGCGACAGAACTTGAACAATCCGTAAATGTACTGTCTGACGCCGAATTGACGAGTCCCGCAGAACTTCCTGTTGCTTTACCGGATACTTTAATCTTTGTGAAAGTGCATTTGCGGGCCTGATTTACAAGCGCAGCCTCTTCGCTTAGCGTCACATCCGCCAATGTAAGATTCTGAAACTTCGCATTCTGTGCCTGTCCGATCAAAGCACCACCACGCAAGCCATTAATCTTATGTCCCTTGCCATCCAACGTTCCTTTAAAAGGCGTATTTCTATCCTGAAACAGCTTCGTTCCCGCAGAAACCGTAATATCCTTACTCAGATAATAATTTCTGCCCGGATTCTGCTCCATTGCTAACAGATCGTCTGCCGAAGCGATTGCAACCGATTCAGCCGCATACACAGCTTCCTTACCATTTGCATAGCCCAAATGTGCCGGAACATTGCTACATGCCAAAGCCAACACCATCATAAAAGCTACCATTTTCTTCATACACATTACCTCTTTTGTCTGCCGTCACTTTGATTCTGTCAATATTCCTGATTTTTATTTTGCTTTACTTACGGTTACTTTAATCTTTCGGGAAATTCCGTTTCCCGCAACAACGTAAATGTAACAGGTTCCTGCACCTTTTGCGGTAATCGTTCCGTTTGCATTTACCTCAGCTACCGTATTATCGGTCGAATAAAAACGAAGTTTCTCTGACTCTGCCTTCATTTTCTTTTCATTCTCCCGCTTTAACAATACAGCCTTGATCTTTGCTTTTGCACTGACTTCTAAGCTGTAGCTTTTCTTATTCAGCTTGATCTTTTTTACTTCCGTGTACTTTACATTGTTCATCACAGCATACAACGTCAGTGTCTTGCCGATCCTTGCTTTCTTTCCGTCAATCGTCTTATATGCCACAATGTAATACTGGTACGTTTTCTTATTGTCAAGCTGCTTCTGTACAAGCTGCAAATTCCTGGTCGTTGCGACTCTCTGATATCCGTCCTTGCTTCCCTTAACCTTCCGATAGATGCGATAACCTTCCGCACCATCCACTTTATCCCATGTAAGCGTAACCTGTCCATTGTCTGTGACAGACGCTTTTGCCGGAAGCACTTCTACCTTTGGTTTCTGCGTCTCCTGTGGCTTATCCGGCTTCTGCGGTTCTTCCGGCTTCGGCTCCTCCGGTTTCGGCTGTTCCGGTGTTGGATTCTCCGGCTTTGGCTGCGACGGTGTTGGATTCTCCGGCTTTGGCTGCGACGGTGTTGTAGTTCCCGGAGTCGTCGGTATTGCTCCTGCTGCACGAATTGTGATCGTAATGGTTGTAGTAAGTGCAACTCCGTTTGCATCAACTGAATTCGGACATGTGACTGTACCATTTAATGTCACGGTCTGCTCCGTGGAAAGCGTCGGATTATAGCTTCCACTTGCCGGAGTGGTTGTATCCCATGTCACAGGCGCACTTGTTATCGTATGACCCTCGGTCACGATTTTAACTTCTGAAGGCAGATTCATTGCATCATAAGCGGTTCCGTTCGCTACCGTAATCGAATTCGGTGCCGTAATGCTTACAAGCTTATCTTTATCCGTTGCCTCAACCGCATAAACAACATTATCAACCGTTGTTTCCATCCAGATTTTACAATTTAACAGATCAATATCGGATGACAGACCGAGCTGGTTCTTGATATCATTGCCCGTTACTGTTACGATAGACGGATTAAGACCAACCTGTTTGCTGTAATACCAATCGTTCGTTCCATCATTTCCTTGCACCACAAGTGCCACATTACCCGATATGCCGCCTTTGACCGCCCAGATCTCTCCGGTTGTCGCATCATAGGTTGCGCGGCCGATCTGATCATTAATGGCTGGATCACTTCCATTTAATCGCAGAGTCATCGCTGTCCCCTCTGCAATTGTGCCGGACACTACCGCATCAGATGATGCTGCTGTGGCAGCCGATGCAAATAAAACATTCGACAGATCCAGATTGGAAGCAGGACGCACGGCATGTTCTTTGTTAATACCCTCTCCCGATCCAACAAGAAAATTGACGTCACTATAATATACACCACCCCTGTAATCAATTTGCGGTACGCGCAGCCAGAACATCGCCCGTGCTACCGAAAAGTTCGCATATGGATATCTTGACGCTATCTTGTCCGAACTTCCTACTTTTATGCTATATTCCAATAAATCACCTGCAGGAATGTACAACTTATCGGATGTAGTATAACTGTTACTATTCCTTGTATCATTCGTTGTAATCGTTGTCGCCTTCATTAGAGATCTCTCTGTTGCAGAAAAGTACGCCGATTTTTCTGCATTTGCCATATTCTGCAGTGTCGCCCTTAACTCACTTGCTCCGTAATGGTTGGCATTTAACACTGTAGGATTGCCATCTGCATACGTTCCATATCCTTCTTGATATTGCTTGTCTTCGATGACAGAATTATACATCCCTGTCATAATCGGACTCGCCGCAAAGATAATCGTATTATCGCCATCTACGCCGTCATCCTTTCCTAAGACAAACCATTCCTGTGCATTTCCGTCACTATTCTTTCCAAATACAAGTTTGCCTGTATTCACAGGCTCTCCATTACTTCCCGGTGCAAAGGTATCATCCATCAACTGTGTCTTGGTCGCATAAGCCGTCACACTCGGTGCAACCGTTGCTGCCTGCACCTGCATCTTATTCCCGGCCACTGTCGATTCGATTCCCACCATCATACTCAAGGCCATTGTTGCAGAAAGTAAGGTTGCGATTCCTCTGTTCATTAAATTTCGTTTTTTCATATGCATTCTCCTTGTAAGTTCTCTCTGGTTTTGCTAAACTAATTATAAATCGTACCCCAAGGGACGAGCCAATTTTATTGTGTCAGGCACCTCTTGTCCACCTCTTGTCAATATAAAAAAGCCACAATGTCCATTCTAAGCCACAATGTCCATTCTTTCAAATGGACATTGTGGCTTTCCCTATATGCGTTATCCTTAACTCTATTCCTGATTTTTATTTTGCTTTACTTACGGTTACTTTAATCTTTTGGGAAATTCCGTTTCCCGCAACAACGTAAATGTAACAGGTTCCTGCACCTTTTGCGGTAATCGTTCCGTTTGCATTTACCTCAGCTACCGTATTATCGGTCGAATAAAAACGAAGTTTCTCTGACTCTGCCTTCATTTTCTTTTCATTCTCCCGCTTTAACAATACAGCCTTGATCTTTGCTTTTGCACTGACTTCTAAGCTGTAGCTTTTCTTATTCAGCTTGATCTTTTTTACTTCCGTGTACTTTACATTGTTCATCACAGCATACAACGTCAGTGTCTTGCCGATCCTTGCTTTCTTTCCGTCAATCGTCTTATATGCCACAATGTAATACTGGTACGTTTTCTTATTGTCACGCTGCTTCTGTACAAGCTGCAAATTCCTGGTCGTTGCGACTCTCTATTTTCGTGTAATCCCACCGTAATTATGCAAAATTGATTCCACAGTGCCGTAAATCTACAACCGGCACATTCTTAACCTTGAATGTATACTTGTGAATACCCTTCTTAATCACTTTATTTTCCGGTGTTTCATATTCAAAAAGCATTTTTCCCGGATAAGAAGCCCGTGTATAGATTGGGAAAGCCAGATCTACCCCCATCGTATTTACTGTATATCCCTTTACAATAAGAGTATTTCCACTATAAGAAAGAGATTTTGTTACAAACAGCATATCATTTTGTTCATAGTCACTCAGCTTGGTACTGACCTTCACAGAATATACATTTGCCTTTGGAGAAACCAGCTTACTGGTCTTGGCATCTGTTTTGTTTTTAGTCATTTCGACTTTTACCTTATATTTTGCTGAACCTGCCCCTTTTTCCTTATAAGTAAATGTATATATATCTGTCGCCTTACTTGTAATTGTCTTGATCTTTTTTGATCCCTTATAAACATAAATCTTTGAAGCGCCTTTGGTATCTGCACCACCATTATTGACATCTACCTGAATTCCAACCTGATCTGCAGACATTTTCGTCACATCAATCTTTGGTGTCTTATTGATCACTGTCTCATACACCGGGTCATCCGTAACGGTGATTCTTGCTATAACCTGAAGCCGTGGCAGCGTTTTCACATTCTTGTTTTCCGCCTCCATATAAGCATACTGTATAGCTACCTCTTCTCCCGGTTTTGCAGTCTGTCCTGTAATAACTGCTGTTGCACTCCGGCCGATCGTCTGGCTCGTCAGCGCCGGTCCGAAATCCGCATACCATGACATTGTAACCGGACTTTCTGCAGCCACCCACATACCAACGCGGATAACTTTATCTGTGCTGTTTTTTACAACAAATGTGTCCGGCTTTTTTCCGACATAAATGTACCCGGTAGTGTTTGCCGCACCAAACGTTATTTCACCGCTTTTTGCTTCTGTAAGTGTGTAAGTTACCTTATTTGCATCCAGATCCATTTCGAAGTTCTTTGCAAAAACAGGCTCTGCATGACAGATTACCATGACCAGCAAAAGCATACATGCTGCTATTCCAAGATGCAGCAGCCTTTTTCCTTCTATTGATGTTTCTTTAAATTGTCTCACCATAACCAGTCCTCCTTTGTCGTCCATTTACTTTAAAATTATTTATATGCATAGTAGATAAATTTTGCAAGTTCCACACGCGTAACGGCATCGTCCGGTCTGAATTTATGATCACCATTGTCTTTGATGATGCCCTTGGACTCGGCCCATGCTACCGCATCCGCATAAAATACCCAGTCCTTGTAGTCCGTAAATGTTGATTTCTGGGATGCTTTCGGTGCACCGATGCTCTGCCATACATAATACAGTGCATAGCCACGCTGGTAAGCATATTTTCCTTCAAAGATTCCATACTCAATCAGCCCCTTATCCACTGCCCACAATGCAGCTTTATAGTAACTGTCCGTGCTCTTGACATCCGGGAAATGATTTAATGCTTTCGGTGTCGGAGATCCGTTTGCCTTGTACAAAGCGTTAAATACATCACCCTTGGTGCAGATTGCCTTGGAATAAAATTCGTTCTTGCTGGTAGGCTCCATGATCTTGTTTTTTACCACCCATGCAACTGCCTTGGCATCGGCAGCATCCACATCGGTGTACGAGGAGGTGGAAGATGCATTTTTAATCTTGATCTTCACGGTCTTTGTCGCATTCAGATTGATCGTATAGCCGCCCTTTACTTTTTTCATATAGTTTGTATCAAGTGGCAGATACGATTTCACACCTGCCTGATCCGTACAGATCAGATATTCGCCAGCCATTGCCTCCTCATCTGCAAAAGTTGTCTTTCCTGTGCTTGTTGTGTAGGACTTGATCTTCTTACTGGAAGATGCAAAGATCTGCACTGCCTCTGTCTTATAAGTTCCAACGCCCAGATACTGATAATTTTCCCGTAAAATATTTGCCTTATGACTGGCACTGTTCATCCATCCACGCATCGCAAGCTGTGCCGTAACAGTTTTTGTACATTTGTACATATTCTCGCCGAGTCCGGTATTCTTAAAGGAAGACGGAACGGCAGTCTTGTAGCTGGTTCCATTTGGTCTGGTATGTGCTGGCTGTGTATTGTTGACATTTTCCTTGGCACGGACTGCGGTTGCTTTTTGCAGTGCTGCCGGCATGGTAAGAAGCTTTTTCCCTTCCTTTGCACGCTCAATATTGGTCAGCCGCAAAATGTTCCATTCATCCTCAGAAACGGCAATTCCTTTTTCCGGCCGGTTGTTTCCCAATGTCGGAATCACTTCATTGATATAAAGTTCCCTTGTCTTTCCATCCAGTGACAGATTCAGATAGGCTGTAACGCCTCCCTTACTTTCATAAGTTGCATCTACCTTGCGGAACGATTTCCACTCTGCTTTGGTTCCGTTTTTTGCTGCAGCAGTAATTACTTTCATGACCTGTGCTTTGGTTGTTGTATTGGTCATATTCATTTTGCCGGCTGCTGAACTCATTGCCCCCCAGTCTTCCTCGAGTTTTTCCTCTGTCGTACCCACATTGTCTGCTTTTACGGTCATCTGCGGTATGATGCAGATCATCATAATAAGTACCAGTGCCAGACTGCACAAATTTTTTCCTATTTGCAGGATTATTTTTTTCTTTGCTTTCATATACATTCCTCCTATGCTTCTTTGTTGTTCTTTAAGATCAGCCTTTTATGTTTGTTTGAGTATGTCCAGTATTTGGAAGAAAGCTTCGAGCAGTTTCCGAATGTGATCGAAGATACTTTTTTGGCTTTGGACTGATATGGTTTCCAGGATGTGCTCTCCGATCCGCTTTTTTTGCTGGAACCGGTATAATAATTATCATAGACCGTCACACCGTCCAAGTAGCTGTATCCGGCATTTCCGGCAATCTCACCTTTGTAAAGCGTTTTGCCTTTTCCTGAGATTTTACCGGTATTATAATTGCTGTAACCAGAATAGAACTCTGCCGCGATACCACCGACCAGACCATTTCCGGTCAGGCTTACCGCTCCGGTATTATAACAATTTTTAAGTTTTGTTCCGGCATAGCTTACACCACCCACACAAGCCGTTCCGCTTGTCAGCTTAACTGTAATTTTTCCAGTATTATAGCATTCACTTGTTCCATTTCCGGTGCCAACGCCCTCAACCCTGATCGCTTTATCAAGCGAGTAATCCGTACAGGCACCTTTATAGGAAATATTTCCCGTGTTATAGCAGCGGCTGGCTGCTTTCCCTGACGAACTGAACACACCGGCTATCGTTGCCCTTGTCGTTGATTTTTTACCGCCTTTATTTGTCACTGAGATATTTCCGGTATTGCTGCATCCTGTAATCTTTTTTCCACACTTTTTCCCTTCGGGTTATTCTGCATGGCGATCAGATCCTGCTCTGAATTGATCGCTGTCTCCTGTGCCGCGTATACGGTCTCTGTTCCCGTCTGTACATGCAGATTAGCCGGAACATTGGTACAGACCAATGCCAGCGCCATCACAAAAGCTGTCATTTTTTTTCATAAGCATTTCCTCCGTTGTGTCCATTTTTCAGACTATCTGGCACATCTGGTCTGATGTGCATTCACTCTGGGAATATAGTACCACATTTTAAAAAAGTTCTGCTGTTAATTGCGCGAATTACAGTTATTTCGACATGAACGATTTTAAAATGCCATTATTTATGGTTTATTGTTATAAAAAAACAGGGAACACCTCTGCTTTGTGCAAGGTGTTCCCCGTTTTTCTCTATAACAGCCACTTCATCTCTGCAAAAAATTCCCGCAGCATATTGTTCGGCAGATATTTTGGTGTGGAATCCGCCGCAATTCCACATACATCGGAAAGTCCGTACTTTTTTGCAATCTGTAAGGCGCGGAATACATGAAAATTGTTGGTCACAATGCCAACGGATGCACCCTCTTTCATCAGTTTTTTACTGTTCGTGATATTCTGCCCGGTTGTCTGCGATTTATCTTCCGGCAAAATCCGCGCAGTATCAATTCCTTTTTCCTGCAGATACCGTGCCATTCCCTCTGCTTCAGACCACGGCTCATTGCTTCCCTGTCCTCCGGAAACAATGCAGACCGTGTCCGGGTTTTCATTCAGATATTCCACAGCCTTATCCAGACGATATTTAAGAACCGGACTCGGACCGTCCTTTCTCACCTGTGCGCCAAGTACGATAATATAGTCGAGCCCCCCTCGTCCATCCGCGTGCATCTGGCTGATCACACAGCCCTCTACGATACAAAACACAAGCAGTCCGATACAGACAACCATTCCCGCAAAGATTTTTACCGGATGCGGCACCTTTTTCCACACTTCCATGTACACGGAAATTCCAAACAGAAACACCACGATCCCGATACCAATCCATATAAGGAAAAAAGCTGTGCCGGAACCGGTCGCATGAACCATTACCGCATAAATCACACTCAGGATTCCAAGCAGTAAACATATCCAAAATACCATCATATTCTTTTTCATTTCTCCATCCCTTTTCACTCCGCTAATACCGGATATGAAAGCCATTTTCCTGTTCATCCGGTGGTATGTTTTGCCGATCCATCCCGGTAATATCAATATATCTGTCCTGTTTCAACTGCTGGATAATCTGATCAATCTCTCCGACAAGCCCCTGTAGTTCGGCACTGACCGATCCATCATATTCATTTCTTACCCATCCGGTCACACCATAGTACTGGGCCAGATGCGACAGACGGTAGCGAAACCCTACCCCCTGCACATATCCGGTGAAACAGATGTGTTCTCTTCGTTTACTGTCTGACATAATTTCCCCTAACGATAACTCTGATACAATTTTTCAAATGCAGAAAACGACCGCTCAATCATATCGTAATCGACACAGTAGGACACACGCGCATACCCCGGACAGCCGAATCCATTCGCGGATACGATCAGAAGATCCTGCTCCCTGGCCCGCTCGCAGAATGCATCTGCATCCGGCTCCAAAGCCTTGACAAACATGTAAAACGCCCCCTGCGGCTTAAAACATTCATAGCCGATCTTTGTCAGGCCATCGTAGAGCAGATCGCGGTTTTTCTTATATAATTCAATATCCCCAGTGTTGCCGACACAGGATGCAATCACTTTCTGGAACATGCTCGGTGCACAGACATAACCCAGCGCACGCCCGGCTCCTGCAATTGCCGCATAGACCGTCTTACTCTCGGTCACTTCATCCGGAACAATCACATAGCCGATGCGTTCACCCGGCAGTGACAGAGATTTGCTGTAGGAATAGCATACCAGTGTGTTTGCATAATATTTTGTCACATACGGTACTTCCACGCCATCATATGCGATCTCACGGTACGGTTCATCCGCAAGAATAAAGATCGGTGTGCCGTTTTCTTCGGATTTCTTTGTCAGAAGTGCGGCAAGTTTCCGGATCGTCTCTTTCGAATAAACAGCTCCGGACGGGTTATTCGGGGAGTTGATGATCACTCCTTTGGTGTGTGCGCTGATGGCTTTTTCTAAGGCTTCAAAATCAATCTGGAAATCGCTGGTGTGAGGCGGTACCACAACAAGTTTCGCTCCGTTGGCTTCCACAAACACACGGTACTCCGGGAAAAACGGTGCGATCGTGATGAACTCATCTTCCGGTGAAGTGGTAAGTGCGCGGAAACATACGGACAAAGATGCGGCAGCTCCCATGGTCAGGTAAAAGTTGTCTGCCGAAAACACAGTCTCATATGTCTTGTTCAGGTAATCTGCGATCGCCTGTCTCGTCTCGATATCCCCCTGTGCAGAAGTATATCCGTGTAAGGAAATGGAATCCAGTTTCTGTGTCAGGTCACGGATGGTCTCATTGACGCAGTCTGGTGCCGGTACGGTCGGATTTCCAAGGGAAAAATCATAGACATTTTCCGCTCCCACAACTGCTGCGCGCTGCTTGCCATACTCAAATAATTCACGGATTGCCGAACGCTGGCTTCCTAATTGATACATATCTTCTGCTACGAACATTTTATTTTCCTCCTCATATAATCAGGTGTCTTTATTAAAATTCAAGGCTTTTCAACCTTTTGTATCTCCCGTTTTTCAAGTTATCGCTTCTGACTTGCCAGGTAATTTTCATACTCCAGCCGGCTCAACCGCTCGATCTCCTCCCGGAGATTGTCCGCCGACATGCGAAGCGCCCCCTGACTCATGACCGTAAGCTGCTCCAGCCCGTCATTTGTCGCAACCGTGACACGGTACTTGTGCCCGATCTCATGCACGGTGCGCTCGATAAATGCATCCGCGGTCTCATCGGTTTTCGTGTAGACCACATCCAGATTGTGATATTTGCTTTTGGCACCCGGATGTTCCTTACGCTTATAGGCATCAAACACCACCAGCACCGGACAGCTCTTGTATCCCTGATAATTGCTTAAAATATCCAAAAGCTTGTCCCTTGCGGAATCAATATTGACACGGGAAAGTTCGTTTAAGTCTTTCCATGCAAAAATAATATTGTAACCGTCCACAATCAGATATTCTTCCTGCGGTTCCTTCGCCGGATAGATCGGATTGCCTTTTTTATCATATTTTACCACATTCGGTTTCGGCGCGTCGGATTTCTTTTTCAGCCACTTGCGCCGTTCCTGATCTTCCATATCTTCGCGGCTCATGCCAAACTCGCGGGCATAAATCTGCTGCAGCTCCTGATCTAACTCCCAGCCGGTCTTGCCGGAAGACTGCTGCCGGTGCACCGGGCCAAAACTCTGCCCGTCGGTCTCATAACTGCGCCCGTCCGCAGGTGTCTGGGTTTCCTCCTCCGGCACAAACTGCAGCGGCAGATGCATATAATCATCCACCTGATCCCACGGCACGATAAATCCGGCACCGTGCGCACAGAATACCGATCCGGTCGGATTTGCCGTATCCGCTTCACTGTCATACCCAATTCCCGCGATCACTTCCTCACTGTTGTGACAGACATCATAGCCGGAAAGTTCCAGTGTCAGATGCCCGAGTCCGCGGGTATACGCATGCACCTCACTGCTGTAGTCCTGCATTGTTGCGACCGGAACCGTGCCCTGCAGCACGGCGTAGTCCATGCCGTTTCCGGTGCCGAATTCCGGCGAATCAAACTTGCCTGCACGCTGCTTTAAATCGGTCATGGCACGACCGACCATCTCCTGCGGCACTTCAAGCGTAAATGCGTATACCGGTTCCAGCAGTACGCTTTCCGTGCTCTTTAACCCCTGCCGGATCGCGCGATAAGTTGCCTGCCGGAAATCACCGCCCTCGGTGTGTTTGATATGGGCACGTCCGCTTAAAATCGTGATTTTTACATCGGTGAGTGCCGATCCGGTCAGTACGCCCGGATGCTCCCGCTCCATAATATGTGTTGCGATCAGCCGCTGCCAGTTGAGGTCGAGCACATCCTCACTGCACGCGCTCGCCACCTCGATTCCGCTGCCCGGTTCGCCCGGCTCCAGTAGCAGATGCACTTCCGCATAGTGGCGCAGCGGCTCAAAATGTCCCACACCCTCCACCGGCTTTGCGATCGTCTCCTTATATACAATGTTGCCCTGTCCAAAGACAACCACAACACCAAAGCGCTCTTTGATCAACTGCGTCAGGACTTCGATCTGCACCTGTCCCATCATCTGGGCATGGATTTCCTGCAGCTGCTCATTCCAGAGGATATGAAGCTGTGGATCTTCCTCCTCAAGCTGCTTTAATTTTTCCATCATCTCCACGGCATTCACTTCATCCGGCAGATAAATCCGGTAGTTAAGCACCGGCTCGAGTACCGGCACACTGCTCTCCTGCTGCGCGCCGAGTCCCTGTCCCGGTACGGTTGTGGTAAGTCCGGTCACGGCGCAGACTTCCCCCGCCTCCACCGCCTCCGCGGTCTCAAATTTTTCTCCGGAATACAGACGGATCTGGTCGACTTTTTCCTCCAGACCATCATAGGAAATCCGGTCTTTGACATGCAGCGTGCCTCCGGTCACTTTCAGATAGGTCAACCGCGCTCCTTTTGCATCTCTGCCGATCTTGTATACACGGGCAGAAAATTCGTCTTCATACTCCGGTGCCCTGTGGTATTTTGCAAAGCCTGCAAGCAGTTCTTTCACACCCTCCACTTTGAGTGCCGAGCCATAGTAGCACGGAAACAGTTCGCGCTTTGCCACCGCATGCGCCAGATGCTCCTCTGCAATGCTACCCTGATCCATATACTCATCCAGAAGTGCTTCGCTTCCCATCGCAGCTTCCTCGAAAAATGCTTCTCCGCTGTCCTGTGTAAAATCCACACATCCATCGGACAGTTCGGTTTTTAACTGCTGCTGCACGACTTCCTTGTCCGCCCCCGGCAGATCCATCTTGTTGACAAACAAAAAGGTCGGAATGTTATAGTGCCGCAGGAGCCGCCAGAGTGTCCGCGTGTGTCCCTGCACGCCATCGGTTCCGCTGATGACAAGGATTGCATAGTCGAGCACCTGTAACGTGCGCTCCATCTCCGCGGAAAAATCCACATGCCCCGGCGTATCCAGAATTGTAATACTAATTGACGGTTCGCTATTTAGCCGAAACCGCGCCTGCTTGGAAAAAATTGTTATTCCACGCGCCCGCTCCTGCGCATCCGTATCCAGAAATGCATCCTGATGATCCACACGCCCCAGCGCACGGATCTGCCCGGTGGCATATAACAGTGCCTCCGACAGTGTGGTCTTTCCGGCATCGACATGCGCCAGCAGACCGATATTTATATTTTTTGCGGGATTTTTTCTGCTCATAAAAAAGCCCCTTTCCATGTATCATAATCCAATAGATTTATGATAGCACAGAAAGGGGGAGAAGTCACGAATCTTACACCGTCGTATTCACTCCATTGATCGTGGCATGCTCATCCTCGCCCATCGGGATCACCAGACACTTCTGCCCATTAATCACCTGCGACTTGATCTGCGATGCCTTCTCCGGCTTCACACGCAGTACCACATCATAGGTCTTTGTCTCAGCGATATAATTGTCGATCTCTTCCTGCTTTTCAATGAGCTGGGAGGTACGCTCCGCAAGCGCCTCATCCTTTTCATTAAGCTGTACGGTCAGTGTACCGACCTGATCCTCGAGTGCCATTTTTTCCACGCGCAGTTCGTTCTGCACAAGCGCCTTGGAGTCGATCACATTCTCTGCTGCAGGCGGTTTCTCGCCAAATGCCTCATCCACAGACTTTTCGATCTTTGCAGCCTTTTCCTCGCTGATATCACTGTCTGCAAGAAGCTTTGTGACTACTTCCTTATCGAGCAGGAAAACATCTTCGTCATCGTCGTGTGTCTCGGCATATTCATCGATCATATCACTTAAATTCTGCTGCAGATCCAAAAGCACATCATCCGTGTGCTCATCCTCTGCGCCAAGCACGTTGCGGACGATGGAATGGAATGCCATCTTCTGCTCGGTTGCAGTGCGCTCAATGCCGCAGCCCAGTCCGTTTGCCATAAATTCAGAATGTGGCTCCTTGGTATTTTTCGTGTAAAACAATGTCGAATGGATATCCGTACTGCGGTCATTGAATGCCGGGAATAAAAATGCAGTGTCCACAGCTCCTACCACCCAGTCGCGCACGCGCGGCCCGATCCGGTGCTCCTCCTCAAGAAAGCCAAGCCCCGGCTTTGACAGATCGACCGGACAGATCGCACAGATCAGATATTCGTACACTTCCTCGGACTCATCGAGATTGTTATTGTCACTCGTCCGGCTCATCACATCGTATGCATCGTGAAACAGCACGATCAGATAATTTCCGGCATGGTCATACGTGTCGATTACCAGATCATAAAAGGTATCCAGCAGATTTTCATCTTCCAGCTTCGATGCGCGCAGTGCCATCAGAATATGCTGACGACCGCCCACTTCCTCTTCCTCAATCGGAAACTTCAATTCCAGAAGGTTATTTCCGATGGTTCCGGACAATGCCTTATTTGCAATTTCCAGATATTTGTAAAATTCATCTTCTTCCAGATTCAGAAATGTATTTCCAAACTTACAGACTTTATTGTGATTTCCGTCAACGTAACAGCCACACACGCGCGTAAACGTTGCCGCCTCTTTCTTGAATCTTCTTTTTAACTCCAGGACTTCCTTTTTATTCATTTCTTGGATTCCTCTTCCCTGATTTTCTCTTTCAGTTCCTCAAACAATGAAAGAAACTCTTTCTCCACATCAGCCATCGGCTGAAATTCATAGCTCGGTGTGCTCACCATAACCGGCTCCACCGAATACATTTTTTCATCCATAAAATGAAGGAACTCATAATACAGGCAGCTGTCATCAATGTTTGTAATCAGTTCTGCCTCTTCCCCCTCCGGCACATATCCCAGAAATTTAGTGTAGATCATATGCTGCAGCTGTTCTTCGATCTGCAGATACATCGTCATGTTTTTCTTGACCGGACGGGTAATGTCCGCCAGATAAGCTTCACTTCCATCGTGAAGCAGACAGGCAAGTGCCGTCTGTGGCAGATAGTTTCTCGCAGTTGCCTCATGGCAGCACTGGATGCAGTGCTGACCTACAGAAAAAAACTGCGGAAAATGCCCGTTTGCCCGCGTCATCATCGACAGGGCATGTGCAATATCCTCAATTCGTATTTTATCCTCTTCCGGCTCAAAGGTATTAAAGTCAACCTTTGAAAATGTTGTCAGACAATCCTTTTTCATCTGTACTCCCCCATATTACACGCATACATCAAAGATGTATGGCATACGTGAACCTTTACCAGCTAAGTACTTCATGGCCATCCTCAGTGACAAGAACCATGATCTCCCACTGTGCAGATGGCATTCCATCCTCGGTGTATACTTCCCAGTCGTTCTCTTCGTCAATGAAAATCTCCACACCGCCCATGTTAACCATCGGCTCGATGGTAAAGATCATCCCCGGTGCAAGTACCATCTGGGTTCCGCGCCTGGAATTGTAACCAACCCACGGCTCCTCATGAAATTCCAGGCCAACACCGTGGCCGCCAATTTCACGCACAACGGTATACCCGTTAGCATAAGCATGATCGTGAACTGCCTGACCCATATCACCCAAAAAACCCCAGGGCTTTACTTCCTTAAGTCCAAGTTCTACACATTCTTTCGTTACCTGAACCAGTTTCTTTTTCTCCGGGCTTACTTCCCCAATGCAGAACATCCGAGAAGAATCGGAAAAATATCCGTTCAGAATGGTAGAACAGTCTACATTGATAATATCCCCCTCTTTTAAGATCACCTTCTCGGAAGGAAATCCGTGACATACCTGCTCATTCACTGAAGTACATACACTGTATGGATATCCTTCGTAGTTGAGCGGTGCCGGAATACCTCCCATGGAAGTGGTCATATCATAGACAATCTTATCAATTTCCGCTGTATTCATTCCTGCGTGAATGTTCTTTTCTATGTAATCAAGTACTGCTACATTGATTTTGGCACTCTCCTTTATCCCTGCAATCTGATCCGGCGTCTTGATCAGGTCATGTGTCGGAACAACGTGACCCTCCTGTGCCAGACGTGCAAGTTTATCATCGAAAGCCGCATGACACGCCTTATATTTCTTGCCGCTTCCGCACCAACATGGATCATTTCTTCCTAATTTTACTGACATTTTTTAATCTTCTTTCTTTTTATTATTGTATGTGACATTTCCAAAGCTCACACGATTCCATACTTTAGCATTCACTTTGTATTTTTGCTTTTTCAAAAGCTTCTGATAGGAATCCTCCATATACGCATAATCGTCATAGGTACGGTTATGCAGCTGTGCATACACCTCCTGATATTTCTGGGCGTATGCAATCCTTTGGATCGTCTTTTTGGCATCTTTCCTGGAAATCCCCAGTGCCGTTTCCCCCTGACGCTCCGTTAGGTCCTCCCAGAAATCCTCCAGTTTATTGTCCATATGTTTTTGGTCATTGTCATCCAGTGTAATGCCTTCCTCCATGGCCATCTGATAAAAAAGTTCATCATGAAGCGCCATCTGCATCGCATTTTTGCGTGCAACGGCATTCATAAATCCCCCTTCTACGCGCATACTCCAGTAACGGTTCGGATCATCCGGATCGTATACCAGTGCCTCCTGCTGAATCTGATATTCCTCATATCCGACATAAAATGCCATGTCTCTGAGGGTCAGTTTTTCACCATTGATCTGCGCTGCCACTTCATCCAGAGACTCCCGGTACACAAGCGGCCTTGCATTCGTCATGCTATTATTATTTCTCATGAGCATCACAAGCACAACTGCAATCAGAACAATGGATACCAGATGTTTTGGTCTCATCAAAAACTCCTATACCAGTCTGCGTATTGCGGTGATCGTGTGACAGTTCACCGGACGGCTGTTTGTAATTCCGGCTCTTGTTGACTGCGCCTCCACGATATTTCCGTTTCCAATGTAAATTGCCACATGTCCCGGATATACCACGACATCTCCCGCCTGGATATTCTGATAAGACACCGGCTGTCCCACACTCTTAAATGCCTGGGAATACCGTGGGGTACTGATTCCAAAATGTGCATAGACCTGATGTACAAATCCGGAACAGTCAACCCCATTGGTCAGACTGTTTCCTCCCCATACATATGGGTTTCCGACAAACTGCTGCGCATAAGCCACAATATCCGCACCGCCCACATTTGTTGTCTGTGAAGGATTGCAATCCGGATCTTTCAGATAGGAATCGCTTGCAATTCCACCACTGGCACCGGTACCTCCACCGTCATAGGTGTTGGCATTGGCACGCGCTGCCGCAGCCTCCTGTGCACGGATAATTGCCTCCTGTTTGGAAATTGTCTTTTTATAGTCCTGCGCCTGCTTCTGTGCTTCTGCCAGCTGCTGCGCATAGGCATCTTTTTGTTTTTCAAGCTTCGCCATGAGGGTTTTCAGTTCCCCCTGCTGGGTCTGATACTTGTCCTGCAAAGCAAGCAGACTGTCCATCTCATCTGCCAGCTGTACGGTCCAGTCCTCAACCTTCTTTACCGCATTCTGATAAGAAGTCATAAGTTCCCTGTCAGATTTGTACAGATCGGTCGCATATTCAATACGGTTTAACATATCGGAGAGCCCATTGGACTCCAGAATGGCCGACCAGATGGAATTATCGGTACTGTTCTCATACAGATACTGAATCCTAAGCTTCATGGCATCATACTGCTTCTGCTCTTCTTCCTTTGCTTCTTCCAGCTTTTTGTTTGCCTGCTCCACTTCATTCTGCTTGTCCTTAATATCCGACTTCAGCTGTTCCTGCTTGGAAAGAAGTGTTTTCATCTTGGCTGCGGCAACAGAGATGCTGTCTTTTACATCCGACTGACTGTCTTTGATATTTGCAATGTCGCTATTTTTTTCTCTCAGCTTTTTCTTGTACGCATCACGTTTCTTTTCGGCCTCGGTCTTTGCATACACATTCGGCACCGCACACGCACCTGCGGTAAGTGACCCTGCCAGAACAAACACCAATACTGCCGCACAAATCTTATTCTTCGTTTTTACATGTATTTTCTTATGCATATTATGCCTCCAGACTTATCTTCCATGGGAGCACTCCCATACCTCCCTTTATTGTGGCACAAAATACATATTTTTTCTACTGGTTTTTCTTACTAATTAAGGAAAAATTCATAATTTTTTTCAAAAACAGCCATTATTTCCGCAAATCGGCATTATTCATTAACCAGACCGTACTCAGTTTTCCATCTTCCCCATATTGTGCCTGCAGGCTGGTATAATATCCCTCGTCTTCAAAATACCACTCATAGGACGTATAATTGCTCATGCTTACATAATTTGTCAGTTGATATCCCAATACCTGTCCAAAATCATCCGGCTGACTCTCAAACCCCAGATCCCCTACCAGTTTCAGATCATTTTTTTCCACCGGTGAACCCGGATTTAATGTAATTCCTCCAACGATTCCCTTTTCCGGCACAATATCCTTATCCGATGTATTAAAAATAAAAATCGTCCCGCGGTAAGTTCCATCCTCCTCATAGTATGCATAACCATTGGATTCTCCCGGCTTAATCTTTTTATCTTCATCGTTACGGATGGTAAATCCGGCTTTTTCAAACTCCGAAAATTTACACGGAATCGAAAACTCGTTTCCGGAAAGGGCGAATGTATGAAATCCATGCACATAAGACACATTCTCCCCATTCAGATTCTTAAATTTTCCATCCGGCGTCTTACTTTTTGAATCTGCCTCAGCATCTTTGTGGGAATTTTCAGAGGTATGGGAACTGTCATCGTCCCGAATCGTCTGAATTGCCTCACGAATCAGACCCACAGCCCCGTTGTCGGACTTTAAATACATTCCCACGATTCCGAAGATTGCAACCACACCCAGAACAATCACAACAATTGCGATGGCCTTTTTGACTCCCGAATTGTCCTTGACCGGATTTCCCTGCGCATCAACCTCACTTTCTCCCTGCTCCCGTTTCGCCCGGCAGTGTATTTTTTCGCGCTCCGCGCGCTCGTATTCCCGCTGGCTCCAGCTCTTCTTTGGCTGATCATCCAGCCGCTGTCCGTCACGCGAATAATACACCCCGTTTAAGTTGTATCCCCCCGATGGTTTCTGCTCCGGTGGTGCATAGTCCTGAAATTTCTTTTTTCTTTCGTTTTCCATAACTTTCTCCTTTTGACGCTTTCTATCATCAATTCTAACATTCACTCACTTTCTTTACAATGAGTAACTTATCGCCCTGCTGCACATCTGCCGATTTGAGTCCGTTTGTCTCCATAATTTCTGCCTCGGTAGTATGAAAATGTCTTGCAATGTCCCATAATTGTTCTTCTTTTTTAACAATATAGCCAACAATTCCCGGCTGCTTCATCAGTTCCACCGCGTCTAGCGGTTCCTTATGGATATCCACAATTTTTTCCATGCACACTTCCTGCTGTACAATTGTCTGCAGGGAAATAACCGCCTTGACCTCAAATCGTTCGTTATCCAGCAGATTCACCGCAAGCTGATCAATCGCCGGCTCGATTTCATAAGAAATATCTTCCATGTGCCCTTTCATGCCGGGAACATCAACAATCTGTGTAAACGGAATCTGTTCCTGCGTATGTGCAATCGGAAAACTGTCATCCGTCGTTGCATACAAAATATCAACCGTCAGGATTCCTTCTACCTGTAACCCGTTTTCCACCGGTTCCACATGATCCATCTCTGCATGCCCCTCAAAAGAACACAGCTGTAAGATCCGTTCCTGTTCTTCCGCCAGCTTCATCTGTTCAGAGATCCGCAGTTTTGCTTCATTTTTAATCAGCAGTTTTTTTGCACAGACCATTTCTTTCTGTGGCACAAGATTTGTTTCCAGCGAATAGACATCTGCCAGAAGTTCCACATTCCTTTCTTCCCACAGCTTCATTTCCACATCCATGGAAAGATTCAGGCTCAGCGCCCTCATTTCGCCATCATAATCTTCTGCCGGTTCCACCTCATATTCTTTCGTCTGGCAATGTACCCAGCAGACCGGCTGTGTTCCGGTCATTCCCCCTTCTATTGATTCGGAAAACGGAACCATCGTTTCATACCACTCCATTTTTCCTTCCGGACTGCTGTACAATACATTCACATACGCTTCTCCCTGAATCTGCATCTGCTCCCCGGTGCAGATCACCTGCCGGTTACGCACTTCCACATAATCATAAAGCAGATGTCCGATATTCGGACTGGACTGTGGCAGTGCAATATCACTGTGCACACGCAGGATATCCTTTTTCGCGGATGTCAGTGCCAAAAGCTGCATCGTCCGGCTTTTCTGCTGAATATCCGGATCATTTTCAACACCACTTACAATTTCTTCTTCCACCGGCACCTCACACACGGCATGAATGCCAAGCAGAGCACGCACGGCAAGCTTTCTGGAATTGATGGCACTGATATTCAGATCCTCCAGATCTCCGCTCAGATTGACGGTATCGCGTTCTTCCACCTCATCCATAAAAATTTTTTCTCCGAAATTTATACTGTCCGTAAAAGATTCCAGCCGATTATCTTCACTGCGGTATAACACGACAAAACGCAACTGTCCGGTAACCCACACCGTCTGGCTGCTCACCTTGACATCCTCAAAAATAACAGAACCCCTGGTATGTATAATGTTCAACAGATCCGGTTTGTTGTCTTTTACAATACAGTCATCATCCAGCGTAATCTGGGTAAACGCCCTGCTCCTTAGTAAATTCTGTCTGAACAGCTGTCTCTTCAATTCCAAAACAAAAAAATCCCCTCTCTTTGAAGTAAGTATACTAATACTTATTCAAAGAAAGGGAATTTTATTCATTCCTAACAAAGTTTCATTCGAATGTCCTTTGTAATAATATCAGTGTAACTGAATGACAATAACTGTGGAGGATTTTCCTCTCGCTCGTCATCTACAAGTACTGTAAAAACGCTTGGATATGCGCCCTGGATAACGCCTTCCTGAATATCTACCTTGTTACGTCCACGGTCTAACTGAATTTTCACTCTGTTACCGCGCTGCCGATGAACGGATGCCCGAACCTTGCTAATCTGTGCCTGTTCCATTGTTGCCTCCTCCATTTGAGTTGAATATTCTAGAAAATACTATATCTAGTAGCTTTAGTATAGCAGAGTGTTAAACTTTTTACAATAGTTCTTAAGTACCCTATTGAAACAGTACCTCTTCCTCCCGCAGTTCCAGCTTCAATACAATAAACGGATAACTAGGTGCTTTTGTCACCTCTTCTCCGTTTTCCGGTCCCTGCAGTCTCGTCTTTACACAGATGGCGGTATCACTCAGATAACAGTCTTCCACGGAGATGCTGTATCCTCCGGTCTCCTGTATTCCATAACCTCTGGCAACGTATAAATATTCATTATCGCTGTATGTAAAACGGAAATCCCCCTCCTTTTTTTCTTCAATCTGTTGTCTTAAGGCTTCTGGAAGTTCTTCCTCCTTTGTCACGGTAAACTCCAAATCCTTTACCTTCTCCTCACATTCTTTTCGCACACACCCGCTCAGCAGCATAAGCACCCCCAGCAAAATGATCATCAGGATATACTTTCTTTTTTTATCTTTCATGGTTGACCACTCTATTTTCGTTCTTATGCTATCCTATGCAGCGGTCGTGCGATCTATTCTTTTGTATTTTTGTGTTCCTGCAGCATTTCATGAATCACATTCTGACAGTATACACCGATATGTTTCTGATCTTCCTTGGAAAGCTCCGAAAGAATAATCGGTTCTCCATACGTCAGTTTTACCTCTGTACTGTGCAGCCACGGAAAATGATTTTCAAAAATATCTGCCGTCCCGGTAAGTGCCATCGGAATAATCGGGCATCCCGTCTTCTGTGCTATTTTAAAAGAACCGTCCTTAAACGGCAAAAGCGTCGTTGTATCCTCCCGGTCACGATTTCTCGTTCCCTCCGGGAAAATACAGATAGAAATGCCGGACTTCACCTGATCGATAGCGGTCAGAATGGTCTTAAGTCCCTGCTTTAAATCCTTGCGGTCAAGAAACAGACAATACAGACGGCGCATCCATATTCCCAGCAGCGGAACCTTATTGACACCATCTTTGGAAATATACCCGGTCAGATTCGGACACTGTGCATAAGTAATGACAATATCAAAAATGCTACGGTGATTTCCAATATAAAGTACAGCCTGATCCGTTGGTACATGTTCTTTTCCCTCAACAGTCAGATGAACCCCCGCCAAAAAAGATACACAGCGCAGTCCCCACTGCACAATCCGAAGCTGGCTGATATCGGCTGCATGTTTATCAAATTTTGCGATAATCCATTCGATTCCGAGAACCGGCAGTCCAAGAATCAAAAATAAAAAAACATAAATGACTACGATAATTGTCCGCATTTTCTTCCTCCATAAAAAAAGCCTGAAGCATTTCATCTTCAGGCTTTTTCACTTTTTGCTTAAACCTGGAACGTTGACAGTGCATCCAGCAGGCTCTGGGCCTTGGTCGTAAGACTCTGGGATGCTTCATCCAGATTCTTGATTGCATCCAGCTGCGTACCTGCTGCCGAATGTACCGATGAAGAACATTCTGCCGTCTGGGTGGACGCATCGGAAATACTCTCGATTGCACTGAGTGTCTCGTTTCGTGCACCATTCATTTCCTGCACATTATTCGAAATCGTCTGCAGTGCCTGAATCAGCTGCGCTACAAGCTGGTCAATCTGTTTAAAGGAATTTGTGGTATCCTCTACAACGGAAGACTGGGAAGAAACTGCATCTTCCGCCTGTCTTGCGATATTTACCACTTCTCCCGTCTTGGAAACGATTTCATCTACAATGGAAGAAATCTGGGAAGAAGAAGCAAGACACTGATCGGCAAGCTTGCGGATTTCTTCTGCGACCACAGAAAATCCTCTGCCGGCATCTCCCGCACGCGCTGCCTCAATGGACGCATTCAGGGAAAGTAAATTCGTCTGTTCCGCAATATCATTGATCGCAGAAACAATGTTGCTGATGGATTTTGATTTTTCTTCCAGTTCCTGTATTGACTGAATGACATTTCTTGTAATGTTTGCAGTGGTCTCGGATGTCTGCGTAAGTGTCTGTACAGAAGATATACCGGTGGTAATGGTTTCTCCGGTTGCAGAAGTAAGTTTTCCCAATTCATCTGCATTGGAGCTTACATTATTAATCTTTCCCGATAAGGAATCCATCTGACTCATACAGTTATCGGAACCGGTATCCAGTTTGTTCACACCACTCTCAATCTCTTCAACTGCACTCTGAATATTCTTAGAGGTTTCAAGGAATGTTCCGGATGCCTCTGCCACATGAATTGCCGCTTCTCCAACCTGCTGACTCACATCATTGACATCCAGAATCAGCGATTTCATATGCTCTACGGTATCATTGACACCATCACACAGTAAACCAAACTCATCTTTGTGCTTTGCGGAAAGATGAACCGTAAGGTTTCCATTGGAAACTTTGCGCAGCTGACGCAGAATATATTTGATGGTTCCTGTCATCTGACTCGAAAGGAATAACCCAAGTGCAAGTGCGATGATCATACAGACAATCACAAGTACGGTTGTCAGCTGTTTGATTCCGGATGACTGCTCAAGCAGACGGTCAGAAGGAATCAGTGCCGTAACCATAAGATCTCCGGCTGAAAGTTTACTGTATACAAACATGTATGACTTTCCATTAAATGTAATCATCTGGTTTCCGGAATCTTTTTTCCCGTTCAATGCTTTCTTATAAAAACTTGTACCGTAAATCAGTGCTTTTTCCGTCTTGACGGATTCATCGGAATAAAACTCTTTTCCATCCGTATCCGTAATTAATGCTACATAGCCTCCCTTTCCAGGGTCCAGTGACTGCATGGCGGAACGGATAAAGGAATCACTGATGTTTATGATCATCATGGCCGGCTGATTGTTCATTTTTTTGGCAATTCGCAGACAGTAGGAATCAATTCCCAGATCCAGTGCTTTATCTGAACTTTCATCTGGCCCGAAGAAAAACCAGTTTGTTGCACTTTTGCTGACCAGTTTTCCCTGATCGCATCCGACATAGTCCGTATAAACATTTCGGTCACGAACAATTCCCTGACAGTCAATCGTACGCTTGTTGTCCGCGATAATATAGGCTCCCTGTATCTTACTGTCAAGTGCCATCTTATTGCGCAGTCTGCCCTGATAGTCTTTGCGCACGGAGCTCTCATCATACATATCCATCAACCCCGCAAAATACTTACGCAGATCCGACTCGGTCAGATAGGTCTTAAATTCGTCCTTCTCACTCGTGATAACCAGATTGATATACTGCTGCATCGTATCAGCAGTCTGCTGTACAGATTCTTTGTATGTATCCACAATGGCATTGGACGCATTATTGTAAGAAGTAATACCAAGAACCAGTACACCTATCACCGGAATTAAAAAAGCCCCAACCAGCCGCATCGCAATGCTGCGATAGAATGGAATTTCCGATTTTTCCTTTTTCCGCCCACCGGATGACTCTTTCATTTTTATCTTTTTTTCCTTTCGAGAAGCATTGTCACGTTTCGGTATTTTCTTTGTTTTTTCTTTTTTGACCTTTTCTTTCTTTAGTTTATTTATTTTCTGCTCATCGTTTTTTCTCATATTGCATACGCCTCCGTTAATTCAGACGATTCCTCCCCGCCTATAATATAGATAATATACTACAATCTGACAAAAAACTCAACTTGAAACTACTATAATTTGTTATACTTTACTATTTTAACACAGCAATACTGCATGCCGGCATCTCCAGTTTCCCATCTTTCAGCTGTACCGTCTCTTCCTTCAGTGTCAGGCTTCCCTCCAGGTTCATATTTTCAAGTGCTGTTCCCTTCAGGTCAACCGTACCGTTTCCTTCCCCAAGATTATACACAATTCCGATGGTACTGTCCTGATACGTTTTCGTGATTGCCGCCTGTGAATCTTTACACAGACTTTCTACTTTTTCTATGGTTCCCCTTGCAATTTCCGGATTCTGATTCCGCAGACAAAGCGCATTTTTATAGTAACTTAAGATAGAATCCTTATCCTTTTCCTGTTCATCTTCTGCCGGAAACGGAGATTCAATTCCGGCATCCATATCTGCCGGTCCCTTTGTCATTCCTGTGGTGTCAGTTTTTGACCACACTATCGGAATACGCTTATTTTCATCCTTTGTTCCGGAACTGTTCATGCCAATTTCTTCCCCATAATAAACAAACGGACTGCCGTTCATTGTCATCAGGAGACCTGCTGCTGTCTTAATCTTATCCGGATCATTCACCAGCGTATTGGCAATCCTTGCCATATCGTGATTGGACAAAAACGGTGCATCAATATAATCCGGATTTTTTTGGGAGAAATCATTCTGATATTTCAGCATGGAATTCACAAGGCTTACCGGATCGCCCTTTCTTACCGCATTGACCAGTGCCCCTTTTGCCGTTCCCGCATCAAAATTAAACATGCTTGGTGTTCCACTCGCATAATAATCCGCAATGACATTCTCACTCGCCCACACTTCGGATACCATATAAAACTGTGGATTTTTTTCTTTACAGTATGTGTACAGTTTATTTAAAATATCACAATTCGCATTGGTTGCATTTTCTTCATAATGCATGGCCGCATCCATCCGGAAACCATCCACACCGAGATCTATCCAGTAATCCGCAACTTCTTCAAATTCCTTCTGTACTGCCGGGCTTTTCAGATTCAGATCCGGCATTTCCGACCAGAAGGATCCCTCATACCACCAGCTGCTGCTTCCCGGCACTGCATAGTAGGTTGTTCCCTCCTGCTTGTCAGAAAAATGATAATAATCCACATACGGACACACTGTATCGTCCGGTTTTTCTCCTGCCTTCAGACCTGCAAGATACTCACATGCCTGTGTAAACCATGGATGCTGGGAAGAACTGTGGTTCATTGCCACATCAATGATCAGCCGGATACCTTTTTCATGACACGCACTTGCCAGCTCTTTAAAATCATCCACCGAACCATATGCCTCGTCCACCGCTTCGTAATCCGTTGTATCATATTTATGATAGGTTGGGGAAGGCATGATCGGCATGAGCCAGATTCCGTTGCATCCCAGATCTGAGATGTAATCCAGCTTTTCTTCCACACCCTTTAAATCCCCCATGCCGTCCCCATCACTGTCATAAAAGGAGCCGACAAAAATTTCATAGTAATTACGGTAATTATCATCAATAATATTTAATTTTGCTTCCTGTGTACCGTGCCCCGAAATACAGCCTGCAAGCACCCCGGCAAAAAGCACCAGCACAACAACTGCCGACAAAATTCTTTTTTTCATAACCTTTCCTTTCTTCATCGGATGAAAAAACCGGCGGTCAAACGACCACCGGCTTTCTATCTTTCATCATTAACCCTTTACAGCGCCTGTCAGACCATCTACATAGAATTTCTGCATAAATACGAAGAGAATAGAGATCGGAATAGACACAATAACTGCGGCTGCAGCCCATCTTGTAAACCATCCGTTTACAAACTCTTTCTCCAGCATATTGTACAGGAGAAGTGATACCGTCCAATACTTATCCTTTGGTCCAACAATGACACGTACAAATACGAAGTCAAGCCATGGAGCAAGGAATGCCGTAAGGATCGTATATACAACGATTGGTTTACTGAGCGGAAGGATGATCTTGTAAAATACCTGGAACTGATTACATCCATCCAGAATCGCTGCCTCTGACAGAGACTTTGGTACCGTATCAAAGAATCCCTTTGCGATATAAAATCCAACACCAGATCCTGCAGAATAAATCAGAATCAGAGCGATACGAAGCCCACTTCCCTCGGTCAGTCCAACTGCTTTTAAAATAAAGTATACTGCAACCATGGACATGAATGCCGGGAACAATCCAAGGATCATTGCCAGATTCATAAATGCTTTACGCATTCTAAAGCGCAGTCTTGACATACAGTAAGATACACTCAGTACGAATGTCGTTGAAATCAAGCATGAAAAAATGGAAATGATCAGCGTATTCATAAAAGCTCTCGGGAAGTTCAACAATGTTGTCTCCGTAAAGAGTCTCTTATAGTTATTAAATGTCAGTTCTTTTGGGAAGAAGTATGCGGTATATGCACCACTTTCCCCTCGCAAACTTGTCATGATAATCCAGAAAATCGGGAATAACCAGATCACTACCAGGATGGCAAGGATTATATGTACCAATGAATTTTTTGCAATTTTCTTTGCCCGGCCAGCGGTCATAGGGCGTTTGCTTACTTTTGCACTGCTCATTACATGAATCCCTCCTCATCTTTGTATGCTTTCGTATTTCTATAGGTGACTAATGCCACAATAGAAAGAACTACGAATGTTAAGATACCAATCACGGCACCGATGTTGTAATACTGATAATCAACGGTTAACTTGTACAGCCATGTTACCAGTAAGTCTGTCTTACCTGCGGTCTCTCCGACTGGTGTAGGCTTTCCTGCAGATAACAGATAGATAACGTTGAAGTTATTGATGTTACCTGTGAACTGTGTAATGATATAAGGTCCCATAATAAACATAATATATGGCAATGTAATTTTGCGGAAAATCTGTGCGGCATTGGCACCATCAATCTTGGCTGCCTCATACAACTCTGCCGGTACATTCTGCAATACACCGGTAACCTGAAGCATGGTGTACGGAATACCAACCCAGCAGTTAATTAAAATAACCGATACACGCGCCCACATCGTATTGGTCCAGAACGGAAGCGGATTCTGGATAAGCCCCCACTCCATCAGCAGGTTGTTGATCGCCCCATGTTCCTGAAGCATCTGTCTCATAACCAGTAAAGATACAAACTGTGGTACTGCAATGGAAATAACAAAACAGGTACGCCAGAATGCTTTGCACTTTGTCTCTTTGCGGTTGATGACAATCGCAAGGATCAGTCCCAGGAAGTTACATAAGAATGTAGCACATACTGCCCAGACAATGGTCCATCCTAAAACTCTCCAGAATGTCTTGCCTATCTTTCCGCCAAGCCCAAGTACCGTCTTAAAGTTCGCCAATCCAACCCAGTCAAACAAGGTCAGATGCTTGTTAATCGTAGAATAATTGGTAAATGCCATTGGAATCATGAATAACAATGGTAAAACTGTAAAAATAAGAATTCCCATCAATGGGAGAAACATTAATGTCTTGTATAAATTTTTATCAAATAAACTTTTGACATCCTTGCCAAAAGAATTGATTTCTTTTCCCTCTTTTGCGAGACACTCTGCCATATATGCGCTTCTTAAATTTTCAGCCCACATATAAATAAATAAAAGAGTGATCGCAATCGTAGCAACACCGTATAACAACAATAATACGGAATTGTCACCCTGTACATACTCATATATCTGTTTCTGTTCATTAAATACCTCTTCCTGTTTTCTCCATCCTAATGAAGGAAGCATGGAAAGATAATATGCACCTGCATTGACCATAAACATAATATAGCCAATCTCAATTGCCAAAAAAATTAAACCTTTGATAATCTGCTTGTGGGCGATGTTTCCCAATCCCATTATAAGCGCTGATAACTTAACTGCAGCCCCGCCCTTCGTAAGCGCATTGGATACAGTGTACGGTGTAGCGAAGTCCGACTTCTTTTTGTTTGCACCTATCATACTTATCCTCCCGGCACATGTTACTCTATGCCATATTTATAGACTCATGTATTCCAAGATTCCGGGGAATCCCCAGAACCTTGGAATTGTTTCTTTTGTCTTTTCCTTTTGGGAAAAGATTACTCTGTGAGTGAGCTGTTTAACTGCTCGTTTAATGCTTCTGTCTTTTCCTTAGCATTGTCTGCTGTGATCTGTCCTTCAGCACCGTGTACGAATGCATCACCGAATGGTGTAGCTGCATCCCAGTAAGCCTGCATTGGGATGATTGGCTGAGCGATAGAGCAATTTGCTGCTACGTTTGCCAAAGCTGATGCAACTGCATCCTTGGCAACTTCTTCGTTAGAAGCAAGGTTTGTATTAACAGGAGCCTGCTTTCTTAACTCAAAATGCTTTAACTGTGCGTCTTCGCTTCCTAAGTATGCAGCAAGCTTAACAGCAACTTCCTGATTCTTGCAGTTCGGGTTAACACCAATAGCCTTAGAACCAAGGAATGCCTTCAGCTGGCAGTCTTTTCCGTCAACGTTGATTGTAGGAAGGGCTGCAACACCAACGTTCTCCTCACCAAGGTTCTTAACTACTGCATCATAGTTCCAGTTACCATTGAAGTAAGCATTTACAGATCCATCCTTTAATCCGGCAAGACCAAGGGATCCTTCGTTATTGTCCATTACGAAATTCTTGTTGTTGAATAAGTCAACAATGTACTTTGTTACTGCTACAGCGTTGTCTCCGCCGAAGTCATATCCCTTAGATGCATCTGTACCGTCTCCGAAGATTGTACATCCGTTTGCTGCATAGAAGGAAGCAAGATACCAGCCGTTGTCAAATGGGAAAGAAACTTTTCCTTTCTCAAGCATTGTATCAAGGCTCTTTACATCATCTTCTGAGAAGACTCTCTTATCATAATACATAAACCATGTATTTGGTGTATAAGGAACACCATAAATATCTCCGTTGTATGTAACAGTTGCTGCCATAGCTTCTGGGTTAGAGCTCTTAACATATTCTGCTGCATCTCCACCGAGCTTTGTTAATGCTCCGGCATCAACCAGATCAGCAATCTGGTCATTTGCAAACATGTATACATCCGCTGCACTTGCAGGATCCTGTAATACGGTGTCTTTTGCATCAGACTCTGAACATGTTACATAATCAAATGTAATGTTCCACTCCGGATGTTCCTCGTTAAATGCCTCACACTCTGTCTTTAACCATGCCCCCTGTGCATCATCCTGATCCTCGGAAGGTCCCATAACAGTAAGTTTTACATCAACTGGTTCTGCTGAGTCGGAAGTGCTTCCATTGTTTGCTGCCTGTGTTCCATCATTAGATGCTCCGTTGTCCTTGCTGCCGCATCCAGCGAACATTGTAGCTGTCATTGCTGCGACAAGCATTGCTGCTAATACTTTCTTTTTCATCGTTTTCCTCTCCTTTTTTCAAAAATGATAGTTCAAAAGTATCTATATAAAACGCCTCTGCGCTCTATATCGTAATTTCTGCGTCATCTGCGGTATACCGCCGCAAGATTCCGTATCCACGCCCGACGGCTTTCCGCGAGCTGTTCTTTGTTCAATCTCCACCGCCAGTTATAACCCACGGTAGACGGTGCATTCATTCTTGCCTCGTTCCCGAGCTTCAGCAAATCCTGCATCTGTATGATCGCGATGTCTGCAATACTTGCATATGCACACCGGATCAGTGCATCCGGGATTTCTTCCTGACTGCTGATGTTGAGATATTCATACAGATAAGCCAGTTCATATTCTGTCTTGTCCCTGAAATATCCTACAATTGTATCATTGTCATGCGTTCCCGCGTATACCACTGTGTGGCTTCCCGGATAATTATGTGGCAGATGTTCATTGGACGGATCTCCGTCAAATGCAAACATCAGAACTTTTGTGTCCAGCCACCCTGTCTTTGCAAGGAGTTTTTTCACTCCCGGTATCAATGCCTTGCCGCCGTAATCATCGGCGATCACTGTTGTTCCATTCAAAACGGAATTCAAAGCGTCGGTCAGTTTGCGCCCCGGTCCCTTCATCCACCGTCCGCCTGAAGCATCCGTGGCATCTTTCGGAACCATATAATTTTTGACGAACCCGATAAAATGATCCATCCGGATTACATCAAAGAGCTTTGTACTGATCTGCATTCTTCGTTTCCACCAGGAAAACCCATCCTCCTGCATGAGAGGCCAGTTATACAGTGGATTTCCCCATACCTGACCTGTTTCGGAAAACTTATCCGGAATTGCAGCTGCCACATAAGCAGCTTCGCCATTCTCATCCAGTAAAAACTGTTCCGGATGCATCCAGGTATCCACGCTGTCCTTTCCCACATAAAATGGTACATCCCCGATCAGCTGAATTCCTTTGCTGTTGGCATATTCCCTAAGTTTTCCCCACTGCTGGAAGAACTTGTATTGGCAAAACACCCAAAACATGATGTTATTATACATCTCTTTTCGGCACTTTGCAAGCGCAACCGGTTGTTTTTTTTGAATATTTTCCGGCCAGCTCTGCCAGTTCTGGTTTCCATTGGATACTTTCAGTGCCATATACAGTCCATAATCTTCGACCCAGTCCCTGTTTTCTTCTACAAACTGCTGAAATTCCGGTTCGTGTTCGTCAAACCGACCAAATGCTTTCTGTAGAACCAGCGTCCTGTTTTCAAAGAGTGCTGCATAATCAATGGCAGATTTCTGTGTTCCCCAGTAATAGTTCCGGATTTCCTCCGGCGTCAGAAGCTTTTCTCTGGCAAGCTGATCCAGATCAATCAGATAAGGATTTCCGGCAAATGCCGACAAGCTCTGATATGGGCTGTCCCCAAAACTTGTAGGTCCGACAGGAAGCACCTGCCAGTACTTTTGTTTCAGATCCACCAGCAGATCCACAAAATGGAATGCTGCATCACCCAGAGTGCCAATACCATACTCTGACGGTAGGCTTGATACTGCAAGAAGGATTCCGGAACCTCTTGCTACTTCCTGTCCTTCCAAGATTCTTCACCCCGTCTTTTAAATCACGAATTCTCCTTCGGATTATTGGAAAAACCATCTAAAAATCTTTTCGGATTATTTCGTGTTTTTTCGTATCTGCCTTAATTTTAGTTTCTCTACGTCATTTTGTCAACGATTTTGCGTTTTCGGACACCATTTTCCCCACTTTTCACGTATTTTATATTGTGTTTTTGTATATATTCACAACATTATTGCTCTGTTTTTTCGAAACTTTTTTTGAGAAAGAATTGCACAGTTTCCCAAACTGATTTATAATCATTTAAACATAAGAAATCACAGGAGAAAATATATGGCTACAATCAAAGATATTGCCAATCGTCTTGGAGTTTCTGTAAGCACAGTCTCCAAAGGTTTAAACGGCGCAAGTGACATAAGTGATGAGCTGCGGCAGATGGTTCTCGATACCGCTGTGGAGATGGGATACAGCACCAAGCGTTCCAAGAAAGTGGAAAACCGCAAGCTTTGCATTTTCATAGAAAACATGAATTACGAAACAATTGATGAATTCGGATATGACATAGTTCTCGGTTTCAAACAGAATGCGTTCCGCCGCAAATGGGATGTTGATATTCTTCCCATCACCCCGGCATTTCAGGAAGAGGAAAAATACGATACCTTTCTGTTGAAAAACGGCTATTGCGGAGCCTTTCTGATGGGTCTTGCATTGCATGATTCCTGGATCAAGCAGCTGGAAAACACTACCATGCCAACTGTGCTTTTGGACAATTTCATCTCTGGCAATCCAAATGTCTGCTATCTTGGAACCGACAGCTACGAAGGCATCACCATGGCAGTAAATCATCTGGTTAATCTCGGGCATAAAAACATTGCATTCTTAAACGGTTCCTTATACTCACTGGTTTCTGACCAGCGGCAGGAGGCATTCGAAAGTGCTATGGCTGCTGCTTCACTTCCTGTGCAGAAGGATCTGACAGCTTACGGCTACTATGTATCCGACAGTGCCAAATATCATGTTCCCGGATTTCTTGCCGCCGGTGCCACTGCCGTGGTCTGCGGCAATGACCTGATTGCCAAAGGTGTCATTGACGAATGTACGAAGCGCGGATTCCGCGTGCCGGAAGACGTCAGTGTTGTTGGTTTTGACGACATATCCATTGCTGCCACTTTTGACCCACCGCTTACCACAATCCGTCAGGAACGCAACGAACTTGGCCGTTGCGCTTATGATATTTTAAATTCCCTGATCCATCACATCCCGATCAGCAAAACGCTGCTGCGTCCTAAACTGATCGAGCGTGAATCTACTGCGCGCTGTTCGCACCGCGACTGACAATATTTTATTATTTTATCCGCATAATCGCTTATGCTTTATGCACATTCTTTTTAAGATTTTCCAACAATACCTTATTTCATTTTTTAATAATCTGCACAAAAAAAGACCGACACAATGTCGGTCTTAAAAGAATGGGCAGAGGTGGATTCGAACCACCGAAGCAATTTGCAGCAGATTTACAGTCTGTCCCCTTTGGCCACTCGGGAATCTGCCCATTTCCATCAGAATGCAAAGCACTCTGACAATTTGAAATTATAGCATAATTTTTATTCTGTGACAAGTCTTTTTTCTTTTATTATTTATCCAGTGCCAGTCTATAAACACGATTCACCTGTCGGTTATATAATGCCTGAAAATCTTCCATTGGAGTGTCATTTGTTTTTTTCATGCCTGCCCTCCTGTTTCCAACTATTATATACACGATTCATCATGGGGAAATATCTTTCAGAATAAAATTTTTGAATAATTTCAGATAATAAAAAAGACAGCTTCGAACGCTGCCTTTTAGGAGAAGGTATTTTTACTATGGGGTATAGCAAAAACTATATAATGTATTGGGGGGTTTTTACAGTTATTATAATACCATGGACGGCCGGATAAGTGTGCACAAAGTCGAAAAAAGTTCCTGCGTTTTTCTGGTCAGTTCTACGGTACTATATTCCTAGTTTTGAGAAAAAATACGAAAAATTGCACAAACGCGCAACCGTTTATTCTCATTTTTTGCACATCTACTTCTTTATAATTAGTTTTACATGTATAAAAGAAAAGTCCCATAAACGCATCGTTTACAGGACTTTTCCTTTTTATTTGGAAATATACAATTAGCAAACACCCTGAGCAAGCATAGCATCTACTACCTTCTCAAATCCGGCAATATTAGCACCTGCCACATAGTCTGTCTTTCCACCAACGGTTGCATTGTATCTCTTAGCAGCATCGCTGATGTTAGCATAAATAGTCTCCATGATTCCCTTAAGCTTTCCGTCAACTTCTTCGAATGTCCAGGAAAGTCTCTCAGAGTTCTGGCTCATCTCAAGTGCAGATGTAGCAACACCACCGGCATTGGCAGCCTTACCACCTACGAAGAGAACACCATTCTCCTGAAGATACTTTGTAGCCTCAAGAGTTGTAGGCATGTTAGCACCCTCTGTTACAGATGTAACACCGTTAGCAACGAGCATCTTGGCATCCTCAATGTCTAACTCATTCTGAGTCGCACATGGAAGAGCAAGATCTACCTTGTACTGCCATACACCGTGCTCACCGTTCTGCTTTGCATGATACTCAGCAGTTGACTTAGCAGCTGCATACTCAGTAAGACGGGCACGCTTAACTTCCTTAACTTCCTTAAGAAGAGCAACATCAATTCCGTTTGGATCATAAATCCATCCGGTAGAATCAGAACATGTTACAACCTTAACACCTAACTCCTGTGCCTTCTCGATTGCGTAGATAGCAACGTTACCAGATCCGGAAACTGCTGCTGTCTTTCCCTCAAGGCTCATACCATGATCTTTCCATAATGCGTTAGTAAGATATAACAGACCATATCCGGTAGCCTGTGTACGTGCAAGAGATCCACCATAGGTAAGACCCTTACCAGTCAGCACACCTTCGTATGATCCACGAATTCTCTTATACTGTCCAAATAAGAAGCCGATCTCTCTTGCACCTGTTCCGATATCTCCGGCCGGTACGTCAACGTCTGCTCCGATATATTTGCAAAGTTCTGTCATGAAGCTCTGGCAGAATGCCATGATCTCTCTGTCAGATTTACCCTTAGGATCGAAATCAGAACCACCTTTACCACCACCGATTGGAAGTGTTGTAAGAGAATTCTTAAATACCTGCTCGAAACCTAAGAACTTGATAATACCCAGGTTTACAGAAGGATGAAGTCTTAAACCTCCCTTGTATGGTCCAATGGAATTATTGAACTGTACACGGAAACCTCTGTTTACCTGAACCTGTCCGTTGTCATCTACCCAAGGAACACGGAACATGATCTGACGATCCGGCTCTGTGATTCTCTCAAGAATCGCATTCTTTCTGTATAATTCCTCATTTGCATCGATCACAGGTCTTAAAGAATCAAGAACCTCTGTTACTGCCTGTAAGAACTCAGGCTGATCTGCGTTTTTCTTCTTTACTACTTCGAGTACTTCATCAACATAACCCATTTCTCTATCTCCTTAATATTAATTTTTAACGTCCGGAACCAGTAAAATCCCGAATCGTCATGTTCTGTTCATAATCTGTTGCCTGTTTCTACAACAACCTTTTTTATTGTAACGAAAAATGCAGGATTTTGCAATAGAAAATTCTTTATTATTGTAATTTTCTACCACTACGGCGTAATAAAGCAGCTTTTTGAGCACAAAATGAAACAGAGCTATTCAAAACTTGCATTCTGAACCGCCCGGTTATAGCACTAAATAAGTATATATTTTATTTATCCCTGCTTATTTTCGACCAGTCAACGAATTCGGATTCCTCGTCCGTATCATAGTAGGTCAGTTTAAAGTAATCCACCAGTTTTGCCAGGGCAAAGACAAGTATCTCTTTTTCAGAATCGTTCATCTCATCCGCAACATTTTTAATCATCTGGCGGTGAAACTGTTCGTGATGATAATAGGCAGCTTTCCCTTTATCTGTCAGGCGCAGCTTAATGACTCTTTTATCCCGCGTACTCCGTTCCCGGACAACATATCCTTTCTCACACAAGGCATCCATTGCTTTCGTAAGTGTGCCTGTTGTAACGGACATCAGTTTGGCAACGGTTTTCATATTTCGCGGCTCATCAATTCCCACTGCCTCGATAATATGCATATCATTATAACTGATGTCTTTAAACTCTTCTGTGATCAGGCTTTTCGCCTCAATCTCCAGAATATCTTTGAATAATTTTACAAGAAGATCATTTAAGGTCTCTTCCAGCGTCATGTTAAACTCCTTCATGATCTGGTGTGACCTACCACTCAACTGCACATGCCCCCCAGGTAAGTCCGGCACCAAATCCAGCTAATACGATTTTATCGCCCCCGCTTATCATACCATGTTTGTGGACATTATCAAGTAAAATAGGTACGCTTGCGGCCGAAACATTTCCACACTTCTGTAAATTACATGGGAATTTTTCCATTGGCTGATGCAGACGCTTTGCCACTGACTCAATAATCCGGATATTTGCCTGGTGAAGCAGAAAATATTTTACATCTTCAATTGGAAGTTCTGCCTGTTCAAGTGCTTCACTGACCGCCTTTGGAACCGTGCGCACGGCAAACTTATAAACCTCTCTCCCATCCATCTGGGTGAACGCATAATGCTGTGCACCAAGCTGGCGGTAAAGATTATTCACCGGACGGTTCTCACAATGCAGTGCCATGCCACCGGCTCCGTCTGATCCCTGCACCATGGAAAGCAGCTGGCTTCCTTCTGCACTAACTACAGCAGCTCCGGCTCCATCCCCGAAAAGCACACAGGTACTGCGGTCCGCCCAGTTCATCATTTTTGACAGGGTTTCCGCCCCGATAACCAGTGCATGTTTGTAACGTCCGGTACGGAAATAGGCATCCGCCGTAGCCAGTGCAAATAAAAATCCGGAACATCCCGCACTCAGATCAAATGCCGTTGCACTTTTTGCTCCAATTGCAGCCTGTACTTCACACGCCAGCGATGGAAATATGTAATCCGGGGAAATGGTTCCCGCGATGATCAGATCAATTTCACATCCGGATATTTTTGCATCTGCAAGTGCTTTCTCTGCCGCCTCTACCGCCATGGAAGTTGTTGTCTCTTCCACTGCAATATGACGCATGCCGATCCCGGTACGGGAACGAATCCACTCATCTGAAGTGTCCATAACCTGAGCCAGGTCATCATTGCTTACAACTTTTTTCGGAAGCGCACTTCCGGTTCCTAAAAATTTCATTTTATGCTTCTCCTCTATGGAACAATTAGAACTTTCTGAAGCGATCATACCGCTCCTGTGCAAGCTGCTTACCACTCTTGTCATTCTGTGCACGTAAAAATTCTTTCATATTTCCTTTCATCCATGCCGCAATCGAAGTCAGCGCATCGTCATCCGCTCCGCCATACTCTGGAATCACCTTATCCACAACAGACAGTTCTTTCAGATCCTGTGCCGTGATCTTCATAACCGTTGCCGCTTCTTTTGCGCGTTTCCCATCCTTCCAGAGAATGGAAGCAAATCCTTCCGGAGAAAGAATCGAATAGGTGGCATTTTCCATCATCCATACTTCATTGCCAACTGCAAGGGCAAGAGCTCCACCACTGCCGCCTTCGCCAATCATCAGGCAAAGGATTGGCACCTGAATACCGGACATTTCATAAAGATTTCTTGCAATTGCCTCGCCCTGTCCATTCTCCTCTGCTTCTTTTCCCGGATATGCGCCGGATGTATTTACAAATGTAATGATCGGGCGATTGAATTTTTCTGCCTGCTTCATCAGACGGATTGCCTTACGGTATCCTTCCGGCGAAGGCATACCAAAGTTGCGTTCCTTGCAGTCCTTTAAATCTTTTCCCTTATGCACCCCGATCACGGTTACCGGCTGTCCATCCAGATAGGCAATACCACCGACAATTGCCGGATCATCACGGAAATAACGGTCTCCGTGCAGTTCCATGAATTCATCAAAAATCTGTCCCATATAGTCGACAGATGCCAGACGCTTCATCTGACGTGCCGCCATCACTTTATCCCACGGTTCTAACGGTCTGGAAAACGTATTTCTCTCGCGCATCAGTTCGGTCGGCTCATAACGGTCATCGTCATGTGCCGGATCAAAGTTTGCATATCCTTCGGTCGGACGATGCAGACGAAGAATTTTCCCCAGCGTATCTTTTAACTCGTCACGCTCTACAATTGCATCCACAAATCCGTGTTTCAGCTGAAACTCAGCTCTCTGGAATCCATCCGGAAGCTTCTCCCCGATGGTCTGCTCAATCACACGCGGACCGGCAAAACCAATCAGCGCTCCCGGCTCTGCAAGGATAATATCTCCAAGCATTGCAAAACTTGCGGTCACACCACCGGTTGTCGGATCTGTCAGAACCGGAATATAAAGAAGTCCTGCATCCGAATGCCGTTTTACAGCTGCAGAAGTCTTTGCCATCTGCATCAGGGAAATAATTCCCTCCTGCATACGTGCACCACCGGAACAGCAGAATAAGATCACCGGAAGTTTCTGTTCCGTTGCCTTTTCCATTGCACGTGTAATCCGCTCACCGACTACGTGTCCCATACTTCCCATCATGAAACGGGCATCAATCACACCGAGAACGGTCTTCTCTCCGTTGATTGTACAACTTCCCATGGTTACGCCTTCGTTTAATCCGGTTTTTTCCTGTGTTGCAGCAACTTTTTCTTCGTATTCCGGGAAATTCAGCGGATTTTCGGTCTTAAGATCATTATCCCAGGTTTCAAAAGTTCCTGCATCCGCCACCATACGAATACGGTTTTTGGTGCGGACACGGAAATAATATCCGCACTCATAGCAGACATATTTATTTTTAATGACACGCTGTTTATCCAGTTCTTTTTTGCAGATTTTACAGGTAACGGTCTCTACAACAGGTGCTGCTTCCTTTGCCTCTTCCTGCTTTGGCTCTTCTGCCTGTGTTTTTTCTGGTTCTTCGTTGTGATTTACTTTGATATATTTTTTATTAAAAAACATTGCCTTTCCCCTATCCGATTGCAAATGTCAATTCTGCGGAACATGCCAGTTTTCCATTTACTTTTGCTGTTGCCTGCCCCACACCGATCGGTCCCTTCACCTTGATAATTTCGGTTTCAAGCACCAGAGTATCCCCTGGAACAACTTTCTGCTTGAATTTTGCTTTATTGATTCCTGCAAAATATGCCGTCTTTCCTTTCCATTCCGGCTGCGAAAGAATTGCAACCGCACCGGTCTGTGCCAGTGCTTCCACGATCAGCACGCCCGGCATAACCGGATTTCCCGGAAAATGACCGGCAAAAAACGGTTCATTGAAAGTTACATTTTTCTTTGCTACCGCGCGCACGCCCGGCTCCACTTCTTCCACCGTATCAATCAGCAGAAACGGATGTCTGTGTGGCAGAATTTCCATAATTTCCTGTGTTGTCATACTCATAGCTTCTACTCCTCGTATTTGCGAACCAGAAGACTTGCGTTATGTCCGCCAAATCCAAGAGAGTTTGACAGTGCATAGGTAAATGACTCGTGGGATTCTTCTTTACAGTAGTTCAGATCCATCTCGTCATCCGGTGTCTCATAACCAACTGTACGGTGAATGTATCCCTCTTCCAGCTCTTTGACACAGGTGATAAATTCAACCGCACCTGCGGCACCAAGAAGATGACCGATCATGGACTTTGTAGAATTGATCTTAATGTCCTTTGCATGATCCCCAAACAGTAACTTAATGGCACGGGTCTCAAAAAGATCGTTGTGATGCGTTGCAGTACCATGCGCATTGATGTACGTGATCTCGTTTTTGTCTACCCCCGCATCCTCGATGGCATTCTGCATAGCGCGTGCTGCACCTGCACCGTCTTCGAGTGGGGAAGTAATATGGTAAGCATCTGCAGAACATCCATATCCCACAACTTCTGCATAGATTTTTGCGCCTCTTGCCTTCGCATGCTCAAGTTCCTCAAGAACAACAATGCCGGCACCTTCACCCAATACAAAACCGCTGCGGTTTTTATCGAAAGGAAGGGAACATTTTTCCGGATCATCGGATGGAGAAAGCGCCGTCAGTGCACCGAATCCGGCAATCGCACATGGACATACGGCTGCCTCGGTTCCTCCGGCTACCATGACATCTGCCTCTCCGTACTGAATGCTGCGGAACGCATCACCGATATTATTCGTACCGGTCGCACAGGCAGTTACATCATTGGTACATTTTCCCTGCAATCCCAGCTGGATGGAGACATTTCCTGCTGCCATGTTTGAGATCATCAATGGAACGAAAATCGGATTGACTCTGCCCGGTCCTTTTTCCACAATCTTTGTATACTCGCGCTCGATTGCCTGAAGACTTCCAACACCGCATCCAACGGCTGTACCGCAACGGTAAGCGTCCTCTTTTTCCATATCAAGCCCTGCATCCGCAACGGCTTCTTTGGCTGCTGCTACTGCGTACTGTGCAAACAGTTCCATACGCTTTGCTGCCTTAAAATCCATATGCTCTTTTCCGACAAAACCTTTGACTTCTGCCGCAAGATGTGCTTTATATTCACTTGCATCAAACTTCGTGATAGGACCAAATCCAATCTGTCCGGCATGGATTCCTTTCCAGAATTCTTCCACATTCAGGCCGATCGGCGTGATTGCTCCCATTCCCGTCACAACGACTCTTCTCATTTTCCTTTTCCTTTCTTTCTATCAGGTTCCTTAAATGGCCATACCACCATCTACAGAAAGTATCTGCCCGGTAATATAATCCGACTCCGGTGATGCAAGAAATGCGACTGCATTCGCAATATCCTGTACCTGTCCGGCTCTGCCAAGCGGGATCTGCTTTTTTAATTCTTCCTGGGTCTTTTCCGGCAATACTGCGGTCATCTCTGTCTCTACAAATCCGGGAGCAACCGCATTGACGCAGATTCCTCTGGATGCAAGCTCCCTTGCAACAGATTTTGTCAGACCGATCACGCCCGCCTTGCTTGCTGCATAGTTTGACTGTCCCGCATTTCCAAGGATTCCGGATACCGAAGAAATATTGATAATTTTTCCGGCACGCTGTTTTAACAGATAGCGTGACAGATGACGAATTGTATTGAAAGTTCCCTTCAGGTTGGTATTGATCACAGCATCAAAATCGCTTTCCTTCATGCGCATCAGCAGATCATCCCTTGTAATTCCGGCATTGTTCACCAGAATATCCATATGCTTATATTCTTTGATAAGAGATTCAATCATCTCCTGACATGCTGTAAAATCAGAGACATTGCAGCGAACACTCACGGCATCTCCTCCGGCCGCTTTGATCGCTGCAACCGTTTCATTTGCAGCATCTTCGGAACCATTGTAGTTCACCACAACAAATGCTCCGCGTTTTGCCAGCTCCAGCGCAATGGCTCTTCCGATTCCCCTGGAAGCACCTGTAACAAGTGCATTTTTACCGGTTAACATATTTATTGAAATCCTCCATTTTGTCGATGTTGCATGTGGTAACATCGCGATTGATCTTTCTCATAAATCCGGAAAGGCTGCGTCCCGGTCCGATCTCCACAAATTCCTCTGCTCCGTCTGCAATCAGGCGCTCAATTGTCTGCTGCCAGCGCACGGAAGAAGAAACCTGACGTACCAGATAATCCTTGACGTCTGCCGGATCTTTGACATAATCTGCAGTCACATTGGTCAAATACGGAATGGTGATCGGCTGAATCGTTACATCTTCGAGTGCCTCCCCGAGTTTCTTTCCTGCTTCTGCTAAAAGTGCAGAATGGAACGGGCCACTGACTTTAAGCGTAACCACGCGCTTTGCTCCGGCTTCCTTGCAGGCATCTCCTGCCTCACCTACAGCATCTGCTGCTCCGGTGATAACGATCTGTCCCGGACAGTTGTAATTTGCAATGGAAACAACTTTGTTTGTTTTTGCAGCGGTTTCCTCACAGATTGCTGCGATCTTTTCCGCATCCAGTCCAAGAATTGCAGACATACCGCCGCCTACCGGATATGCCTGTTCCATATAAATACCGCGCTTGCGGACAACCGCAAATGCATCCCGCATTGTCATCGCTCCGGATGCAATCAGCGCACCATATTCGCCAAGGCTTAAGCCTGCCGTAACGTCGCAGCCAATTCCCGCTGCTTGTAATGCTGTATAAATAGCCGCCTCGGTTGTGAGCATACAGATCTGTGTGTACTCTGTAATGTTCAGCTTATCATTTTCTTCAAAGCAAAGAGCTGCCACATCCAGACCTGTCACTTCATTTGCCAGATCATAAACCGCTTTTGCTTCCGGCATGGCGTCGTAAAACTCTTTTCCCATACCAATATACTGAGATCCCTGTCCAGGGAACATAAATACTCTCTTCACTGTCTTCTCCTATTTCTGTCCCAATAACTTTTCGGCACCACTCATAACATCCCGGATAATTTCCGCACAGGTCTCTTCTTTTTTTACCAGAGCCGCAGACTGGCCTGCCATAACGCTGCCGTACATGACATCGCCCTCGACAACTGCTTTGCGCAGTGCTCCGAGTGTCATCTGCTCAAGTTCTTCGAACGGTGCACCTTCTTTTTCTTTCTTTAAGTACTCGCGGGTCATTTTGTTACGAATAACGCGAATCGGATGGCCTGTGGACATGCCGGTCACTTCACTGTCAATATCTTTTGCTTTGACCACGCGCTGCTTGTAATTTTCATGAACCGTGGATTCTTTTGCAACAACAAAACGGGTTCCCATCTGTACTGCCTCTGCGCCAAGCATCATAGCTGCCGCAAATCCACGTCCATCTGCAATTCCACCGGCTGCAATGACCGGAATGGATACCGCATCTACTACCTGTGGTACGAGTGTCATCGTCGTCTGGGCACCGATGTGTCCACCGGACTCCATTCCCTCAGCGACCAGTGCATCCGCACCGCCACGCTCCATCAGCTTTGCCAATGCCACGCTTGCCACAACCGGGATTACTTTGATTTTGGCTTCTTTCCACATGCTCATATATTTGGCCGGATTGCCGGCGCCGGTTGTTACTACCTTAACGCCTTCCTCCACAATTACTTTTGCAATCTCATCCGCTTCCGGATTCATCAGCATGAGATTTACTCCAAACGGCTTGTCGGTTTCTTTTTTTGCTGCCTGAATCTGCTCACGCACCCAGGAAGCCGGTGCTCCACCTGCTCCGATGATGCCAAGTCCGCCGGCATTGGATACCGCACTGGCCAGTTCATGTGTTGCGACCCATGCCATACCGCCCTGAATGATCGGATATTCGATTCCCAGAAGCTCTGTCACTCTTGTTTTCATAGCTTATGCCTCAACACCCTTATTTTTCATATAATCAATGACATCCTGAACGGTAAGGATCTTCTCTAAATCCTCAGAAGGAATCTCTACACCGTACTCTTCTTCCAAAGCCATAACCAGCTCAAACAGATCTAAGGAATCTGCCTCAAGATCCTCTTTGAAACGGGACTCTGCGGTGATAGAATCTGCGTCTACGTTTAACTGGTCTGCAATGATTTCTTTTAACTTTTCTAACATAATGGGTTCTCCTTTTACTGTCTTCAATTTTGTTTGATTGCGAAATAGTTTGATTGTCAAACAGTTTCTTAGTCAAAGTATATGCAAAGATAGTTTGATTGTCAAGATATTTTTTCAACAGGGTAATGATAAAAGAGTACAAAAAAGCACAGCAAACACTTTCTTCCTACACGAAAATGTTTGCTGTGCATATGGTTCTGTTTTTTGAACTTATCCGATAATGAGTTGCATTGCCCCGTATATTCCGGCATCATTGCCAAGCTGTGCCAGTTCAAAGCGGGTATCACGACATGCATGGAAGCAGCTTTCCTTAAAGTGCTTCTGGATCGTATCGATTAGAATCTGTCCGGCTTTGGACACACCACCACCGATCACGATAACTTCCGGATTGGTCACGCATGCAATATTCGAAAGGGTTGACCCTAAAATTTCTCCCACTTCATCTACCAGTCCAAGAGCTACTTCATCGCCTTCTTTTGCCACATCAAAAATGTCTTTCGCAGTAATATCTTTATAATCACGAAGCTTTGTCGCATCCTGTGTTTTGGCAAGTTTACGTTTTGCCATGCGTACAATACCAGTCGCAGAAGTATACTGTTCCAGACATCCATACTGCCCACAGTTACAAGGCTCTATCTCATCATGATTTACGGTAATGTGTCCGATTTCTCCGCCTGCACCGTTATATCCGGCAACCACATGTCCGTCCACGATAATTCCACCGCCGACACCGGTACCAAGCGTTACCATGATGACATCTTTACTTCCTTTTCCACCGCCCTGCCACATTTCGCCAAGACCTGCAACGTTCGCATCATTTCCGACTTTTACTTTCAGACCTGTCTGTGCACCGAGTTCCTCCGCAACATTGATCACTCCCCAGCCGAGATTGACACACCCGTTAACAACGCCATCACTCCGCACAGGACCCGGAACACCGATTCCCACACCCTCTACATCACTCTTACTGATGCCTTCCTGCGCCAGTTTGTTATCAATCGCCTGTGCAATATCCGGCAGTACTGCCTTTCCGTTATCGCTGGTATCTGTCTTGATTTCCCATTTGTCAAGAAGCTCTCCGCTTGTCTCAAAAAATCCCATTTTTACGGTGGTTCCTCCCACGTCTACGCCAAATCCATATTTCTTCAATTCCTGATTCCTCCTTGATCTATGTGATATGTATTTTTCTTCTACCCCATGTATCTATATTCTACCATATTCCGGAATTTCTGCCTAGTATCGATAAAAAAAATCAACCGATGTATCCATAAATACATCGGTTGCACTGTTTTATATATGTTTATTGTACGTTTCCACCACCGGTATCTCCACTCTCTCCGGTATCACCGCTATTATCCGTGGTTCCGCTATTGTCCGGTTTATTGGTATTTTCTCCATTTTCCGGCGTATCAGTGTTTCCTCCGCTTTCTCCGGAATCGTTGTCCCCACTATGTTCCGGTTTGGAATTGTTATTCTGATCACCGGCATTGCTGTCGTTATTGTCCGGCTGGTTATCATTTTCGGAGCTTCCGTCCGTTGTATTATCTTTCTGCTGGCTCTCGGAAGTCTGCTGGTCATCCGTCTGGTTTTCTTCTATCTGGTTTTCTTCGCGCATCTTGTCGTGTTCTTCCTCTTCCTGCTTCTGCTGATTTTTAAAATCATCCGAAAGCTGAGCATAAGGAAGGAAATCAAGCGAAGATAATCCCTCGTGGGCCGCAGACATATATGCTTTCCAGATCTGTGCCGGATATGTGCTTCCACTCAGATTGGAAATGGCTTTTGGATAATCACATCCCACCCAGACTGCGGTTGTATAATATCTGGTAAATCCGCAGAACCATCCATCTTTGTGATCGTTTGTTGTACCCGTCTTTCCGGCACACGGCATATCGGCAAGCTTTGCAGAACGTCCGGTTCCACTGTCCATAACGGAGGTCATGATATCCGTCATCATCCGCGCCGCATCCTGCTTATAAACCGTTTTTTCCGTCAGGCTGGACGTATAGACTACATTTTCGTCAGAATCCACAATTGATTTTACACAGGTCGGTTCCCTGTAAAGTCCGTCATTTTCAACCGCTGCATACCCGGATGCCATCTCAAGTGGAGAAACACCTTTGGTAAATCCACCAAGAGATGTGGCGAGGGTATAATCTCCGTCCTTGATCTGTGCAAAATTCATATTTTTTAAATACTGCAGGCCTGCTTTTGGTGTCAGTTCATCATACAGCTGCCAGGCAATCGTATTAATGGAATGTGCAACCGCATATCTGAGCGGAATCTTTCCGGCATATGTATTGTTTGCATTCGACGGTCCGTCTTTTAGTTTATGGTCATCCACAACGGTATCCGGAGTATACCCGCGCTCCAGCTGCGGAGTATATACCAGCAATGGCTTAATCGAACTTCCCGGCTGACGGTAACTCTGGTATGCACGGTTTAACGTATAATTATCCGAATCCTGCTTACGGCCGCCCACGATTGCCACAACATATCCGCTGTTGTTATCAATTGATACTGCTGCCGCCTGCATCTTGTAAGTTCCGTCTTTGGATTTGTCTTTAAATCCTTTCAGGGTATCATCAATGGCAGACTGCAGTTCCTTTTGTTTTTCCATATCAATCGTCGTATAGATTTTGTATCCTCCGGAAAACAGTTTCTTCTGACACGCACTGTAAAGTTCGTCATATGCTTCCCCATAAGACTTCTTTTCCTTATCCGAATCAAAATAATATTTAAACTGGAAACCTTCCTGTTCCATCAGTGCACGGGTTGCGCAGTCATACGTGTAAGTGTCAATCGAACTGTTAATTTTCTCCGTGTCACTCTTTTTCGGCCGGTTCAGTGCAATCTCTTCTTTGGTTGCCTCATAATACTCTTCCTGGGAGATTTTCCCGTCATCCCGCATATTCTTTAAGATCAGATTCCGCCGGGTAATGGTATTGTCCGGGTGTGTCACCGGATCATAATTGGACGGGCGGTTCGGGATCGCACACAGATACGCGGTCTGCGATACATCAAGATCTTTCAGTTCACAGTTAAAATATCCATGACAGGCAGCGTCAATTCCGTAATAGCCGTTTGCAAAATACACGTTATTCAGATAAAATTCCATAATTTTATCCTTACTGTAACGTTTTTCGAGTTCCCACGCAAGAAACATCTGCTTCACCTTGTACTGCCACGTCTGTTTCGGCTGCATATAAATCAGCTTGGCAAGCTGCATGGTAATCGTACTTCCACCCTGCGTACCACCCTGCGATTTTTTCAGTTTCGACATGACTGTGGCTTTGACCGCGCGCACAAGTCCTTTCAGATCCACACCGTTATGCTGGTAAAACTTCTTGTCCTCAATACTGATAATCGCTGCGACAAAATTCTTTGGAATATCCTCGTATTTGACATACTGCGCATTCTTGTCTCCCCTTCGTTCAGAGATCAGTTTTCCGTCTTTATCAAAAACGGAGCAGGTCTGTGAAGGGATAAACGTAGAATCGTCGGAAGCAGATACTTCCTGCACTGCCTCACGGCGCATCTGCTGTATCTGATCCGCATATCCGCCAAAATAGTAGTATCCAAAACCTGCCAGCACAACAAGCATCAGCACGATCTGCAGCTTTATGACAAACCAGAAAAAGCGATGCTGCTTTTTCTTTCTTTTCTTTTTCTTCTTGGTTGACATATACTCTCCTCCATATTTATTTTGGAAACATACATCATACATTTTATCTCTTTTGGACAGTATATGCAAATTATCTTTTTATTAAGATTTTATTATTTTCACTGTTCCATATTTTTCCCCAGAAAATTTGCAGCTGTGGCAGACAATGCTTTCAACAGTCCAAGTGTTTCCTTTTGTCCGCTGTTATCTGCCAGAATCACAGCACCCTGACAGTCTCCATTGCACAGAATACTTGAAAGCACAATTCCCTTCGGAAGGGTTGACATTGTTTTTTTTGTAATGGAGCAGGCCTGTTCTTCTCCTGTTTTCACAACTGTGCTGCGCTTTTCAATCATTTCTTCCATTTCTTCGCTCAGCTGTTCCCCCTCAACTTCCTTTTTCCCGGTTCCCGCTGCTGCGATCACATATTCCCGATCCGTAATGCAGACCAGAGCCTCTGTGGTCTGTGCCAGTGCCTGTGCATAACTTCGTGCAAACTCGCCCAGTTCCCCAACCGGTGAGTATTTTTTGAGCATAATTTCGCCCTCCCGGCTTGTAAAAATCTCTAGGGGATCCCCCTCCCGGATGCGCAGTGTCCTGCGAATTTCTTTCGGAACCACAATTCTTCCCAGATCATCGATTCTGCGCACAATTCCAGTTGCTTTCATATGATAAATTTCCTCCTGTTTTCCAGATTACTTTCCATATTCATGTTGTATGGGTAGTATGCCGGAATCCCGGAAAAATTATGCACAGAAAACAAAGCATTTTACTTGAAAAAACGTTCATCCCGTCATACAATAGAATTAGCATTCACCTAGGAGAAACGTATTATGGATTATAATGAAAATGAATTTAAGGCCAAGGCCAATATCAAAGCCAGACGCATCTGGCTTGTATTTGCCCTTCTTCTTAGTGCAAACTACGGCACAGATGTATCCCAGGGTGGGTATCCTTCCACAAATTTCATCATTTTTTTAATACTGTGCTGGGTTCCTTTTTTTGCCGGTGATCTTCTTTTGCGCATCAGGGGAAAGGCTGATGACCGCTATCGGTATGCGCTTGTCGTCGGTTACGGTATTTTTTACACGTTCCTGATCTGCACCACCGATTCACCGATTGCCTTTACCTATATTCTTCCGGTTGTCAGTCTTCTGGTTCTTTACAAAGACCGGAAATTTATGGTGGGATGTGCAATCGCCAATATCGCCAGTGTCATTATCAGTGTCATTTATCATCTGGTCGTTCTCGGTCAGAATACTGCAACGGACCAGAAAAATTATCAGCTGCAGATTGCCTGTCTCCTGCTCTGTTATATCGGCTATATCATGTCTATCCGCCATCTCATCGAATCCGATGGTGCCCTGACAAACAGTATCAAAGCCGATTTAAAACGGGTTGTTACAACTGTTGAACAGGTTAAAACCGCCAGCAATACCATCATGGATGGAATCACCGTTGTCCGCGAACTTGCCACGGAAAACAAACATGGTTCTGACATTGTCGTAGACGGAATGAACAAACTGACCGACCATAACGGCCAGCTGCAGTCCCGGACAGCCTCCTCGCAGGAAATGACAGGAGATATTAATTCCCAGGTACAGAATGTTGTTTCCATGATCAATGATATGGTATCCCTGACTGCGGAATCCGGCAAACATGCAAAAACAAGTTCCGTTGATCTGGAGAGTCTGGTACAGACTGCCGGAACGATGGCAGATCTGTCCAATGAGGTAGAACATATTCTGGACGCTTTCAAGGCAGAATTTGAAACCGTAAAACAGGAAACTGGAACCATTGACAGTATTTCCAGCCAGACCAATCTGCTGGCACTTAATGCTTCCATTGAAGCTGCCCGCGCAGGGGAAGCCGGAAAAGGATTCTCCGTCGTTGCAGAACAGATTCGCAAGCTGAGTACCGAAACCAAAGATTCTTCCGGACAGATCAGCGAAGCACTCTCGCGACTGGATGAAATTTCAGGAAAAATGACTTCTTCCATTGAAGAAACCTTAAAACTTATTCAGGTCACTCTGGAAAAAGTAACCCAGACCGGTGAAAATGTAAATAAAATTACACAGGATTCTTCTCTTCTGGGTGAACACATCCAGACAATTGATTCCGCCATGAAAGAAGTGGAATCTTCCAATCGTCAGCTGGTAGAAAATATGGAACAGGTATCTTCCATCGTGGAAACCATGACCACATGCATCAGTGATTCCGATGAAACAAGCAAACGCATGCTCAGCAAATATGAGGAAAGTGCTTCCAACATCAATAACATAGAAAATGTAATTCAGGAGCTGATGTGTGAACTGGGCATCGGTGGTTTCATGGGTCTGGATGATATTCATGCCGGTATGAAAGCAAAAGTTATTCTTCCAAAACATCTGGAACGCATGGAGTATCACGGAGAAGTCAGATCTGTTGCGGAAAATAGTATTTCCCTGATTTTGTCTGACAATCCACAGTTAAACGGATCCGAAACCTGTAAGGTTCAGGTCACGGTTGACAATGTTCTCTACTGTTGGGATCAGGCGCAGATACAGGCTGACACGGCATCCGGTTCCCATGCCTATGTATTGCAGCTTTCCGCACGTCCGGAAATCAAAAACCGCCGGAAATACCCACGGGCAGATGTGTCCAATCCATGTACCATCACGCTGAAAGATTCCGACACAACGTTCTCCGGTCAGCTTGACAATATCAGTGCCAATGGATTTGCATTTCTGATCCGGGATCCGTTTTTCATGGATCACAAACATGCAGATGTTGCTATCGATATCCAAAATTTTGCCCTTTCGGATCAGTCCCATCTGGAAGGACATGTCATCCGGTGCTCGGATGATGAAGGTGTATATATTGTGGGATGTCAGATGCCGGAAGACAATTATGCAATACGCAATTATGTAGATTCCCTTCTCGGTCAATAAATAAAACAGGGAAAACTTCTATGATTCCATAAAAGTTTTCCCTGTTTTCTTATCATTTAAGCTGTCAGCAAAAGTTTTTCAAACTCTTCCTTTGGAAGCGGTCTCGAATAGTAATATCCCTGAATACTGTCACACTTCATCTGTTTGAGGAAATCCACCTGTTCTTCTCTCTCAACACCTTCTGCCGTAACGCACAATCCAAGTTCCTTTGCAAGTAAAATCGTATGTTCCAGCAATCGTTCCCCACTGAAATCCCCGATGTAATCAATCAGACTTTTGTCAATTTTTAACGTATCGAAACATTTCATGTTCAGTGTTGCAAGGGAAGAATACCCCGATCCAAAATCATCTACAAGTAATGGAAAACCATTATCATGGAACTTATCTGCCAGCCCCTTGATATTGTCATTGTCAATTGCTGCGCTCTCTGTAATCTCAATCGGAACCAGATGGGTTTTTACTCCGATTTCATCAGCGATCTGCTGATACCGGCTGACCACACTGTCAAAATACAGACTCGCCCTGGACAGATTGATGGATACCGGAATAATCTCCTTTCCCTGTTTCTGCCATTCTAACTGCTGCATACATACTTTTCGGAAAACATACTCATCCAGAACTTTTATCAGTCCGTCTCTCTCAAACAACGGAATGAATTTGCCGGGTGGAATAACATTTCCCTCTTCATCTCTCCAGCGGATCAGACCTTCTGCCCCTACCATCCGCTCTGTTTCCGGATCATATTTCGGCTGATACCACACCTCAAAACAGTTATTTTCCAGAGAATGTTTAAATTCATCCTCCATGGCTTTATCTTCAAGCATGCGGATCGTATCTTCATGGCTGTAAAACTGATAGCTGATATCTTTGCGATCCTTGATCTGATTCTTGGCAAAATTTGCTTCGCTGTATACCTCTTCCACTTTGGAATCCGGTTTCCACTTCGTCACTCCAAAATAAGGGATCAGCTTCGGAACCTTCAGTCTTTCCGACAATTCTGCCAGTATGGTCTCCAGCTGCTGTAACTGCCGGATCGTCTTTTCCTGATCCTTTCCACTACTGTAAATCACAAAACAGTCTGCATTGATATGTCCTGCCAGATCATCTTTTTCCAGTATCCCCTGAATACACTTCCAGATTCCTTTGAGTGTTTCATCCCCTTTGATAATTCCACAGATCGAATTGATAATTTTAAAGGAGTGGATGTCCATGGACACCAGATATCCCGGTTGCCGGAAATCCCGGATTTTCTTCTTAAAACTTTCGTAATTATTTCCACCGGTTACACTGTCCACATATGCCATGCGCTCAAGTTCCCTCTGTTTTTCGGAACTGATATCGGAAAATCCTGCTACCATCCGGTGCAGCTGTCCTCCATCCGATGTATTTACAAATTTTGCACGGCAGTATTTTACTTTCCCATCCCGCACAATCCGGTAATCATACTGATATGCTTTTTTCAGGCTCAGCTGCTTACGGAGATTTTCAATGGAGGTCTCATACAGCATTGTCTCACGATCTTCGGTAAGGACAACCTTCCCCACATATTCTGCCATGATAGCTTCATATCCCGGAATTTCCTTAAGCGTATCATTGAGCACAGAGCGCACTGCGGAGTTCACCTTATATACATATACCTTATCATGATCCACATCTACATAATATACACTGTTAAAATTGCTTCCCAGTGCCTGAATAATCTCATTCTGGCGTGTGTCTGCCCTGATCTGTTCGATCAGACCCAATACATATTCCGGTTGTTTCTGTGAACCGCCCTGAATCCTACCCATAGAGATCTGATATACCATGTCTTTTCCCGAAGACTGAATCTTTGCACTTACCGTCTTTGCGCCATGGTCAATATCCTGAAACAGTTTTAACAGTTTTTCTTTTTCCATAATTCTGTCCATGAGGATACTATGCTCCAGATCCGTAGCATTCTCCACGATTCCCATGTGACGGGCTGCAAACTCTGATGGTCTGATCCTGTGTTCTTTGGGATAATAGTAAAAAAAATACTTTCCCCATTTTGCCAGAATCTCCTGAATCTCTGTTGATATATCCCTGCACTTCTTCTGATCTTTTTTTTCTACCATAGGCTTGCCTTTCCCTGGTAAACTGTAAATATTGTCTGATTATTTCTGTACAAATATACTATAGCACAAACTATTTCCCCCGTAAAGGTAGTAGATTTTCACAAAAACACACGAAAAGCGCATGCAACAGAGATGTCACATGCGCTTTCCAACTACACAGCATTCGCTTATGTTCTATTTTATTTTACGGTTTCTACCTTAATCACATTCGTATTTCCTACTTTGCCATTGATCAGACCACCGGTCAGAACAACAGCATCTCCGCTCTGTAATGAAAATACTTCTTTTGCCTTTTTCATTGCATGGTAGAACATAACTTCCATCGAACTGAATTCCTCGCAGAGAACCGGAGTAACCCCCCAGCTTAAGTTCAATTTCCGCCATACTTTCTCGGAAGTCGTCATTCCGATGATATCTACCGGACAACGGAAACGGCTGACCATACGTGCGGTAGTTCCGCTGAGTGTACTTGCGACAATACATTTTGCCTGGACATCAACTGCCATCGCACAGGTTGCATGCGAAATGGCATCCTGAATGCTTCTTGTCTCAAAATCAGAAGTGCGGAAACGCTTGGTATATTTGATCTGGGATTCCGTATACTCAGCAATCTCTGCCATGTTCCGCACAGCATCTACCGGATATTTACCGGCAGCCGATTCTCCGGACAGCATGATCGCGGATGATCCATCGTATACAGCGTTTGCCACATCGGAAAGCTCTGCACGTGTCGGACGTGGATTGTGAATCATGGACTCGAGCATCTCGGTTGCAGTGATAACACGTTTTCCAAGCATACGGCACTTGCTGATCAGATACTTCTGAACCGCAGGCACCTCCATGCCCGGGATTTCGACTCCAAGATCTCCACGGGCAATCATGACACCATTGGCAATCTCACAGATTTCTTCAATGTGCTCCACACCCGAGCGGTTCTCAATCTTTGCAATAATATCAATATCTTCGCCACCGTTCTCATCAAGGAATTTACGCATATCCTCGACATCTTTCTTTACGGAGACGAAAGATGCTGCAACGAAATCCACGTCGTTTTTGATACCAAACAGCAGGTCTTTCTTATCCTGCTCACTCAAAAATGCATGATCCATGACCTTGTTCGGAAAATTCATGCTCTTTTTATCCGACACCTCGCCTCCGACAAGAACCTTACAGATGGCATCCGGTGCTTTCAGCTTTTCTACTTCCAGAATAATCAGACCATTGTTGATCAGGACATGATCTCCCACCTTCAGATTGTTGATCAGGTTTTTGTAGGTTACGGAAACTCTCTCCTGATTTCCCACAATATCATCCGTTGTCAGTGTAAATGTATCTCCATCCTTTAACGTGATCTTTCCGTTTTCGAAGGTTTTGATCCGGTACTCCGGTCCTTTGGTATCCAGCATGATCGCAATTGGAAGACCTAACGCCTTACGCACTTTTTTGATCGTATCAATCTTCTTCTGATGTTCCTCATGGCTTCCATGGGAAAAGTTTAATCTGGCTACATTCATGCCGGCATTACACATCTGTGTCAGTACAGATTCGCTTTCGCTTGCAGGTCCGATGGTACAAATAATCTTTGTTTTTCTCATAATGCTTGTTCTCCTGTCTCTATCCAAATTTTTGTATCCCCTGAGTTTCATCCTATCACGCACAGACGGGATTTGCGCGGATATACCGCCCGACGATCAGCCGACGCGCCGGTGGAACAAGAAATTTGGGCTTCGAGGTCAGAATTCTCTGTACCAGCAGCCACTGCTGTGTCATATGGCTCACCGGAAGGAAACGAAGCCCGATTCGCCTGACTTGCGGAACAACGGACGGTTTCCCTTCCCTGAGCACTGTCTGGGAAATGCAAAACTCTCCTGCATCATTCAGGTAATCCTCCGCCTGCCGGTTATGCATACTGCTGCTAAGCACATTGACCTTCTGCTGCATTCCACAGGCATCTGCTACATTCATCTCCACCGGCATGCGAAGCACAAACGCCGCAATGACCACAGCGGAACAGATCAGCACAATATGATGTTTCTTTTTGGTCCGTTTTCCGAAATGCTTATGCATTTGCAATCACATCTGCCAGAGCTTCCATCGCTGGTAGATCGGACTCTTTCATGGTGGAACGGATCGTTACCATCGGCTCCACAATGGTAATATTTTTCATGGTTTCCAGAATTCCCTTCATCGTTCTTCCGGCCGTCGGTCCCCAGGTACCGTTCTCAATAATACCTACGGTACGGTTCTGGAATGCCTTGGACTGTAAATGATGCAGGAAGTCCTGCATACATGGGAATACACCGCCATCGTAACTTGCTGCTGCAAGAACCATACGGTCATAACGGAACGCATCTTCCACAACTTCTGCCATATCATCACGGGAAAGATCCATGACAGAAACTTTCTCTACTCCTTTGGCACGCAGCATCTCAGCAAATTTCCGTGCTGCTTTTGCAGTATTTCCATGGATCGATGCATATGCTACAAGAACACCCTTATCCTCCGGCTTATAGCTGCTCCAGGTATCATATAATCCAATGTAATAGCCAAGATTTTCATTTAATACCGGACCATGCAGCGGACAGATCGTCTGGATATCCAGTCCTGCTGCTTTCTTTAACAGTGCCTGTACCGGTGCACCGTATTTTCCTACAATATTAAAGTAATATCTTCTCGCTTCACAGGCCCATCCTTCCGGATCTTCATAATCCAATGCGCCGAATTTTCCAAATCCGTCTGCAGAGAATAAAATCTTTTCACTGCTCTCATAAGTTACCATCACTTCCGGCCAGTGTACCATCGGTGCCATATAAAAATTCAGCGTATGGGTACCGAGAGACAAAGACTCTCCTTCTGCCACTGTAATTTTATGGTTCTCATCCACAGGAAGCTCGTCAAAAAACTGTGGAAGCATGTGAAATGTCTTGGCATTTCCCACCAGGGTCACTTCCGGGAAAAGCTCTACCAGACGTCCGATACTTCCGGCATGATCCGGCTCCAGATGGGAAACTATCAGATAATCCACTTTCCGTCCGTCTAATGCGGCCAGCAGATTTTTCTCCCACTGCTCCACACCTCTGGTGTCTACCGTATCCATTAAAGCCACTTTTTCATCCAAAATCAGATAAGAATTATAAGATACACCATGCGGAACCACATACTGGCTCTCGAACAGGTCAATTGTCTTGTCATCTACTCCAATATACTTTACTGCTTCTGAAATTGTTACACTCATTTTTTCTCCCTCTCTTTTTGTTTTTATTTATGTATTATGATGCATACATATCATTTTCTTCTTCACGCGCTAAATCCTCCGGACTCATATAGCGGCGGAACAGGCGCTCTAAAATAAAATCAAATACAATCGATGCAACTGCCGGAATCACCACAAGCAATACCGGTATGATATAAACCGATAAAACCGATGCAACTAAAATCACCAGCAGCAGCAATGCCCATGGCAGATGCCTTATCATCAGCAGAAATGCATTTTTCAATGTCTGCTTTACGGTATTTTCAAATCTTGCAATATATGGGAATAAAAATGCGCTCCACATAATCGCAACAGCAATCATAATCAGAAAGAAATAGAAAAATGCGCCCTTCATACTGCCGGTTTTTAATACCTGATAGGTGATATAGGCATCACAGCCCAGAACAATCATAACGGCCAGCCATATAAGATATGGCAGTGTTGCAGCCTTAAAGTTGTCCCTGAACGCTCCGAAAAAGGTTCTTGTGGTATATCCGCGGTCACCGCGGATGGATTTATGTACCGTGTAATACAACGCGGTGGTCGATGCCCCGATCGTAAAAACCGGAATGCAGCAGATCACCCATAAAATGCTGACCCACACGCAGTCCACAAGTTTTCCCAGCATCTGAAATACAATATTATCCCAATTAAATTTCACGCTTATTCCTCCAGTCGCCCAATAATTTCTTCTGCGATTTCTTCTTTTGTTTTTCCATCCGTAGCTACGAGAATGTCTGCAGCCGCCTCATACTTTGGCCGGCGTACTTCCATCAGTTCAGAAATGTATGCAACATTCATATGACCGTTTAAAAGTGGACGGTCCGTACTGTTTTTTACACGTTCGTATATGGTCTGCGGTGTTGCCGTAAGAAATACAACGCTTCCCCCATCCCGCATGCAGTCTACATTTTCCTGTCGCATTGCCACACCGCCTCCACAGGATACGATTGTCGGCTCCTGCTGATTTAGTGACTGGATCAGTTTTGTCTCAAGCTCCCGGAAATAAAGTTCTCCGTATGTTTCAAAAATTTTGCTGATCGGCATTCCCTGTTCTTTTACGATACGCTCGTCCATCTCCACAACCGGATAACCCAGCTTTTGCTTTATCGCACGTGCAATCGTGCTTTTACCAGCTCCCATAAAACCGATCAGGAAAATATTTTTCTTTTCTTTATTCATGAAAAAATTTCTCCTTCACTTCTTCTACCGGCATATCCATACCTGTATATAACCGGAATGCGGCCACTCCCTGCCACAGAAGCATTCCCTTGCCTCCAATGCAGGTACATCCTGCTTCTTTTGCTTCCCGCAACAGTTTTGTCTCTGCCGGATTATAAACCGCATCACATACAACCAATCCCGGGCGAAATGCAGATAAATCTTTTACCACACTCTGGTCATCCATCGGTTTCATACCAACGATCGTCGCATTTGCAAAAATGTCACTGGATGTGATCTCCTCTGTCATCTTTGCCGTATCCGCAATGTCATATACATTGACAACAATTCCCGGCACTGCTTTTCGGATCTTTTCTGCGGTCTGAAGAGTACGCTCAAAAAATGCATCCTTAATATTGAAAATCGTGATCTCTCTGGCTCCATCTAATGCACATTGTACCTGAATGGCTGTCGCAGCTCCGCCACCGCCTGCGACCGTGATCTTTTTTCCTTTGATATCTACGCCATGGTCCTTGAGGTTGTGTACAAAGCCTTCTCCGTCCGTGATATATCCGGTTAATCTGCCGTCATCGTTGACAATTGTGTTTACAGCTCCGATAATCTGTGCTGCCGGAGACAGCTCATCCACATACTTTGCCGCCTCGGTCTTATCCGGCATCGTCACATTGATTCCACGCATATGAAACAGTTTCACCGCGTCAAGTGCTTCTTTTACCTGATCTTCTTTTACATCAAATGCAACATATGCATAATCCAGCCCCAGCTTTGCAAAGCTGTAATTGTACATTGCCGGGGAACCGGAATGTCCTACCGGCGAACCGATCAGTGCAAGTAACCCTGTATGTCCTGAAATTCTTTCTTCCATCTTTTTTCTCCTGTCCTTGTATGTTGGTTATATGATACCATAACTTTTAAATTAAGTACAACAATTCCAGTGGTCTTTGAATAAGTACCTGTGCTCTGTTTTTACGAAGGAACTCCGCATCGCGGAATCCCCACATGACCGAAACACATGGAAGTCCCGTGTTTTCCGCGGTCTGAATATCCACCTCGGAATCTCCTACATAAATGGCCTTCTTCGTGTCCGTTTTTAAAATTTTCATGGCTTTTTGTACCATATCAGGTGCCGGTTTTTTTGCCACACCTTCCATCTCACCGATTGCCGTAGTCATATAACCCCGGAAAAAACGTTCATCCAATTCTTTTACTGCCGAGTCCAGCTTATTGGATACAATTGCTGTCTTCACTCCGCGCGCCTTTAATTCAGTCAAAAGATGCATGATATCCGGATATGGCTTTGTATGATCCAGACAATGCTCCCCGTAATATTTTTTAAATTCCGCAAATGTCTCTTCAAACTTCGGGTTTTTCTCCCCATCCGGCACGGCACGCACCATCAGCATGCGCACCCCGTTTCCTACATATCTGCGCACCTGATCCAGCGTACAAGTCGGCATATTCTGTGACTCCAATGCCGCGTTGGTAGCGTTTTTTAAATCTTCCAACGAATATAACAAGGTTCCGTCCAGATCAAAGATCACACTTTTTTGCTCTTCCTGCTCACCGGAATCCCGATAGATTTCTTCAAACAGATCTTTACGCATAATCCGGATATTGTTGATCGTATCACTGCTGTCAACCATGTAATCTCCAACCCGGCCAAGTGTATACTGTTCGTTTTCATCTTTATCCCGGAACAGTTTTACCTTGCGCTCCAGCCTGCGTGCACGAACAATTGTAGTTCCCTTTGGCACGCAGACCTTTGCACATTTCATCGGTTCTACGATGATTCCTTTCTCTACATCTTTGATGGTAGGTTCATACTCTGCATTTCTCAGATCAAACTTCCAATCCGTGTAAATCCGGAATTCTTCCATAAAAGCCTCTTCATTACGAAAGAAACATTCCCCTTTCGGTCCAATGATAAAAACAATTCCTGCTTCCACTGTAGCTTTCATATCTCCCTGCAGAGTCCGCACAGTCACCTGCGTTCCCTCCGCAAAGAGATCCGTTGCCCGGACATATCCCCACGGAACGGAGCGTCTGCAGTACGTCTTTGCATCCTCTGCCTCTATTCTGCAATCCTGTGCATACACAATATCGGTATTTCCCATATAGTCCCGCATACGCTGCTCGATAACAGATTTAATACCCGAAGCTGCCGGCTGTTCATGTCTTCCCTGTGCATCATACTCCATGCGCGGTGCAAAATGATGTTCTTTGCAAAACTTTAAATATTCCTGTGTCATCAATTCCATCGGAATCAGGCCACCCGCTTTTTCCAGATGTCCTCCGCCGGAACCAATTCCTTTGCACAACTCTGCCGCAAGTTCACTCGCCTTGACTTCTTTCACACAGCTTCTCACTGAAAACTTCACACCTTCTGGTTGCAGATTAAATGCCACACAGATATCAATCGCATCCACTTCCAGTACCAGATCGGAAATCAGTCCGAGAATATTCGGATCACACTGCCCCACTTTTACAATCGCGGCACGAAATTCTTCTACATAATCCGTATGAAGAAGTGCTGCTCCAGCAACTTCCAGTTCTTCCAGCGAAAGATTGGCATTGCGGAGTTTCCTCATGATTGCCGGGTCAAAGTTTGCCTCGTCACGCAGATCCCGGTCTAGCGGATGTACAATTTCCGTCAAACTTCCGGTATCCGTATATAATCCATAATACAGTGCTGTTGACAACTCACGATTACCTCGTACATCAAATCCTTCTGTTTTGAGCATATTCCAGACCAGTGTCGAGCACGCGCCCAGATTAGAACGCACCTCGGAAAGCTCTGGTAATTCCGTGCAGATCCGGTGATGGTCAATTACAGCAATATGTTCTGCTTCAAACACTGCAGAATTTCCGGAATGGTACTGGCAGTCCACCATCACCAATAACTCTGGTTTGTGCAGATAATCCACATGCTCGATTGGTATTTTCAGATCCCGGATCAGCATCACCAGATTCGTTTTCCGGATCACATTCTGCCCTCCGTAAATCAGACGTGGTTCTTTTCCTTTGGATTTCAAATACAGATAGACCCCAAATCCACATGCAATGGTATCTGCATCCGGATTGTCATGGCACTGTATTACAATATTGTCATACGCTAATAACTCACTCAGTTTCATCTTAATTCCCCTTGCCTGATTGTTCTACTTGCTTTTTAGATTATATGGGAAGAAAAAGCTGCTGCGGTTCTTTTTGTCAAACATCGAATTATATTGCAACATATGATACTTTTCAATCCATTCTTTTTCTTCTCCCTCGGCCTCATCGATATGCAGGTAGCAGCCTTTACTCTTGGAATAATAGCCTCTGGAATTGATGGCTGGAACAACCTCCTGCATATCTGCCAGAAACTTATTGTATGCCGGAAGCTCAATTCCAGCCCGTTCCAGTGCCATGGTAGACAGATAATCAAGACTGGTAATATCTACCGTTTCTTCCGGTGTATCATAATTGGTCCAGATAAAAAACGGAACTGTGTACAGTTTTTCCAGCTCATCTTCCGTCAGCCCTGTGAGTCCTTTTCCATTCAGAATCGGATAAAAATTACTGTTTAAGCTTGGCTGATGATCTCCAAAGAAAATGATTTCTACCGGATCATCTACCTTTGAAAAATAACTGATCAGGTTTTTTACTGCCTCATCACTCTCGTGTACCAGGGACAGATACTGGTTGGCATCCGTATAAGAACGTCCAACTTTATAATAATTCTCTGGAAAATTGTCATAGGTTTCCGTATAACCACCGTGGTTCTGCATGGTAATTCCCATAAAGAACAGTTTTTCATTATTTTTACGGTTTTCATAACGCCTGATAATCTTATCATACAGTTCCTGGTCGGTAATATATTCCCGCAGGATCTTTGTCTGGTCAAAATAATCAATAAAGTGCATTTCGTCAAACCCGATATGCGGATACACCAGATTCCGGCTCCATCCGGTTTCATAATATGGATGCATGGCAATGCACGTATACCCGTCATCTTTCAGATTTGACACAATCGTTGTCGGAGTATCACTGATATACTGCTGATAAACAACGGATCCCATCGGAAGAAATGCCATGGAATTTCCGGACATAAATTCCCACTCCGAATTAGGAGTCTTCGCGCCAAATACCGACGAAAGTGCATATCCCTTCGTTGTATTCTCTTTCAAAGAATCGATAAACGGTGTGAGCGGCATGTTGGTCTGCAGATCCCCCAACACACTCAGATCGGAAAACGATTCATTCATAATGGCAATGATCGTCGGATTTTTTGCTTTTTCATTTGTTGTGCTGTAATCCTTTTTATCGGATTGATAGGTTTTCTCCAGTTCTTTGATCTTATCTTTGGAATATCCTTCCGGAGCAGAAATAAAACTGTCACGAACCCCCAGTACGTAATTCAACAGATATCCATTGCGATAAGTTCCCTTCTGTTCCCACGTCTCTGTGTTTACATCATAAGCATTTGCTGCAATGATCACACAACTTAAGGCAATCGCCATCACAGAAATTACCCGCATCTGAATTTTTCCGGTAAACCGGACATGCCATTTGCGGACAAAAGCAATAAACAATGCTGCCAGAAAGATCACATATACTCCACGATCGTTCAATTGCAATTTATAATTTCCCGCCACACTCAGACCGGTTCCAATGGATCTGATATCGGAAAACGTAAATTCATTTCCGCGGAACAGATATACAAAATAGTCTACAAATCCAAACGAAAGCAGCGACACATGGGCAATGATGCAGGTCAGCCCACTGTTGTTCGTAAAAATCTGCACAACAAAATAGACAATCAGACAGCAAAGCACATTTAAAAAGAGCTTCTCGTACGTTGTCCTCGTAAAGTTTTCAGGATCAAGCAGCATATACTGTATCGAAAAAGTGGTGAGACAGGAACCTCCGATAAACAGAATCAGTGTCCAGAGCCACGGACACCGGTCATCCAGTTCCAGATGCAGACTTTTTACCAGATAGTACAAAAATCCATATGCGATCAATGCAACGATGGAAAAATCAATGGTCACATACATTACGACTGCCAATATAATTGCAATCGCCGCCCAGATGTTATTTTTTTTATCGTATTGAAGTTTGATTTTAAATTTTGGTTTCATGCCATTACAATACAACAAAATTCCCGGCATGTAAACCGGGAATCCTGTCTGAAATCTTAATTTTGTGTGAATTATTTCTTTTTGAAGTTTGTGTATCCCTTCTGCTTATATGGATGTGCAGCCCAGAGTTTATCTGCTGTTTCTTTCCAATCCTTTGCGTAATCTACGCACTTTCCACACAGATGCTCAACCGGCTCCTCCTGTTCTACATCTGTAGAATGAGCTCCGGTCTCATGAACCATCTTCTGTAAAATCTCCGGATTCTCAAGCATCGGACATGGACGAAGCATGTTTTCGTTGAATGGCTGGTTATCACGGTATGCCATAAACAACGGCTGCTTCAGACACTCAAGCAGAGACTTTTCACGAATGTTTGCTCCGGAATAGTGAATAAATACACATGGCTCAACATCACCCTTCGGGTTGATATGGCAGTAGTTACGTCCTCCGGCAATACATCCTCCAACATATTCTCCATCGTTCTGGAAATCCATAACGAAGATTTCTTTTCCACCTTCAAATCCACGAACTTCACGCAGTCTGTGGTAAATATATTCTCTCTGCTCCTTGGTCGGCATCAGTTCCGGTGAAGCCTTCATTCCTACCGGCATCAGATGAAAATACCATGCGAAACGGCTTCCATGCTCGATCAGAAGATCAAAGAACTCATCACTGGTAACCGCATCCATATTCTTGCTTGTATAACATACACTGTTTCCAAAGATCAGTCCGTTCTCATGTAACAGATCCATTGCGTGAAGGACTTTATTGTATACACCTTCTCCACGTCGGAAATCGTTGGCATCTTCAAATCCCTCAAGGGAAATGGAAAGGGAAAGATTTCCTACACGCTTCATATCCTCGCAAAGCTTCTCATCTACAAGTGTTCCGTTTGTGTAGCAATGGAATGCGCAGTCATTGTGTTTCTCACACAGACGGATAATATCAGCCTTGCGCACCAGTGGTTCTCCACCGGTCATCATATAAAAATATACGCCCAGTTCCTTACCCTGTGTAACAATGTTGTCTAACTCATCAAATGTCAGATTTAATTTATGACCATACTCTGCTGCCCAGCATCCTGTACAATGGAGGTTGCATGCACTGGTCGGGTCCATAAGAATGAGCCACGGAATATTGCAGTTCTCAATTTCTCTCATTTTACGAATCTTCTTGGTTCCTGCAAACGCTGCCTGATATCCAAGATTCAGTGCTGTCATCTTGGCAACATGCGGATCTGTCTCATCCAGAAGACGATTCACATAACGCATCCACTTGCTGTCCGGATTCTGAATCATTTTCTTTGCGCCTTCGTATGCCTCAGAACGGAAATTGCTTCCCATAAACTTCTGTGCGAGGTTTACAATATTGAGCAAACCTTTCTCTCTGTCCTTATTCAGACTCTTTAACGTAGCATCGATAGCGAGCGAAAACGCCTGTCTTTCTGCCGCATCTTTTAAACTTGCCATTTTCTTACTCCTCCGTTTTCTTTCTTGTGTAAATAAATCATAAGATATTTCATCCATTGGAAGTATAGTTGTTTTTCCACCGAATGAACATATTCAATCACAAAACCATGTATGTTTGCAATATACAATCTTCTGAAAATGTCTAAAAAAACATGATTTGTGCATTTTTCCAACGATTTTTGGATATAATTTTTGTTGCAGACTCAAAACGTAGTTTTGAATACTACGTGACATTATACCACTATCTTATGTAAAGTCAACATAAAATATTTACATCTGCTGAAAATTGACCGAAGCAATAAAATATACTATAATGCTGTTGTTTCTTTAAAAAATTGATTATTTACTGAAGATTGGAGTGATTGTATGCCGGGTTTTACCACCCACTATCTGTTTGGCATAGACGCATGCAGACGTCTGACCTCCACATCCATGCACAATATGATCCGACGCGATCACAGCGCATATGCACTTGGTCTGCAGGGACCTGATCTGTTTTTTTACTATCTTCCCTCTTACCTGATGCATCGAAAAAATATTGGAGATCTGGCACATCGCAAGGATACTGTCCAGTTCTTTGCCAATCTGCTGCAAAGCCGCAAACTTTTTGCAGGGAAAAAACATTCCCTCTCTATTGCAGACGCTTACATCTGTGGATTTATGGGCCATTACACACTGGATTGTACGATTCATCCCTATGTATATGCATTTACAGGCTATAATGCCCAGACCCCACCTTCCAATACGGAATATTTTGGTCAGCATGCTTATTTCGAAACGGAACTCGATTCCGAACTTTTATATGAGAAAAAGCATCTGTATCCTTCCCAGTTTCATCAGAACGCAACGATTCGTCTGACGACGCTCCAGCGGAAAGTCATTGTGCGAATGCTGTGTTACGCATACCGGAACACCTATCCGGATATTTCCGTGAGTGAACTTTTCCTGAGCGGTGCACCATTCTGGATGAAACTTGGAACCCATTTACTGAATGATCCAAGTGGCCAGAAGAAAGTATTATCCCGTCTGATCGAGAAAATTTTCCTTGGACGTGCTTTTTTATCACCGATGGTTGCCAGCGATTATTATCGTTTTATAAAAGATCCGATGAATCTGCACCACCGCGTCTGGATTCATCCATGGACAAAGAAATCTTCCACGGCTTCTTTTCCAGAGCTTTATGATCAGGCTGAAAAAATTTATCATCAACGTCTGGTCCAATACGCACATCTGCAGCACTCTGGTTTCCCGCAAAAAGAAACCGCACGCTTTCTATCCGCGTACGGTAATCTTTCGTTTCTGAGTGGTCTGCCTTGTGATGAATAAAAGAGTTTCTTCCTATTATATAGGAGACATATGATTATAATATAATCTGATTTTGGAAATCCGCAATCTGCTGACAGATAATTTCCATCAAACGCGTGCGTGCTTCCACACTTGCCCAGCCAATATGAGGAGTGATAATCAGCTTTTCGCTGTCTTTGATTTTGCGAAGCGGATTATCCTTCCGCATTGGTTCTGCGGAAAGGACATCCAGCCCCGCACCCGCGATTTCTCCGGCCTCAAGCGCATCCGCCAGATCCTGTTCCACAACAATCGGTCCTCGTCCAAGATTCAAAAAAACTGCAGACGATTTCATTTCCCGAAATGTTTCCCGGTTCATGAGTCCCCGCGTATTTTTATCAAGAGGTGCATGAACAGAAACAATATCTGATTGTTCCAACAACGCATCAAATTCCACACGTTCATATCCCTGCTGAGAATTCTTACCGGAAGTGGAATAATAGATCACCCGGCATCCGAATGCCTTTGCAATATCCGCCACACGTCTCCCGATATTTCCCAGACCAATGATTCCCCAGGTTTTTCCGCTCAGCTCATGAAACCTTTTCTCAAAATGGGTAAACATAACATCTCCCACATATTTCTCCGATTTGACATACTGATCATAATACGCAAGCTTTTCCCAAAGATAAAACAGCATGGCAAACGTATGCTGGGCTACGCTTTCCGTGGAGTATCCTGCGACATTACGCCATTCTATGCCACGGCTTTTTAAATATTCCTTATCCAGATTGTTTGTTCCCGTTGCCGTCACACAGACAAGTTTCAGTTTTTTTGCTTTTCCAATCGAATGCTCATTAATCTCCACTTTGTTTAACACGATCACGTCTGCATCCACGGTCCGTTCCAAAGCTTCTTCTGTAGTGGAAAAATTATATGTTACCACCTCTCCCAGTTTTTCAAATGCAGACAGATCAATATCATCTCCAATTGTTTTTGCATCCAAAAATACGATTTTCATTTTATCCTCCTACCCTATTCTGATTCCAAAAGAAAAAGAGGCTGCCTTTTCTAACATCCTCTTCCCCTTTACATCCTGTATTTATATCTATGCAATCGAAAATGCATAGACCGTTTTTGTATCATATGATTTTCCGGCTTCTGTCAATGGTGTTGTAAAATTTGGCTCATTGATGGAATTTGGAAAATACTGTGTTTCCAGACAAAAAGCATCCCGCTCTTTGCATACTGCTCCGCCCTGCACTTTCTGTCCCTGAATGAAATTCGCAGTGTAAAGCTGCATACCGATACAATCCGTAATCACGTCCATCTTTATGCCACTCTTTGTACTGTATGCGGTGGCAATCTTTTCAAGCCCTGCCCGCTCCTTATCCAGAACAAAATTATGATCGTATCCATGGCCGTAAGAAAGCTGATCATTTGCCTGCTCAATATCTCTGCCCATCGGCTTTGCTTCCCGGAAATCAAACGGTGTTCCATCCACCGAAGCAATCTCACCGGTCGGAATGGATTTTGCATCAATTACCGGTGTGTAATGAGACGCGCGGATCTGCAGAATCTGTTCCATGGCACTGCCGCTTCCGGCACCATTCAGATTGAAATATGCATGATTTGTCATGTTAAAAATCGTTGTCTTATCCGCTGTTGCATGATATGTAATGGAAAGTTCGTTCGCTTCAGTTACTTCATACGTTACTTTCATAACTGCATTTCCCGGATATCCCTGCTGACCTTCTGCATCCTTAATTACAAATGTAATTTTGTCTGCCGTCTGTTCCTCAGCATCCCACAGACGTCTTGAAGTCGCCTGTGAACCACTGTGCAGATTATTTTCATTATCGTTTTTCTCAAGCTGATAGGTAACTCCATCGATCACAATTTCCGCATTTGCAATACGATTGCAGTTTCTTCCAACAACTGCTCCAAAACTGGCCATCTGCTGCTGATAAGTCTCTGCATTTTCATAACCAAGGACCACATCTGTATTTTTTCCGTCCTTATCTTTTACCACAAGTGATACAATGGATGCTCCAAAATCTGTAATCTGTGCATACATCCCCTTCGTATTGGAAATAGTATAAAGTGTTGCCTCTTCTCCATCTGCAAGCTTTCCAAATGCTTTTCGTTCCATAACTGTAATTGCCTCCTGAATTCATCTACTCTGTTCCTGTCTATATAGAATATTTTACCTTGTTTGGGTTAAGAAGTAAAGAACAAGTGCCGATGTAAATAGTAAAAATATAGAAATTATAACCTTTTTAAGAAAGGATGTTTATTATGTCCACAAAAGTTTCCTCTGGGGTATCATTATCCACGAATTATTTTTTAAGAAATTTCTATACCAACAATCAGAAAGCAGCCAAAACCTCCGGTCGGTCCGGTTACAGTAATGTGGAGCTTTCCTACGAAGACAGCCGTGCTTTAAACAGGGCTGCCAAGCGGCTTTCCAAAAGTGATTTTGGTTCCGACACGGATGAGAAAGACGATGATCTCAATGATACATCGAAGGCTGCCATTGAAGCCTTTGTGGATACTTACAACTATACGGTCACTTCCGGGAAATCCAGTTCCGACTACGAAACCAAACGTTATGTCAAGCAGCTTAACACGCTGAGTAAAAAACACGCAGACGAACTGGAAGATTTAGGTATCACGATAAACAGTGATGGCACTTTGGATCTCAACAAAGACCTTCTGAAAACCGCCAATAATTCCAAGGCACGAAAGTTGCTCTCTCCGGATCAGGAATATCCGCAGAAGCTCGTCAAGCTTTCCCGTAAGATGAATTCCGCTGTACAGGAGAACATTATGTCCTTGATCAGCACGCAGAATATGCATATTGACATCTCCTTATAAAACGCAAAACAAAAGCAGGTGATACGGTTCGTATCACCTGCTTTTTTTATTTCACTGTTCTTATAGGAACTCATCTTCTTTTGGCCAGAGATCTCCCTCATTTAATCCGTGCTCAGTCAGCCAGCTGTCCTCCACAGAAAAACAGGTTTCTTCTTCTTTTTCATTGATCAGAGTCACCGACACTTTCGGCCGCTGCCCTTCTGTTAGTTCCTCACACCCATACTCTCCGTCAAAAATGTGCTTGATCTTCCACATATGACACTCCTTTTTTCCAGACATTAAAAGATTTTTCTAAAATCGAACGCTTTCTATTGTACCACATGTTCCTTCACAATCACAGTTGTCAGATATCCTTTTGCCTGTTCCAGTTCATCCAGGCCACAATACACCTGTTCATTCTCCATGCCGCAATTGGATATTCCATAAATGTCCTGGTGCACTCTGCTCTCTTTATCCTGCATCGATTCCCGGAGTACCCATAATAACTCTTCGAGTTTTTTCCCGGATTTCATATAAATGCGTGTACCATGAAAACCGAGTGACTCACGCACGTCATACGCCGCCGGAATAATATGGATTTCCTCATCTTTTTCTCCCAGAGAAATCCCCAGTCTTGCCGCTACTGCACAAAACGACGGCACACCACTTACGATCCGCGCCTCCCAGCCGGCATCTGCTGCACATCTGTGCATATACATATAGGTAGAATATATCCCCGGATCTCCAATTGTGAGCATTCCTACCCGCAGTCCCTGCCGGAGATAATCTTCCACAGCATCATAAATCCGTTTGTGTGCCAGTTCCAGTTTCTGTGCATCTTTGATCATCGGAAATGGCATGCAAAGAAGTGGCATATCTGCAATTTCCGGACAAACCTGCTCCACGATCCGATACGCATAACATTCCTCTTTTGACACTGCCGGAAGCACAATGAGATCACAGCTGCGAATCGTTTCCAATGCCTGTATGGTCATAAGTTTCGGATCTCCCGGTCCCACACCGATTCCATAAAGGATACCCGGACGATTTTCTGTTGTTAAATCACAAAATAATTTTTTCGTTACCTGTCGCAAATGAGTCAGATACACCTCCCGGACAGCCGGATACTCCCCAATTCCCCGAATCACACATTCCGGCTGGTATCCGGCCGCCTGCAATTTTCCGGCAAAGGAATCCGCATCCGGCTGCTCCCCGTCCTGCATGCCGCCTGCCATATCATTATTTGCATGGTCTCCCGCCACCAGCATAAACGGTGTAAGAAGCACTTTCCCGTTCTGTCTGCTCTGCAGCCCGGACTTCATCCGTGCAATCACGTCTTCAATGGTAATACTTCCCTCCACTGTTGCGATATAGATTTCATGCTTTGCATAAGCACGCAGCGACTGTTCCATCATCGCATAACTGGCATCTGCCGCATGTTCGGTTCCATGCCCCATCAAAATCAATGGGAAATCTCCCACCTCTTCCTTCAGCGACTCCCACAGTGCTTTTGCCACATCCTCATAATCCTGCGGTTTTGCCAAAAGCGCATCGGCAACTGCAATCTGCTCGAAAGCACCGGCATATTTTTTCGCCGCTTCCTTGAGTCTGTGATTTTCAATTCCGTCAATCACATGGGTAGGAAATACAGCTACATGCGTCACTCCCTGTTTTTTCATGCTTTCGAGAGCTTCCGTCGGACTCTTTGCTTCTATATGCTCGCGCTTTTTCATTGCGTTACGCACAATCGTACTCGAGACAGCTTCCTCTACCACGGCATCCGGATACAATGCCCGGACCTGCCGCGTGATGGCTGCAATATTTTTCTGCCGGGTATCCGGATAGGTTGTTCCAAAACTCACAATTAAAATTGCTTTTTTCATGTTATTTTGCATTCCTCTCTCTGTGATATAAGCGTGCTGCCTGTACAAAGTGTTCCACAAATGCCGGATTGGACGGATAATACAAATGTGGATAACCCCACCAGTTTCTGTCGTCCTCGTGGATACATGTCCATGATGTTCCGCTTACCGGTTTGACCGCCACGCAGCTTTCTCCGTTGTTATCACTGTCATAGTAATGAAATTCATGTGCACGGACAGGTTTTCCCGCCAGGAAATGGGACGTCTGTTCCATCACATTTACATAACCAAAACGTACAAGTTTTCCCCGGTTATGACAGCTGCCCGTTATGATACCTGCCATCGGCCAGTTTTCTCCTTCTTCATCTGTCATGGATTCATGCAAATACATAAACCCGCCGCACTCTGCCACGGACGGCATACCATTTTCAATTGCCTCCCGGATGGAATTGCGCATGGAGACATTTTCTGAAAGCTGCCGGGCACACAGCTCCGGATAGCCTCCTCCCAGAAGAAGCGCATCCGCTTCCTCTGGAATTTTTTCCTGTCCAAGCGGCGAAAACCAGACGAGTTTTCCACCATACGCTTCCAGAAGCCGCAGGTTATCCTCATAATAAAAACAAAATGCCTCATCTTTTGCAACTGCAATAACCGGACATTCCTCCTGCTGTTTTTCCTTTTTCTGTAAAACCCCTTTGTCTTTTCCCGGTTCCTGTAATTTAGGCAGTTTCGTTTTTCCGTCCCGAAACGCATGTAAAAGTGCCCAGCTTTGCAACAGCTGCAGCATCCGATCCAGATCTGCGGTCTCTTCCAGTTTTTCCGCAGCCTGATTGACCTGCTTGCGCAGACCTTCCATTTCCTGTGGCATTTTCAAACCCAGATGCCGGCTCTCCAGATGCAGATTTTTCTGTACCGGAAAACATCCCAGCACCGGAAGGCCCAGTTCTTTCTCAATCACCGGCGTCATTGTCCGGCAGAACCCTTCCGATGTGCGGTTTAATATCACACCAATGATCCGGTGATCCCTGTCATACTGTAATATCCCTGCCAGAAGTGCCACCATCGTGCGCCCCATCCCACGGGCATCCAGCACAAGCACAACCGGCAGATCCAGAGTCTGCGCCAGGTGATAGGCAGAGCCCTCTTTTTGTGTGCCCCCAAGACCATCGTATAATCCCATCGCTCCCTCGATCACCGAATAGGTGAAGTTCTCCCGGTCATATCCATACAGTTCCCGGATCTGATCTGCCCCTGAAAAAAACGTATCCAGATTGCGCGACGGTACACCAATCACCTGACGGTGAAACATGGGATCAATATAGTCTGGTCCGCTTTTGAACGCACGAACTGCAAATTTTCTGTTTTTCATTGCTGCCAGCAACGCACAGGTGATTGTCGTTTTTCCACTGCCACTTTGCGGCGCTGCCAGTACCATTCCACTGTGTAACATAGTTCTCTCCTCATTATGCCATCGTCAGCACACAGATATATACTGGGTTCTCAGCCTGCATCAGATGATAGGTTCCCACGGTTTTTGCCCTGCTGACCTGCACCTGTATGATTTCTGTCTGCATTTTCCCTGCAGCAAGTTCTGTAATCTGAGCCACGGTTTCAAGACTTATGGCATTGACAACCACACGTGTCCGTGGATTCTTCTCCCAGATGACATGCAGAATATCCGCAAGGCGTCCACTGCTTCCCCCAATAAATACATGTGTCGGAGGTTCCAGGGATTCCAATATTTCCGGTGCTTTCCCATCCACCGGAATCACATTTGCCAGATGAAATTTTTCCAGATTCCGGCGCAGAAGCTGCTGTGCTGTGGCTTTTTGCTCAATGGCGTACACACGAATCCCCGGACTGCATTTTGCGCACTCCACTGCAATTGATCCGGTACCGCTCCCCACATCATATACCACAGCATCTTCCGTCAGGCCAAGTTTACATAAGGAAAGCGCGCGCACTTCTTCCTTGGTCATCGGAACTGTTTTTTCCCCTTCCACGACACGCAAAAATGATTCATCGGACATTCCCGGAACAAGACGTCTTTTTTGCACATTTTCATTGCATAACAACAGGGTATACAGGCCCTCTTCTTTTGTATTTTTTGCCTCTTCATACGATAGCTCGCGGATTTTTTCTCTGTCATAAGAGAGCTGAAATCCAGCAATCATGCGGGTTTGCGTCAATTTTTCTTCTTCTATCCAGCATCCGATCCGTCGGACATCCTCCACCCCGGAAACCAGCAGAAACGTCTTGGGAAAATGCCGGATTGCATCGAGAATGAGCTCTCTGGTCTCCGCGGTATCCTTTTTCCCATGAATACTTAAAATTTTTGCATCCTGCCAGGCAATTCCTGTTGCCGCAGAGAGGTAGGAAACGGATGAAATTCCTGGAAAAATACGAATTTTTTTGTAATTATTTTTATTTAATTCTGTTTTTATTTTTTCTGTTCCACTGTAAAATCCAGTATCTCCGGAAAATAATATGGAGACTTTCAGTTTCTGGCCATCCATTTGGGATTCCTTTTGTCTTAAAACCGGTAAAATATCTTTTGCGAGATAAAAAGGATAGGTTTCCTTACTGTTTTCCACCACTTCGAGCATCCGTTCTGCCCCAAAAACCACATCAGACTCTTCCAGCGCTCTTTTTGCTTCCTGTGTCAGTGTCGCTGCACTCATACCGATGCCAATCAGGGAAATTTCCACCTCCGGACGACCGGAAATCGTATGTCCAAGCAGACGGGAAAGTGTTTCGGTTACCTGTGCATAAGACATTCCCTGTTCCTGTTCCTGTTTCCCGATCACGCATGCCGTAATACCTGCTTTCTGCGCTGCCGCAAGTTTTTCCTGAAATCCGCTGTGCGCACCGCTGGCTTTTGTAACCAGATAGCGGATCGAAAACTGATGGATCATTGCCAGATTCATTTCCTCCGAAAACGGGCCCTGCATCGCAAGAATCTGCTTTCCGCGGATACCCGCCTTTTCACAGAGACCGATACTCTCCAATCCGGGAAGCACACGCACAAACAAACGCTCCTTCAGGGGTGCAAATACCGCCAGCTCTTTGCTTCCGGTTGTCAGAAGAATGTTTCCGGATGTGTCCGTAAGTGCCTGGACACAGCTTTCATAATCGGCAAACACATGCACGGTTCCAGCGCGCTCTTTCATGCCTTCGTTTTCCGATATGCTACAGATTCCATCGTCCATTCGCCGCTGGAGCCGCAGATATGGAATTCCACTTCCTTTTGTACTCTCCCGGATGTTGGCAGACACTTCTGTGGCAAACGGATGCGTAGCATCCACGACTGCCGCATAGTTGTTCTGTCCGTTTTTTTTCAGCAGGGCGCGCATTTCCTCTACGTCCAGTCTTCCTACACAGACCTTCACCCCGGCAAGTTCCGGCATGACCATCTGACCGTATTCGGTTGCTACATGCACATCACAGGCAATATGTGCCCGTGAAAGTTCCTGTGCGAGAAGACGACCTTCCGTTGTTCCCGCATAAATTAACACTTTCTCTGCCATCTTATTCCTCTTCCCCGTTTTCTGCTGCTATATATGGTATCCTCTCGGTGTCACAAGCTTTCCATCAATAATTTTTGTCTGGGAATTCCCGATAAATACCGTGGTAAACATGTTCACCGGTGTATGCACCAGTTCCTCCATGGGAAGTGTTACGGCTTTCGTATCATCGCGTCCGATATTTTCCACATACCCACAGGCACGCTCCGGTTCCACCCCGTGTTCCATCAGAATTCTGCAGGCACGCTCCAGATAGTCTGCCCGTTTATGGCTCGACGGATTATAAATTGCCATTGCAAAATCTCCCTCTGCCGCTGCAATCAGCCGCTTTTTAATCCTCTCCCACGGGGTGAGAAGATCACTCAGGCTGATCACGCAAAAATCATGGTTGAGAGGAGCCCCAAGCACTGCCGCACCGCTGCTTGCTGCTGTTATTCCGGGAATTACTTCAATGATACAATCATCATATAATTTTCCGATTTCCAGCATCAGGGATGCCATCCCGTAAATTCCGGCATCTCCGCTGCAGATCAATGCCACTTTTTTGCCTTCTCTTGCCTTCTCGAAACACATCTGGCAGCGTTCCCGCTCCTGCCGCATCGGTGTAGACAATAATTCTTTGCACCCGAACCGTTCCCCAAGCAATTTCAGATATACGGTATAACCGATGATCACATCACTGGCTTCTAACACCTGCATGGCTTCCTGCGTCATCATATTTTCCTGTCCCGGTCCCATACCGACCACATAAATCCGGTGTTTCATTTCTTTCTCCTTCCTTTCATTTCACGCAAACGCCTGTTTCACACAAACTGCAATACGATTTTCTCCCGTTTTGCCACGGCAATTGTCACGCCATCCATAGCCTGCTTATGTATCAGCAAACTACCTCCGTCTGCTGCAGCGACCGCAGCACGCTCACACACATTATCCACTCCCACTGTCTGAGCCACAAACGCGGATGCGGTGAAATCACCCGGCACTTTTTTCAGTTCTCCGGCAGAAAAAACGACAAACGGTACCCGCAAATGCTGTGCCAGTTCCTGCAGACCGGGTTCTTTTTCCTTCACATCAACCGATGCCAGGGCATAAATATCATCCAGGTCTATTTCTCTGCTATCCACCAATGTTTTTATCATTTGTTTTATCTCGTTATAACTTTTATTTTTTCTGCATCCCATGCCAAGTACGGCTGTTTTCGGAGCTAAAACAAGCGTTTTACGGTCTTCCTGTGGCTCTTTTTTTGTAATCCACACATCCACAGCATGTTCCGCCTGTGCTTCGTTCCACGAAATCAGCTTTACTTCCTTTGGCGGCTGTAATTCTGCCATCTCCTCCGGGGACATGCATGCCAGGTCTACCGCCATCACAATGATTTCGCCCTGTAACAGTTTTCCAGACACATGCCGGATCGCTTCGGGGTTACACACCCGCAGGCCATTTTTTCTTGCAAACACATCAACGGCAAAAAGCCCATTCACGTCTGTTGCCGTCGTCACAACCGCAGCGGAATGCAATGATTCTGCGATCTGCTGCGCCAGTTCATTGGCACCACCCAGATGTCCGGACAGCACCGGAATCACAAACTGTCCGGCCTCATCCAGCACCAGTACCGGACTGTCCACGGTTTTGTGGCGGATCAAAGGTGCGATGGCCCGTACGGTAATCCCGAGAGCTCCAATGAAAATCACGGGAAACTGTTGTGCAAAAGCCTCCTCCAGAAAATCCGGAAGTGACCGGTTTCCTCTTTCTCTTATCTGTATCTTTGAAACCGCAGGGTGACCACCGTAACGGCTCTGCCAAAATCCATACGAAACAGAAAGTGAAAGTTCTGTGATTCGTGCCGCAAGCTCTCTTCCACGTTCCGAAAACCAGGTCATATACAGGATCATTCCGGTAACTCCTTTCCCGCATGAATGTTACACATTACTCCCTCATTTTCTACAGTGTTTTGGGTTTTCGCCTTGCGGAATTCGGTTGTAAAATCCGGCGCGTAGAGTCTGGAGCGCGTATAATGCTGATTTGATATTACATCTCCGACCAGCACCAGAGCGGTTTTTGTAATGTTGTGTTTTTTTGCCACCGCCGCCAGCTCCTGCACGGTGCAGATATATGCTTCCTCGTCCGGCCAGGTTGCCTTGTACACCAGTGCCGCAGGTGTATCCGGCTCATATCCACCATTTACAAGGCGCCGTGATAATTCCTCCAGCATTCCGGTACTCAGATAAATTGCCATGGAAGCATGGTGTGCGGCAAAACTCTCAATACTCTCCTTTTCCGGTACCGCCGTCCTTCCGGCCATCCGGGTGATGATCAGTGACTGTGACACATCCGGAAGGGTATATTCCAGATTCAGCGATGCCGCTGCTCCAAAACAGGCACTCACACCCGGACAACTCTCATACGCAATCCCCTTCTGATCGAGAATATCCATCTGTTCCCGCACCGCTCCGTATATACTGGGTTCTCCCGTATGAAGTCGAATCGTGATTAAATTATTTTTTTCTGCCTGTTCCATCACCGAAATAACCTCTTCAAGTGTCATTTTGGCGCTGTTATGAATCTCACAGCCCTCTTTTGCATAATCGAGAAGCTGTGGATTGACCAGCGAACCGGCATAGATGATGACATCTGCTTTCTGCAGCAGACGCATTCCCCGCACAGTAATCAGATCCGGTGCTCCACTTCCTGCTCCGACAAAATAAATCATAGCAACCTCCTGAGTAATTCTTCTGCTTTTGCAGTCATCCCAAGCAGCCCGTAGGCATTGGAATAGACAATACACTCGATCTGTAACCGACCGGCCGCACGTTTTTTCAGATAGAAATCAATTTTTTCCATGATATCTTCCATAACATCTTCTTTTTTACCTTCGGCATCAATAAACGCAAGTGCTTCCTCGGTTGTGACGCAATCTAAAATCTTCTTTAAACATTCTAAAGATACATTTTCACGGATGCCGGCTGCCGCTAAAAGTTCCATCCGGCAATCTCCCTCATGGGAATGGGTGTTCATAATGCCTCCCGCCACCTTAATCAGTTTTCCAATATGTCCGGTCAGAAGCATTGCACAAAATCCCAGTTCCGCCGCCATATCGATCGTCTTACCGATAAAATTACTGCATTTCACACTGCGGTCAAGATCATATCCATAGGTCTGCTGCATGAAATCCAGTCCATAATTTCCCGGTGAAACCGCCGCAATGGTCTGCCCTTCTGCACGCTGCTGGCGGAGTTCCACACGAATGGTCTCCTTAAGTGCCTGACTGCTCATCGGTTCCACAATTCCTGTCGTCCCCAGTATTGAGATTCCCCCGACAATCCCCAGTCTTGGATTAAACGTACGCTCTGCAAGTGCTTCCCCATCCGGCACAGAAATCAGAATATGCAGTGTTCCGTGAAAATCACAAATCCGGCACACTTCCTGCACTTCCCGGGTGATCATTTCCCGCGGCACATGATTGATTGCGGCATTGCCTACGGGCTGATCAAGTCCGGGTCTCGTCACACGGCCCACACCCTTTCCTCCATCAATCTGCAGAAGTTCTTTTTCTCCATCCCCACGGTTGTCCGCGGTGACCGTGGCACAGATTTTACTTCCGCTGGTCACATCCGGATCATCGCCGCCATCCTTGACCACAGCGCAGGAAACCTGAGATTCCCCGCGCACGATATCCGTCACTTCCGCGGTGTATGGAATTCCTTTTGGGGTCTCAATCGTTATACAGTTTTTTATTTTTCCCGTCAGAAGCATATATGCCGCAGCCTTTGCAGCTGCGGCAGCACAGCTTCCGGTTGTAAATCCGTACCTCACACCAGATCCTCCTCCTTTTTCCTTTATACCGGTCGGATCTGATATAACAGTGCGTTTACGATTGCTGCCGCCACATTGCTGCCGCCTTTTCTACCGCGGTTGACAATATGTGGCACATCTGTTTTTAAAATCAGTTCTTTTGCCACCTCTACATTTACAAATCCCACCGGAACTCCAATAATAAATGCAGGACGCCAATCACTTTTCTGCATCAGTTCATAGAGCGAAATCAATGCCGTCGGCGCATTTCCCACGGCAAAAATAACAGGTTTATCAATATGTGCTGCATGCTCCATGCTGACCGTCGCACGTGTCACCTGCCGCGTCTTTGCCTCCCGCGCCACATCCTCATCTGCCATAAAACAATGCACCGTTCCTCCGAATTCCGCTAACCGTTTTTTGTTGATGCCTGCAAGCGCCATATTGGTATCCGTGACAATGTCAGCACCACCAGCAATCAGTTCTTTGGCAATCTGCACGGCATGGGGAGAATACGTCATCGTCTTTGCATAATCAAAATCCGCACTTGTATGGATCACGCGCTTTGTCACCGGCTCCTGCTCCGGTGGAAGCACGATACCACGCTCCTTTAGTTCTTCCCCTATGATGGCAAAACTTCGTTTTTCAATCTCTCCCGGAAGAACATATTCAATGTTTTCCATAACGTTTTTCTTCCCCTTTCTTCTTTATATCCAGCAATGCCTCAATCAGTTGTACATTTTCCGGATGACCTTTTACGGCAATTCTGTAAAAGTCCTGTCCCAGTCCTGTATAGTTTGCGCAGTTTCGGATCAGAATTCCTCTTTCCAGCAATAATCTGTACAGTGGAAGTTGTGTTTTCAGCAACAAAAAATTAGCTTCAGAAGGAAAAATTTTCATTTGATCTCCAAATATTTTTGTTAACTCGTGTTTTAAAAAGTGCTTTTCTTCCTGAATCAGCTCAATCGTATCCTTCAGATACTTTCTACGACTCCAACCAGGAAGCGAATCATTCAGAATGTCCATGCCGATCCGCTGCGCAACCACAGATACATTCCACTCCGGCAGCTGATGCGCAATTTTTTCACAGATATCTTTCTGCGCCAGCAGATACCCCAGCCGGATTCCCGGAATCGCATAGATCTTTGTATATGCCCGCACGACAATCAGATGCGGATATTTCCGGATCCAGGAAACATATCCTTCCGTCCCCGTGAATGCAATGAAACATTCGTCCAGCACCACAGTAATCTGTTTCTTTTCACACACGTCAAGAAGCGTCTCCAAAAGAGACGCTTCCATTTTGTTTCCCGCCGGATTCGCTGGATTCGCCAAAAATAATGAGCTGATTCCATCCAGATGCCTGCACAATGACTCCATCTGTGCCATGTCCATGGCAAAATTATTTTCTTCCCGCAACGGAATACTGCATATCTCGGCTCCCACTGTCTGAGCTGCCCAGGCATATCCCGAAAAAGAAGGAGCCAAAATGCCCACCCGCTTCGGGCGCAGTGCATGCACAATCGCAACAAATAATTCGGATGCTCCGTTGCCACACACTACTTCTTCTGTTGAAAAACCATAAAGTGCTGCAAGCCGTTCCCGCAACAGCACATTGTCATACTGTGGATAACGGTTGCTGTGAACCGCCGCTTCCGCCATCCGTTTCTGCAATATCTCCGGCAGCGGCAGCGGATTGGTATTTACAGAAAAATCATATGTGATCTGATTTTGATAAATATCCCCACCGTGTGCGGCCACCGTCATGCTGCGTGTTCTCCTTCTTTCCTGTTTTCCCGTATCTGCATTACTGCTTTACTTCCTATTTTACTACAGGAATTCTTTGATTCCAAGGAAAAATCACACAAACCATTTTTATTGTAGATCTCCAGCCAGCTCCTGCATCAGATGATGTACCGTAGTGATCTCATGAATCCGTCCCGTATTCGCCCCACAGAATACCAGACCGTTTTCCACATCCCCACGCACGGCATCGATCAACGCTTTCGTAATACAGTAAGGAACTTTCTGCGGACTGCATTTTTCCAGACAGTTGTAACATTTACTGACTGGCAGCTTTGCGCGCTTTACACGATCGATAAACTTATTGCGCAATGCACGTCCCGGCATACCGACCGGGCTTTGGATAATCTCGATATTTTCCTCACTGGCGTGAATATACGCCTCCTTGTATGCCTCCGATGCATCACATTCTTCGGTTGCGACAAAGCGGCTGGCAATCTGCACACCATCCGCGCCGAGATCCAGCGCATGCGAAATATCTTTCTGATCAAATATCCCGCCGGCCACAATGACCGGAATATTTTTCTGATACCGCTGTTCGTATTCCTTTTTGCAGTCGATAATCTGCCGGATCTCTCCGTCAAAATTAATGGCATCCATATGTGCCAGCTGTTCATTGGAAAACCCCAGATGCCCGCCGGCTTTCGGTCCCTCCACTACAATAAAGTCCGCCGTGCGGTCATAGCGGTGCGCCCACATCTTCAATATCAGCTGGGTTGCACGCTTTGAAGATACAATCGGAGCTATCTTTGTCCGGCAGGTTTTGCTGACAAGCTCTGGCAGATTCATGGGAAGCCCGGCTCCACTGATAATCACATCTGCCCCTGCCGCAACTGCTGCCCGGACATGCTCTTTGTAATGCTTTAATGCAACCATAATATTGACACCCACAAGTCCGTTTCCACAGGCAAGCTCCTTTGCTTTCCGGATATGTTTTTTGATGGCTTTTAAGTTACAGCCTGCCTGATCATTCTCGAAGCCTTCTTCATCGTAGCCGATCTGCGCAGTAGAAATGATACCGACACCGCCCTCCTTTGCCACAGCTCCCGCTAGATGGCTTCTGCTGATTCCTACCCCCATGCCACCCTGGATGATCGGAATTTTTGCAATCAGATCCCCGATCTGCAGTTGTTTCAACTTTGATGTATATGTGCTTATCATGCACGTTTCCTCCATATTTCAAAATTGTTTGACTATCAAACAATTTTCAGTATATGGCAATGTGGTTTCTTTGTCAACATGTATTTGTTTTCATTTCTTTTATACGTAGTTTTATTTACTACTTCCATATCTGATATTTCTTCTAAATGCAAAAACCGTGGGTTTCCGATTTCACTGAAATCCTGAAAACCCACGGTATCTGGCATGTCGTCTTATCCTTTGACAGCCCCCACAATTCCGTTTGCAAAACTTTTCTGCAGAACAAGGAAGAGGATGCCCGTCGGAAGAGAACAGATGAGTACTCCGGAAAATTCATTTTTGGCACGCTGTATTTTTTCGCATAGAAGTTCTGCTGTTTCTGCCGCCCGTTCACTCCCATGCGCAATCGTAACCGCATACATGCAGTAATAGGATGCGGCAAATACCTTTTGCAGTTCTTCTCCTGTTTTTGTTTCCCCGAGCAGCAATTCTTTGAGCAGTTCCTCCGCGGTTTCCCCGGTCATTGCATGATCCGGATGCCAGCCGGGAATCCGCGCTGCCGCTTTTTGAAGCACGCCAAGAAGCTCATGCGGTGTGAGGGTTGGCTTTAAGATATAATCCACCACCCCCTGCATGAGCGTCTGCTTTACATATTCAAAATTATCGTATCCACTGAGAATGATCATCTGGATGTGCGGATAGCGGTGATGTACCGCCACCGTAAAATCGACACCGTCCATCAGCGGCATTACAACGTCACTGAGAACAATCTGTGGCTGAAGCTTTTCGATCTGATCCATGGCATCTTTACCATTTGCAGCTTCCCCCATAGTAAACATTCCCCCAAAAACGGTCTTATCCTCTATCGTGCATTTGCCGGCTCCACGTTGACCGACTTTCCTTTGATCTTTACATTTTTCATGGCTTTTAATACATCTTTTCCATACTCCTGCGGCACCTCGACAAATGTGTAATTATCATACATGTCAATTGCCCCCACAAGTTTGCCCGGAATCTTTGCCTCTCCGGCTACAGCCCCGAGAATATCTCCCGGGCGGATCCGCTGGCTCTTTCCGATGTTAATGAACAGACGTACCATCCCTTCCTCGGCTCCGGTATCTCCTGCTAATGCATCATCAAATTCGTGATCCTCCTTTGATAATTCCACTCCGCCGATTGCCTGTTTTAAAAATGCAGCTGCAATATCCATTGCTGTATAATCAGAGTTGTTCACCTGCTGCTCTATCAGCTCGATCATATCGCGCAGATCTCCGTCCTCGATAATCTGTCCGATACCGTCAAGAATCTTATCCGCCTTGATCGCTGCCACATCATCCGAAGATGGGATTGGCTGCGCCTTGATCTTTGTCTTGCAATAGCGCTGGATCTCTTTGAGTTTGTATACTTCCTTGCCCTTAACGAAATTAAACGCTTTTCCGGTACGGCCGGCGCGTCCGGTTCTTCCGATCCGGTGCACATAATATTCATTGTCCTGTGGCAGGTCATAGTTGAATACCGCTTCAACATCATCCACATCAATTCCACGCGCTGCGACATCGGTTGCAATCAGGATATCTGTTTTCCCATTTCGGAATTTTTTCATCACTCGGTCACGCTGCACCTGTTTCATATCGCCGTGAATTCCCTCTGCTGCATAGCCGCGCCCCTGTAATTCCGATGCCAGTTCATCCACCATGCGCTTGGTATTACAAAATACCAGCGAAAGCTTTGGATTATAGTAATCCAGCAGGCGTGTCAGCACTTCCATCTTATCATTTCTGCGCACATCATAATAATACTGGTCAATATTCGGAACCGTCAGTTCTTTCTTCGTCACCTTGATCGTAGTCGCATCATGCTGGAATTTTCTTGTGATTTCCAGAATCGGCTTTGGCATAGTTGCCGAAAAAAGTACAGTCTGCCGGTCTTCATCCGGGATATAGGATAAAATTGTTTCTATATCCTCGCGGAATCCCATATTAAGCATCTCATCCGCTTCATCCAGCACAATCGTGTTAATATAATCACAGCGAATGGTTTTGCGGCGCAGATGATCCATCACACGCCCCGGTGTTCCGATGATGATGGTTGCCCCACCTTTTAATGCCTTGATCTGACGGGAAATATCCTGCCCTCCATAAATGGGAAGCACTTTGATCCCATGCATATATTTTGCAAGTTTCCGGATTTCTTCCGCACTCTGGATGGCCAGTTCTCTTGTCGGAGAAAGTACGATTGCCTGCGTTTTTTTATTATTAGGGTCCACTTTCATCAAAAGAGGGATTCCGAAAGAAGCCGTCTTTCCGGTCCCGGTCTGTGCCTGACCAATCACATCTACCCCACTCATCACAACCGGAATCGCCTGTGACTGGATAGGTGTTGCCTCTTCAAATCCCATCTCTTTGATTGCCCGCAGAAGCTGCGGATATAACCCTAATTCTTCAAATTTAACTGTTTCCATTTTCATCCTTTTCTTTTTGCCAGGTTTCGACTGCCATGCCGTTACAATGTGGTTCCCATGGTCACGTCTTCAGTTTCATCAAGCCCCCCTACACAATAATTGTTCCGGCTGAATTTCTTCACCCGGTAAAGCATATTATCCGCTGCATGCAAAAAATCCCAGCTGCGGTTTCCCTTGCGCGGGATTCCCCAACAGACTCCCTGCGAAATCGTCACTACCGGAAGTGCCTTGGAAAACCGGTGCTCCATTTCCAGTGCAAGTACACGTCTGCGCAGCTCCTCTGCATAGGAAACTGCCTGTTCCCATGTCACATTCGCATAGATAATGACAAACTCATCCCCTCCATACCGTGCACAGAATCCTTCCGCTTCCTCCACCAGATTACGGATTGTATTTGCGATACTTACCAGACACCGGTCTCCTTCCTGATGTCCGTAATTATCATTATATTCCTTAAAATAATCAATATCGAGTATTTCCATCGCAACCGGAATATCATTCTCCTGCGAATAGGCAAACACCTCTTCTGCATAATCATTCAGACGGAACCTGTTTGCCATACGCGTCAACGGATCCTGCTCGGAACGCTCCTGTAATACAAGATTCTTTCGTTCCGCCTTCATTCTGGCTTTGCGCATATTTTCCAGATTTTTGCGCAACGTAATCATACTCGAAAGCATGTTGCGCGTCACTACTTCATTCCGTTCAGACAATTCATAGTAAAGCCCTGCCGCCTGCAGATATTCCGCATTCTGGTTATGCTTCCGGTAAAATTTCATCTTCAGGGACAGAACTTTCAGCTGCAGATTAATGATCTTAAAATTCACCACCTGTGGTTCGATTACTTCAATGATACGCCAGAACGATTCATCCTGGTCCGTTTCCAGCAACACCAGACAACAACGGTAATAATCCGAAAAAAAGTCCAGTACCGTCAGATTATCCGGAAGATTCTGATGGATCATCTGAATACTCTCATTCCGCTTCTGTACATCTCCCATCTTGTGATAATAAATTACATCCACGATGTCGATAAACAGCCGCTCTGTAAGGGCAACCTGTTCCCAGCCATCTTTATGCAGATACTCCAGATATGGTTTTGCTTCCTCCAGACGATCCTGCAGGATCAGACATTCTGCCATATTTCCATAAAAAGCATACATATAAAAATTATACTTTTCATCCTTCTGTTTTGTCTGCAAAATCTGATAAGCTTCTAAAAAAGAATTCTCGGAATCTGCATAATGCCCACACTCCAGATACAATAACCCCATATTGATCAGAATCATAATCTTTTGCATTGGAAGATCATATGTATCACTGTCCTTAAGACCATTCATATAATAGTCAAGCGCAAGCGATGGATTTCCTCTGCTCATGGATGCGATTCCCAGAAAATTGTAACAACGCACCACAAGTTCCCATTCCTCTGCACGGTCCAGATACGTCAGTGCCTCTGTCATCATATGGAAAAAATGTGCTCCGTCATTTAATTCATAATAGATTTCCCCACCATAAAAGAAACCGAATCCCATCAGCTTTGGATCATCTGTTTTTCGTCCATACGCTATGATATCCCGACAGCATTCCAACACCACGTCCGCATTGGTTTCCCGATTTTCCAGAACTGTATGAATCCACTGTTGTACGGTTGTATTGTACTGGTTAAATTCCATATTTTATCCCTCTTAAGCTGAGATACCTCTTGATTATGTACGGTTTTTTCGCATAAAGCTCCAAAACCGTTTACATTTTATTGTATTAGAAAAAACTATGAATGTCAATCCAGCGTATCCATCGCCATCTGCGGAAGATATTCTTTCGGATCCACAGCTTTTCCATCTTTTTTCAGCTGAAAATAGACGTTACTGCCTTCGGTTGTATAATATTTTGTCGGCTCACTGACATATCCCAGCACCTGACCAGCTTCCGGCGTATCCCCTTTTGCAAAATTCAGTTCCTTCAACTGTCCGTAAACCGCAGCATATCCGTCACCCAGATCCTGTATCACCGTACATCCGGTTTCTTCATTTTCCTGAATATCCGTTATTTTTCCCGTTGCCATTGCAAACACTTTATCATTGACATTGCCACTGATCACCATGGCAGGATTGCATCGGTACTGCTCTAACGTGGGAAAATAAATGGTGGAATCCATGCTGTAATCCAGAAGAACATCTCCCTCAATTGGCCAGACCGCAGAACTCTTGTCAAAATGCTGTGTCACGGTGGCTGCTGTCTCTACTGTTTTTTCTTCGTCCTGTTTCTTCTCTTCCTCCTGCTGTGTTTCTTCCTGTTTCATTTTTTCCTGCTCTGCCAGCTTTAACGCTTGTTCTTCCGCTTTTTTCGTTGCATCTTCCACACTTATTTCCGGTTTCACTTCATAGGAAGCCGGTGCCTCCTGCTGGGTCTGTGCCGCAATTTCCTGTTCTGCTTCCCTGCGTTCTTTTCCTTTATCCGTGGCATATACACTGACAAATCCAATCACTCCCGCTACCAGACACGCGACAGTAGCTATATACTGTTGTTTTCTCATTTGGCTTACCTCCATCATCATTTCGTTTTATGGTCTTTGATGATAGTATGGACTGCCCACGCTGTTTTTATACAGCACTCCTGTGATCATAAATAATATTGGAGAGCTGTGCAAACTGCTCTAAAGAAAGTGCCTCTCCACGAATATTAACCGGTACGCCAAGTTTCTCAATACATGCCTGCAGTTCTTCTTTCGGAAGACCGAATGCACCATAATTGGCAAGCCCGTTTGCCAGTGTTTTCCTGCGCTGATTGAACGATGCCCGGATCACCTGAAACAGCAGTTTTTCACTTTTTACGGTAACCGGCGGTTCACTGTGTCGTGTCAGACGGATCACGGCACTGCCGACTTTCGGCTGCGGCATAAAACAGCTTGGCGGAACATTGACTACGATTTCCGGTTTTGCGTAATATTGCACCGCCAGGGAAAGTGCGCCATATTCCTTGCTTCCCGGTCCTTCCTGCATACGATCCGCTACTTCTTTCTGTACCATGATCGTGATACTGTCGATCGGCACATGGCTTTCAAACAATCCCATGATGATCGGAGTCGTAATGTAATACGGAAGATTTGCAACGACCTTGATCGGTTTTCCGTTATTTTTTTCTTCCGCAAGTTTTGAAATATTTACTTTTAAAATATCTTCATTCAATACATCCACATTATTATATTCCGCAAGCGTATCTTTTAGAATCGGAATCAGATTGGTATCTATTTCCACTGCCACTACCGCGCGTGCCGCCTCACAGAGATATTGTGTCATGGTTCCGATTCCCGGACCGATTTCCAGCACAAAATCATCCTTTGTGATCTGCGCAGCTTCTATAATTTCCTCTAAAATTCCTGTATCAATCAAAAAATTCTGTCCAAATTTTTTCTGAAAATTAAACTGGTATTTCTGCAATACTGCAATCGTATTCTTAGGATTTCCTAATGTAGCCATGTTATTCCTCTCTTTCTATAATCGAAAAAGAGCTGCCTCCGTGGTTTAAGAGACAGCTCTTCGTTTCGTTTTATTATGTGATTAGCCCTGAGCGATTGCTCCAGTTGGGCAAACACCAGCACATGTACCACAATCAACACAACTATTTGCATCGATCTCGTACTGAGAAGCACCTGCAGAGATTGCTCCTACAGGACACTCGCCTGCACATGTACCACAGCTAACGCATGAATCAGAAATAACGTATGCCATAATAAAATCCTCCTTATGAATAATGATCATTATTGCCTTATTGGCTTAATGGTATTCTAGTACAAACCCGTCCAAAGCGCAAGCATTTCGGCAAATGTATTTAATTTGATGCATGATCATAAGAAAAATTTTATCGTTCCAGATTTGCAAACTTCGTGTATTCCGGCAACCATGCGAGGTTCACCGTACCGATCGGACCATTACGCTGTTTGGCGATAATGATTTCTGAAATTCCTTTCAGTTCAGTATCCTTGTTATAATAATCATCACGATAAATAAACATCACGACATCGGCATCCTGCTCGATCGCTCCGGATTCTCGCAGATCGGAGAGCATCGGACGATGATCCGGTCTCTGCTCTACTGCACGGGAAAGCTGGGACAAAGCAAGCACCGGTACATTCAGTTCACGGGCAAGTGCTTTCAGGGAACGGGAGATGTCCGAAATCTCCTGCTGCCGGCTGTCTGTACTCCTGCCGGACCCAGACATCAACTGCAGATAGTCAATGATGATAAGTTTCAGATCATGCTCCAGCTTATATTTACGGCATTTACTGCGCATCTCGGAAATACTGATTCCTGGCGTATCATCAATGATCAGTTCGGAATCCCCTATGATTCCGGCTCCTTCGACGAGTTTCGCCCAGTCAGCATCCGACAGATTACCGGTACGAAGTGCCTGTGCATCTACACGGGATTCCAGGGAGAACAGTCGGTTTACCAGCTGCTCCTTCGACATTTCCAATGAAAATATCGCCGTGCACATGTTTTCATGAAATGCCACATACTGTGCAATGTTTAAAACAAACGCTGTCTTTCCCATAGACGGACGGGCTGCAATCAATACCAGATCCGATGGCTGTAATCCCGCTGTCCGGTAATCCAAATCAATAAACCCTGTCGGTATTCCCGTAACATTTCCGTCCTGCTGTGACGCTTTTTCAATCTTTTCCAGTGCGTTCATGACAACCTGACGAATCGGCACATAGTCTCCACCGGTACGGCTTGACAACAATGCAAAAATATCATGTTCGGTCTTATCCAGAACACTTTCGAGCGATTCTTTGCCCGCATAGCACTCATTCTCTATCTCTTCCGTGACCCGGATGAGTTTCCGCTTCATGGAATTTTCTTTTACAATATTACAATAATATTTGACATTCGCGGATGTCGGAACCGCACGCACCAATTCTCCAACGAATTCCAGACTGGAGACCTCCTGTGGTACATCCTTTTCCTTGAGTTTATTCTGCAGTGTAACCAGATCCACCGGCTGTCCGCTGCTGTACAATTCGATCATCGCATCAAAGAGAATTCCATACTGCTTGTGATAAAAATCTTCCTGCAGAAGGATCTCCATGGCTGTGACAATGGCATCCTGATCCATGATCATGGAACCAATGACCGACTGCTCGGCTTCCAGACTGTTCGGCATCACCCGCTTGATCAGCGTTTCTTCCAAGCGAACTTCCTCCTATTCCTCAACAACCTGAACACGCAGTGTTGCGGTTACCTTTGGATGAAGCTTCACCGGAATCTCATAAGTTCCAAGAGCCTTGATGGATTCGCCCAGCTGCATCTTCTTTTTATCCAGATCCAGCCCTGCCTGCTCTTTTGCAGCCTGTGCAATTTCCTTGGTGGAAACAGAACCGAAAATACGTCCGCCCTCACCGGATTTGATCTTTACAACAACTTTCTTTGTTCCGATCTCTTCCGCCAGTTCCTTTGCGTGCTCTAAATTTTCAGCTGCCACTTTGTCTGCATGCTGATTCTGCAATTTGAGGTCATTCAGATTCTTTGTCGTTGCCTCTACTCCAAGTTTCTTCGGCAGAATTGCATTGCGTGCATAACCGTCACTCACATTTACGATTTCGCCCTTTTTCCCAAGAGCTTTCACATCCTGTAATAAAATTACTTTCATTCCTGTATATCTCCTTCTTCAAGCATTTCATCAATGGTCCGCATAATGGCATGTTTTGCCTCGGAAATCGTACATCCCGTCAACTGTGCACCAGCCACATTCAAATGACCGCCGCCACCCATTCGTTCCATGATTAACTGTACATTGATCTCATCAATGGAACGCGAACTGATGTATATTTTTCCTGCGTACTCTGTCAGCACAAAAGATGCCTTGATTCCTATAATATTGAGCAGCTCATTTGCTGCCTGCGCGCCGACAATCGTCGGACTTTCCACGTCCTCACCCGGACAGACAGAAATTGCAAATGCACCGCGGTATACTTCCGCATGACGCACTGCCTCCGCACGGGCTTTATAGCATGCCATATCATTTCGCAGCATTTTACGCACACGGGTCACTTCTGCCCCGGAGCGTCTGAGATATGCCGCCGCCTCAAATGTACGGACACCTGTTTTGGTCATAAAGTTATTGGTATCAATCAAAATACCTGCATAAATGCAGTCTGCCTCTGCCGGAGAAAGCTTGAATCCCTCCTGGAAGTACTGTAAAACTTCTGCTACCATCTCACAGGCAGAAGACGCATACGGCTCAATATAGGACAGAAGCGGATTTTCAATCACTTCGCTGCCCTGACGGTGATGATCAAACACAACGATCGTATCTGTGCGCGTGAGCAGTTCCGGGCACTCCGTATAACTTGGCCGATTGGTATCTACCACCATAACCAGGGAATTGCGGCTTACTTCCTCGATTGCAATCTCACTGTTGATAAACATGTCTTCCGGATAGCCTTTTTCCGGAGTAAAACATTCCATAAGCGGCCGGATGGAAGTTGTTGGCTCATTGATCACGATCTGTGCCTTTTTTCCAAGCACACGGGCTGCACAGAAAATTCCAATTCCTGCACCAAGGGAATCGACATCTGTCAGGCTGTGTCCCATGATAATCACATTCTCACGGCTTTCAATAATTTCATGCAGCGCATGTGCCTTGACCCTCGCTTTTACACGGGTGTTGCGCTCCACCTGTTTTGCCTTGCCGCCAAAATATGCAATATCCTCACCATTTTTGACAACGACCTGATCGCCGCCCCGTCCGAGTGCCAGATCAATTGCCGCACGTGCCTGCTCATAGTTCTCGTTGTAAGAAGTCCCCTTGATCCCGACACCGATACTCAGCGTGACCGCCATCTCATTGCCCACTTTGACCGTCTTGACATCTTCAAGTACACTGAACCGGTCGTCCATAAGCTTCTGTAAATATTTATACTTAAATACCACAAAATACTTGTCTTTTTCAATTTTGCGGACAAGCGCATCCATCTTTGAAAAATACTGGTTCACTTTCCTGTCGACAAGGGCAATCAGAAGTGATCGCTTCACATCCTCGATACTGTCAAGTGCCTCGTCATAGTTATCAATGTAAACAAGTGCCGATACCTGTTTCTGATCCAAATTCTCCTGTCTGCAGTGCTGCAGTTCCGTCTCATCAAACAGATACAATGCCGTCAGGAATTCATCGGAACCTTTCACATCAATTTCTTTACTCTCCTCCATGATATCGTCAAAATAAATACGATTCAGGGAAATCCGGAAAATGCGCTCCTTTTTTTCAATCGTAATATTCTGTGCATCCTCATGTTTCTGAAGAAACTCACGGGTAATATTGGAAAAAAGGGTTGTAATTGATTTATGATAGTTTCTCCCCACTCCCGTCAGCTCGGAAAAGCGTTCATTCACCCAAAGAATTTTTCCTGTATAGTCCAGCAGCGCATATGGAATTTCAAACTCATTCAAAAGTTTTTTCTGTACCGTTGCATACTGTGTGGCAAAATTGATAATCTCATTTGCAAGCCGCGGTCTGGTATTATAATACAGTCCCAGTTCCAGTACAAAATAGACAGCAATAAATACCGTCAGCAAAAAGCCTGCCGTCACATCGTAAAAATAAAGCCCCACATCTGCGATTGTCATCGGGATCGTCAGCCACAATGGCCAGCAGAGATACGATCTCAGCTTTCCCCTAAATCGAACCTTTGATTTCATTTACGCTCCTGTTCTTTCCACATCCATCGCTCATCTGTGGAATATGCTCCCGCATCAATAATCTATAGTATACCATTTTCCTTCTGCAAAATAAAGACTTTCCTAAGATAACAAAAACTGCCCCATTTTCATGGAGCAGTTTCGTCCAATGCATCACAGATGTATCTGTGTTATCCGTTTTCTTTTGCAATTTCCACAATGGATTTGCTCAGTCCTGCAATCCCCTGAATATCCGATGGGATAATAATCTTGGTTGCCTGACCGTCTGCTGCCTTGGCAAATGCCTCCAGACTCTTAATCTGAAGTACCGCATTATCCGGAGCAGCTTCTTTGAGCATACGGAGACCATCTGCATTGGCCTGCTGGATCTTTAATGTAGCCTCTGCCTGACCTTCGGCTTCCTTGATGGTTGCTTCCTTCTGTGCCTCGGCACGCAGGATTGCAGCCTGTTTTTCAGCCTCTGCATCGAGAATTGCAGACTCCTTATTTCCTTCTGCAACCAGAATTGTAGATTTTTTCTCACCTTCTGCACGCAGAATGGCTTCACGCCGCTCGCGCTCTGCCTTCATCTGTTTCTCCATGGCATCCTGAATTGCCTTTGGTGGAATAATGTTCTTTAACTCCACACGATTTACTTTGATACCCCACGGATCTGTTGCCACATCCAGCGTTGCACGCATCTTGGTGTTGATGGTCTCACGTGATGTCAATGTCTCATCCAGTTCCAGATCACCAATGATATTACGAAGCGTCGTAGCAGTCAGATTTTCAATTGCCATGATTGGATTTTCCACACCGTATGCATACAGCTTTGGATCCGTGATCTGAAAATATACAACCGTATCAATCTGCATTGTTACGTTATCTTTTGTGATTACCGGCTGTGGTGGGAAATCAACCACCTGTTCCTTCAACAAAACCCTTTTTGCAATACGGTCAATAAACGGCACCTTAAAATGCAGCCCTACCGACCATGTGGTAAGATACCCTCCAAGTCTCTCCACAACTACCGCATGCGCCTGTGGAACAATTTTCACACAGTTCACAATAACGACCAATGCAATGATCACTACAATGAGAATTACAACAGGCATAACTTTTTCCTCCTTTACCTATACCTTTTCTACTATAAGTTTGACACCACTGATTGCCAGAATTTTTGCTTCTTCTCCCGGTTCAATGATCTCATTATCATTACGGGTACGCACCGTCCACTCCTGTCCATGAACAACTGCCATCCCGGTCTGATCCATATTACTGACGCGCTCGGAAATCCGTATATTTTCCCCAATCAGGCTATCCGCGTTTGTTCTTTGCATTTTAGCATTTACATATTTACGCGCCCACGGTCTTGTCGCAGCAAGCAAAAGAATGGATACCACTAAAAATACCAGAAACTGCACCACCGGATTTATCCCTGCCATTGCCATAACCAGTGCCGCAAGTGCACCTGCGGCAAACCATATGCACGTTAGTCCGATTGTTGCAAGTTCTCCCAGAACAAACACAATCAAAAGTACCATCCAAAGCAATTCATACGGATCCATCGCTCTTATAATTATCATAGACTCTCCCTCTTTTCTGCCACTTTTTTATTTTGGCGAATGCACAGAATACATACCGGCATTTTCCATCCGGATCACAAATGCTTTTGCAAATCCGGCTGCTTTTGCATAATGCTGAATCTGTGGCTGTTGCACCAGTTTTAAGTCCCATCCGTGCATCTGCACGATTTTTGACACGATGGAAAGTCCAAGTCCGTTTCTCCCATCGCTTACCCGCGCTTTGTCCCCACGCGTAAAAGGATCAAACAAATGCTGCGCCTGTTCCTCTGGAATTAGAATTCCGCTGTCTGCCACCAATACATAAATCCGCTCCAGCTCCCTATAAGCAAACAGTCCGATTCTTGTTCCCTTTGGATTGTGCTGCATGGCATTTGTCAGAAGGTTTGTCACTACACGGGATAACTGAAGTTCATCCGCCCAGACCGGTATCGTTTCCTCCGGAATATCTGCTGTCAGTGTCATTCCGTTTTCTTCCATCTCTGCATACAGCATTGCCGCATTTTCTCTGAGAAGTTCACACAAATCAAGTGTTTTTCCATTTAATGCAAACCCTTCACTATCCAGTTTTACATATTCAAACAACAAATTGATCAGATTTCCGATCCGAACCGATTTATTCTGGATGGCATTCAGATATTCCTGCTGTTTTTCCGGTTCCTGTACCATATGATCCGCCAATGCTTTTGCGTAACCGGATACGGTCGTGACCGGTGTCCGAAGATCATGTGCGATATCGGAAAGCATCAGATTCCGCTTGCGGTCAAACTCTCTCTGCTGCTGTTCGCGCTCCTCCTGGATCTGATGAAATTCCGCCATCACAATCCGCGCGAACGTTATCGCACCCAAAATATAAGGAAGCAGCATACACACCATTAACAGCAGAAGAACCACAAACAGCAGGATGGCTTTCCATCCTTCCATCTCCTGTACGACGACGGAACTCCTTGTCGCCGGAAGTGCATTGCCCAGCCAGTCCTGTAATCGTTCCCCTGTCCACTGCATCATTCCCTGCAGCGGTGATGGCAAAAGCATCCGGACGGCATTTACTATCAGCAATAACAGAACACATATGATAAAAATAAACAGATCCGTCTTTCCAACGGATGACTGCCTCTGGTAATTCGGGAAAAAGACTTTCATTACCACAGGCATAACCGCCTGACTGATCAGGAAACTGATCAGCGACTGTGCAATCGTTACCAATACAAGGATATAAATAAACCGTTTGATCAAAAACGCCTGTAAATCACGCATTGCTATTTCTCCAGTCGATAGCCCAATCCGCGGATGGTTCGAATATAAGCTGCCGGGTCTTCATCAAGTTTTGCCCTCAGCTTGCTGATGCAGACCATAATATTATTGTCTGCAACCACATAAGTGTCACCCCATCCCTGTTCATAGATCTGTTGTTTGGTAAACACTTTTCCCGGATGCTTCATAAATAACTCCATGATCCGGTACTCTACCGAAGTCAGTTCAATCGGTTCTCCATTTTTTTTGAGTACGCAGCCTTCCGGATCCAGTTCCAGATCCCGGACAGTCAGTATATTGGATGACAGTTCCGCTGTCCCCAGCGCATAAAACCGACGGATATTTGAATTGACACGTGCTACTGCCTCCAAAGGATTGAACGGTTTTGCCAGATAATCATCTGCCCCGAGATTTAACCCCAGAATCTTCTCGGAATCCGCATCCTTTGCCGAAAGTATCATAACGGGAATATTGCTTGTTTTACGTAATTCCTGCAACACATGGTATCCGTCCATCTCCGGCATCATAATATCCAACAGACACAGATCCACATGTTCTTTCTTCAGCAGTTCCAGTGCCTGCTTCCCGTTTTCTGCCTCAATAATCTGATAATTTTCATTTTCCAGATACAGCCGGAGAAGCGTTCGTATCTCCGGCTCATCATCTGCAATTAAAATCGTATAATTCATACATTCTCCTGCCGGAAAGGTGAATTCACCGAATCCTCCTGCTGTGTAAATCCGTTTGAACCAGCCGGGTTTGCATAGCACAGTGCCTCATACAGTGCGGCATGTGTTGCATTCACATATGGTGACACATAAAAGATTGCAAGAATTCCAAGTGTCAGTCCGGATAAAATGTACCATCCGATAAAGGACAGATCCAAAACAAATGCTTTCCATTTCTGTCCCTGCATCATACGCTTGCTTTCCGCAAATGCCTGCTCTTTGGTCATCTGCGGGTTATCTGCCAGAAGGTACGGAATCATCATATATTCATATGCTTTTACAATACCCGGAATGATAAAAAGCAATGACCATAAAACCGTAAACAGATCACGGAAAAACATTGTCTTTGCAACATTCCTGTAATTATTGTCAAATCCATATCCAATGTTCCCAATCTGTGCCGGCTCGTTTAAGTTGCGGATAAAGAATCTCCTGCATCCAACCTCCAACGGATTTATGATAAATACATCAACCAGAAGTATAAGGACAAAAATCACCAGAAAAACAACTATGAGTATGCCGATGGCGATCGCTGCTGCGACCATACCGCCCATCATTCCCCTGTTTCCTGCTTTCAGTCCGTCCTTAAAGCCTTCTTCAAGCCCAGCCTCAAAATCGCGTAGTGAACCATCATCACTGTCATAACTGCTGTCATAATCATAGGAACTGCCTGCCTGATTATCCGATCCATGTAAGGAACCGGTTGCACTGCTGATGTTGCCCGAAGCAGCTCCGCTTCCCCCTGCAATCAGTGTCAGCAACAGGCTGATCAGAATACATTTCCAATAATTTCGTTTAAATGTTGCTTTCGCCCTTCCCTTTAATTGTGCGCGACTCCACATATCAAATTCCTCCATTTCCTTTTGATGATATCATCATAACACCAAATCCTTATCTTAAAAATCGCTGCACCTTAACGTTACCTTAACAACGTGTATTTAATTTGCCTGTTTCTTCTTCGGCAAAAGAAGGCTCAACAGAAGGGAAACAACAAACACTCCTGCGTAACCAGTCCGACATTCTGGCTGAACAATGTCAGTGGCAGGCATCCAAAACATCCGGAAATTGCACTGGAAAATCCATCCACGGCAAGTGAGCCCTGAAGTTCCTCCATTTTAAGGTCACGTCCAAGTGCTCCGGTACACACAGCAGTTGTCGCACCAGTTGTCTCTGCTGCTGAAACCAGAAAGACAATCGCAATGGTTAAAAAGGATCCAAGATTAAATACCGGCTTATGGCTGGTGAAAAACACAAGTTTTGGAATGCTGAAAAATCCTACCTGGTCAATGGTCTCCTGAATTCCGGAAAAATCCACCATAGGTGCAATCCCTGCAACCGTAAATATAATAGAAAGAATATATCCGAAAATAAGTCCCACCAGAATATTCAGATTCTTATAAACACCCTTTAACACATATCTTGCCACCAGGCACACGATAAGGGTCAGGGCACCTACCAGCAGATGATACCATGCCCCGAACCAGAGCTGCACTGCAGACGATCAGTACGGGTGCCAGATTTGCTACAAACATGGCAAGCACATGTTGAAGGCCAAACGGAATTGCTTTTCTCATATATAGACAAAGACAGTTTATCATCTTATTGCCCATAGTGTCAAACAGGATTTCCCGGTTGCGGTATAATTATCATCTGTGCTATACTATGAACAATTAGCGTGTGAAAGCGTACAAAAGAGGAGGATTTATTTATGACATCTGCACAAATATGCATCATGATTGCCATTATCGTATACCTTATTGGTATGATCTATATTGGTTTCCGATGTTCCAAGAAAAACAACAGTACTGACGATTTCTATCTGGGTGGCAGAAAACTCGGTCCTTTCGTAACCGCGATGAGTGCCGAAGCTTCCGACATGAGCAGCTGGCTTCTGATGGGACTTCCGGGCGTTGCTTACCTCACCGGAATTTCAGATGCCGGATGGACAGCAATCGGACTGGCTGCCGGTACATACATTAACTGGCTGATCGTTGCCAAACGTATCCGCCGCTATACGCACACCTGCAACAATTCCATTACCATCCCATCGTTCTTCAGCAACCGCTATCGCGATGAAAAAAAGATGCTGCAGGTCATTGCTGCTATTTTTATTGTTATCTTTTTTATTCCTTATACGGCCTCTGGATTTGCCGCATGCGGAAAACTTTTTTCCAGCTTATTCGGGGTAAAGTATCTGACCGCCATGATCATCAGTGCTATCGTAATTGTGGCATACACGACACTTGGCGGATTTCTTGCTGCTTCCACAACGGACTTTATCCAGAGTATCATCATGTCGGTTGCTCTGATTGTAGTTCTGATCTTTGGTGTAGAAACTGCTGGCGGTATCGGTGCCGTTATCCACAACGCCTCCGAGCTTCCGGGATATCTCTCCATGACACTTTCCTATGATGTAAACACCGGAAAGGCCGCTCCTTACAGTGCCCTGACCATTGTTTCCACTGCCGCATGGGGACTTGGATATTTCGGTATGCCGCATATCCTGCTCCGCTTTATGGCAATCGAGGATGAGAAAAAACTGAAACTGTCCCGCCGCGTTGCAACCATCTGGGTCGTAATCTCCCTGTTCGTTGCCGTCTTTATCGGTGTGATCGGTTATACCATGAGCAAAGTCGGCGCACTGGAGATGCTGACCGGATCGAATTCCGAAACCATTATCGTAAAAATTTCCGCCCTGCTCTCCCAGCACGGTGTGATATTTGCCCTGCTTGCGGGTGTGATTCTCGCCGGCATTTTAGCTTCCACCATGTCCACTTCGGACTCGCAGCTGCTGGCTGCATCTTCTGCGGTTTCTTCCGACATTCTCGGTGCTTTCCGCAAAGATTCTTCCAACAAAAACGGAAGCATGGCAGCCGCAAGAATTACACTCCTTGTAATTTCTGTCGTTGCCGCATTCATTGCCAGAAATCCGGACAGTTCCGTATTTGCCATTGTTTCTTTCGCCTGGGCTGGATTCGGTGCCGCATTCGGACCGGTTGTTCTGTTTTCCCTGTTCTGGAAACGTACCAGCAAATGGGGCGCACTTGCCGGTATGGTCTGCGGGGGTTCCATGGTATTTATCTGGAAATACCTGATCCGCCCGCTCGGTGGTATCTGGAACATCTATGAACTGCTTCCTGCATTCCTGATTGCCTGCGCTGCGATCGTAATCGTCAGTCTGCTGACACCAAAACCTTCCAAAGAAATCGAAGAGGAATTTGACCGGGTCGCACAGATGAAATAAATCTTTTAACTTTGTATACCAAAAATGTCGGTAGATATCTGACAGATATCTACCGACATTTTTAATTCTTATTTTCAATTATGCTTTGATCCTAGCGGCGGATCTTTACAGACTTCACACTGCTGTATGGACTGTAATACTTTGTTCCATCTACAGTAACATAGCTGCGGATCTTGTAATAATAAGTTCCTTTGGCGAGTTTTGCCCTTGTATAAGACCGCATCTCACCATCTTTTGTAGCCGCAATCTTCTTGTATCCATAATCATATGCTCCCTTGGAGCGGTAGATTTCATAGCCGGTAACGGAAGTACCTGGCAGCCATGTGATACGGACTTTTGATCCGTGTGCACGCAATCTTGTGATAACCGGCTTCTCCGGCTTAATAATAAAGCTTGTCTTTGCAGATCCCGTATAATTACCGGTTCCCACTACCATAACAGCAGCTTTTCCCGGTGCACCATTGTCACTATAATTCAGATAGTAATCCGAACCTTCTTTTAAAACAATGTTATTTAATGTAACGGTAACTTCCGGTTTTACGGAAGATCCCGTATATCTTTGTGCTGCAATCTTACTGATCACCGCATTTGCAAGATTATTGGATGAAACCGTTGTATTTCCGTTTCCATGATTTACAATACGGAAATAAACTGTTCTGCTTCCATAATAATTTCCGATTCCGTTAATTGTTACGGATGCAGTACCGATATTGCGGTTGTTGCTGTAAGTAAGTGTATAATCTCTTCCCTCGTACAGATAGCCGCCATTCAGCCATACCGATACAGACGGACGGATATCATATCCGGTGTATGTCTGATCAACGATTGTACCTACCGAAGCATTTGGAATATAGTACGAATAGGTATTATTGCTGTTATTGGTTCCTGTTACCTGAACCGGAATCTGCAGAGGAATTCTTCCATCCGGACGATTCAGTGTAAGTGTTGTGGAACCTGCAGTATTTGCGATCAGTTTTGTTCCGCTGATATAGGCAACCGCAGTATTGGATACATACATATTCAGTCCCTGTACAATCGGACAGTTTGCATTGCTTGGCCAGTGATTAGATACTTTAATGTTTTCATAGCATCCAGATAAATCAATGGTCTGACCCGCAGACATCTGAATGTAATTTCCAATGGATGACGGAACAACAATCTGATCTGAGGTAATATTGCTTTCCGCAATCTGAATATTGTTTACCGTTGTCGTCTGGTTGTTCGGTGTTGTATAGGATGTTCTGGTTACCGTGTTGGCAAATTCCTCTACCCAGTAGTGGTAGCCATTGTAATATACATGTCCGATTCCGACAGCTGTAAACTGGCTGTTTAACATATTTCTACGCTGTTCCTGTCCGGAATAATTTGCATTGTCTTCCCGCATTGCGTTGTGAAGTGCAGATGCGGAAGAATAATTCACACCGATATTCTCTGCATACACTCCCGCATAGACACCGTTTTCACTGTAAGCAGTATAATAATTTGTGCCATTTGGTCTGGTGTGTGAATATGAAAGTGCAATCTCTGCTGCACGTTTCATGGCTACTTGCTCCAATGCATAGTCGTAAGTAAGCGACTGCAGATTATTACAATATGTCTTCGTGTAATTGTTTGCATCCCAGTACCATGCATCGGATGAATTTCTGCGCATACTGTTGATCATGCCATAGACGTTTCTGGCATCCGTCTGTCCGTATGTAACCTGAATACTTACGTTCCGTGTACCGGTTGTTGCAGCCATCACATTGCCCGCATACCCCAGTGGAAGCAGTGAAACAATCAGGACAAACGCAAGCAGACGCCTGAGTACATTGTGCGTTTTGGTTTTTCTCATAATCTTGATCCCTTCCTTTATTTTAAAATTTTGTTATCCCTATTGTACGCTTTTTAGCGGCTTCCCGCAATGATAATTTCATAAAGTTTGCTTGACAAGCATAACAGAAAAGCTATACTCTAATTAGCAAACAGGTGGGTGCGCAACTCGTTTCTGCGGGCTGTCGTTTTGTCGGGGACACCGTTCGCAATTTCTAGTCTGCCTAAGAGGGAATCTTCGAAACGTTTATTACGCCCACTCCCCATTTGTCTTGATATTTACTTTATTTTCAATATGTCACTCTGTGACTGCGCAAATAGAACCGTGGGCATGCTTGTTCGAAGCTTCCCTCTAAGGCAGACACAAAATCGCTCAGACGGTGTCCCCGACAAAACGACAGCCCGCAGAAACGAGTTGCGCAATCACCAATCTAATTAGCAGATGGAGAAGGGAGAAATAACAGAATATGACCTATCAGGAATTAGTTTCAAAATTAAAAGATACTTATCAGGAGAAAGATGCTTCCAAAATCAGCGAACATCTTGCCATCCAGTTTAACATACAGGGAGAAGCCGAAGGTGCCCTGTATCTGGAAATTGCAAACGGACAGCTTCATGTTGAACCATATGAATATTACGACCGTGACATTTTAGTCACAACTTCAGCTGCTGATCTGCTTGCACTCGCGCAGGGCAGCCTTGACATTCTCGAAGCTTACCAGAGTGGGAAAATTTCTGCGGAAGGAAATCTTGCAAAAGCATTGCTGTTAAATGAAATTATCACCGGTTCATCCGAAGCTCCGGCACCAGCAGAATCTGCTCCTGTGGAAACTTCGGCACCAGCGGAATCTGCTCTTGTGGAAGCTCCGGCACCGGAAGAATCTGCTACTGTGGAAACTCCAGCTGGCGAAAATACTCCGGCTGCAAAACCATCCGTTAAAGCACCACGCATGTCCCGGAAGAAAAACAGAAAAAGACATAAATAATCTGTAAACTTCCTTGTGTTTTTCAGACAGCATGTTATGATAATTCATAACATAAGGTTTTTGATATAGGAAAGGAGTGAAATATATGTCTTTTTTTAACAACTTAGGACAAAAGATCAGTGATGTGAGCCAGACTACCATCAAAAAAACAAAAGATCTGGCAGATACTGCAAAATTAAATTTAAATATCTCCGAGGAAGAACGCAAGATTGATACTGCATACGAACAGATTGGAAAATGGTATGTGGAAAAACATCGCGAAGATGCCGAAGAAGATGTAAAAACCTGGCTGGATGCGATTGCCGTTTCCGAAGCCAGAATTAAGGAATGCCGTGAAAGCATTCACCAGATGAAAGGTGTAGCGATCTGCCCATCCTGCGGTGCAAGCGTGGATGCCGATGCTGCATTCTGCAGTGCCTGTGGACAGAAAATGCCGGAAAAGCCAAAGCCGGAACCGGTTAAGGAAGAGGATGTCGAGGTGATTCCTCCGGAACAGCCGTCTGAGGAACCAGCTTCTGAGACCGTGTCGGAAAATGCTTCCGAAAACCAGACCGAAGCACCTGCATCTGATGCTTCAACCGAAGCTTAAAAACAGACATGGAAAACAAAAGGAGCTGTCGTGCCGCTGATATTCGCTGGTGCGATAGCTCCTTTTCTAATTTTATTAAAACGAGTTGCGCAATCTCTACTGTTTATACAAACGGGTTATAAAACCGGCTGCCATCATGATATGTAATCACAAGTGCAGCCACGGCAAATCCAAGCACCAGTGCAATACACAGATAATCATTGCGCTGTAACTTTCTTCCCATATACCAGGTACGCTTTTTGTACTTCCCATACCCACGCAGCTCCATCGCATTACTGATTGTATCAATGCGGCCGATACTTGTAAAAATAAGTGGAAAGATGATAGATGCCGTACTCTTTATACGGCTCATCAGCTTTGCCTTCCCGGACATTTCTATTCCACGGGCCTCCTGCGCATTTTTAATTTTGTGGAAATCATCCTGCACATCCGGAATATAACGCAGTGCAATTGCCACCGCATATCCGATGTTGTAACTGATTCCAATACGATTTAACGATGCTGCAAACTCCGACGGATTGGTGGTCACGACAAAAATAAATACCGCCGGGATAATTGTAAAATATTTCAAAATAATGTTCAACTCATAAAACAACTGCTCAGCGGTAATCGGATAATGCGCCGAAAGCTGCCAGAGTACATGCTTTGTACCATAAATTTTTGTTCCCTGATCCGGTGCAAAAATAAAAATGGCAAGCACATTGATGACCAGAAAGAACATAATGAACTTAAAAATAGAACCGACCTGTTTCCACTCTGTTTTTGAAATCTTAAACAGGATCAGACTAAGAACCAGCATCACGGCGAGTACACGGGTATCATAAGTAAGCATGCTTGTGATGGACCATGCCAGAAAATAGATCAGCTTTGTGACACCACACAGCCGGTCCATCCAGGTATCTTTTTGCTCATAGGTCAATAACTTTGCCATTACCGCACCGCCCTTTCGTAATTGATAAACCGCTGCACGAACTGGGAAGGATCTTCAATTCCACATTTGACCGCCATCTCATAGAGTGACGTCTGCTTTAAATATGCCGGAGCTGTGATCGTTTCATTGGTCAATACTTTTGCCGGCGTATCAATGGTCAGAAGTTTTCCATCTGCCACAACAATCGCACGGTTGGTATATTCCAGCATCAGGTGCATATCATGTGTAATCATGATAATGGTCGTCCCCTGTGTCTCGTTGATCGTCTTTAAAAACTCCATAATTTCCGTATAATGGCGGTAATCCTGTCCCGCTGTCGGCTCATCCAGAATCAGGATCTCCGGCTTCATAACAAGAATGGATGCAATGGTCACCCGCTTCTTCTGACCGAAACTCAATGCAGAAACCGGCCAGTTCCGGAACTGGTACAATCCACAGATTTTCAGTGTCTCATGCACACGCTCACGGATTTCTTCCTCTGGAACTCCGCGCACAGTAAGCCCAAGTGCCACTTCCTCATAAATCATAGGCTTAGAAATCATTTGATTCGGATTCTGCATGACAATTCCAATATGCTCCCCACGCTCTTTGACCGAAAGTGGTGAGATATCGTTTCCGTTCAGCTCAATTTTTCCTTTGCTCGGTTCTAAAAATCCACAGATCAGATTGGACAGTGTCGTCTTTCCGGCACCGTTTTTCCCGACAATACTGATCATTTCGCCTTTCTTTACATCAAAACTGATATCCGAAAGAATTGCTTTTTCCGGCTGATAAGAAAAATGCAGATGGTCTACTTTAAGTACCTTCTCCTGTGTTTCCTGTTTCTGCGGAATCTGCGTAGTCTCAAACCATTCCCGCACCTGTGTTTTGTATGGTTCAAAATTCATGGTTTCCACATGCTGCGGATGATCCTGTGCAGTGATGGTACATCCGGCATGTTTGAGTGCCGTGACATAGAGCGGTTCCCGGATTCCCTGTTCCTCTAAGATATTTCCAACCAGCAGATCATCCGGTTTCATGTCCGCAACAATGGTTCCGTCTCCGACCACAACAATACGGTCTACATCTTTGTACAGCACATCCTCCAGACGATGCTCAATGATTACGATCGTTTTTTTCTGTTCCTTTTGGATTCTGTCAATTAACGCGATCGCTTTCTTTCCGGTCGCCGGGTCAAGATTGGCGAGTGGCTCGTCAAACAAAAGAATATCCACATCATCAATCATAACGCCCGCCATGGAAACTCTCTGTTTCTGTCCACCGGACATCTCCGATGGTGCATGGGAAAGCAGCTCTTTTACTTCTACCGTTTCTGCCACACCGTCCACTTTGCGAAACATTTCTTCCTGTGCCATGCAGTCATTTTCCAGCACGAAAGCAATATCTTCCGCAACCGTCAGACCGATAAACTGTCCGTCCGTATCCTGCAACACGGTTCCGACCATCTTGGAAAGTCCGAAAATTCCAAGTTTTTTCGGATCTTTTCCCTCGATTTTTAAAGTTCCGGTACTGTCTCCTTCATACGAAAAAGGGATCAGTCCGTTGATACAATTTGATAATGTCGACTTCCCTGATCCCGATGGTCCAATGATGAGCACCTTCTCTCCGGGATAAATTTTCAAATTGATATCCCGGAGTGTCGGCTCCATCTGTGACCGATATTTAAATGTAAAATTTTCAAATTCAATAATCGGTTCCATACGTTTTTAGTCTTCCTTTGTAAGACTTGATGATTTTGCTCCAATCTTTGTATATCCCAGTCCGAGTAATGAACCAAGTACACCCACAATGATGATATTGGCTACAAACGCAAATACGCCCTGTGAGAATACTTTCTTTGCAGGCTCTGCATAAATGAGAATATCAAGCACCGGTGCAACAACGATCCATGCAATTGCATTTGCAACCACCTGAACGACATTAAAAAGAACTACTTTCTTCTTATTAAATCCACCGGCCTTAATCTCAAAGCTCTTTGCGAATAAACCAACTAAAATTCCAAAGATCGCATCTGGGAATACCCAGCTCCACCATACACCACCGTAAAACAGTGCATCTCCGAGTGCATGTCCCAGCAGACCAATGATTCCTCCGACAACCGGTCCAAACACTGCTGCAAGAAATGCCAGTACTGCTGCACGTGGCTGCATGGATGTATTCGGGATAATTCCCAGCGGAATCTGCACTTCTGTCAAAACAATGAACAATGCGGTTCCGATACCGGTTGCTACAACTTCTTTGATTCCAAATTTTTTCATAACAAGTTCCTCCTTTGTTTTTTCAGTACCTTATTATTTATGATAAACGCACAAATGTCAAGTTTTTCGCCCTTTTTCTTTCCAGCTTCCCCTAACTTTTTGCACCTTCTCCGACAAAGTATTCCTTCACCAGTTTAACAACGACACCGGAAAGCAAAAATACTGCGGTCAGGTTCGGAATTGCCATGAGTCCGTTAAACGTTTCCGCAATACTCCACATCAGGCCCAGATCCATGGTCGCACCCACAATGGCAACCAGTGCATACACCAGCATGAACGGCTTATTGACACGGGAGCCGAACAAAAACTCGATGCAGCGCGTCCCGTATAATCCCCATCCGATAATGGTGGAAAATGCAAAACAACACATCGCAACCGCAGTAAAAACAGATACCCAGTTTCCGTATGTTGCGGTAAATCCACTGATTGTAAGCTCAGCACCTGCTGCCTGTCCGTAACTGACCGGAACCTGGCTGCACAAAATAACCAGTGCTGTCAGTGTACAGATCACAATCGTGTCTACAAACACCTCGAAAATTCCAAAAAATCCCTGTTTGACCGGTTTTCTCGTATCTGCACAGGCATGTGCAATTGATCCCGTGCCAAGTCCGGCCTCATTTGAAAAAATTCCACGGGAGACACCTTTTTTCATACTCATAAAGAAGCTTCCCACTGCTCCACCGGTCACTGCCGCCGGGTGAAATGCTCCCTCCACAATCGAAGCAAATACAGCCGGGATATGACCGATATTAAATAAGATCACTCCCACTGCCAGAACAATATAGACCAGTGCCATAAACGGTACCAGCTTTTCTGTCACCTGTCCAATCCGCCTGATACCTCCAAGCAGAATGAGTGCGATCAGAACCGCCAGAATGATCCCGACTACAAGGTTAACAGTCGGCACCGCATCTTTTGAAATGACATGATAATTCATTAATGCCGTATTGATGGCTGTGGTAATCGTATTTACCTGTGTGGCATTCCCTGTTCCGAATACGGTCAGCACGCCAAACGCGGAAAACAGATACGCCAGCCAGTGCCAGTGCTTTTTGAGTCCGTTCTTAATATAATACATCGGACCGCCGACCAGATCCCCATGCACATTTTTTTCGCGGAAATGCACCGCAAGCGTCACTTCTGAAAACTTGGTACACATACCGAGAATTGCGGAAATCCACATCCAGAACACTGCTCCCGGACCGCCGATGGCAATCGCCCCTGCCACACCTGCAATATTTCCCGTGCCGACCGTTGCCGCAAGTGCCGTACACACCGCCTGAAACGGTGTCATGGCTCCATCCGATGCCTCACGCTTCTTAAACATGCGGCCGAAGGTCACTTTCATCGCGTATGGGAACTTGCGGATCTGTAAGAACCGGGTCCGGAAACTCAATACCAGACCAACACCGATGATACAGATCATGGCTGGAACACCCCAGATGAAATTGTTGACCGCATTATTGATTGCTTCAATTGTGGATAACATACTTTTCTTTTCCTTCCTACGTGAATAAGCGCGTGTTTTTTGTAAAACACGCGCTTGCATTATAGCACAATTTTTGCATTTTCTCTACATCTGCGAAAAGAAACACATATTGGGCAAAAATTTTATTTTCTTATTGGGAACCACAGAGCGACACAAAAATATTGTTCTTTCATTTGGCATGTCATTGTTCCCTGCATCTGTTTCATCATAAATTCCACATTTTTTAAACCAATTCCTGTTCGATTACAGGGACTTAGCTGCTCTTTCTCTTTATTTTTTATAATGACACCTATTCTCTCCGGCTCATATGTAATGTCTAAATACACGAAATCCTCTGTGTCTCCATATTTATATGTATTATCAAGAAGATTATCAAAAATCCGACTCATTAAATTCGTATTAATTGAAATTTTTACATTTTCCCACTTTAAGTTGTCAATGTTTACGCGAAAGTTATTTTTTTGTAAAACCGCATAGAATTCAGACAAATAATCCCCAATAGCCTCTTCTATCGTGTCAGGCTCTTCTAATATACACTCTTTCTGGCTATGCACCACAGACAATTCAAAAAGCTGATCCGTTAAATTTTTTATTTCCATTGCCTTACGAATAATCATATCTATATATTGTGTATCTAAGCCTCTTTTACTTACATCCATTCGTGCAATTTCTGCGTATGTCGTTAATCCGGTTAAGGGGGTCCTGACATCATGTGCCAGACTTTTTATTAACCTTTCCTTTTCTTCCTGTTCTTTCTTCTTTTCCTTCTCTGCCTCATCCATATTTCTGCTTAACTGTATAATGATTTTCTGATTTCCAACAAATGCAATTAACAGACTGGTCACAATTGCAATTACTACCATGATAATGCACATATATCGATAATAAACATTTACATTCTTCACATAAATAAATACATCTGCATCTGTATCTGCAAATGAGATCTTATCCATAAACTGCCATGTTCGATGAAGGTTACTCTGCGCATTACCATCTAACTGAAATGTTCCATTATATAAAACCCCATAAATAAGTTTACGTTCTTTTGAAATTGAGAAATAATAAATATTATTTTTTTGAATCCACGGATTCAGTTTCTTGTATTCTTTTGTTGTGATACCATTCTTTTTTATGTATTGTTGTAAACTTTCTAAATAAGGTTTCTGCATATTTACCATGTAACTTGAAGAATTAAAATAATAATCTAACCATTCTTCTCCCACATAATAAAGAACCATAAAAAGAAACGTCGAACTTATCAACGCCAACAACATCATTGCCCTTAATCTATGTGTTGTTTTGAGGAATATTTTCTTCAAAACGATACCCCTTTCCCCATACGGTTTTTACTACACTATCACAATTTCCGCATTTTTTCATTTTGGATCTTAAATTTTTAATATGCACCATTACTGTATTGCTTGCTGAATTCACATAAACTTCCTGCCATACGCTTTCGAAAATATTTTCCACAGAAAACACCTTGTCCGGATAGGAAGCAAGCAACTTTAAAATTTGATATTCTTTTTCTGTAAGTTCCATGTCCTTTCCATTACACTTTACAGAATTGGAAAACATACAAATATCCAGCGAATTATAATGCAGCCATTTATTTTTCTGTAATTGATTACCAGTATAGTTCGTATTATATACACTGCACCGGCGCAATAATGATTTTACCCGTGCCATTAATTCCACATAAGAGAATGGTTTAACCAGATAATCATCCCCTCCCGCCGAAAATCCTTCCAGTTTATCCGTTTCAGAAGATTTCGCTGTAAGAAAAAGAATTGGTACATACCATGATTCTCTAATTTTTTTACAAACCTCAATCCCTGACATTTCAGGCATTATGATATCTAATATTACAAGAGATATGGTTTCATTTAATTTTTTCAGCCCCTCTCTCCCATTCTTTGCTTCAATAATTTCATATCCCTGGCTTTCAAGTAATATGCGGATTCCATTTCTAATATCAAAATCATCTTCTATGAGTAATATTATTTTATCTTTTTTTTCCATATATAACTTTACCTTTATTTTTTTCTAAGCGCAGTTGTTTTAATATACCCACTCCTACCTTTCCAATTTACTTTTGCCCAACCGTTTTTAATAGATCTTACCTGTATAATATCATCTTTATATACATATTCAATTACCTCATATGAGGAACCTGCCCCAGATCTAATTGCAGCTTTTTCACTTACCACAACATATTCCGAATCAAATAATCGCTCCTGATCTTCTACGGCATTTGCTTTATTATTCAATTCCATTGCCTGAACTGGAGTTATACCTACAAATAGTACCAATACTATAATTTTACTTGCTGCTAATAACTTTCTCATTATTTTCCTCCTAATTACTTTTATAATACCATATATTTCTTAAATAAATCGTGAAGTAAATATGAAGTATTCTTATTTTTTATGTTTTAATTAAATATTTATATAATTATTTCATCATTTTTAATATAAATTCATTCATTTCATATCTTTAATTATGATATTATATTTTTGCAACAAATACAACTATTTCACCAAAGAAAGGGGTCTAATTATGGATATAAAAATTACCACTTCTAATTATAATTCATCTCCTAAATGTTCTTCTATGGCTTCCAAAGAAGAATATAATAAAATTTCCACAATTGGCGAGAATGAACCAGCTATAATTTATGATCAGGAAACTTCATTTTCATCAAACAATCTCTATAGTATCCAGTCTATTCGTGCCAATGCTAACACTACGCTTACTAATCAAGAAGTTCAGTCTGGTTTATCTACACTAGGTCTTTATAAAGGACCAATTGATGGTAATCTTACCTCCAGTGCATCTAAACAAGCAATTAAAAATTTTCAACAAGTTTATTGTGATACACATAATGCCGGAACCATGACAGACAAAATGAAAACAAAACTCCTTGGACTACTTCGTTTTAGACGTACTCTTATAAATGATAGCAAATTTAACCAGACTGCAAAAGAACTGTCTTTAGATAGTACCGAAAAATCAAATCTGGCAACCATATGGACTTTTTTAAGAAAAAGAATGGGCTTATCAGCATCCCAGGCTGCTGGCGTGTGTGGAAATTTATCTTTTGAATCCCACTTTTCAACAGATAATCTACAAGATGATATTTCAAGAATAGACCATGATCCTAATTATAAATATAACTCATCTGATGGCAAAGGTTATGGATTAATGCAATGGAGCGAAAAAATAGAAAAAAAGAAACTTTTACAAACGGCCAATAACATGAATTTAAATGTATCCGATCTAAACGCTCAATTAGCCCACTTTCAAGAAGAAATGACATCTGGAATTTATCGTAATAAATGGCCAAAACTTAAACAAAAAACTTCTACCAAAGATGTATGTGATTATTTCGAATCTGCCATGGAAGGGGCTGGAGAAGCACATCTTGATAAAAGAGAAAAGGATGCAAATATACTTTATAAATATTTAAAGGATCATTAAACCCTGCAATTTTGGAGGTAACATCATGCTGAAACATATAAAAAAAACTTTTCTTCCCGTCATGCTTTGTCTTGTCCTGTGCACCTGTACCGCATGTACTTCTCGTTCCAAAGAGGAAACAGAAACTTCCGAGACGGAGACTGAAATTTCCAAGACGGAAACAGAAACTTCCGAGACGGAGACTGAAACTTCCAAGACGGAGACTGAAACTTCCAAGACGGAGACTGAAAGCGAGGTCTCTGCTTACCGGAACGTATTACGGAAAATCAGACAAAACCACATGTATCCGGGTTCTGACACCGAGTTCACCGAGTTTGACTGGGAAGAATCACTGTCGATCTACTACGCAATTGTCGATGTCACCCAGGACGGCATAAAAGAGCTTCTGCTTGATTTTGATTATGATAGTGGTCCGGATGGCGGCATTACAGTGTACACCTATGATCCCAATGCACCTACTCTGGTTCATGAAATTGGAGGGTTCTATACTTTTTCCCGTTTTTACGACAATGGAATTGTGGAAGAGGATATTTCCCACGGAAGTCCTTACGGTGGCCCTTATTCCACTGCTGGTGCAGCCGACCCCACCACTTTCTGGCCTTATCAGGTATGGTCCTATCAGGCCGATGATGCCTCCTACACCCGAATAGGTTTTGTGACCGACTGGAATAAAAAAGAATGGGCAGACAGCATTGACGGATTTTCCTCATTCCCGGATTCCGCTGATAAGGATCACGACGGTATCGTATATCTCCTGACAAATGCCAAAGGGAAAGAAACCGCCATAGATGCTGCTGACCTGAAAAAGTGGGTGGATTCCTACCGTAAAGGTGCAAAAGAAATTCCCATCACCTATCAAAGACTCAAATAATGGCAATTATGATTGTGTATCAGGATCACTGACTGCGTACCGCCCAACGCATCTTCGTGGATCGTGCCCGTCCGTTCTGCGCACACTCCTGCGCGGACGGACGCACCACATCCTTTGCATACTCCGAATAAATACCTGCGCGGTAGCCTTCTTTTAAAGCACGCTTTACCAGCTTGTCCTCCCCGGAATGGAATGTCAGAATCGCCACGCGGCCGCCCGGTTTTAAAGCACCCGGCAGTTTTTCCATAAATTCATAGAGCACCTCAAACTCGCGGTTGACATCAATGCGAAGTGCCTGAAACGTCCGCTGACAGGTCTTTTTGATGGTTTCTTTTTTATCCTTTTCCGGCAGAAAATCGAGAGTGTCTTCAATAATCCTGCGCAGTTTTGTGGTGGTATCCACGCGGTGTCCTTTGCGGATCTCATCGGTGATCGCTTTTGCAAGTTCCTCACAGTACGGCTCATCCGAATTTTCATAAAGCATTCCGGCAAGCTCGTCACGGCTGATCGTATCCAGACGCTCCGCCGCACTGATTCCCGCCTCCTGATTCAGTCGCAGATCAAGCGGTCCGTCCACTTTAAAGGAAAATCCACGCTCCGGATTGTCGATCTGCATGGACGAAACGCCAAGATCTGCCAGAATAAAATCAAATCCACCCACTTCTTTTGCAATCTCATCAATCGTGCAGAAATTCTGCAGATGGATGGTCAGCATGTCCTCTCCGAATCCCTGGTCTGCCAGACGTTTTTTCGTCTTTGCCGACTCTGCCGGATCGACATCGGTCGCATGGATGTGTCCCTGTCCCTGCAGCTGCTCGAGCATGGCTTTCGTGTGACCGCCGTAGCCGAGTGTGGCATCAAAACCGGTCTGTCCCGGTTTGATCTGCAGGAAATCAAGAATTTCTTTTACCATAATGGAGATATGCATGCCTGCCGGGGTGTTGCCTTTCTGGATGACATGCGCGATGGTGTCTTTGTATTTTTCCGGCTGTAGTTCTTTATATTTTTCTTCAAATTTCTTCGGGTATTTTCCTTTATAATGCACACGGCGCTTGTGCGGGGTCTGGTTTTCGTTTTCCATTTTTTATTCCTTTCCTTTGCTGTTCAGGTACAGCTCCTCTTACCATTTGCAAGGCAAAACTTTATATGAGGTTGCGAAGGTATTATTTGCAGAGTAATCTTTGAGCACTAATGATTTCAAATTTAATCTGTTTTCTATGAATACCGGTACAATTGTTTTTCTACCAGTTTACTTCCTTCATAAACAAGCCGAAGTGTAAAAAAGCGGTGCTCGTCTTCCTCGATCAGCAGTTTTAAAAAAATGGCATCTCCTTCCCAGGTCGGAAGCGCAAGCACTTCTTTTTTGTCCATCCACTGCAGATCGCCTTCATTGCACTCGATCAGCTCCCCGGTAAAACCATCCGCGGTAAACAGGCACATTTCTTCCGGCTCCGGCGCTTCATCACTGATGAATGTGATCAGCCCGCGGAACTGGTAGGAAGTCAGTGTCAGGCCGGTTTCTTCTTTTACTTCACGTAACAGGCAGTCCTCCGGTCCTTCCGTGCCTTCTGCATGTCCGCCTACACCAATCCACTTGTCTTTGTTGATGTCGTGCTGCTTTTTGGTGCGGTGGAGCATCAGGTATTTTCCGTCTTTTTCTATGTAACACAGGGTTGTCATTTTCATGGGATTTTCCTCGTTATTTCTCATATTTGTTCCATATGCTCCATGATAACAAAATTTGCCCCGTTTTTTCAATCGAACATTTCATATTTTGCCCCGTTTTTGATATATTTATTTTCTTTTTTGCCCCGTTTTTAAATTCCAGCTGAGTTATGGTGCTCATTTGAGGTATTCTCCAATCCGGTCAATATTATAAAGCGGGATGTTTGTCATCCAGTCCTGCTCACGGAAATCCGACATGGACGTCCGCACCGCATGCTGCGGATGATACTTCTCACAAAAAGCCCGCAGACTTTTTGCCCGCAGATTTTCCTCTGCTTTCACCTCTACCGGAATGACCGATCCGGGTGCCTGCAGCATAAAATCAATTTCGCCCGTAGAATTTGCCGTTGTGTAATAATATGGTTCCACCCCCAGTTCTGCTATCATCTGCTGCAGCACATACTGCTCCGTCAGTGCCCCTTTAAACTCTGTAAAAATCCGGTTTCCATCAATGATAACGCTTGCATCCAGATCTGCCATGGCAAGCAGAAGCCCGACATCAAGCATATAAATTTTGAACGCATACAGATCCATGAAGTCAACTTTCCCTACCAGAAAAGAAGTTCCCTTATAAAACGTTTCATTGTGCGTCCTCCCTGTCAGTGGAATTTATATGTAGCATTCCTTATTACTTTATATCATATTTCTTTATGGCAGAGCCGTCAACATTTTTAAGGACGTATTTGTGTTATGGTGCTACACTTTTCAGGACGTATTTATGTGATAGTTCTACACTTTTCAGGACGTTACTGTTTGCATAAATGTGGAAGGTTTTTGTTGCATCTCAGGCATTTAAATGCTATACTTGTCACAAAGCAAATACATATTTTTCCATAGCTTGGGCGGACAGTACCTGGCGAGCCGTCTATATCATATACTTTATTTCATCATTTCAAATTATCCCGGAAAGTCTTGCTTTTAAAATTCAACTTTATTTTAACTTAATTTTGTTATAAGCAGGATTTGTATTGATATGGGATGTGTTGTCATACAGATTCTGTGGCTTACACAAGGAGGAAACTGTATGGCAAACAAAGAATACAAAAGTGATGTGTTCAGCATGCTTCTTCAGGACAAGAAACGTGCAATGGAAATTTATAACGCGATTAATGGAACGGACTATGATGATCCAGAACTGGTTGAAATGACAACTTTGGATGACAAAAGCTTTTCGCTTACCGTACGGAATGATGCATCATTCATTCTTGATGCGAATCTGAGCTTGTATGAGCATCAGTCGACCTATTGCCCGAATATGCCACTGAGGGATCTTCTTTATTTTGCAAGCATTATACAAAAACAAATCAAAGCTCAGAAACGTGATATTTATGGTGGAAGAATCTTAAAGATTCCAGTGCCCCATTTTGTCGTGTTTTATAATGGAAAAGAAGATGCGCCGGATCAGTATGATCTCCGTCTTTCTGATTCATTTGAAAAAGAAACCAAGAATCCTGAGATAGAATTGGTCTGCCATGTTTACAATATCAACAGTGGAAAAAATACCCCACTGCTGTCAAAATGCCAGACATTGCGTGAATATATGTATTTTGTGGATATGGTGCGGAAAAATAATGAAATCAGTGGAAATTTGGAAGATGCCATTGAGAAAGCTATCAACCAGTGTATGGAAGAAAATGTGCTTAGGGATTTTCTGGCTCAACACAGGGAGGAGGTAATGCACGTGATGACATTAGACTATACATTTGAACGACGGCTGGAAATGCAGCGCGCCGAAGCAATTGAGGATGGCGAAAGGATCGGAAAAGAAATCGGGAAAGAGATCGGGAAAGAGATCGGGAAAGAAGAAAAATTGTCAGAGCAGATTCGTAAAAAAATTCAAAAAGGCAAACCTCTGGATCAGATTGCGGACGAATTGGAGGAAGTGCCGGAAACCATTCGTCCTTTATACGAAAAAATCAAGCAGGAAATACTGCAATAAAATAAGGCAGTTTCCGAGGAGGAAATGAGTTTTTATCGTTCGTTAGCTGAATGATATGCTTATTTACAAAATTGAATATTGCTTACCTTCAAGTTTATTGTGTCAGGCACCAATTGTCCAATTGTTCTCTATTTCTATTGATGCAGCCACTTATGCGATGGTCGGATTTGTCACAGGTATACTACTCACAAAATATCTGCTTTGGTATGACGATAGAGTTAAGTAATTCTTAATATGAGGGGCTTACCTTGCCCCTCTATCCTTATTCTGTAACTACAATCATAGTTCTATTTTTCAATCCCAAGCACGGTATTGGCCTGCTCACCCTCCATATATTCAAATGTGATGGTATCTCCTACACCATAACGCACGATATCAAGGTAATCTACTACCGATACATCGTAAATATCGGAATCATTTTCGAGCAAAATATATTGGTGCGTATTTCCTTCTACCACTGCATCGGTGATTTTTGCAATCGTACCGGTTGCTTTCTTGACACTGTCGCTCTCTTTTGTTTCCGCATTGACACCATTTTGCTTCATCAGTTCCATATAGTTCTTTTCGCATTCACTGACAGAATCACCGGTTGCTACAATCTGATATTTCTGCACATTTACCATCGCATACATTTTTACCAGACCAGAATCATCCTTTAATGCAATGAAATAGGTCGGCTCATTTGTAATGTTTAATAACAGTGGGAAGGTTGCTGTATAGCCAAGGTTTTGCACCTTACCTTCCGCAGAGGACATCGCAGAATCTTCAATTGCGCCTTCTACCTGATAATATTTTGTCTCCATCGTTCTCTCATTCATCAGGACGAATCCAACGTTGGACTGATCACTTGTGATGGAGGTTACTCCGGTATAAACCCAGACATCATCATTCATTGCAAGGTAATTATAACCGTTCGTGGTGGTCAGACAATCCTTCTGTCCTAACACACTGTTGATAAATCCATGTTTTAAAGATCCATAATAATCATAAAGCTGTACCAATAAATCGGCAGAATAAACACGGTCTACCCAGCTTGGCACATCTTTTACCGCATAATCAGTGCACTCACCTGTCACAGCATTACAAAGCACAACTCTGCCGATGGTCTTACCTCCAAACAGACCAATCTTATAATCTGCAACACTGCAAATCCAGTAAGGCGTACCCTCCTCATCAATCTCAAAACTGATATCATCGAAAATATAGGTCGGATAACGAAATCTTAAATGACGCTTTAAGTTTCTATGAAAATGGTCATATGGCGTATATTTCATGCCTTCTGACAAACGAACCAGCTCCGTATCCTGCGTTGCCATATCAATCTTAATATAGGCTGGAATTCCTTCCTTCTGGTTCGTCAGCCACTTGATGGTATCCGCATAACGGAGCGGTGTCACACGGACCGGTTCCCCTTTGTAGTTAATCTGGGAATAAAGTTCACTGACTTCAAACTGCGACGCCATATCAACAAGACTACCCATCTTACGATTTCCCAGAATGGATGCTGAGTCACGATCTAACAGTGGAATCTGGTCATAAGAAATCTGTTTGATATCCTCGGTAAATTCCCCCTCTTCCACTTTTAAAAGTTTCTGATATTTTGCTGCATTGACAATCGGTGAGGACAAAATGGAGCCTGCCACATAAACCGCCAAAAACAGTAAAAAGACAATCACTCCAATCTTTAAACCTGTATATTCCTTAATAAAGGACAGTTCAATCTTGCTTTGTCCTGCTATCTTTGCCTTTCTTACAATATAAAGCACGAAAAGCACCGCCAAAATCAGAAAAATAAATTTCCAGGTTTCTGTTGCATGAATGTTAATTGCCGGAAGTGAAACATAATAAAAAATTGCAACAGCGATTACCACCAACAAAGCAATCACCAGTTTGACTTTCATCATTCCTTTCATCACGAATTCCCCTTTCGTTCGTTTGGTCGAAGCTGATATAAAAATTCTTCAAAACATACGCCATCTTGTTCCGGTATCAACAAGTTTATTGTGTCAGGCACCAATTGTTCCAATGTAAAACGTTTCATCGTGCGTCCTCCCTGTCAGTGGAATTTATATGCAGCATTTCTTATTGCTTTATATAATATTCCTTTATGGCAGAGCCGTCAACATTTTCAAGGACGTATTTGTGTTATGATGTTACACGTTTCAGGACGTATTTGTGTTGTCATATCACACGTTTCAGGATATGATTCTATCATGAAAGTAGGAACTATAAACTTACAAAGTTTCTGCTTTTGCAAATAACCGGTATGCTCTTGCAATTTTATTTTCTATGTTCTATGATAGGCAGTTAGAAAGACAGGGTGATTTTATGCAGATCAGTATTCTTTTAATGGAACAGATTTTTGAGCTTTTTCTCATGATTCTGATGGGATTTATCATTGTAAAGGCGGGAATTGTCAAGGAAGAAGACAGTAAAGTTTTATCCAAAATCGTACTGTACCTGATCATTCCATGCGTGATTATAAACGCTTTTCAGGTGGACTATACTAAAAAAACCGTAAATGGTCTTCTGATCGCGCTTGCTGCATCCGTATTGCTTCAGGTGGTTCTCCTGCTTGTCGTTTTCGTGATGGGAAAACTGTTTTCCTTAAATGAAGTGGAAACAGCTTCTATCTATTACTCCAACTCCGGCAATCTGATTGTTCCTATCGTGACATTTGTTCTGGGACAGAAATGGGTGCTTTACGGATGTGTCTTCATGAGCGTGCAGCTTGTTTTCCTCTGGACACACTGCAAGAAAATCATAAGCCGTGAGTCTTCCTATGACTGGAAAAAAATCATTCTTAACATCAATATGATTTCCATTGCCATTGGTGCCATTTTATTTTTCACCAGAATCCGGCTGCCGGAACTCATTGCAAATACGATCTCCAGCGTTGGAAATATGATCGGACCGGCCAGCATGATTGTAACCGGAATGCTTTTTGCCGGAATGGATTTGAAAGCAATTTTTGCAAATAAACGTGTGTATTTCATATCGGCTCTCAGAATGCTTGTCATTCCTTTGATTGCACTGTTTCTCATAAAAATCAGCCATCTTGCCACACTGTCTGCAGATGCTCAAAAGATCATGCTCATTGTATTTCTCGCAGTAATCACCCCATCAGCATCCACCGTTACACAGATGTGTCAGGTATACGGAAACGATGCACACTATGCCAGCGCAATCAACGTAGTGACCACGCTGTGTGCCATTGTGACCATGCCTTTTATGGTGCTGTTGTTTTCCTGTATTTAACGGTATATTTTCGTTTTTTTACAGCCAGCCCATTTTTCACACCAAATACTTCCATTCCGATCAGAACCGGTGCGCAAAGTATTGGCTGCACTTCCCACCGCCGCGTATCCAAGTGCCGCGCAGGCCATCGTTGGCAGTCCTGCCACACTTCCCACCACAAAACCAAGGGATACTCAATGGTGGAAATTGGATCTTCCTTTTCTTTGATGATTTTCCAGGTTCTTACATTCCTCTGGGACATATAGCATGGTTTCTTGATGATATGTCCCAGCCTTCTATTTGCCGGGACATATGCGAGTTTTCTTTTTTGATATGTCCCAGTTCTTCTATTTGACGGGACATATGCAAGTTTTTCTTTTTGATATGTCCCAGTTCTTCTATTTGCCGGGACATATACAAAATCTCTTTCATTTTATGTCCCCTGATTCCTGTGAGACGGGATTTTTTCGAACATTTTTCTTCTATATGTCCCTTTCTCTTTGCCTTGTGGGACTTTTTCCAACTATTTTTCTCTATATGTCCCTTTCTCCCCACCTTGTGGGATTTTTCTGGCATTTTTTCCTTATATGTCCAAGTTCCTCCACCTTACAGGATTTTTCTGGCATTTTCCCCTATATGATCCATTTTCTCTCTGCAACACGTAAATTTGAAACTATCTTCCCGTTTTTCTCCAGTAATCCCCTCTCTTTTTTCTGCAATACCGGATAAAATCATACCATAAAAAGACAAGCACAGCCCCGATAACGATCGCTTTTACCACAAGCGGCATATGCCCGTCACCGAATCCAAACTCCACAATAAAAAAAACACTCAGTGCGATCCACAGTGCAAACCATACCCATCCAAACAGCTTCTGATTTTTGACCTTGCAAAACAGAAACTGGAAAACCGGATCGCCACTCACTTTATAAAACTCGCTGTACTCCGAAAAATCACCGACAAGTTCCTCCAATTGCGCAAAGCTATGTCCCTTTTTCTCTTCTTCTTTTACATAGTTGAGGTAAAAATCAATATTTTCGCCATCGTAGGCATGATCTGCTGCAAGTTTCCGGCACAGGTCGATGGAACCCTGTATTTCCTGCTGCTTATTTAACAACTCCTGCAACTGCTGCCGGACAAGTTCCTCAGAAACTGCCGGATCATCCAGCATCGAGGCAATTTTTTCGATGGGCATATTCATTTTCCGATATAAAATGATCTGTTTTAACCGCCGAATATCCTGTTCACTGTAATTGCGGTATTTGCTCTGGTCATTCCGCTCCGGTTCGAGCAGCCCCTTTCTTTCATAAAAGCGGATATTACTGATGGTTAATCCGGTCAGTTGTGCTGCCTGTCCTATTTTCATCTATCCCGTTCCTCCTTCTATAATATTTGAAAATACAATTATCTCTTTCCCGCCTCACGCCGTGCCTGATCTGTAATTTCTTCTGGAAAATCCAGCAGTTCCATCAAATCTATGGCATTTGTTTTCCCGACGATCCCACGTCTGATTTTGTATGGAAAAACGATATCTTTTTCATGAACCTGACTGTCAAAATAATAAGTGTCGTATCGGTTTTTTAAGGCATACACCAGCTCCAGATCATGTGTAGCAATCAGGAGAAAGCCCTGTTTCTGCACCATGTAGGATAAAATGGCATTGGATGCCGCCAGACGCTCACGCGTGTTCGTCCCTTTTAAAATCTCGTCAATCACAAACAACATGGACTCACCCGTTTTCAGTTCATCGAGCATGCGCTTTAAATATTTAATTTCACGCATGTAATAACTCTCTCCCTGCAGCACATCATCCCGAAGTGCCATCGAGGTCATCACCTGTATTGCAGGCATTTTCATATTTTTTGCAACACAGGTATTGATCGTCTGTGCCAGAATCACATTGATGGCAACCGCTTTCATAAATGTCGATTTGCCAGATGCATTTGCCCCGGTCAGTACCACACCTTTTTTCAGGACAAAATCATTCGGGATTGCATCTGCCATAAGAGGATGACTGATTTCCTCCACACTGATTGCTCCATCACTCTGCAATGACGGACAACACCATTGCGGCAGGCTTTTCCGGAAGGATGCGATCGCAATCTCCATATCGATTTCTCCTGCAAATGTATACAGTTGCATCGTCTCTTTTTTGCACGCGCGCAAAGTTTTTTGAATACGGTAAAATGCGACAACATCATGCAGCGTAATTCCCGCAATATAATCCCAGAGGATCCCCGTCACATCCCCGGATATGCTCTGGTATTTTCTAGTCTGCCAGCGCAGCATCCGGTGGGATAATTTTTGAGTTTTCTCCAATGCATGCAAAATTTCCGGTCTGTCCGGTTCCAGTTTTTTTACAATCCAGTTGCAAAAATCAAAAAGTTCTTTCAAACTGGATACCATAAACAAATTTCCCTCGTATTTGCATTTTGTATGCAGATAAATAAGCAGATTGACTACCGCCACAACAAGAAAACCAGTTGCCCACAAATTACTTCGCAGCAAAATTGCCCCGATCAGACAAAAAGCCAGCAGTCCCTGCAAAAAATACAATATTGCACCGGGAATGACCAGTGGGTTAATTTCTTCCGTCAGGAAAAACGGCAGATAACAGCTTTCTTTCTGCTTGCCGATACGCATGAGTTTTTCTTCTATCTCTGTGCGTATGGATTCCCGGCGCGAAAAAAACGAAATCCTCTTTTCCATATCCTCACAGGACTGCCGTGTCTGCATATTGTGCAGGCGATGGTACAGAATCTGCTCTCCCATATACGTCCGGGTATGATTGATCCGCGCAAATACACGATCCATCTCCAGGTCATTCCACGTAACGGTATCCACGCTTCCTGCACTTTGCCATTCTTCCTTCTTTACGTCCTGCACCACCAGCTCTTCATACATACGGATTTCGCGCATGCGCTTCTCCAGTGATTCCCACGCTTCCAGCTCCATTGGATTTTTCCCGAATTGTGCTTTTATTCTGTTTCTTCTTTTTTGCTTTTTTCCAATCACCCAGTTCATGATTTCCACCTCAATTTTTGAATTCTGGCAGAACTATAAACCATGAACCAGGGTGAGAGTCAAGGGATTTTTACCAAAAAGACCGTTTCTGTGCCGTATAAATGCAGCGCCTGCCATTGACCAGAAATGCCACCAGGCAGACCGCAAAAAATGCAAGCCCATTTTCCACACCAAATACTTCCATTCCGATCAGAACCGGAGCCAGCAAAGTATTGGTTGCACTTCCAAACACCGCCGCGTATCCAAGTGCCGCGCAGACCATCGGTGGCAGTCCTGCCAGGCTTCCCAGCACAAAACCAAGCGATGCACCGATGGAAAAAAGCGGTGTCACCTCTCCGCCCTGAAACCCGATCGACAAAGTCAGTACCGTAAAGAGCAGCTTCAAAATCCAGTCAAACATATACAGTTCTCCCCCGGAAAATGCCTGCGCGATCAGATTGGTTCCAAGTCCGCAGTACCGTCCGTTCCACCCCAGAAAAAGGAACACCGCCAGTGGGATCGACACAAAGCCGATTCTCTTGTATGGATTTTCCAGTACGTTTCCCATAAACTGTTTTACTTTTTGCAAAAGCACCGCAAACAGCCGTCCCGTCAGACCGAACAAGATTCCAAAAAGAATCAGATACGTCACCGTCTTTGTGTCCGTCAATGACAGGGTCTGCGAAAGAAGAACCGAAAATTTTTCCAGCCCCAGCGCATGCGAAGTTGCAGATGCCGTAAAAGACGCAATTGCCGCAGGAAGCAATGCGGAATATGCCATACTTCCACTCACCACTACTTCCATCGCAAAAAAGACTGCTGCAAACGGAGTCTGAAAGAGGCCTCCAAATCCGGCTGCCATTCCCGCAATCAATACTATCCTGCCGTTGTCCGGGAAGTGGAATCTGCGGGCAAACGCATGGGAAAGTGTAGCACCGATCTGCACGGCAACGCCCTCGCGCCCCGCACTTCCGCCAAACAGATGTGTGATCCATGTACCGGCCATGACAAGTGGAATGAGTGCCAGTGGAATCGACTCCCGCTTTCCCTGCCCGGCTTCCATGACAAGCGTCATTCCTTTTGACGCCGTCTCATTGAAATGCCGGTATAACCAGACGATCCCAAGCCCTGCCAGCGGCAGAAACGGCAGCAATACAACTACATGCGCCGAACGAAAATCTGTAATAAAAAGTAAAACACGACCAAATACCGCGTCAATGGCACCAATTGCAATGCCAAGGAGCAGCGCAGATAGCACATACAAAAATGTTTCTTTTGCTTTTTTCTTTAATCCCTGTAAATCATGTGACGGATTCATGGTTTTCCTCTTCTTTCATAATCCCTTTTTCGTCTCTTACATGCGACATATGAACAATTGATTTACTGCTACATCCATCCTGCATCAATCCTTCCCCTGCACATCCTCAAAATCTTACAGCAAATAAAAAAGCCGATGGTCTCTGCGATCAAACAATCGTAGAAGTCATCAGCTTATCGTTCAGCAGTTCAGGGAAATTCCCTTGGGAGAACTTCATTCCCATTGACAGATTACTCCTTTTCCCATAAAAAATCAAGAAAAAAAATTTTGGACCACATGTTACAATCTGCTGCTTTTGTAACTTACATCCCGGATTTTTCATTGCTACAATAAGGGTATCATGAATGTATGCAAAGGAGACGATTACAACTATGGCAAACAGAATTATGTTAAATGAAACATCTTATCACGGCGCAGGTGCAATTCAGGAGATTGCAACCGAGGCAAAAGCACACGGATTCCAGAAAGCTTTTGTCTGCTCTGATCCTGACCTGATCAAGTTTGGTGTAACCAAAAAGGTAACAGATGTACTGGACAAGAATGGTCTTGTGTATGAGATTTATTCCGATATCAAACCAAATCCAACCATCCAGAATGTCCAGCACGGTGTACAGGCATTCAAGGATTCCGGTGCCGACTACCTCATTGCAATCGGCGGCGGCTCTTCCATGGATACTTCCAAAGCCATCGGTATCATCATTGCCAATCCGGAATTTGAAGATGTGCGCAGCCTTGAGGGTGTAGCCCCGACCAAAAAACCATGCGTACCGATCATCGCTGTTCCGACCACCGCTGGTACTGCGGCAGAAGTTACCATCAACTACGTCATTACCGATGTGGAAAAGAAGCGTAAATTTGTATGTGTTGACCCACACGATATGCCAATTATCGCAATCGTAGATCCTGAGATGATGTCTTCCATGCCAAAGGGACTTACTGCTTCTACCGGTATGGATGCCCTGACACACGCCATCGAAGGATACACTACAAAAGCAGCCTGGGAAATGACAGATATGTTCCACCTCAAAGCCATTGAGCTGATCTCCAAATCCCTGCGCAGTGCCGTTGCAAACGAAAAAGAGGGACGCGAAGGCATGGCACTCGGCGAGTATATCGCAGGTATGGGATTTTCCAATGTCGGACTTGGAATCGCACATTCCATGGCACACACACTCGGTGCTGTCTATGACACTCCACACGGTGTTGCCTGTGCAATGATGCTCCCAATCGTTATGGAATACAATGCCGACTGCACCGGTGAAAAATACCGCGAGATTGCACGCGCCATGGGTGTCAAGGGTGTCGATGAAATGTCTGTGGACGAATACCGCAAGGCAGCGATTGATGCCGTACAGCAGCTTTCCGTCGATGTCGGAATTCCGACCAAACTGGAAGCACTGAAGGAAGAAGACTTACAGTTCCTTGCAGAATCCGCACATGCCGATGCCTGCGCACCTGGAAATCCAAAAGATGCCAGTGTGGAAGATCTGAAAGCACTGTTCCGTAAACTGATGTAATTTCTTACAATTCAATATAAAGTGGACTGTAAAAGAAGTCACTGATGAAAGAGACGCCAGTTCCGGCAAATACCGGTTCTGGCGTTTCAAATTATAGACAAAGTGGAAGCGTTTTACAGCTTCTTTCTATATTAATCCCAGTTTTTGAAATACTTCCCTCAGCCGCACAGGCATAGATTCGGTCAGCGCATGTGCCAGCTCTTCTGGCGTACATTTCCGATACCCGAGCACCCACTGCACCGTCATATAAACCGAACCAAGGCAATACATTTCCAGTTCAAACTGCAATTCGGTGGAAATCTTTCTTCCTGTCCGGCTTTCGATCTGCTTTGTGTAAAACTCCTGAATCAGTTCAAAATCATGATCTCTCAGGCAATTCTGCTGATCATTTTTGAATGCCGCCCGAAAAAACAACTGCTCCATCTGAATGTATTCAAATTTGTTGACAAGGCTCTCGTAGACGGTTCTTCCTTCTCCCATGTGCTCAAATGATTCCAGCAAAATCTTATCAAAATACCAGTTGATCAGATCATATTTATCCTGAAAATTCCGATAAAATGTCTGACGCGTCAACCCACAGGTTTCTACAATTTCTTTTACGGTTATTTTTTCTACCGGTGCCGTGCGCATACATTCTTTCATGGCATTTGCCAGCTTATAGCGCACACCGTCATTCTGCTTTTGTGGTTCCATGTTTCCCCCAGTCTGGCAAGTTTCTCTTTTGGTTTATTATTGTCTATTATACTATATCTGCATAATTTTTTCATCTGTTCGTTTTCTTTTAAATTGCTGTTTAACTGCGTGGTCTGGGGTCTTTGGGGTTTGGCAGGAGGGACGGATTTGCGGGGATTGTTTTAAATATAAGTTTTTTCGATGCGACGGAAAAAGGGGGACATTCTCTTTCTACAGAAAAATTTGCAAGTTAGCGCCGATATTGATTTTAGGTAAGTTTGACAAATATTTTACTTTTATGCCATTAGCGTTATGTGATGGAACTACGGCGCAGTTGCAAATTTGTTCTTCCGAAAGAAATGTACCCCTTCTTCCTGTTGGCTGGAAATAATATAATTGAGAAACATATTTCCGCAAATCCTGTCTGTGGAACAAATATAAGGGCACCAGAACTTGCAGTTAAAGGCGCTCCCGGAAGGAAATGCATACAATGAGTGTTTACAGTAAAGTGATAAATGTTTGGGAAGCTTGACTTGCTAATAAGTGGAAATTTCATTGCCGGTATTTTGTGAAACAATCGTTCTATTGAAGCCTTTATATGATCGGGCATTATAAACTTATAAATAAAGGATGGGTTCTATATAATTAAAATTCATAGGAAAAATGCCATCGTGATATCTATGCCAATAAAATTCAGTAAAAGATACCATCGTGGTATCTATACCAATAAAATTCAGTAAAAAATTCCACCGTGGTATCTATCCCAATAAATTTCATGTAAAAGATACCATTGCGGTACCTATACCAATAAAATTCAATAAAAAATTCCACCGTGGTATCTATGCCAATAAAATTCATGTAAAAGATACCATTATGGTACCTACACGCTGAAAATTTAACATTCAGATACCGGAAAGTCTCTATAGATCAAAAATTGCTTCTT